>Ga0308159_1000941_pt1 | contig 50512 bp, 38 predicted proteins | sample PhyCR1_FD_201040 | JGI IMG/M metagenome (GOLD analysis project Ga0308159, IMG submission 201040) | Phyllosphere microbial communities from UC Gill Tract Community Farm, Albany, California, United States - DLSLC.R1 | ecosystem: Host-associated > Plants > Phyllosphere > Unclassified | place: USA...
ACGATCTGATGCAGACCGTGGATGGCCGGGGCGTGGTGAACATCCTCGCCGCAGACAAGCTGATGCAGTCGCCGCGCCTCTACGCCACCTTCCTGCTCTGGATGCTGTCCGAGCTCTTCGAGCAGCTCCCCGAGATCGGCGACCCGGACCAACCGAAGCTGGTGTTCTTCTTCGACGAGGCCCACCTGCTGTTCAACGAGGCGCCCAAGGTGCTGGTCGAGCGCATCGAGCTGGTGGTGCGGCTGGTGCGCTCCAAGGGCGTGGGCGTGTACTTCGTCACCCAGAACCCGCTCGACATTCCCGACAGCGTGCTGGCCCAGCTCGGCAACCGCGTGCAGCACGCGCTGCGCGCCTTCACGCCGCGCGACCAGAAGGCCGTGAAGGCCACGGCCACCACGATGCGCCCGCAGCCCGGGCTGGACATCGAGGCCGCCATCACCGAGCTGGCGGTGGGCGAGGCCCTGGTGAGCCTGCTCGACGCCAAGGGCCGCCCCGGCGTGACCGAGCGCGTCTTCGTGCTGCCGCCGGCCAGCCAGATCGGCCCGATCACCCCGCAGCAGCGGCAGGCGCTGGTGGCGCAGTCGCTCGTGGCCGGCGTGTACGAGAAGGCCGTGGACCGTGAATCGGCCTACGAGAAGCTGCGCGGGCGGGCGGACAGCGCGGCGGCCCCTGCACCCGGCGCGGCCCCTGCCGGCACCGCGGGCCCGGCGGGCGGCGACGGCGGCGGCGGCCTGCTCGGCGGGCTGAACGACGTGCTGTTCGGCTCCACGGGCCCGCGTGGCGGTAAGAAGGACGGGCTGGTGCAGACGATGGCCCGCTCGGCCGTGCGCACCATGGGCACCTCGCTCGGCAAGGAGATCCTGCGCGGCGTGCTCGGCAGCGTGTTCGGCGGCCGCAAGCGCTGACGCCCTCCGGCCGGCCCGCAGCCGCTGCGGGGTTTTCGCGGCGGCCCGGTGCGGGGCGCGGCAGCGCCCGCTACATTGGCCCGTCGCCCCGCGGGGCGCACGGCCCGCCCGGGCCACGCTCCGCACCCCGCCCCACCCCTGCCTGGAGTCTTTCCGGATGATCGACCTGCACTACTGGACCACCCCCAACGGCCACAAGATCACGATGTTCCTCGAAGAGGCCGGCCTGCCCTACCGCGTGCTGCCCGTGAACATCGGCCGCGGCGAGCAGTTCCAGCCCGAATTCCTGCGCATCGCGCCCAACAACCGCATTCCCGCCATCCTCGACCACGACCCGGCCGGCGGCGGCGAGCCGGTGCCCGTGTTCGAGTCCGGCGCCATCCTGCTCTACCTGGCGGACAAGAGCGGCCGGTTCATCCCGCAGGACCTGCGCGGCCGCACGGAAGCCCTCCAGTGGCTGTTCTGGCAGATGGGCGGCCTCGGGCCCATGGCCGGGCAGAACCACCACTTCACGCAGTACGCTCCGGAGCCGGTGCCCTACGCCATCGACCGCTACGTGAAGGAAACCGCCCGCCTCTACGGCGTGCTCGACAAGCACCTGGCGGACGGCCGCGAATACATCGCAGGCAGCTACTCGATCGCCGACATGGCCTGCTACCCCTGGATCGTGCCGCACGAGCGGCAGCGCCAGGACCTGAAGGATTTCCCGCACCTTGCGCGCTGGTTCGCGCGCATCGCCGAGCGCCCCGCCACCGTGCGCGCCTACGACGTGGCGAAGTCGATCAACACCGCACCCACGGTCGACGAGGACGCGAAGAAGATCCTGTTCGGGCAGGACGCGGGGACGGTGCGCCGCTGACAGGGCCCACCGCGCCGGCGGATGCGGCGCGGCGCCCGTCGCGCAGGTGACGGCCGGGGCCGCGGCATCGCGCCTAGAGTGCGCCGCATGACCGACACCGCCGCCCTCACCTGCTTCCGCCTGACCGTCTCGGACCACGTCGCGCACCTGGTGCTCGACCGACCGGAGGCGCTCAACACCATGCACCCCACCTTCTGGCGCGAGCTGGATGCGGTGCTCGCGCGGCTGCACCGCGCGGGCAATGCGCGCGCGCTGGTCATCAGCAGCACCGGCCGGCATTTCTCGGCCGGCATGTCGCTGGAGACCTTCGGCGGCGCCGTCGCGATGGACGACCAGAGCCCCGAAGGCCGGGCCGCCATCTTCGACCTGCTCACCGACATGCAGGCCACCTTCACGCGCATCGAATCGCTGCGCATTCCGGTGATCGCCGCCATCCACGGCGGTTGCATCGGTGGTGCGGTGGACATGGTGACCGCCGCCTGCATCCGCTACGCAAGCGAAGACGCGTTCTTCTGCATCCAGGAGATCAACATCGGCATGGTGGCCGACGTGGGCACGCTGCAGCGCCTGCCCAAGCTGATCCCGCTGGGCATCGTCAAGGAACTGGCCTACACCGGCCGCCGCCTGCCCGCTTCCCGTGCCCTGGCCTGCGGGCTGGTGAACGAAGTGTTCTCCACCCAGGAGGCGATGCTGGAAGCCGCGCTGGCCTGCGCGCGCGAGATCGCCGCCAAGCCGCCCGTCGCGGTCTGGGGCACCAAGCAGGCGGTGCACTATGCGCGCGACCATTCGGTGGACGACAGCCTGCGCCAGATGGGCTGGCTGCAGGGCGCCGTGTGGAGCAACCGCCACGTCGGAGAAGCCGTGGGCGCGATGCGCGAACGGCGCGCGGGCGACTTCCCCGACCTGGCACCCGTGCAGCGCTTCAGCGAACTGGGCTGAGGACCCGGCGGGCGCGTCAGGGGCCCGCGCGCAAAGAAGGCCCGGCCGGGTCTATGATGCGGCAACCCTTTTCCCGGCCACGGCCCACCGGAGGCCGCACACGCTTCGCGAGGACGCCCATGGAAACGCACCGTCCCGCCCTGCCCACCTATGACGACGTCGCCGCCGCGGCCCGGCGCCTGGCGGGCATCGCCCACCGTACGCCCGTGCTGCGCTCCAGCACCGCCGACGAGGCCCTGGGCGCGCAGCTCTTCTTCAAGTGCGAGAACCTCCAGCGCATGGGGGCGTTCAAGTTCCGCGGCGCCTACAACGCCCTGGTGCAGCTGGACGCCGCGCAGCGCGGGCGCGGCGTGCTGGCCTTCTCGTCCGGCAACCACGCGCAGGCGGTCGCGCTCTCGGCCCGCCTGCTCGACATGCCCGCCGTGATCGTCATGCCCGAAGACGCGCCCGCCTCCAAGATGGCCGCCACGCGCGAATACGGCGCCCAGGTGGTCACCTACGACCGCTTCCGCGAAGACCGCGAGGCCATCAGCCGGCGCCTGGCCGAAGAGCGCGGCATGGTGCTGGTGCCGCCGTTCGACCATCCGCATGTCATCGCCGGCCAGGGCACGGTGGCGCAGGAGCTGCTGGAAGACGTGCCCCAGCTCGACTACCTGTTCGTCTGCCTGGGCGGCGGCGGGCTGCTCTCGGGCTGCCTGCTCGCGGCCGGGCACCTCGCGCCCGGGTGCAAGGTGATCGGCGTGGAGCCCGAGGCCGGCAACGACGTGCAGCAGTCGCTGCGCGCCGGGCACATCGTGCGCATCGAGACGCCCCGCACCATCGCCGACGGCGCGCAGACGCAGGCGCCCGGCGAGATCACCTTTCCGATCATCCAGCGGCTGGTGCACGAAGTCGTCACCGTGTCCGACGCCCAGCTCGCCCAGGCGCTGCGGTTCTTCGCCGAGCGCATGAAGATGGTGGTGGAGCCCACCGGGGCGCTGGCGCTGGCCGGCGCGCACCACGGCGGCATCGACCTGCGCGGTGCGCGCGTGGGCATCGTGGTGAGCGGCGGCAACGTCGATCTGCCGCGGTATGCGCGGTTTCTGGCAGACTGACCGGTTGTCTCCCTTTTCTCTCCCTTTCCCACGCCCATGAGCACCGAGAACCCCTCCGGCAACGTCCACGTCATCACCCACCCCCTGGTGCAGCACAAGCTCACCCTGATGCGCCGCAAGGACGCCAGCACCAACAGCTTCCGCCGCCTGCTGGGCGAGCTGAGCACCCTGATGGCCTACGAGATCACGCGCGACATGCCGCTGTCCGACATCGAGGTCGAGACCCCGCTCGAAACCATGACCGGCAAGGTCATCGACGGCAAGAAGCTCGTGCTCGTCTCCATCCTGCGCGCCGGCAACGGCTTCCTCGACGGCATGCTCACGGTGGTGCCCGGCGCGCGCGTCGGCCACATCGGCCTCTACCGCGACCCGCAGACGCTGCAGCCGGTCGAGTACTACTTCAAGATGCCCTCCGAAATGGAAGAGCGCGACATCATCGTGGTGGACCCGATGCTCGCCACCGGCAACTCGGCCGCCGCCGCCGTCGCCAAGCTCAAGGAACTCAAGCCGCGTTCGGTGAAGTTCATGTGCCTGCTGGCCGCGCCCGAAGGCGTCGCCACGCTACAGAAGGCCCACCCGGACGTGCCGATCTTCACCGCCGCGATCGACCGCGAACTGAACGAGCACGGCTACATCCTGCCGGGGCTGGGGGATGCGGGGGATCGGATTTTCGGCACCAAATGAGGGACGTGCCGCGGAGCGCGGATGGCATGCATCCTGCTTGACTGCGGCAATCTCCCGTTACGTCACTCTTTTTCGACCCAAGGAACCCGCGATGACCTCCCGCCGCCTCTTCACCGGCCGCCTGCTCTGCACCTCCCTGGCCATCTCCGCCACGCTGGGCCTTGCGCCCGTGGCGGCCTTCGCCCAGGCCAAATTGAAGGTGGCGGGCATCTATACGGTGCCCTACGAGCAGCAGTGGGTGAGCCGCATCCACAAGGCGCTGAAGGCGGCCGAGGCGCGCGGCGAGATCGAATACAAGAGCAGCGAGAACGTGGCCAATGCCGACTACGAGCGCGTGATGCGCGAGTACGCCAACGGCGGCAACCAGCTGGTCTTCGGCGAGGTCTTCGGCGTGGAGTCCGCGGCCCGCAAGGTGGCCAAGGACTTCCCCAAGACGGCCTTCGTGATGGGCTCCTCGGGCAAGCCGCAGGCGCCGAACTTCAGCGTGTTCGACAACTACATCCAGGAGCCCGCCTACCTCACCGGCATGATCGCGGGCGGCATGACGAAGACCAACAAGATCGGCATGGTGGGCGGCTTCCCGATCCCCGAGGTCAACCGCCTGATGCATGCCTTCATGGCCGGCGCGAAGGAAGTGAATCCGAAGGTGGAGTTCACCGTCACCTTCATCAACAGCTGGTTCGATCCGCCGAAGGCCAAGGAAGCCACCTTCGCGATGATCGACAAGGGTGCGGACGTGCTCTATGCCGAGCGCTTCGGCGTGAGCGACGCGGCCAAGGAAAAAGGCAAGCTGGCCATCGGCAACGTGATCGACACGCAGCCCCAGTACCCCGACACCGTGGTCGCCTCCGCCCTGTGGCACATGGAGCCCAGCGTGGACCGCGCCATCGGGCTCGTGAAGGCCGGCAAGTTCACCGCCGAGGACTACGGCCCGTATTCGATGATGAAGCACAAGGGTTCGTCCCTCGCGCCGCTGGGCACGTTCGAGAAGAAGGTGCCGGCCGACGTGGTGGCCAAGGTGAAGGCGCGCGAAGCCGAGATCCTGGCCGGCAAATTCACCGTGAAGGTGGACGACAGCCAGCCGAAGTCCACGGCGAAGTAAGGCGGCGGCCCGCCCCCCTTCTACCCCATGCCCGCACCGCCACCGGCCGCCGCGCCGGACACCGTGCTGCGCCTCGCCGGCATCACCAAGCGCTTCGGCAGCCTGGTGGCCAACGACGGCATCTCGCTCACGCTCGCGCGCGGCGAGGTGCTGGCGCTGCTGGGCGAGAACGGCGCGGGCAAGTCCACGCTGATGTCCATCCTGTTCGGGCATTACGTGGCGGACGCCGGCAGCATCGAGGTGTTCGGCCGCCCGCTGCCGCCGGGCCAGCCGCGCGCTGCGCTTGCGGCGGGCGTCGGCATGGTGCACCAGCATTTCACGCTGGCGGACAACCTGAGCGTGCTGGACAACGTGCTGCTGGGCAGCGAGCCGCTGTGGCAGCCGTTCTCGCGCCGCGGCGCCGCACGCGCGCGGCTGCTGGAGGTATCGCGGCGCTTCGGCCTGCCCGTGGTGCCGGAGGCGCGCGTGGGCGATCTCTCGGTGGGCGAGCGCCAGCGCGTGGAGATCCTGAAGGCGCTCTACCGCGGCGCGCGCATCCTCATCCTCGACGAACCCACGGCCGTGCTCACGCCGCAGGAGAGCGAGGCGCTGTTCGCCACGCTGGGGCAGATGGTGGCCGAGGGCCTGTCGATCATCTTCATCAGCCACAAGCTCGGCGAGGTGCTGCGCGTGTCGCACCGCGTGGCCGTACTGCGCCAGGGGCGGCTGGTGGCCGAAGCGCCCGCCGAGGGCACCACGCAGGCGCAGCTCGCGCAGTGGATGGTGGGCCACGCCGTCGAGCGCGCCGAGCGCCGGCCCGCGCGGCACGTGGGCGATGCCGTCTGCACCCTCGACGATGTCCATACCGCCGGCGGGCGCGATGCGCTGCACGGCGTGCGCCTTCTGCTCCGCGCGGGCGAGATCACCGCCATCGCGGGCGTGTCGGGCAACGGCCAGGTGGCCCTGGCCGACGTGCTGTGCGGCGTGCGCATACCCACGCGGGGCACGGCCGTGCTGCAGGGACGGCCGCTGCCGGCGCATCCCCAGCGCCTCGTCGCCCAGGGCGTGGCCCGCATCCCCGAGGACCGCCACGCCGTGGGCGTGGTGGGCGATCTGCCGGTCTGGGAGAACGCCGTCTCCGAACGCCTGGGCAGCCGCTGGTTCTCCCACCCCTGGTTCACGGCCGGCTGGATCAAGCGCCGTGCCGCGCGCCAGCATGCGCGCCGCGTGGCCGAGACCTTCGACGTGCGCGGCGGCGGGCCCGATGTGCCGGCGCGGTCGCTGTCGGGCGGCAACATGCAGAAGCTGATCCTCGGGCGGGCGCTGCTGTCGCCCGATCCGCACCATCCGGAGCCTCCGAGGCTCATCGTCGCCCACCAGCCCACCTGGGGCCTGGACATCGGCGCCGTCACCTTCGTGCAGCAGCAGCTCGTCGCCGCGCGCGACGAGGGCGCTGCCGTGCTCCTCATCTCGGACGATCTGGACGAAGTGCTGCAGCTGGGCGACCGCGTGGCGGTGATGCACGGCGGGCACCTGACAGACGCCCTGCCGGCCGAAGCCTGGACGCGCGAGGCCATCGGCCTGGCGATGGCCGGGGAAGGCTCTGGCGCGGGCCACGCACCGGGCAACGACACCCCATGAGACTCGAAAAACGCCACCGCACTTCCGCCGCGGCCTACGTGGCCGCGCCCGTCGGGGCCGTGGCCTTCACCCTCCTCGTCTCCGCGCTGCTGGTGCTGTGGGCGGGCGCCCCCGTGGGCCGCACCTATGCGCTGCTGGCGCAAGGCGCTTTCGGCTCCGTCTTCGCGCTCACCGAAACACTCACGCGCGCCACGCCGCTGATCCTGACGGGCCTGGCCGCGGCCGTGGCCTTCCGCGCGCGCCTCTTCAACATCGGCGCCGAAGGCCAGCTCTACGCCGGCGCCATCGCCGCGGTCGCCGTGGGCGGCATGCACGGCGGCACGGGCCTGGAATGGTCGCCCTGGGTGCTGTTCCCGCTGATGATGCTGGCGGCGGCCCTGGCCGGCGCTGCGCTGCTGCTCGGCCCGGCGCTGATGAAGGCGCGCCTGGGCGTGGACGAGGTGGTGACCACGCTGCTGCTCAACTTCGTGATGCTGCTGCTGGTGTCGGCCCTGCTCGACGGCCCGATGAAGGACCCGCTGGCGCTGGGCTGGCCGCAGAGCGTGGCACTGCAGGGCGACCTGGAACTCTCGCGGCTGGTGGCGGGATCGCGCCTGCACACCGGCCTGCTGATCGCCGTGGGCCTGGCTGTGCTGCTCTGGGCGCTGCTGGCGCGCACGGTGCCGGGTTTCGACATCCGCGCGGCCGGCGCCAACCCGCGCGCCGCGGCGTTCGCGGGCGTGCCGGTCACGCGCACCGTGGTGCTCGTGGCCCTGCTCTCGGGCGGGCTCGCGGGCCTGGCGGGCGCGGTCGAGGTCGCGGGCCGCACGGGCTACGTCACGCTCGACATGTCGCCGGGCTACGGCTACAGCGGCATCGTGATCGCCATGCTGGCCGGGCTGCATCCGCTGGGCGTGGTGGCCGCAGGCATCTTCGTGGCCGGCGTGCTGGTGGGCGCCGACAGCATGAGCCGCGCCATCGGCGTGCCCACCTACATCGCCGACGTGATCGTCGCCGCTTCGCTGATCGCGGTGCTGGTGGCGGGGTTGCTGGCGCAGTACCGGGTGAGGTGGAAATGACCGAGCTGCTCGACATCCTGGCCAACCCGGCCTTCTGGATCGCGACGCTGCGCGTGGCCACGCCCCTTATCCTCGGCACGCTGGGCGTGCTGCTGTGCGAGCGCGCGGGCGTGCTGAACCTGGGCATCGAAGGCATCATGGTCGCGGGCGCCTTCACCGGCTGGCTCACCGTGTATGCCGGGCACGGGCTGTGGGCGGGCGTGGCGGTGGCGGCACTCACGGGCGCGGTGTTCGGCCTGCTGCACGCCTGGCTCACCGTGGGCCTGGCGCTGTCGCAGCACGTCTCGGGCCTGGGCATCACGCTGCTGGCGACGGCGCTCAGCTACTACGGCTACCGCGTCGGCTTCCCCAAGGTGAACACGCCGCCCACCATCACGCCGTTCGCGCCCATGGAGTGGCTGGGCGTGCCGATCCTTTCGGCGCAGACGCCGCTTACGCTGCTCGCCCTGCTGCTGGCGCCGCTGCTGGCCTGGGCGCTCTACCGCACGCCCCTGGGCCTGGCGGTGCGCATGGTGGGCGAGAACCCGCAGGCGGCCGAAGGCCAGGGGATTTCCGTGGCGGCCACGCGCACGGGCGCCATCGTGGCGGGCTCGGCGCTGATGGGCGTGGCAGGCAGCTTCCTCACGCTGTCGGCGTTCAACGCGTTCTTCTTCAACATGGTCAACGGCCGTGGCTGGATCTGCGTGGCCCTGGTGGTGTTCGCATCGTGGCGGCCCGGCAAGGCACTGCTCGGCGCGCTGCTGTTCGCGTTCTTCGATGCGCTGCAGCTGCGCCTGCAGCAGTCGGGCGAGGCCTGGCTGCCGTACCAGGTGTACCTGATGCTGCCGTATCTGCTGTCCATCCTGGCGCTGGTGCTCGTGGCCCGCAAGGCCGCGTACCCGCAGGCGTTGATGAAGCCGTACCGCAAGGGCGAACGCTGAGCCACAGGCGCTGGGAAACGAACGCTGAGGGCCCGCGCACGGCGGGCCTCCATCGCCTGCAGGCATGGGGCGCACTACCATCGGCGGATGCCGAAACCCATGCCAGACCCTGCCGCTCCGGGCCACATGCCGGGCGGCCCCACTTCCATCGACCCGGCCCTGCTGCGCTCGCCCCGGCTGCGCCTGCGCCAGTGGACGCCCGCGGACCGCGCGCCGTTCGCTGCGCTCAATGCCGACCCCGTGGTCATGGAGCATTTCCTGGCGCCACTGGACCGGGCGCAGAGCGATGCCATGGCCGACCGCATCGAAGCGCTGATCGGACAGCAGGGCTGGGGATTCTGGGCGGCCGAACTGGTGGACGGACAGGACGGCCCGGGCGCGCCCGGTGGAACGTTCATGGGCTTCATCGGCCTGCACCAGCCCACGGCACCGCTGCCCTTCACACCCTGCGTGGAGATCGGCTGGCGGCTCGCCCGGCCCTTCTGGGGCCGCGGCCTGGCCACCGAGGGCGCGCGGCTGGCGCTACGGGCGGGATTCGAGGCGCTGGGCCTGGAGGAGATCGTCGCCTTCACCGCGCAGCGCAACCGGCGATCGCAGGCGGTGATGGCCCGCCTGGGCATGCGCGAATCGCCCGCGGAGGCGTTCGAGCATCCGTCCGTGCCCGAGGGCCATGCGGTGCGCCCGCATGTGCTCCACCGGCTCACGCGCGCGGCGTGGCGAGCGTCCCTTCAACCCGCCTGCACGGGCATGCACAGGCCCACCAGCACGCCATCGCCATCTTCGACATAGGCGATGGTCTGGCCCCAGGGCATGCGCTCCGGAGCGCGCACCTGCCGGCCACCGGCGGCCACGGCGCGCGCGAGCTGACGCCGCGCCACGAAACGACGAGCTTACTTCCCCGCGGCACAGCGCCTGACCATCCAGGCCGCCGGTGCCTGGGCGCTCGCGGAAGACCTTGCCATGGCTCCCTTTCCAACCGCAGGGCCACAATGGGGCATGCGACGCGTCTCCTTTTCCGCCCTCCTGCTCGCCGCTGCCATCGCAGCCGCAGCCGCCTGGACCCTGGGCAGCCGCCACGCCGCGCCCCCTGCTCCGGCGTCGCCGCCGCTGGTTGCGGTGGAATCCCTGGGCGACCTCGTCTCCGTGCGCGTGCGTTACGCCAACGTGGTCGAATTCCACCGCGCGATGACGCAGGGCATCCCCTGGACCCGCTGGGAACTGCCGATCGGCGAAACCCGGGTGCTGCTGGTGGCGCGCGGCGATTGCCTGGTGGGCACGGACCTGCGGGCCGCCCGCTACGGGCAGGTGGACACGGCCGCGCGCACCGCCGTGCTGGCGCTGCCCGCGCCGCGCACCGTTTCGGCCCGCGTGAACCACGGCCCGCGCGACGAGGGCGGATCGTACTTCTATGCCCTGCACGGCAGCGGCCTGGAGCCCTTGGTGCCCGGATCGGAGCACCGCACCCAGGCGATCGAGGCGGCGTTGCGCATCGCCCAGCAGGACGTGGCCCAGGCCTGCGCCACGCCCGAGACGCTGCGGGAAGCGCGTTCGAACACCGAGGCCGTGCTGAAGCCCCTGTTGTCGGCCTCCGGCTGGAACGTGGTGGTGCGCTGGCCTTGAGAGCGGCTAACACGACCCAGCGAAACGGTTCTGGCTAGGCGCTGCATCGCAGAAAGCACGAGCAGTACGACAAGATGCGGCAACGACGCCAGAAGGGTCGTGTTAGCCACGCTAAGCCCACGGCACGCTGGCGACTGGCCCAGAATATGCAATCGGCAGAGGATGTCTCTGCCGCCCTCCCGATGACCCCAGATCCACGAACCCCGGTGACCCCATGCTCGACCTGCTGATCCACGACGCCACCCTGCCCGACGGCCGCACCTCCATGTCGGTGGCGGTGCAGGACGGCCGCATCGCCGAAGTCACCGAAGGCTTGCGCGCGCCGGCCCATGCCACCGTGGACGCCGCCGGCATGCTGCTGAGCCCGCCGTTCGTGGACGCGCATTTCCACCTGGACGCCGCGCTTTCCTACGGCCTGCCGCGCGTGAACGCCAGCGGCACGCTGCTCGAAGGCATCGCGCTCTGGGGCGAACTCAAGCCGCTGCTCACGCAGGAGGCCATCGTGGAGCGCGCCCTGGCCTATTGCGACTGGGCGGTGGCGCGCGGGCTGCTGGCGATCCGCAGCCACGTGGACACCAGCGACCCGAGCCTGCTGCCCGTGGAGGCGCTGCTGGAGGTGAAGCGCCGCGTGGCGCCCTACCTCGATCTGCAACTGGTGGCCTTCCCGCAGGACGGCGTGCTGCGCACGCCGGGCGGCCTCGACAACCTGCGCCGCGCGCTGGACCTCGGCGTGGACGTGGTCGGCGGCATTCCCCACTTCGAGCGCACCATGGCACAGGGCGCCGAGAGCGTGCGCCTGCTCTGCGAACTCGCCGCCGAGCGCGGGCTGCGCGTGGACATGCATTGCGACGAGAGCGACGACCCGCTCTCGCGCCACGTCGAGACCCTGGCGCACGAGACGCACCGGCTGGGCCTGCACGGCCGCGCCACGGGCTCGCACCTCACGTCGATGCACAGCATGGACAACTACTACGTGAGCAAGCTGATCCCGCTCATGGCCGAGGCGCAGCTGGGCGTGGTGGCGAACCCCCTCATCAACATCACCCTGCAGGGCCGGCACGACAGCTACCCCAAGCGCCGCGGCATGACGCGCGTGCCCGAACTGCTCGCGGCCGGGCTGACCGTCGCCTTCGGCCACGACTGCGTGATGGACCCGTGGTACGGCGGCGGCAGTGCCGACATGCTCGAAGCCGCGCACATGGGCCTGCACGTGGCGCAGATGACCGGGCAGGAAGCGATGCGCCAGTGCTTCGCCGCGGTGACGGAAAACCCCGCCCGCCTGCTGGGCCTGGAGGGCTACGGCCTCGCTCCCGGCTGCCATGCGGATTTCGTGCTGCTGCATGCGCGCACGCCGGCGGAAGCGATCCGACTGCGCGCCACGCGCCTGGGTGTCTGGCGTCGCGGACGGCGGGTGGCGGGCAGCCCCGCACCCGCAGCGGACCTGTCGCTGCCGGGCCGGCCGTCGCAGGTGGATTTCCTGCACGGCCGCTGACGCAGGAACTCTCCGCGCCCCAGCGGCCAGCCCAGGACCTCCCCTGACCCGGGCCGGTCCAGCGGCTATCCCTTCCAGCCGGCCCGGCGCAGGCAATCGGTGTAATACGCCATCTGCCCGGCGTCGGCGAAAGGGTGGCAGGCCTTCAGCGCCTCGGCCGGGTACGGGCCGAACCGGCGCGCCTGCTCCAGGGTGCGGCGACCGTCGACGGCATGGCCGGCCGCGGTCTGGCAGGCGGCCAGCAGGTAGTGGTTGAACAGCCAGTCCGGGCGCTGCGCGAGCGCCTGCAAGGCGAACCCCTCTGCTGCGGGGTAGTCGCCCTCGACGAAGCGCGCGATAGCCCGCGTGCGCACCCAGAGGCTCGTCTGCGGATCGAGCGGACTGGCCTCGCAGGCCTGCCGGGCGCAGGCGTCCGCCTCGCGCGTGCGGCCGCTGAATGCCAGCAGCCGTCCGAGCTCGCCCGTGGCCGCGGCGAATTGCGGGCACAGCGACAGCGCCAGCTCCTGCTCGGACACCGCCTGCGCGAACTGGCCGGAGAACGACAGCGCGGTGCCGAGCGTGAAATGCGCGAAGGCATCGGTCTCGTCGCTGGCCACCGCCCGCAGCGCCAGCCGGCGGGCCTCGGAGGCATCCATGCGCACGCACGCCGACCGGCCCGCCCACACGCTGGCGATGCGCACGAAGGCCAGCAGCGACAGGCTGGGTGAATCGTCGGGCCGTGCCCGGAGTGCCCGCTCCGCGTAGTGCTCGGCCTGCCGCAAGTGGTCGCGGCCGGAGCGCCAGAAGTGCCAGCGCGCGCGCATGAGCAGCGGCCAGTACTGGCCGTCCTGCGGCGCCACGGCCCCGTGCAGGCCTTCCTCGCGCCGCAGGTGGACCGGCTCGACGGCTCCCGCGATGGCGGCGGCAATGCCCGACTGCGCCGCGGCGAGGTCGTCCGCGGGCCGCTCGTAGCTCTCGGTCCAGATGGTCTCGTTGCGTGGCGCGTCGATCAGCTCGGCCGTCACGCGCACGCGGCCCGCGTGGAAGCGCGCCTGCCCCGACACCAGGTAGCGCACGCCGAGTTCGCGGGCGACCACGGCATTGGACGGCAAGGCATCGCCGTAGCGCTGGGTCGCGTTGCGCGCGATCACCCCCAGCCAGCGGGAGCGGGACAGCCGGTGGATCACGTCCTCGGCCACGCCGTCGGTGAAGTGCCGCTGCACGGCCTCGGCGCCTCCGCCGAACGGCAGCACGGCGACTGCCCGGCCGTCGACCTCCGGCATCGGCCCCACCCCCGCCTCGCGCGCCGGCAGCGGCTCCCGCGGCCCTGCCACCCTCCCCACGAAGCGGTATCCCTGGCCCGGAATGGTGACGATGCGGTCCGCGCCCACGAGCTTGCGCAGCGCGGAGACATGCACCTGCAAGTTGTTCTCCTCCACCACCACCCCGGGCCACACCTGCCGGAACAGTTCGGATTTCGTGACGAGCATGCCGGCCCGGTGCACCAGCGCGCACAGCACGTCGAAAGCCCGCGCGCCCACCGCCACGGGGCAACCGTGCGAAAGCAGTTGACGCTCATTCACTTTCAGCAAGAAATGATCGAATGCGAATTCTGAGGCCATCATTTTTCTCTGGTACGGGCTTCGCGGTTCCTCCCCGCGGAACGCACTCTAACGCGTGCGCCACGCTGCCACACATGCATGTAATCAAATGCAATCGCGGTCGACGCCGTGGTGAACAAGGGGGCGATTTTCAGAAAATTCATGAATGATTTTCACCATCGCGAAGATGAATCATTCATTGAAGTTCGGCAGAGAAGCCCGGTGCTAGGTTCCGAGAGGAATACCGCCTGGACTCCCGTCAATGAATATTCAGGAAATAAAGCGACCCTTCAAGCCTGAATAATCGGAAAACCACGGAATGCGTCTGCCTTTCCAGCAGAGTGCGGGCACGAAAAGCGGAGCACCCTGATGCCGAAGGTGTCCCCTGTGGCGACGCCAAGGTAACGGCCTATCTCAACAGCAGCCCGGTGTACACCACCGAGGTCGGTTGCTACTGAGCACCGTCCACGCCGCGCGCACACGCCCTGGGGGTGACGGGGCGCGGTCCAGGAACAGCCCTTCAGGCCCTACCGGAACGGCTGTTCCTGCGTGGAATCCGCTGTCCGGCCGCCTGCCGGGGCGTGGCGTCCGGCACCGCCGCCGGGTCAGTCGCCCGGCCCGTCCGCCACATGGCACTCGCGCCGCAGCAGGGCGCGGGCTTCCTCCAGGCGCTCGTCCCGAGGGTCGAGCAGCGTGCGGCCCGACTCGTCCACGAACGACTTCCAGAGCGCGAGGTAGCTGGCGCGGCGCACGCCGGCCGCATGGTCGCGGATGAACGCCTCCGCCAGTGCGGGCTGCCAGCCGTGGCGGCGCACGCGGCGCACGAGGCTCGCGGCGGCCTTCTCGGTCAGCACGGTCTTGCGCGGCACGCCGGCCGCGAGGCACAGGAACAGGGTGAGCAGCGAATGCTCGTCCTCGTGGCCCTGCGTGAGGCGTTCCCAGGTGCGGCTGGCGGGCGCGGCGGGCTCGCCACCGTCCTCTCCGCCGCCCGCCTCCAGCAGCGCATCCAGGCCGTGGTGGTAGTCGTCCACCTCGGCGAGCGGATCGTCCTGCAGAAAGTACCGGGCGCGGAAGCTGCCCATGGGCCGCAGCAGCGTGCGGGTTGCCACGGACTCATCGAGGATGCGCGCGGCATCGGCGAGCACGGCCGGGGCCTGTGCTTCCGCCACCGCCGCCGCGTCGGCGGGCATGCCGCCCGGCAGCGGCAGGCGGGCCGGCGGCGGGATGCCCTTGCGGCGCATCGCCGACAGGCGCTTCTCGAACGACACGGCATGCGGCCAGGCCTCGGCGGCCGGATGCATCCAGTGCCAGAGCAGGCCCATGCGCACCACAGCCTCGGCCTCGGCGCCCGATTCCTCCAGGGCGGATTCGTCCACGCCCAGCCGCTCGGCGAACCAGCGCGCGGCGGCGATCGCGGCGGCGAAGCCGCTGCGCCGCTCCAGCTCGGCGCGGTATTCGGCATGGCTGCGCAGCGACCACACGGAGAGCTGCTGCACGTCCGGCTCGCCCGTGGTGGACAGGAAGCCGAAATTGCTGCTCTGCGGCAGCGCGATCAGCCGGCGCAGCCGGTCCGATCCCGCCTTGGAGCGCGACAGGAAGGTGTGTTCGCGCAGCATCTGCGCGGCACGGCCCAGATCGCCGCCGCTTTCTTCCAGCAGGTCGAGGCTGACGAGGTTCACCATGCGATCGCGCGCCCGCTCCAGGTCGGGCCGCAGGAATTCGGTGCCGAAATAGCGGGCGATCTGCACCATGCCCTTGGGCGCGTCGGCGCCGATGGCCTCCACCTTCTCCGGCGGCACGATGCCGTGGCGGATACCGTGGAGCAGCGCCTTCTCGAAGAACGCGCGCGCGTCGTGCAGCGAGAGCGCCGACGAGGCGCCCTGCCCGGACGGTGCGGAATCGGGGATGGAAGACGTCATCGCAGCGCGCCTCGCGTGGTTCTCAGATCGCCGACTCTTCGTCGGAGGCGCGCGCGGCCGGCGTGGCCTTGCCGCGGTCGGTCTCGCTGGTCTCGAACTTGCCGTCGTCGTCCTCGTCCGTGCCCGCCTCGTCGTCGCCCAGCCCTTCGTCGTGGGCCTGCGCCTTGGCGCGCAGCACGAGCAGCGTTTCGATGAACAGGTCCGGGCACTGGTAGCGCAGCAGCCAGGCGAGCTGCATCCAGTCGCGGTCGGCCACCTCGTCCTGGTCCACCTTCGGCGGCGCGTAGGCCACGTTGAAGAGCTGGTCCTCGGTGAGCGAGGGGCCGTAGTCCTCGGTGGCATCGAAGAGGCCGGTGCGCGCGAAGGCCTCCAGGCGGCTCCACTTCTCCGCGAAATAGTGGGCCAGGGCCTCGCTGCCGCCTTCCAGGTCGCCGATGGCGGTGATGAACTCCAGCGGATCGGCGTCGCCGCGGAACACCACCGCGTTCACCATGCTGCGCAGGTGGGTGTGGGTGGCGTCCTTGTACTGCTTCTCCAGCACCAGCGCGCGCGCGAATTGCTCCGGCGTGACCAGCATGTTCACTACCGACGCCTTGGATTCGTCGTATTCGCGCATCACGGCGAGCACGTCCTTGGGCGCCAGCTCGCCCAGCACTTCCACCAGCGCGCCGTCGCCCTGGGTGTCGGCCAGTTCGGAGAGGGCGGATTCCGCGCCCACGATGTCGCCGGCGGCGATCAGGGCCTGGGTCTGGGTGATGAGGGCGAGGTGTCTTGACATGGGTGGGCAGCGGAACGGAAGCGGGTTCGGCAAAAAAAGAGGGAAAGGCAGGCGTTGGCGCAGGCGACGGACGGGGTCAGTCCTTGCGATCGAAGCCCAGGTCGGCGAGCCATTCGGCGCCGGCCTCTTCGCGGTCGGCATGCGTGCGCGGCTCGGAAGCGTCGTCCGCGCTCCAGCGTGCGGAGTCGTCGTCGCCCGCATCGGCGGCGTCGTCCCCTTCGCCGTCCGCGTCGGCGCCGTCGGCGGCCGATGCGTCACCGGCGGCCGCAGCATGGCGGGCATGCAGGCGCTGGTACTCCAGCAGCGCTGCCATGGTGAGGAAGCGCGCGCCCGAAGGCTCGGCCAGCACCACGTCGGCCAGCGGCTGGGCCCAGGATTCGAGCGCCGCCGCGCCGCCCAGGGCGGACCACTCGGGCAGGTCGGCCCCGGAGCGCGCCAGCAGCGGCTCGAGCGCCGCCGGCCGTTGGAAGCGGAAGCCCTGGTGGAAGGCCACGGCCACCATCTCGGGGCTGAAATCGATCATCTGCGCCAGGAAGGCGATCTCGCCGCGCTTCTGGGCGAGGCGCCTGCGCAGCACGTCCTTGCCCTCGGAGTCCTGGGCGAGGTCGTCCAGCTCGGCCTGGTAGGCCGAGCGCAGGTCATGGAAGAAGGGAGAGAGTTTCACGAGGAGAGAAGATTCTTGGAATAGGACTGCCAGATCTCCCGCGCCGTCTGCAGCGGGTCGTCCAGCAGGTTGCGGCGGCGGTTGTCGTCGTAGGCCTGGCGCGCCGCGTCGTCCGACAGCACCTCGTAGGCCTTCTGCACCGCGCGGAAGCGCTCGGCCGCATCCGGCGAGGGATTGCGGTCGGGATGGTAGAAGGCGGCCTTCTGGCGGAAGGCCTTCTTGACGTCGGCCAGGGTCGCGTGGGCGCCCAGCCCGAGGGCGGCGTAGTGATCGGTCATGCGCGGGATGGAAGGGGTGGGGGCGGACGGGCGCGCGGGCACCGCCCCGGAGCCCGGGGAGGCGCGGTTATACACCAAGAGCGCCCGCCGCGCCCGTGTGCGGTTTCGCGGGCCCTGGGGCGCGGCCGGGCCGCGGCAGCGGCGAACCCGGCCGTGCGATGTGTTGCGCCACGGCACATGGGGTGCGCCGCGGGTGTTCCATAACGGAACACATGGAACACCTTCCGCGGGCCCGCTACGGCCCCGGGCGCCCTGCAGCGCCCTGGCATGGCGATTGCGCAATGGAGGGCACCGGGGCTGCGTGGTGCAGCCCACGGCACACATCCACCCTCAGGAGACAAGCACCATGGACATGGCAGAAATCGCCAACCTCGGCATCGCCAACCCCTACAAGAAGCAGTATGGCAACTACATCGGCGGTGCCTGGACCGCCCCGGTGGACGGCCAGTACTTCGAGAACAGCTCGCCGATCGACGGCCAGCCGTTCACCTCGGTGCCGCGTTCGAACGACAAGGACATCAACGCAGCGCTGGACGCCGCGCACAAGGCCAAGGCAGCCTGGGGCAAGACCTCGACCACCGACCGCGCCAACATCCTGCTGAAGATCGCCGACCGCATGGAAGCGAACCTGCTCACGCTCGCCGTGGCGGAGACGATCGACAACGGCAAGCCGCTGCGCGAGACCATGGCCGCAGACATCCCCCTGGCGATCGACCACTTCCGATACTTCGCGGGCGCGGTGCGCGCGCAGGAAGGCGGCATCAGCGAGATCGACCACACTACGGTGGCCTACCATTTCCACGAGCCGCTGGGCGTCGTGGGCCAGATCATTCCCTGGAACTTCCCGATCCTGATGGCCGTCTGGAAGCTCGCGCCGGCCCTGGCCGCCGGCAACTGCGTGGTGCTCAAGCCCGCCGAGCAGACGCCCGCCTCCATCCTCGTGCTGCTGGAGATGATCGGCGACCTGCTGCCCGCCGGCGTGCTGAACGTGGTCAACGGCTTCGGCCTGGAGGCCGGCAAGCCGCTGGCCAGCAGCCCGCGCATCGCCAAGATCGCCTTCACCGGCGAGACCACCACCGGCCGGCTCATCATGCAGTACGCCAGCCAGAACATCATCCCGGTGACCCTGGAGCTGGGCGGCAAGAGCCCGAACATCTTCTTCGAGGACGTGATGAGCGCCGACGACGCCTTCTTCGACAAGGCGCTGGAAGGCTTCGCGATGTTCGCGCTCAACCAGGGCGAGGTCTGCACCTGCCCGAGCCGCGCGCTCATCCAGGAATCGATCTACGAGCAATTCATGGAGCGGGCGCTCAAGCGCGTGGCCGCGATCAAGCAGGGCCACCCGCTCGACAAGGGCACGATGATCGGCGCGCAGGCCTCGCAGGAGCAGCTTGAGAAGATCCTCTCGTACCTCGACCTGGGCCGGCAGGAAGGCGCGGAATGCCTCATCGGCGGCGAGCGCAATGCGCTGGAAGGCTCGCTGGCCGGCGGCTACTACGTCAAGCCCACGGTCTTCAAGGGCCACAACAAGATGCGCATCTTCCAGGAGGAGATCTTCGGCCCGGTGGTGTCCGTCGCCACCTTCAAGACCGAGGAGGAAGCGCTGGAGATCGCCAACGACACGCTCTACGGCCTGGGCGCGGGCGTGTGGAGCCGCGACGGCGCGCGCGCCTTCCGCATGGGCCGCGGCATCCAGGCCGGCCGCGTCTGGACCAACTGCTACCACGCCTACCCCGCGCATGCGGCCTTCGGCGGCTACAAGCAGTCCGGCATCGGCCGCGAGAACCACAAGATGATGCTCGACCACTACCAGCAGACCAAGAACCTGCTCGTGAGCTACAGCCCCGACAAGCTGGGCTTCTTCTGACGGCTTGACCTGCATCAGCAGCGACCGAGGGAGGGCGGCATATGGTGGAAGCCAGCCCTCCCCGTTGAGAACCTGCCCAGGTTCCGACTCTTCCGACACAAGAAAGGACTCCCATTCCATGCTTCCCAAGACCATGAAAGCCGCCGTCGTCCGCGAATTCGGCAAGCCGCTGACCATCGAAGAGGTCCCGGTGCCGACGCCCGCCGATGACCAGATCCTCGTGAAGATCGAAGCCTCGGGCGTGTGCCACACCGACCTGCACGCCGCCGAGGGCGACTGGCCCGTCAAGCCCAACCCGCCGTTCATTCCCGGCCACGAAGGCGTGGGCTTCGTCGCGGCCATCGGCAAGAACGTGAAGCACGTCAAGGAAGGCGACCGCGTCGGCGTGCCCTGGCTGCATTCGGCCTGCGGCTGCTGCACCCACTGCCTGGGCGGCTGGGAGACGCTGTGCGAATCGCAGAGCAACACCGGCTACTCGGTCAACGGCGGCTTCGCCGACTATGCGCTGGCCGACCCGAATTTCGTGGGCCACCTGCCCAGGGATGTGAGCTTCGTCGACATCGCCCCGGTGCTGTGCGCGGGCGTGACGGTCTACAAGGGCCTGAAGGTGACGGACGCCAAGCCCGGCGACTGGGTGGTGATCTCCGGCATCGGCGGCCTGGGCCACATGGCGGTGCAATATGCCAAGGCCATGGGCATGAACGTCGCGGCCGTGGACGTGGAGGACGACAAGCTCGAACTCGCGAAAAAGCTGGGTGCGAGCGTCACGGTGAATGCGAAGCACACCGACCCGGCCGCCTACCTGCAGAAGGAGATCGGCGGCGCCCACGGAGCGCTGGTGACGGCCGTGTCGCCGAAGGCGTTCGAGCAGGCCCTCGGCATGGTGCGGCGCGGCGGCACGGTGTCGCTCAACGGCCTGCCGCCCGGCAACTTCCCGCTGCCGATCTTCGACATGGTGCTGCGCGGCATCACCGTGCGCGGCTCCATCGTCGGCACGCGCCTGGACCTGCAGGAATCGCTGGATTTCGCGGCCCGCGGCCAGGTGAAGGCCACCGTGGCGACCGAGAAGCTGGAGAACATCAACGACGTGTTCGCGCGCATGCACAAGGGCCAGATCCAGGGCCGCATCGTGCTGGACATGTCGGCGCACTGACGGCCGGGCCAGGCACGCCCTGCGCCCCGGCGGCAGGCGTGTGCCGCCACCGGGCGTGCGCCGCCGCCGCGCTTCGGGCACACTGCCGGAAGCGCCGATCCCATGACAGGAGACACCGCATGACGACGACGACGACCGCGCCCCCCGTTTCCGCCACGCCAGCCCCGGCCGGTGCCGCCACCCGCGTCTCCGCCACGCCCGAGGCCATCGCCCTCATCGAGCGGCTGCGGGCGCAGCACGGGCCGCTCATGTTCCACCAGTCCGGCGGCTGCTGCGACGGCAGCGCGCCGATGTGCTTCGCGCTCGGCGAGTTCATGCTCGGCGACTCGGACGTGCTGCTCGGCGAGATCGCGGGCACGCCCTTCTACATGAGCGAATCGCAGTTCGCGTACTGGGAACACACGCACCTGATCATCGATGCCGTGCCCGGCAACGGCGGCATGTTCTCCCTGGAGCGCCCCACCGGGCTGCGGTTCCTCACGCGCTCGCGGCTCTACGGGGACGCGGAGTGGGCCGCCGTCGAGGCGCTTGGGCCGCCGCAGCGCGGAGGCAGCTGAAGACGCCGCCCGGCACGCCGCTCGCAACGCGGCGAAGACGTGGCATGCTGGACGCTTTCAGAACCCTTCCCGTCTCATGCGAACCTTTCTCGGACTGGCGGGCCTGGCCGTCGCCTTGCTCGCGTGGGGCACTGCCATCGCCGTCTCGCACAGCGGGCTGCCGTACCTGGACAAAGACGCGGGTGCCCTGATCACCTGGGTGCTGTTCTGCCCGGCGGTGCTCTGCTTCCTGCCCTTCGCCGGCATGGCGCTGCAGCGGAATGCGGTGGCGGCGGTCTGGCTGGTGGCCGTCGCGCCCATCGCGGGCGTTGCCAATTTCTTCGTCCCTGCGTCCCTGGGCACTCCCGAGCCCGATTCGCGCTGGGTGGTATGGGTGCTGTCCTTCCTCTGGGCATGCCCTGTCGGTTACGTGGGGTTGCGGTCCTTGTTTGCGTCGAGGTCAGCCAGGGAGCAGGCCCGGCGTTCGACCGACGAAGACCGGTTTTAGCAGGCCGGCAGCGCTCCACCGGGCCCGCGCGCAACGCCCGGCCTTTCGCCCCCGCCCCCGCAGGGCGTCCCCCCCTCAGTGCGCGGAAGGTGTCCCGTTCATGGCCTTGAGCCGCCGGTACACGGTATTGCGCGACACGCCGAGCGCGCGTGCCACGGCAGAAACGTTGCCGCCATGCACGGACAGCGCATGCCGCAGCGCATCCTCCACCGTCTCGTCCCACGACCGTACGGCGGACGGTGCCGGCGCTGCCGGAGCCGCGGCCGCAGCGGCGGGCGCTGCCACCTCGCGCCGCACGTGCGCCGAGGCCATCGCTTCGCCCGAGGACCCGCCGCCCGTGGGCAGCGGTGCCGCCGGGGCCGATGGGTCCTCCGCATCGAACAGATCCTCGGGCAGGTGGTCGATGTCGATCTCCTGCGCATCGCCGGCCATCAGCGCCGCCGTGCGCAGCGCGTTCGAGAGCTGGCGCAGATTGCCGGGCCAGCGGTGCGCGAGAAACAGTTCCATGGCGCGGGCCGAGACGCGCAGCGGCCCCGTGCCGCGAGGCCGCGGCCACCCGCCGGGCGCCGATGCATGCCCGGATGCGTTCGCGGCGCCTGCCGCGCGCTCGCGGTCCTGCGCCTGCAGCAGCCGCTGCACGATCACGCGCAGGTCGGTGCGCTCGCGCAGCGCCGGCAGGCGCACCACCAGCCCGTTGAGCCGGTAGTAGAGGTCGTCGCGGAACAGCCCCCGGGCCATCATGTCGCGCAGGTTGCGGTGGGTGGCGCACAGCACGTACACGTCCACGGGAATCTGCCGCGCCGATCCCAGCGGCGCCACGGTGCGCTCCTGCAGCACGCGCAGCAGCCGGGCCTGCATGGCCAGCGGCATGTCGCCGATCTCGTCCAGGAACAGCGTGCCGCCGTGCGCCTGGGCGATCTTGCCCACGCTGCCCTTGCGGCGCGCCCCCGTGAAGGCGCCCTCTTCGTAGCCGAACAACTCGGCCTCGATCAGCGTCTCCGGGATCGATGCGCAATTCACCGCCACGAACGGCCCGCGCGCACGGGGACCGTCCTGGTGGATCGCCTGAGCCAGCAGTTCCTTGCCCGTGCCCGTCTCCCCGAGGATCAGCATCGGCACATCGCTGCCCAGCACGCGCGAAACGCGGTCGAGCACCTGCGCGAGCTGCGCGTCGCCAGTGTCCAGATAGCGCAGGCCGGACATGCGGCCACCCGGCACCGCGCCCGCCGGCCGCGCCCATGGAAGCGGCACGGCCTGCCCGGGTCCGGGCTCCTGCCCGGTCCTCTGCCCCTGCCCCCGTGCCCGTTCGGGCGCCTGCCGGTCCGGCGACGGCAGCGGGCCGCGGCCCGAGACCCCGTCCGCCGCCCCGGCGGCATCGGGCATCCAGCCCAGCGCCGAGGCGCCCCTGGGCCGGAACTCCGCCAGTGCATTGACCACCACGCCGCCCGGCAGCGCCAGCCGCAGCGGCTGCGGCGTGGCGCTGCGGGCATGGGCCAGCAGCGCGCTCATCGGCATGCCGAAGAGCGAAGGAAAGGTCTGAGCCTGCATCGCGTTCGACGACAGGCCCAGCTGGAACTGGCCGCTGCGGTTCGCCGCGAGAAATCGCCCTTCGGGCGTGAATGCCGCCAGGCCCTCCACCAGCGTGCCGAGGAACTCCGGCCGGGCATGGAAGCGCAGCCGCACGGCATCCTCGTAGACCTTGCCGAAGAGGTGGTTCTCCACCATGCGCGCCGACATGCGCACCAGCGCCAGCGTGTGGGCGCTCTGCTGGTGGCGGTCGCCGCTCACGTCGAGCGCGCCGATCACCTGCCCCTGCGGATCGCAGATGGGAGCGCAGGAGCAGGTGAGGAACTGGTTCGCCGCCAGGAAGTGCTCGTCGCCGTTCACCTGCACCGCGTCGCCCAGTGCCAGCGCCGTGCCGATGGCGTTGGTGCCCTTGCTCTGCTCGGACCAGGTGCCCCCGGGGCGCAGCGCCACGCGCTGGGCGCGGCCCAGGAATTCCTCGTCGCCGAGCGCATGCAGCACGATGCCCTGCGCGTCGGTGAGCAACACCATGCTCTGGGTGCCGGCGATTTGGGCGGAAAGCGTCTCCATCACCGGCACGGCATGCGCGCACAGCGCCTCGTTGCGGGCGACGGTCCAGGCCAGCGCATCGGCCGCCAGGGGCTGGAGATCGGCGGACGCGTGCCGGAGCAGCCCGAAGGAGCGGGAGCGCTCGTGCGCTTCGGCGATCACGCGGGCCGGCGGCAGCGGTACGAAGGCGGCGTGCTGTGCCGGTCCCGCACCGTGAAGGGAGCTCTGCATGGACTGTCTCCTCGGTGGCGCGGGCTCGCGTTCAGGGCGCGGCCCACTGCGTTATCCGGGCACCATAGCACCATCGGCGGGCACCGTCGCGCAAAACCGCCTGCAGCTCCGGGTCATGCGCCCGGCGAGGCTCCACCGGCCACGGCCGGGTCGTCCGCCAGGGCGCTCACCAAATCCTCCAGCACACCGCCCACGTCGTCCTCGACCTTGACCGCGATCAACCCGTCGGCGCGCGTCACGCCGCGGTTCACTGCGGCCACGGGTAGCCCGGCATCCGCGGCTGCCTGCACGAATCGGAAGCCCGAATACACCATCAGCGACGATCCGGCCACGAGCAGGCCGTCGGAGCGCGCGAGCGCCGCGCGCGCGGCCTCCACGCGTTCGCGCGGCACGCTCTCGCCGAAGAACACCACGTCCGGCTTCAGCGGCCCGCCACCGCAATGCGGGCAGGACGGCAGCGCGAACGTGGAGAAGTCGCGCCCGTCCAGGTCGGCGTCGCCGTCCGGCGCCGCGGCAGCCGTCAGCGCGGCCCAGGCCGGGTTGCGGTCCTCCAGCCAGGACTGCAGAGCGGCACGCGGCATGCGCGCCTCGCAGGCCATGCAGCGCACCGTGTCGATGCGCCCATGCAGGTCGATCACCCGCCGCTGCCCCGCGGCCCCGTGCAGGCCGTCCACGTTCTGCGTGAGCAGCATTTCCACGCGGCCCATCGCCTCCAGCGCGGCCAGGGCGCGGTGCGCCGTGCCCGGCGCGGCACCGCCCATGACGCGCCAGCCGATCATGCTGCGCGCCCAGTAGCGCCGGCGCACCGCCTCGTCGCCCATGAAGGCCTGGTAGGTGACGGGCGGAGAACGCTTCCAGGCGCCGCCCTCGTCACGGTAGTCGGGAATGCCGGAGGCCGTGCTGCATCCGGCGCCAGTCAGCACGAAGAGCCGCGGGCAGGCGCGCGCCCAGGCCAGCAAGGCGTCCAGCCCGTCAGAAATCGGGAGCGATGCTTTCTGCATACTCGTACAGTGCTCCCAGGATCGCCTCGCCGCGCTCGTCCGCCGTCTCGCCCAGCGTGTCCAGCCGCGCGAACAGCGCGTCGAAGGTCAGGCCACCGCCCTCGCCTTCCATGAGGCGCGCCACGCGCAGCGCCTCCCAGCGCTCGCGGTCCGCCCCGTCCAGCGTCTCGGGGAAATTGCGCGCACGGTAGCGCCAGGCCAGTTCCTCCAGGCGCTCGTCGTCGAAGCCCGGCCGGGCGAGCGCCAGCTCCTGCGGCGGCAGCGCGCGCAGCCGCTCCAGGCGCCGCCGGTCCTCGTTGCCGACGAAACCGCCGTACAGGTCCTGGTCCACGTCGGCCGGCCCCTCCTTGGGGCGCGCGAACACGTCCGACCAGATCGCGCTCATGTCCGGCAGCCCGCGCGCGATCTCCGCATGGGCGGCGGCGCGCTCCATGTCGATGCCCCAGCGCTGCGCCATCGCCGGCGTGAGGGTGTTGACGTTGCCCACCACCATCGGCGATTTGTTGAGGTGCACGCTCTTGACCGGCAACCGCACCACGCCTTCGGGCAGATCGGCCGTGCGCGTGAACATTCGCTCGCGGATGCGCGCGGCGTCCAGCCCGGCCAGCTCGGACGGGTCGTGCGCCAGATCCCAGGCGATCAGCTCGTTGCGGTTGGTGGGGTGGCTAGCGAGCGGCCACAGGATCCCCAGGCAGCCCCGGTCCGCCGGGAACATGCCCGACACATGCAGGAAGGGGCGCGCGGTATCGGCCGTGGCCGGCAGGCGCAGCTCCGCGGCCACGCGGTCCTTGCGGCGCAGGCCGAGCGCGAACTCGAACAGCCGCGGCTGGCGGTCGCGGATCAGCCGCGCCAGCGCGATCGTGGCGCGCACGTCCGACAGCGCATCGTGCGCGGCCTCGTGCACCAGCCCGTTGGCGCGCGACAGGTGTTCCAGCTTCAGGCTCGGCGATCCGTCCTCCTTGCGCGGCCATTCGATGCCGTCGGGGCGCAGCGCGTAGGTGAGGCGCACCACGTCCAGCAGATCCCAGCGGCCGCAGTCGTTCTGCCACTCGCGCGCATACGGGTCGATCAGGTTGCGCCAGAACATGAAGCGCGTGATCTCGTCGTCGAAGCGGATGGTGTTGTAGCCCACGCCGATCGTGCCGGGCCGGGCCAGTTCCGCCTCGATGCGGGCGGCGAACTCGTGTTCCGGCAGGCCGCGCTCCAGGCACAGCTGCGGCGTGATGCCGGTGAGCAGGCAGGACTCCGGATCGGGCAGGTAGTCCGGCGCCGGGCGGCAGTAGACCATCACCGGCTCGCCGATCTCGTTCAGGTCCGCGTCCGTGCGGATGCCCGCGAACTGCGCCGGGCGGTCGCGCCGCGGGTCCGCGCCGAAGGTTTCGTAGTCGTGCCAGAAAAACGTGTGCATGGATCGCGTCGTGGAAAAGAAAGGCTTGGCCGCAGGTAAAGCGCCAGCCCCCGAGTATGCCGGCACGGCCATGGCGCGTGACAATGGGGGGATGCAACGCAGAAACACGACGCCCGCCTCCGCCCTCCGTCCGTCCTCGCGCACTGCCGCCGCGCCGCCGCGGCCCTGGTGGCCCCTTGCCGGGGCCGGCCTGCTCGGCGCCCTGCTGGCCGGCTGCGCCTCCGCCCCACCCGCCGCGCCCGGCGTGGTCTCCTCGGGCGCGCCTGCCGGCAGCGCCCCGACCGCGCCGGCACCTGCCACGCCGGCGGTTCCCGTTCCCGTTCCGGGCGCGCAAGGCGCGACGCCGGCAGATACGGTGCCCCAAGCCTCCGCAGAGGCCGAGAAGGCCGGTTTCGCGCAGTGGCTCGCCACCTTCCGCCAGGAGGCCCTGCAGGCCGGCATCCGCCCGGCCACCGTCGCCGCCGCGCTGGACAGCGCCGAGTGGCTGCCTCGCGTGATCGAGCTGGACCGGTCCCAGCCCGAGTTCACGCGCACGCCCTGGGCCTACCTGGACAGCGCCGTCTCCGACGCGCGCCTCCAGCGCGGCCGCGCCGTCCTCGGCGAGCAGCGCGGCGCGCTCGATGCCGCGTCGGCCCGCTATGGCGTGCCCGCGGAGGTCATCACCGCCATCTGGGGCATGGAGAGCAACTACGGCTCCAACTTCGGCAGCTTCCGCACCGTGGACGCGCTCGCCACCCTCGCCTACGAAGGCCGGCGGCGCGACTGGGCGCGGGGCGAACTGCTGGCCGCGCTGCGCATCATTGACCAGGGCGACATCGCCGCCGACCGCATGATCGGCTCCTGGGCCGGCGCCATGGGCCATACCCAGTTCCTGCCTTCCGTGTTCCTGGGCTACGCGGTGGACGCCGACGGCGACGGCCACCGCGACATCTGGGGCAGCGTGCCGGACGTCGCCGCCTCCACCGCCAACTTCCTCTCGCGCATGGGCTGGCAGCCCGGCCAGCCCTGGGGCGTGGAAGTGCGCCTGCCGCAGGGCTTCGACTACGAGCGAGCGGAACTCGCCGTGCGCCATCCGTCCACCCAATGGGCGGCCGAAGGCGTGCAGTCCATCGACGGCCAGCCGCTGCCCGCGCTGGACGGCGCCTCCATCCTGGTGCCCGCCGGCGTGCGCGGCCCGGCCTTCATGGTGGGGCCGAATTTCCGCGTGCTGCTGCGCTACAACAACTCCACCAACTACGCCCTGGGCGTGGGCCTGCTCGCGCGCCAGCTCACGGGCGGCCCCGGCGTGACCGCGCCCTGGCCGCGCGATCTGCAGCCGCTCACGCGCACCCAGACGCGCGAACTGCAGAATGCGCTGAACGCGCGTGGCTTCGCGGCCGGCACCGCCGACGGCGTCATGGGCCCGTCCACGCGCGCCGGCCTGCGCCGCTTCCAGCAGAGCGCCGGGCTGGTGGCGGACGGGTACCCCACGCTGGAGCTGCTGCAGCGGCTGCAGGCGCCCTGAAGCACACGCGGCGCCCGCGGCGGTGCAGGAGCGGTCCGCCCGGGTCCGCGCCCGCCAGCGGACCGGTCTCACTGCCTGCCGGGAACGATATGGACGCCGATCCGCTCCGCGAGATCGAGCACGGTTTCATAGGTCGCCGCATCCCCGTGCAGGCTGCGCGATGCGCCCTGCGGCTGCAGCGCGCCTTCCGGAACGCGGTCGCCGAACAGCAGGAAGGCCCGCGCGGAGTCGTCCTGCCGGGAGATCCACGACAGCCCCTGCGCCAGCGGGCACTGCCGGTGGATCGCCCGCGCCCATTCGCGGGTTCTCGGGTACTGGTCCTTTTCGGTGTCGATGAGCTGCTTGCGCGTGACGCCCAGCCTGCGCAGGGCCACGCTGGAGAGGTCGGCCAGCTGCAGGCCCTGGCGTACTGCCACGGTCGAGTGCCATTGGTCCGACAGCTTGCTCTTGTCGAAGGTCTTGGTGCCCGCCGTGTGGGGAACGTCGTGGAAGACGGTTTCCATCAGCGCGCAATCCCGTGTGGTGCCGGCATACAGGGTCGGGACCGGCCGGCCCTGGTCGTCCCGGAGGGGACTGAACCGCGCATTTCCTTGGACCCCTGGGTTGAACTGGACCGCGCCGTATTGCGCCAGATGCACCCGGTGCAGGAGCTGCCCTGCCGGTAGCCCGATGAGTCGAAGCTGTAGCGCGTGCGCAGGCTCCGGGGTGATCGCCGCCGTGGAGAGGTTCTCGGGCACTGCCGGCTCCGAAGCGCCGGCCGGCGCCTCAGCCATGCGCAATGTCCTGCACCTCGTCCCGGGCTGCCTCGATCACCCTCTCGGGCTCCGTGGCGAGCAGGTCCTGCGGGCGTTGGCCCCCGAGGAAGCCGTTGTCGGAGTGGAACCAGTAGGCCATGCCCCAGCCGTCCTTGTGCCCGCCGAACGCCTCGATCACCTTCGCCAGTGCCTTCACCGGCCGGAACTGGCTGCCGGGGTCCAGCCCAAAGCCGGGAAAATAATCCACGCCGTTGTGGTGGATGGCGAAGATCGCTCCCTGCCGCTTCCACTTGTTCGGCTGGGTACTCGGGTTGACGCGGCTCAGGCCGGCCAGCTCGGCGATCTGGGCCGCGGTGAGCCAGTCGCCGCTGTCCAGCACCGCCCTGCGCGCCTTCACCCACATGGCGGCTTCCTTGAGCAGCCGGGGCGCCACGGGCGCACGAGGCACCAGCACCTCGGCGAGGCGCTCCAGGGATTCGTTGTCGTGCCGCTGCAGCAGCACATCGAACATCGAAGAGGCGACGCTGCTGACGTTCGCTGCCAGGGTTTCGAACACGGACCCATCGATCTTGTCGAAAGCGAGCACGAGCACCTGGTCCGCATGCGACCGGCCGAGGCGGGCCTGCACTTCCTTGGGGGTGCCACCCCAGGTGGCGACGCCCGTGCGGTCTTCGGCAACCTTCATGGCCCACTCCAGGAATATATAAATGATCAAAATTTACCATATTCACCATAACCCTTCAAGCCATGCCTCGACGTGCCGAGAGGGTTTCGTCCCGGCCGGACCGGGCGGCCCGCAATCCGCCGGGCCAAAATGCTGGACGAAAAAAAGCCCGCAGACCCCAAGGAGGCTGCGGGCTCGGCGCGGTGCCGCAGGGCACCGGCGCATGGGGCGGGTGACGGTCAGTCGGCCGTGGCCTCTTCCGGCTCCGCCGGTTCCGATTTGGCCGAGCGGTCCCTCTTCGGCAGCGGCTGGATGTCCAGCAGCACCTCGGGCGTCTCGGTGCCCTTGTCGTCGGTCTTGACCTCGATGTCCACCGTCAGGCGGCCACCGTCGGTCAGGCGGCCGAACAGCAGTTCGTCGGCCAGCGCCCGGCGGATCGTGTCCTGGATGAGGCGCTGCATCGGCCGTGCGCCCATCAGCGGATCGAAGCCCTTCTTGGCGAGGTGCTTGCGCAGCGTGTCGGTGAAGGTGACCTCCACCTTCTTCTCGGCCAGCTGGGTTTCGAGCTGCAGCAGGAACTTGTCCACCACGCGCAGGATGATCTGCTCATCGAGCGGCTTGAAGTTGACGATCGCATCCAGCCGGTTGCGGAACTCGGGCGTGAACAGGCGCTTGATGTCGGCCATCTCGTCGCCGGCCTGCCGCGGGTTGGTGAACCCGATGGTGGCCTTGTTCATGGTCTCGGCACCCGCGTTCGTCGTCATGATGATGATGACGTTGCGGAAGTCGGCCTTGCGTCCGTTGTTGTCCGTCAGCGTGCCATGGTCCATCACCTGCAGCAGCACGTTGAAGATGTCCGGATGCGCCTTCTCGATCTCGTCGAGCAGCAGCACCGCGTGCGGCTTCTTCGTGATCGCCTCGGTCAGCAGGCCACCCTGGTCGAAGCCCACGTAGCCCGGGGGCGCGCCGATCAGGCGGCTCACGGCGTGGCGCTCCATGTACTCCGACATGTCGAAGCGGATCAGCTCGATGCCCAGGATGTAGGCCAGCTGCTTGGCCGCTTCGGTCTTGCCGACGCCGGTCGGGCCGCTGAAGAGGAAGGAGCCGATCGGCTTGTCGCCCTTGCCCAGGCCCGAGCGCGCCATCTTGACCGCGGAAGCGAGCACCTCCAGCGCCTTGTCCTGGCCGAACACCACGCTCTTCAGGTCGCGCTCGATGGTCTGCAGCTTGCTGCGGTCGTCGTTGGAGACGTTCGCGGGCGGAATGCGCGCGATCTTCGCCACGATTTCCTCGATCTCGGCCTTGCCGATGGTCTTCTTGCGCTTGCTGGCCACCTGGATGCGCTGGGCCGCGCCGGCCTCGTCGATCACGTCGATCGCCTTGTCGGGCAGATGGCGGTCGTTGATGTACTTGGCCGACAGCTCCGCCGCCGCCTGCAGGGCCGCGGTGGCGTACTTCACGCTGTGATGCTCCTCGAAGCGGCTCTTGAGGCCCTTGAGGATGTCCACCGTCTCGGCCACCGTCGGCTCGACCACGTCGACCTTCTGGAAGCGCCGCGACAGGGCCGCGTCCTTCTCGAAGATGCCGCGGTACTCGCTGAACGTGGTCGCGCCGATGCACTTGAGCTGGCCGCTCGAGAGCGCCGGCTTGAGCAGGTTGGATGCATCCAGCGTGCCGCCCGAGGCCGCGCCGGCACCGATCAGCGTGTGGATCTCGTCGATGAACAGGATGGCGTTCGGCTTGTCCTTGAGCGACTTGAGCACGCCCTTCAGGCGCTGCTCGAAATCGCCGCGGTACTTGGTGCCGGCCAGCAGCGCGCCCATGTCGAGCGAGTACACCGTGGCCTCGGCGAGGATCTCGGGCACGTCGTTCTGCGTCACGCGCCAGGCGAGGCCTTCGGCGATCGCGGTCTTGCCCACGCCCGCCTCGCCCACCAGCAGCGGGTTGTTCTTGCGGCGGCGGCAGAGGATCTGGATCGTGCGCTCGACCTCGTAGTGGCGGCCGATCAGCGGATCGATCTTGCCTTCCTTGGCGGCGACGTTCAGGTTCTGCGTGTACTGCTCCAGCGGCGAGGCCTTCTCGCTGCGCTCGCCGCCGTTGCCGCCCTCTTCCGATTCGGCGGGATTCTCGGCCTTGGCGGGCTCCGGCGGCTCGCCCTTCTTGATCCCGTGGGCGATGAAGTTGACCACGTCCAGGCGGGTGACGCCCTGCTGGTGCAGGTAGTAGACGGCGTGCGAATCCTTCTCGCCGAAGATCGCGACCAGCACGTTCGCGCCGGTCACTTCCTTCTTGCCGTTGCCGGTGGACTGCACGTGCATGATGGCGCGCTGGATCACCCGCTGGAATCCCAGCGTGGGCTGCGTGTCCACCTCGTCCGTGCCCGCCACCTGCGGGGTGTTGTCCTTGATGAAATTGGCCAGCGACGAGCGAAGGTCTTCGACGTTGGCGGAGCATGCGCGCAGCACTTCGGCTGCGCTGGGGTTATCAAGCAGTGCAAGCAACAGATGCTCCACGGTGATGAACTCGTGGCGCTGCTGGCGGGCCTCGACGAAGGCCATGTGCAAGCTGACTTCCAGTTCCTGGGCAATCATGTGAACTCCTTTGTGCTTGCGAGGAAGGGATAACGGTAGATCGGGACCCGGGGGCGGTTATTCAACCGGCTCGCTCAGGCATTGCAGCGGGTGGCCCGCCTTGTGCGCGGCCTCGCGCACCTGTTCGACCTTGGTGGCCGCCACGTCGCGTGAATACACGCCGCAGACGCCTTTGCCGTCCAGGTGGATCTTCAGCATGATCTGGGTGGCCGCTTCCCGGTCTTTGCTGAAGAACTCCTGCAGTACGACGATCACGAACTCCATGGGCGTGTAGTCGTCGTTGAGCATCACCACCTGGTACATCTGGGGCGGCTGGGTCTTCTGCGTGCGCCGTTCGAGCACGACCGAACCGCCATCGTCCCGTGACGGCGCTCCCGTGGGAGGCACCGGGGTGATTGAGGGTGGTTTTGTTGCCATGCGGACCATTCTAGAGCGTCTGGAGCAGTTTGCCCCAGAGCGAAAAGGCCCATTGCCGGGGTGCAAATTCCGGTCTCGCGACACGGCTCGGCACGGGTAGCGGCAGGGGCGGAAAATCCGCTGGAGAGAGACGCACCGTCCCATTTGCCGGCGGACACCGGAATTTCAAGATGGCAGCCCGGCCCGGGGCCACCCGCCCTTCAGCCGGCGTCGTACACCACGTTGACCACGCCGCTGCCGGCCTCCGCGCTCCAGGCCGCCAGGGCGGCGTCGGAGGGGAAGAACCGGCTGCCCTCGCCCAGCTGCAGTTCGGCCACGGCCTGCTGCCCTTCGGCCTGGCAGCGCACGCCCATGCGCACGCGCAGGCCGTGCACCAGCACCTCGCCCTCGGGCGTCTCCTGGCGCTTCGGCGGGAACTCGCGCACCAGCCGCTGCACATCCGGGGCGCAGTCGCCCACGGCCACCTGCAGGTAGCGGCCGAACTTGGCGCGCGCGCTGGCGAGATCCCAGCCCTGCATCACCTTCACGCGCAGCCCGCCGCTGAAATGGTCCAGCTGCAGCCGGCCCAGCAGCACCACGAATTCGTCGTCCTTCAGCAGGTCGCGGTGGGCGTTGATCACGTTCTCGTCGGCCGAGGCCTCGATGGTGGCCGACTTGTCGTCGAGCTTGAAGAGCGCCAGGCGTCCGCGCTGCCCGTTGATCACCCGGAAGTCGCTCACGATGCCCGCCATGATCTGCGGCTCGCGGCTGTCGGACAGCTCTTCGATCGGCGTGCGCACGAAACGCCGCACCTCCTTCTCCACCTCGTCGAACAGGTGGCCCGAGAGGTAGAAGCCGATGGCCGTCTTCTCCTGCGTGAGCCGTTCCTTCACGCCCCAGGGCACCATCTCCACGAGGTCCGGGTCCTGCGTGCTCGAACCGTGGGAATCGTCGCCCATCATGTCGAAGAGCCCGCCCTGGTTGGCATTGGCGATCAGCGCATTGGCGAAGTCGAACGCCCGGTCGATGGAGGCCGCGAGCGATGCCCGGTTCATCTCCATGGCATCGAAGGCGCCGCCCTTGATGAGCGCTTCCAGCGTGCGCTTGTTCAGGCGGGTGCGGTCCACGCGCGCGCAGAAATCGAACAGGCTCGCGAACGGGCCCTTGGTCTCGCCGCGCGGTCCCACGCCGCGGCCCTCGCGGGCGGCGATGATGGCCTCGATGGCCTGCTGGCCGGTGCCCTTGATGGCGCCCAGCCCGTAGCGGATCACCTTGTCGGTCACCGGCTCGAAGCGGTACATGCCGCGGTTCACGTCCGGCGGCTCGAAGGTGAGCCCCATCTTCATGGCGTCTTCGTACAGCACCTTCAGCTTGTCGGTGTCGTCCATTTCCACCGTCATGTTGGCGCAGAAGAACTCGGCCGTGTAGTGCACCTTGAGCCAGCCGGTGTGGTAGGCCAGCAGGGAGTACGCGGCGGCGTGCGACTTGTTGAAGCCGTAGCCCGCGAACTTCTCCATCAGGTCGAACACCTCGTCGGCCTTGTCCTGGCCGATGCCCTTCTCGGCCGCGCCCTTGCGGAAGATCTCGCGGTGCTCGGCCATCTCCTCGGCCTTCTTCTTGCCCATGGCCCGGCGCAGCATGTCGGCGCCGCCCAGGCTGTAGCCGCCCAGCACCTGGGCGGTCTGCATCACCTGCTCCTGGTAGACCATGATCCCGTAGGTCTCGGCCAGCACCGGCTCCACCAGCGGATGCGGGTACTCCACCGGCTCCTTGCCGTGCTTGCGGTTCACGAAGGTGGGGATCAGGTCCATCGGGCCCGGGCGGTAGAGCGCGTTCAGGGCGATCAGGTCTTCCAGCCGGCTCGGGCGCGCTTCCTTCAGCATGCCCTGCATGCCGCGCGATTCGAACTGGAACACCGCTTCGGTCTTGCCGTCGGAGAACAGCCGGTAGGTGGGCGCGTCGTCGAGCGGAATGTTCTCGAACGCGAAGTTCTCCTGTCCCTTGTGGCGCTTCATGATGAACTCGCGGGCGATCTCCAGGATCGTCAGCGTCGCCAGGCCCAGGAAGTCGAACTTCACGAGGCCGATCGCCTCCACGTCGTCCTTGTCGTACTGGCTCACGGCCGATTCGCTGCCCGGCTGCTGGTAGAGCGGGCAGAAATCGGTGAGCTTGCCCGGGGCGATCAGCACGCCCCCGGCGTGCATGCCGATGTTCCGGGTCATGCCCTCGAGCTTCTGCGCCATCTCGATGACGGTCTTGACGTCCTCTTCCTTGCGCACGCGCTCGTAGAGCATGGGCTCGAGTTCGAGCGCGTAGTTGTTCTTGTCGCCCTCCTTCTTCACCTCGGGCGGATAGGCCAGCGTGTAGGACATGCCGGGCTTGCCGGGCACCAGCTTGGAGATGCCGTCGCAGAAGGTGTAGCTCATGTCCATGACGCGGCCCACGTCGCGGATCGCCGCCTTGGCCGCCATGGTGCCGAAAGTGGCGATCTGGCTCACGGCGTTCTTGCCGTACTTGTCCTTCACGTAGTCGATCACCCGGTCGCGGTTGGACTGGCAGAAGTCGATATCGAAGTCGGGCATCGACACCCGCTCCGGGTTCAGGAAACGCTCGAACAGCAGGTTGTACTGCAGCGGATCCAGGTCGGTGATCTTGAGCGCGTAGGCCACGAGCGAGCCGGCGCCGGAACCCCGGCCCGGGCCCACCGGGCAGCCGTTCACCTTGGCCCACTGGATGAAGTCGCCCACGATGAGGAAGTAGCCCGGGAAGCCCATCTTCAAGATGGTGCCCAGCTCGAACTCCAGCCGCTCCACGTAGCGCGGGCGCTCCTTGTCGCGCTGGGCTTCGTTGGGGAACAGGTGCGCGAGCCGCTCCTCCAGGCCCTGGAACGAGGCGAAACGGAAGTACTCTTCCGCCGGCATGCCGTTGGGCGTGGGGAAGTCCGGCAGGCGCGGCTTGCCGAGCACCAGCGACAGGCTGCAGCGCTTGGCGATCTCGAGCGTGTTGGCGATGGCCGTGGGCACGTCGGCGAACAGGGCCTCCATCTGCGCGCTCGACTTGAAGTACTGCTCGCGCGTGAAGCGGCGCACGCGGCGCGGGTTCGCGAGGATCTCTCCCTCGGCGATGCAGACGCGGGCCTCGTGCGCCTCGTAATCGTCGGCGGTGAGGAACTGCGTGGGGTGCGTGGCCACCACCGGCAGTTGCAGGCGCGCGGCCAGCTGCACGGCCGCCACCACCTGGGCTTCGTCCTCCGGCCGGCCAGCGCGCTGCAGTTCCAGGTAGAAGCGGTGCGGGAACAACCCGGCCAGGCGCAGCGCGGCCCGGGAGGCGCCCTCGTCGTCGCCGCGGGTGAACGCCTGGCCCACGGGGCCGGTGTGGGCTCCAGAGAGCGCGATCAGGTCGCCGCCCAGCTCTTCCAGCCATTCCCAGGTGCACAGCGGAACGTTCTTCACGACGTTGCGCGTCCAGGCGCGGGCGAGCAGCTCGCAGAGGTTCAGGTACCCCTGCCGGCCCTGCACCAGCAGCAGGATGCGCGACGGGCCGCCGCTGCCGGATTCGGGCTCCAGGCTGACCTCGGCGCCCAGCACGGGCTTGACGCCCTTGCCCCGGGCTTCCTTGTAGAACTTGATGGCGCCGAAGAGGTTGTGGAGATCGGTGATGGCCAGCGCGGGCTGGCCATCCCTGGCCGCCGCCTTGGCCACTTCGTCGATGCGGGCGGTGCCGTCGACGACGGAAAACTCGGTGTGCAGGCGCAAATGGACAAACATGGACGGTATTGTAGGAATCCGCCCCTTCCCGGGCGGCCCGAGCGGGTGTCGGGCGGCCGGTACAATGGTCCGGGAACGTGCCCACGATCCAAGGGGCCGCCGGCCGGCGCCGCCGCGCGCGGCCCCGCCCGACCTCTTTTCACCGATTGTCAGAAAGCCGCTGCCATGCCGCGTTTTTCCCTGCCGCTGTTGACCGCCCTGCTCGCCGCAGGCGTGCTCGCGGGCTGCTCCACCACCACCGAAGACAAGACCGCCGGCTGGAGCCCCAACCGCATCTATTCCGAAGCGCGCGACGAGATGGGCAGCAACGCCTACGACAAGGCCGTGCCGCTGTTCGAGAAGCTCGAAGGCCGCGCCGCCGGCACGCCGCTCGCCCAGCAGGCGCAGCTCGAGAAGGCCTACGCCCAGTACAAGGGCGGCGAGAAGGCCCAGGCCATCGCCACGCTCGACCGCTTCATGAAGCTGCATCCCGCGAGCCCGGCGTATGACTACGCGCTCTACCTGAAGGGCCTGGTCAACTTCAACGACAACCTGGGCCTGTTCTCGTGGCTGTCGCGCCAGGACCTGTCCGAGCGCGACCAGAAGGCCGCCAAGGATTCGTTCGAGTCCTTCCGCGAACTCGTCACCCGCTTCCCCGATTCGCGCTACGCCCGCGACGCGCAGCAGCGCATGACGTACATCGTCAATTCGCTCGCGCAGTACGAGGTCCACGTGGCCCGCTACTACTACCAGCGCGGCGCCTACGTGGCCGCCATCAACCGCGCGCAGATCGCCCTGGCCGACTACAAGGACGTACCGGCGCTGGAAGAGGCGCTCTACATCCTCATCAAGTCGTACGACGCTCTCGGCATGACCCAGCTGCGCGACGACACCGAGCGCGTGATGGCCGCCTCCTACCCGCAGAGCAGCTACATGCGCAACGGCTTCAAGGCGAAGGACGATCCGTGGTGGAAGGTGTGGTGACGGCGGCCAGCTCCCGCAGCGCCGCCGCCCACTCCGCCTCGTCCTGGATCCGGTGCATGGGCGGCAGCGCGGCCAGCAGCCGCTTGCCGTAGCCCATCGTCGCCAGGCGCACGTCCGCCACCGCCAGCAGGCCGCGGTCCTGCTCGTGGCGGATCAGTCTTCCCGCTCCCTGCTTGAGCGCGATGGCCGCCTCCGGCAGCGCGAAATGCCGGAATGCGCTCCGGCCCTCCTGCTCCAGCCGCTGCGAGCGCGCCTCCACCACCGGATCGCCCGGCGGCGGGAACGGCAGCTTGTCGATCACCACCAGCTGCAGCGCGTCGCCGGGCACGTCGAACCCTTCCCAGAACGTGGCCGAGGCCACCAGCACGCAACCCGGCCGCATGCCGTCGCCGTCGCCCTCGCGGAAGCGCTCCATCAGCCGGCGCTTCGGCCACTCGCCCTGCACCAGCACCTCGATGCCCGAGCCGTCCGCGAAGCGCGCCTTCAGCGCATCGCCGATGGTGCGCAGCGCGCGCAGCGTGGTGGTGAGCACCAGCGTGCGCCCGCCCAGCACGCGCGCCGCATCCCCCGCCCAGCGGGCCACGGCCGCGCCGTGCCCCGGGTCGGACGGCGCGGGCAGGTGGCGCGGCACGTAGAGCCCGGCCTGCGCCGCGTAGTCGAAGGGGCTCGGCACCTGCAGCACGCGCGCGCCCTCCAGCCCGCACGCCTGGGTGAACCAGCGCAGCGAGGCGTCGTCGCCCAGGGTGGCCGACGTGAAGATCCAGGCACGGGGGCGTTCAGGCGGACCGGAGTCGGCATGCGGGGCGCCGTCGCGCCCCTCCAGCCCTTCCAGTCCGCCGGTCCCGGCGGGGCCCTCCGGCCAGAGCGGCTGCGCCAGGGGCGGCACGGGCGGCTCGTCGGCCTGCGCAGCGGCGACCGCTGCGGCGGGTTCGTCGCTCCAGGGCAGGTCCGGGTCGGCGCCGGCATCCTCCGGGACCGCCGCCGGGCCACTGCCGCCCGCTTCGTCGGCGGCGGCGGCAGCAGCAGCAGCGGCACTCTCGGGGAACCAGAGGCCGCGCAGCGGGACGGCGATGTCCAGCGGCGCCTGCGCGGCGCGCACATGGTGCGTGCCGATCTCCACCCAGCGCACGGCGCTGCCCGGCGCCGCGTCCAGGAACAGCCCGAGCCTCTCCATCAGCGCCACGCAGCGCTCGTGCAGGCGCACGAAATCCGGCGCGATCTCGCTCACCGTATCGAGGGCGGCCAGTGCCTGGCGGCAGGCGGCCGACAGGTCCTGCAGCGCCCGGCTCCAGCCCTCGGCATCCACGCCGTCCGGCACCTCCCCGGCCCAGCGCAGCCGGGAGCCGGGCGTGCGGGCCCCCACGGCCATGCGCCAGTCCCGCGCGGCATGCTCCAGTGCGGCGGCGACGCCCTGCCAGTCCGCCAGCCCCCGCGCCCACTGCAGGCCCGACGCCAGCACGTCGCGCGCCAGGTCGAGCCACTGCGAGGACGCCATCTGGCTGCCCAGGAACTGCACGCCCGTATCGCTCAGCTGGTGGGCTTCGTCGAACACCACCACGCGGGTGCTCGGCAGCAGCTCGGCCACGCCGGTGCCGCGGATGGCATGGTCCGCGAAGAACAGGTGGTGGTTGATGACGACCACGTCGGCCGCCATCGCCTCGCGCCGCGCCTGGTACACATGGCAGGCGCGGAAACGCGGGCAGGCCGATCCCAGGCAGTTGTCGCGCGTGGACGTGAACAGCGGTGTGGCGGCCGAGCGTTCGTCCCAGCCCGGCAGCTCCGCGAGATCGCCCGTAGCGGTGGCCTGCGACCAGACCTCCACGCGCGCCAGCATCCGGGCGACGGCGGAATCCTCCGCAGAGGGGTGCTGCCGCGCCAGCTCCAGCCGGTGCAGGCACAGATAGCTGCCACGCCCTTTCAGCAGCGCCACGCGCGCCGGCAGCGCGAGCGCCTGCAGCAGCTTGGGCAGATCGCGGCCGTGGAGCTGGTCCTGCAGGGCCTTGGTGGCCGTGGAGACGAGCACGCGCTCGCCGCTCAGCAGCGCCGGCACCAGGTACGAGAACGTCTTGCCGACGCCGGTGCCCGCCTCGACGACCAGCGCTCCGCCCTGCTCGATGGTCTCGGCGACGGCCTCGGCCATGGCGGCCTGGCCCGGGCGCGGCTGGAAACGGGCCTGCGCCAGCGCCAGGGCCCCGTCTTCCGCGAACGCCGCCGCCACGGCCTGCAGCAGCGTGGTGGGGTGCAGCGCGCCGGCGCTCATGCAACGGCCCCGCGGAGGGAGCGGGTGGGAGACACTTCTCCGAAACGGCTGTCCATCCCTCGATAATAGGGCCCCCGCCCGCATGCGGCCGCCTGCCGGCCCTCCTTCCTTTGCCTGACAACGCCATGAACCAACCGTTTCGCCTGATCGCGTCGACCGGTATCCACAGGGGCGACCGCGAGTACCAGCAGGACCAGGTACTGGTCATCGCGCATCCGCGGCACAACGGCTGTGTGCTGGGCGTGGTGGCGGACGGCATGGGCGGGCGCAGCGGAGGTCGCAAGGCCTCTGACCAGGTCATGCTGACCGCGCGCCAGCTCTTCGACCGCTACGCACCCGACAGCGACGATCCGGTGGCCATGCTGCGGCACATGGTGGAAGAAGCGCATCTCGTGATCCGGCTCACCGCGATCTCCGCCGAGCAGGAGCCGCACAGCACCGTGGCCGTGTTCCTCATCAACCCGCGCGGGGACTGCCACTGGGCCCATGCCGGCGATTCGCGCATCTACCATTTCCAGGGCACGCGGCTCGTGCACCGCACCAGCGACCACTCCTACGTGCAGGCCCTGGTGGACCGCGGCGAGATCACCGAGGCCGAAGCCCACGTCCATCCGCAATCCAACATCCTCGTGGGCTGCCTCGGCACCGAGAGCGACCCGCCCGTGGCGATCCACACCATTCCCCAGCTCGTGCCGGGCGACGTGCTGCTGGCCTGCAGCGACGGGGTCTGGCACTACTTCTCGCCGGCGGAACTCGGCGCGGTCGTGGATTCGCTCTCGCCGCGAGAAGCGAGCGAATTCCTGATCGAGAAAGCGCGGATGCGCGCACGCGGCGGTGGCGACAACCTCTCGCTCGCGATCGTGAAGATCGAGGCCATGGCCGAGCCCGTGCGCGGACCGGCGGCGCGGGCCCTGCCGGGCGCGGCCTGAGCAGGCCGGAGGACGGCCAGCACCGCCCGGCCAGGGGCACCACCGCGCGCGCGGCCTGTGGCGCAAAGTGAGGTTCAGGGCGCCGACGCCGTTCCGGCGGGCGGCGGGGGCGGCAGCGGCGACGCCGGCGTGCGGCCGGAGGCGGCGGCCTGCACATTGGCACGCTCGCGCTTCTCCCGGCGTTCACGCGCGGCCTCCTGCTTGGCCTCGTAGCTCGCGCGCGCGGCCGCCGATCGCGCCGGCTGCGCGGCGGCCCGCTCGGCCTGGTCCGCTTCATGGGATTGCACGCGCGCACGCTGCTGGGCGGCGCGCGAGCGGGCCTCTTCCTCGCGCTGCGCGCGTTCCTGCGCCTGCGACTGCAGCTGCTCCTGCGCCGACGGCTGCGCGCCGGACGCCGGCCGCGCATGCGACCGCGAAGAGCGCGACTCCGCCCGCATCGGCGCGGGCCTCTCGCCGCTTTCGATCTTCTGGCGCTGCTCGGCCTGCTTCTGCTCGATGGACTGCATGCGCAGGGCGGCCTTCTCGCGGCGCTCCGCATCGTTCAGCACCACCTCGCGCCGGCGCAGCACCGCCTCGGCATCGCGCACCTGGGAGCGCACCTGGGCGAGGCAGTCCTCCACCGAGAAGCGCTGGTAGCAGACGGCCTCTTCCTTCACCTTGCGCTCGTTCAGTGCGCGGCGCTCCTGCGCGATGCGGGCGTGCTCCGCCTGGCGGGCGGCCTGCGCCTGCTCGAACGCGGCACGGGCGGTCGCGTCGCCCTCGGGCGCCGCGGCCCGGGCCCCGGTGGACACCATGCATGCAGCAGCCAGCGCGAAGGCCGTTGCGGTGCGGAAAATGGGGAAGATCTGCATTCGGAATCCTTTGCCGGCGGCAAGGCCGGCGTGCAGGGGGCTCAGGTCAGCCCGGTGTCCACCACCCGGCGCTCGAGCGCCAGGAATTCCTTGGACTGCATCTCGTTGAGGCGGGACACGGTGCGGGGGAACTCGTGCGCGAGCGGCCCTTCGGTGTAGAGCTGCTCGGGCGGCACGGCGGCCGACAGGATCAGCTTGACGCGCCGGTCGTACAGCACGTCCACCAGCCACGTGAAGCGCCGCGCCGGCGACGCCATCGCCACCGGCATGTAGGGCACGTTCGACAGCAGCACGGTATGGAACTGCGAGGCGATCTCGAGGTAGTCGTTCTGCGAGCGCGGGCCGCCGCAGAGCACCGAGAAATCGAACCACACCACGCCCCCGGCCTTGCGGCGCGCCAGGATCTCGCGCGCCTCGATGTGCAGCACCGGGTCTTCGTCGCGGGTCTCGGCGAGCTGGTCGAACGCGGCTTCCATTTCCGCATCGGCCTGCGGGCCCAGAGGGCAGTGGTAGAGCCGTACCTGCTCCAGCGTGCGCCGCCGGTAGTCGGTGCCGTTGTCCACGTTGACCACTTCCAGCTTCTGGTTGAGCAGGTCGATCGCCGGCAGGATGCGGTCGCGGTGCAGGCCGCCCGGGTACAGGTCGTCGGGCTTGAAATTCGAGGTGGTGACGAAGCCCACGCCGTTGTCGAACAGCGACACCAGCAGCCGGTGCAGGATCATGGCGTCGGTGATGTCGGCCACGTGGAACTCGTCGAAGCAAATGAGCTTGTAGCGCTTGGCGATGCGCTCGCCGAGCACGTCCAGCGGGTTCACCGTGCCCTGCAGCCCGGCCAGCTCGCGGTGGACCTCCCGCATGAATTCGTGGAAATGCAGCCGCACCTTGCGGCGGATCGGCACCGCGTTGAAGAAGCAGTCCATCAGGAAGCTCTTGCCGCGGCCCACGCCGCCGTACATGTAGACGCCGCGCGGCACCTCGGGGCGGTGGATGAGCTTCTTGAGCGCGTTGGAGCGCTTTTCCTTGTAGGCGGCCCAGTCGTCCGCGCAGCGCTGCAGCGCCTCGACGGCGCGCAACTGGGCCGGGTCGCTGCGGAAACCCTTGGCAGCCAGCTCGGCCTCATACGCCTGCTTCACGTTCACGGACGTCTCTCCCACGCAATCATCGATCCACGCATCCACACCAGAAAACGGCGGCTGCCGGAGCGCGGATGCGCGCGCCGGCAGCTCGGGGGAGCGCAGCGCGCTCCCGGTCGGCGCACGATCAGAAGTTGAGCGTGCGCTTGTCCACGGCCAGGGCCGCTTCCTTGGTCGCCTCGGAGAGCGAGGGGTGCGCGTGGCAGATGCGCGCGATGTCTTCCGCGCTCGCCTTGAACTCCATGGCCACCACGGCTTCGGAGATCAGCTCGCTGGCCATCGGGCCGACGATGTGCACCCCCAGGATCTCGTCCGTCGTGGCATCGGCCAGGAACTTGACCATGCCGGTCGTGTCGCCCAGCGCGCGCGCGCGGCCGTTCGCCAGGAACGGGAAGGTGCCGGCCTTGTACTGCACGCCGTCGGCCTTGAGCTGCTGCTCGGTGCGGCCCACCCATGCGATCTCGGGGTGCGTGTAGATGACCCAGGGAATCGTGTTGAAGTTCACGTGGCCGTGCTGGCCCGCGATGCGCTCGGCCACCGCCACGCCTTCTTCCTCGGCCTTGTGCGCCAGCATCGGGCCGCGCACCACGTCGCCCACCGCCCACACGCCGGGCAGGTTGGTCTTGCAGTCCGCATCCACCACGATCGCGCCACGCTCGTCGAGCTGCAGGCCCACGGCTTCGGGATTCAGGCCGATGGTGTTGGGCACGCGGCCGATCGACACGATCAGCTTGTCCACCGCCAGCTCGCGGGCCTCGCCCTTGGCATCGGTGTAGGCCACGGTGACGCCTTCGCCGCCCGTCTTCACTTCGCCGATCTTCACGCCCAGCTCGATCTTCAGGCCCTGCTTGTCGAAGGCCTTCTTGGCTTCCTTGGCGATCTGCTCGTCGACCGCGCCCAGGAACGTGGGCAGGCCTTCGAGCACCGTCACCTCGGCGCCCACGCGGCGCCACACGGAGCCCATTTCCAGGCCGATCACGCCGGCACCGATCAGGCCCAGCTTCTTCGGCGTGGCACCGATGCGCAGCGCGCCGTCGTTGGACAGCACCTTCTCTTCATCGAACGGCACGCCCGGCAGCGCGCGGGCGTTGGAGCCCGTCGCCACGATGATCTGCTTGCCCACCAGGGTTTCCTGGGCGGCGCCGGCCACCTGGATCTCGTAGCCGCCCGTGGAACCGGAGGTTCCACCCTCACCGGCTGGAACGGCCTTCACGAAAGAGCCGCGGCCGTGGAAGAAGCTGACCTTGTTCTTCTTGAACAGGTACAGGATGCCGTCGTTGTTCTGCTTCACGACCGCGTCCTTGCGGCCGATCATCTTGGCCACGTCGATCTGCACGTCGGTGGCGGTGATGCCGTGCTCGGCGAAGTGCTTGACGGCGTGCTCGTAGTGCTCCGAGGACTGCAGCAGCGCCTTGGAGGGGATGCAGCCCACGTTCGTGCAGGTGCCGCCGGGCGCGGGTCCGCCCTTCTCGTTCTTCCACTCGTCGATGCAGGCCACGTTGAAGCCCAGCTGGGCCGCGCGGATGGCGGCGATATAGCCGCCGGGGCCGCCGCCGATGACGATCACGTCGAATTGTTTGCTCATGTCGTTCTCACTGTGTCAGTTGGAGAAAGACCCACTGCCCGGCTGGCCCAGGGCCAACCATGCATGTGGGTCCGTCAATGGATTTCGGTCTTCACGGCGCTATGCAACACTCCTGCCCCCGCCATGCGCGCGGCCCAGGCCAGCCACCGCCGCGCAAGGGCCGCCCCGCAGCGCTGGCGGTGTCCCCCTTCCCGGATTGCGCAGCGATCCGAGAGAAGGGGGAAGGCGCGAAGCGCCTCAGGGGGTTGGTCCATCAAATATCGAACAGGAGGCGGGCCGGGTCTTCCAGCGCTTCCTTCATCGCCACCAGGCCCAGCACGGCTTCGCGGCCGTCGATAATGCGGTGGTCGTACGACATCGCCAGGTAGTTCATCGGGCGCACCACGATCTGGCCGTTCTCCACCACGGCGCGGTCCTTGGTGGCGTGCACGCCCAGGATGGCCGATTGCGGCGGGTTGATGATGGGGGTCGACAGCATCGAGCCGAAGGTACCGCCGTTCGAGATCGAGAACGTGCCGCCGGTCATGTCCTCGATGCCGAGCTTGCCTTCCTGGGCCTTCTTGCCGAACTCGGCGATCTTCTTCTCGATGTCGGCGAAGCTCATCTGGTCGGCGTTGCGCAGGATCGGCACCACCAGGCCGCGGGGCGAGCCGACCGCGATGCCGATGTCGAAGTAGCCGTGGTAGACGATGTCGTTGCCGTCCACCGAGGCGTTCAGCACCGGGAACTTCTTGAGCGCATGCACGGCCGCCTTCACGAAGAAGCTCATGAAGCCCAGCTTCGTGCCGTGCTCCTTGGTGAAGCTGTCCTGGAACTTCTTGCGCAGGTCCATCACCGGGGCCATGTTCACCTCGTTGAAGGTGGTCAGGATGGCGTTGGTGGACTGCGACTGCAGCAGGCGCTCGGCGATGCGGGCGCGCAGGCGGCTCATCGGCACGCGCTGCTCGGGGCGGTCGCCCAGGTTCGGCGCGGCGGGCGAGGACACCTGCGGCAGCGACTTGGTGGGCACGCCCGTGGGGATGGCGGCCGGGGCGGCGGACGGCTTGGCGCCGCCGGCCACGGCGGCCAGCACGTCGCCCTTGGTCACGCGGCCGTCCTTGCCGGTGCCGGCCACGGCCGACACGGACAGGTTGTTGTCGGCCAGCAGCTTGGCGGCGGCCGGCATGGCCACGTCGCCCTTGGAGCCGCCCGCGGCGGGAGCCGCTTCGGCCGCGGCGGCCGCCACGGCGGGTGCCTGGGCGGCGGCGGTCGGAGCGGACTGCGCGGGCGCAGCGGCCGCGCCGGCCTTGCCTTCGGTGTCGATCTTGGCGATGACCTGGTCGGCCACCACGGTGGCGCCGTCGCCTTGCACGATCTCGGCCATCACGCCGGCGGCCGGCGCGGGCACTTCGAGAACCACCTTGTCGGTCTCGATCTCGATCAGGATCTCATCGATGGCGACGGCCTCGCCGGCCTTCTTCTTCCAGGTGAGCATCGTGGCCTCGGCCACGGATTCGGACAGTTGGGGGACTTTGACTTCTACGATAGCCATGACGATTCTTTCGATTCTTTCAGAACGTGTACGTGTCGCTGTGGGATGCGGATCGTGGGGGGCGCGCGGCGCTCACTTGGAGAGCACGAAGCCCTTGAGCTTGCCGAACGCACCTTCGACCAGCGCCTTCTGCTGTTCCTGGTGCAGGTGCGAGTAACCCACGGCAGGCGATGCGGAGGCAGCGCGGCCGGAGTAGCCCAGCTTCTGGCCATCCTGCATGTTCTCGTGGATGTAGTGCTGCACGAAGAACCAGGCGCCCTGGTTCTGCGGCTCGTCCTGGCACCACACGATCTCGGTCGCCTGCGGGTACTTCTTGACCTCTGCGGCGAAGGCCTTGTGCGGGAACGGATAGAGCTGCTCCACGCGGATGATCGCCACGTCGTCGGTGCCCTTCTCCTCGCGCTTCTTCACGAGGTCGTAGTACACCTTGCCCGAGCAGGCGATGATGCGCTTGACCTTGTCGGCCTTCTGGTCGATGGCCGCGTTCTGCTCCGGGATCACCGTCTGGAAGCTGCCCTTCGTGAACTCGGACAGCGGCGAGGTCGCGTCCTTGTTACGCAGCAGCGACTTCGGCGTCATGATGATCAGCGGCTTGCGCAGGTGGCGCACCATCTGGCGGCGCAGCACGTGGAAGATCTGGCTGGCCGTGGTGGGCTGGACCACCTGCATGTTGGCGTCGGCCGACAGCTGCATGAAGCGCTCGAGGCGCGCCGAGCTGTGTTCCGGGCCCTGGCCTTCGTAGCCGTGCGGCAGCATCAGCGTGATGCCGTTCACGCGGCCCCACTTCACTTCGCCGGAGGCTATGAACTGGTCGATCACCACCTGGGCGCCATTGGCGAAGTCGCCGAACTGCGCTTCCCAGATCACCAGGGTGTTGGGATCGTTGGAGGCATAGCCGTATTCGAAGCCCAGCACCGCCTCTTCGGACAGGATGGAGTCGATCACGACGAACGGAGCCTGGTTCTCGCTCGCGTTCTGCAGCGGCACGTAGGTGCCTTCGTTCCACTTCTCGCGGTTCTGGTCGTGGATCACGGCATGGCGGTGCGTGAACGTGCCGCGGCCGCAGTCCTCGCCGGACAGGCGCACCGGGAAGCCGCTGGCCACGAGCGATGCGAAGGCCATGTGCTCGCCCATGCCCCAGTCCACGTTCACTTCGCCGCGGCCCATGGCGGCGCGGTCGTCGTACACCTTCTTGACCAGCGGGTGCGGCGTGACGCCTTCGGGGATCGTGGTGATGCGCTCGGCCAGGCGCTTCCACTCGGTGAGCGGAATCGCGGTGTCGCCGGCATCGGTCCACTTCTTGCCCAGGAACGGGCTCCAGTCGACGGCGTACTTGCTCTTGAAGTTGGTCAGCACCGGATCGACCGTGTGCTTGCCGGCGTCCATGGCGGCGCGGTAGGCCTTCGACATGTCGTCGCCCAGCGTCTCGCCCAGGCCCTGCGCGCCCAGCTTGTCGGCATAGAGGCGGCGCGTGCCGGGATGCTGGCTGATCTTCTTGTACATCAGCGGCTGCGTGAGCGCCGGCGTGTCCTGCTCGTTGTGGCCCAGCTTGCGGTAGCAGATGATGTCCACCACCACGTCCTTCTTGAACTCCATGCGGAATTCGAGGGCGAGCTGCGTGGCGAGCACCACGGCTTCCGGATCGTCGCCGTTCACGTGCAGCACGGGCGACTCGATCATCTTGACCACGTCCGTGCAGTACAGCGTGGAGCGGCTGTCGCGCGGGTCGGAGGTCGTGAAGCCGATCTGGTTGTTGATCACGATGTGCACCGTGCCGCCCGTGGAGTAGCCACGGGTCTGGGCCAGCGCCAGGGTTTCCTGGATGACGCCCTGGCCGGCGAAGGCCGCATCGCCGTGCACCAGCACCGGCAGCACCTGCTGGCCGTGCGGATCGCCGCGGCGGTCCATGCGGGCGCGCACCGAGCCTTCCACCACCGGGTTCACGATTTCCAGGTGGGAGGGGTTGAAGGCCAGCGACAGGTGCACCGGGCCGCCGGGGGTGGAGACGTCGGAACTGAAGCCCTGGTGGTACTTCACGTCGCCGGCGGGCAGGTCTTCGGGGGCGGTGTGGTCGAACTCGGCGAACAGGTCCTTGGGCATCTTGCCCAGGGTGTTCACGAGCACGTTCAGGCGGCCGCGGTGGGCCATGCCGATGACGATTTCCTGGACGCCCTTGGTGCCGGCCGACTGGATCAGCTCGTCCATGGCGGCGATGAAGCTCTCGCCGCCCTCCAGCGAGAAGCGCTTCTGGCCGACGTACTTGGTGTGGAGGAAGCGCTCCAGGCCTTCGGCGGCCGTCAGGCGGTCGAGGATCTGCTTCTTCTTCTCATTGCCGAAGTTGGGCTTGCTGCGGATGGTTTCGAGCTTTTCCTGCCACCAGCGCTTCTGGTTCTGGTCGGAGGCGTACATGTACTCGACGCCGATCGTGCCGCAGTACGTTTCGCGCAGCGCGTTGATCAGCTCGCGCAGCGGCATCGATTCCTTGCCGAAGAACGTGTTGCTGGTGTTGAACACGGTCTCCTGGTCGGCGTCGGTGAAGCCGTAGAAGGAGAGTTCCAGCTCGGGGATGGAGGGGCGCTCGGTGCGCTTCAGCGGGTCGAGATCGGCCCAGCGCTGGCCGACGTTGCGGTAGGCGGAGATGAGCTGCTGGACGGCGGTGCGCTTGCGGCCGAGTTCGGAGTCGGCGCCGGTGGCCACCACGACCTGCGTGCCGCCCTGCTTGGCGCGCTCCGCGAAGGCGTTGATGACGGGCTGGTGCGGGACGTCCTTGGCGTTGGAGCCATCGACGGCGGGCACGTGCTGCAGCGCGTCGAAATACTCGCGCCACGTGTCGGGCACGCTGCCCGGGTTCACGAGATAGCTCTCGTACATTTCTTCGACATAGGGCGCATTGCCGCCGAAGAGGTAGGTGTTGCCCTGGTAGGCTTGGTAGACGGATGTCGTCTCGCTCATTTCCGCTGACCTCCGCTTCCCTGGGGGAAGCATTAGCTGGTTGGTGAAACCTTCCGCGACACGGCTGAACCGGTTGGCGGATGCGACTGTGGCTGGGAAGGGCCTTGAATCTTGCGCCCATGATTGTGCCACCGATCGCAGGAACGCGCCTGCGCGGCCGTGTCCCACAGGGCGGCAGCTCCGTCCTCGCGTACATTTGCGCCACTTTTCGCCACTGCCGAGCCATGAAGACCACCCTGCTGCAGAACCGCACGTTCATCGCCTTGCTGATCGCCGTCAGCGCGGCCTTCGTGGCCATCCTCTGGCCCTTCCACGGGGCCGTCTTCTGGGGGATCATCCTCGCGATCCTGTTCGCGCCGCTGCACCGCCGGCTGCTGCGCCTCATGCCCCGCCACACCAACCTGGCGGCCCTGTGCACGCTCACGCTGTGCCTGCTGATCGTGATCCTGCCGATGACGCTGATCACCGTCTCGCTGGTGCAGGAAGCCAGCCTGGTCTACGAGCGCATCCGCTCCGGGCAACTGGATTTCGCGGCTTATTTCCACCAGGTGGTGCAGGCCATGCCTTCCTGGATGATGCAGATCCTCGACCGGCTCAACCTCACCACCGCGTCCGATCTGCAGGCGCGGCTGTCGTCCGTCACCGTGCAGGCCACGCAGTTCGTGGGCAGCAAGGCGATCGACTTCGGGCAGAACACGCTGCAGTTCCTGGTGAGCTTAGGCATCATGCTGTATCTGCTCTTCTTCCTGCTGCGCGATGGCCCGGCCCTCGCGGCACGCATCCGCGAGGCGACGCCGCTCGACGAAGGCCACAAGCGCCAGCTCGCCACCAAGTTCACCACCGTCATCCGCGCCACCGTCAAGGGCAACATCGCCGTCGCCGCGGTGCAGGGCGCGCTGGGCGGGCTCGCCTTCTGGTTCCTGGGCATCCAGGCCCCGGTGCTCTGGGGTGTGCTCATGGCCTTCCTCTCGCTGCTGCCGGCCGTGGGTGCCGGGCTCATCTGGGCGCCCGTGGCGATCTACCTGCTGGCCACCGGCGCGTTCTGGCACGGCGTGGGACTCGCAGCCTACGGCATTGCCGTGATCGGGCTCGTGGACAACGTCCTGCGCCCGGTGCTCGTGGGCAAGGACACCAAGATGCCCGACTACATCGTGCTGATCTCCACGCTGGGCGGCATGGCGCTCTTCGGCCTGACGGGCTTCGTGATCGGGCCGGTGATCGCCGCGCTCTTCATCGCCACCTGGGATCTGTTTGCGCCGCCCAACCACACGCGGCAACAATAGCGCACCCTGCCCAGGCGGGCCGCGTTCCCGCGACGATCCCGCGCGGGGCGGCGCGCTGCCGGCGGCTCCCTCCGCCACCGCCCATGCGTCTTCCTCTGCACCACCGACTGACCCTGCTCGCCCTGGCGCTGTCCGTCGGCATCGGTGCCCTGTTCGCGCGTGCCATCCTCACCATCCGCGACGATGAGTGGTCGTACGCGCGCGACGCCAATGCGGCGCTGGCCCGCACGCTCGAGCAGAACATCGGCCGCACGCTCGACGGTTTCGACCAATCGCTGCAGGGCGTGGTGGAAGTGCTGGGCCGGCCGGACTACGACGACGTGCCGGTGGAGATCCGGCGCGCCATGCTGTTCGACCACTCGCTGCGGACGCGGGGCCTGGGCGGCGTGGTGGTGCTCGATCAGGGTGGCAACGTGCTGCTGTCCTCCTACGACCGGAAGGGCGGCATGCCCAATCTCGCGGACCGGGACTACTTCCGCGTCCACACGCGAGAAAAGGTGCAGGGCGTGTACGTCGGCAGGCCGATCCAGGGACGGGTGACGGGCGAGTACAGCATCCCGATGAGCCGGGGGTACTACCGCGAGGACGGCAGCTTCGGCGGGGTGGTGGTGGGCACCGTGCAGCTGTCCTACTTCAACGAGCTGTTCGATTCGCTCGGCCTCGGGCCGCAGAGCCTCGCGGACATCGTGCGCACGGACGGCACCGTCGTCTCCCGTTCCCCGTTCCGTTTGGCCGACATCGGGAAGCCCGTGCCCGCCGCCCGCCTGCGGCAGCTGGACGCCGGCCGCGAGGGGCATTTCACCGAGTCCGCCGACCCGTCGGGCGACGGCGTCGCGCGCCTCTACGCGTACCGGCACGTGGGCAGTTACCCGCTCGTGGTGTCCGTGGCCCAGTCGGTGGACAGCATCCTGTCGAAGTGGCGCAGGAGTGCGCTCGTGCTCGGCAGCTTCGCCGCGCTGCTGATGCTGTCGAGCCTGGGCCTGGCACTGCTCTTCGCACGGGAACTCTCGCGCCGCCAGGCCGTGGCCGCGCAGCTGGAACGGGCGCACCACGACATGG
>Ga0308159_1000942_pt1 | contig 50322 bp, 49 predicted proteins | sample PhyCR1_FD_201040 | JGI IMG/M metagenome (GOLD analysis project Ga0308159, IMG submission 201040) | Phyllosphere microbial communities from UC Gill Tract Community Farm, Albany, California, United States - DLSLC.R1 | ecosystem: Host-associated > Plants > Phyllosphere > Unclassified | place: USA...
TCCAAGGCCGGCTGGCCGTTCACGGCCGAGGTCGCGATCGTGCGCGACGAAGAGGCCGGCAACTTCAAGCTGGAGTTCGACTTCGGCGACGACCGGGCAGGAGAGGCATCGGGCGAGCTGGTCGAGTTCACCGACGAACCGCTGGGCCCGTGCCCCATCTGCGGTGCGCCCGTGCACGAGCACGGCAGCAACTACGTGTGCAGCAAGGCCGTGCCCACCGCCGCCCAGCCCACGCCCAGCTGCACCTTCAAGAGCGGCAAGATCATCCTGCAGCAGCCCGTGGAGCGCGAGCAGATGGCCAAGCTGCTCGCCACCGGCAAGACCGACCTGCTCGACAAGTTCGTGAGCATGCGCACGCGCCGCGCGTTCAAGGCCTTCCTGGCCTGGGACAAGGAGGCCGGCAAGGTGAACTTCGAGTTCGAGCCGCGCGAGAGCAAGTTCCCGCCGCGCAAGTTCGCCGGCAAGGCCGGTGCGGCTGCCGGTACGGCGAAGGCCGGCACCTCGGCCGCCGCCGCCAAGAAGGCTGCCAAGCCCGCCGCCAAGGCCGCGGCGAAAAAGAGCCCGGCCGCCACCGCTGCCAAGGCCCCGCGCAAGACCGCTGCCGGCAAACCCCCGAGTCCGGCCCTCGCGGCCGTGATCGGCCCGGAACCCGTCGGCCGGCCCGAAGCGGTGAAGAAGATGTGGGAATACATCAAGGCCCACAACCTGCAGGACCCCAAGGACAAGCGCACCATCGTCGCCGACGCCAAGCTGCGCGAGGTGTTCGGCAAGGAGTCGGCGGGCATGTTCGAGCTGGCGGGGATTCTGGGCAAGCACCTCGGAGGTGAATGAACATGGCCATCGCCTATCGACCGATGAAGACCACCGTGGCGAGCGGTGCCGCACGCGGGCACCGCGGTGCCCTTCTGACGGCCGCTCTGGTGGCCTGTGCCGCCCTGCTGGCCGGCTGCGAGACCACCGCCGCCCGGCCGTCCACCGCGGAGGGCAGCCAGGCGGGGGAGAGCGGCGTTACCGTGTTCGGCACCATCGATACGGGGGTGGGGGCGGTGCGGTCTTCGCGTTGAAGGGCGTCCGGGTGCTCGTGCCTCTGCACGGGGGCTTACTTAGAGCGGCTAACACGACCCTTCGGGCGTCGTTGCCGCATCTTGTCGTACTCATCGTGCTGCCTGCGATACGGCGCTTAGCCAGAACCGCTTCGCCGGGCCGTGTTAGCCGCTCTTATGTGACCAATGCATAGGCGGTGTTTCGCCCGCCGCCTTCCAATTGCACCAGCACACCCCGCGCCAAGAGGCCGTTGATGTCTCGCAACGCAGTGTCTGAGGAGCATTTGGCAACGGCCGCCCACCGGGCATTGCTCAGCTTCCCCTCCATCCCATCCAGCACGCGGTTCAGCACCAGCAGCTGCCGCGCATTCATGGGCACATCCGCCCAGCGCTGCCAGAACTGCGCCTTGGCCAGCACGTCGGCCACGAGGCCGTCGGCGCTCTGCACGGCGCGCAGCAGGCACCCCAGGAACCAGGCCAGCCAGGGCGTGACGTCGAGCGGGCCGCGCTGGGTGGCCTCCAGCTGTTCGTAGTAGCGCTTGCGTTCGCGCTGGATCTGCGCGCTCAGGCTGTAGAAGCGCTGGGCGCTGCCCTCGGCGCGGGCCAGGGCCATGTCGCCCACGGCGCGGCTGATGCGGCCGTTGCCGTCGTCGAAGGGGTGCAGCGTGACCAGCCACAGGTGCGCCAGCCCGGCATGCACGATGGGGTCGCCTGCCGGCGGCGCATCGAACCACTGCAGGAAGGCGGCGGTTTCTGTGTCCAGCGCGGTGGCGGGCGGCGCTTCGTAATGCACTTTCTCGCGGCCGACGGGGCCCGAGACCACCTGCATGGGCCCTGCCGCATCGTCGCGCCAGGCGCCGGTGCGGATGCGCAGCCGGCCGCTGTAGCCGGTGGGGAACAGCGCGGCATGCCAGCCGAAGAGGCGTTCCGCGGTCAGCGGCGCGGCAAAGCGCTGGGTGGCGTCCAGCACCATGTCCACCACGCCGTCCACGTGCCGGTCGGACGGCGCCAGCGCGCCGATGTCCACCCCCAGGCGGCGCGCGATGGACGAGCGCACGGCGTCCAGATCGAGGGATTCGCCTTCGATGGCGCTGGTGGTGACGACTTCCTGGGTCAGGGCGCGCAACGTGGCCTGGTCGCGTTGCGCCAGTCCCACCCCGGCCATGCGCCCGGCCAGATGGCCCTGGGCGCGGTGCACCTCCGCCAGAGGCGCTGCCAGCGCCAAGGCGTCGAAGCGCCACTGCGGCCAGTCGGGGCGCTGCCAGACGTAGGTGCGGCGGCGAGGAGCGTTGTCGGACCACATGCGGTGATTATCTGGTTTATTCGCCGCAGATTGTGCGGCGAATAAGGTGGCGGCACGCCATGCCCGGCGCGATGGGCATCGGCGCCCTGCCAATGATGACGACCGGGCACGGCGGTAGGGCGGACGACGCCGCAGAGAGCGTCCGGGGCGGTGCGGTTCGCCAAGGGCCGGCATCAGAAGCAGAAGCAAAAGCAAAAGCAAGGTTCAGCGAAACCGCGCGTCCGAACTTCCTTTTTCTCACCCTCGTTTCGCGAACTGGCCGCCACGGTGGCGGCATGCCTCGAATCATTGGCAGGCTTTCTCTTGAACTCAGGAGCGCTTATGGCGACGGCACGCATTTCCCCTTCGGCTGCAGCACCCCTGCCCGTCCGCCCGGAGACCCGGGCACCGGCTGCGCCGGCCCCGCGGCACGAGGCGCCCCCGTCTCGAAATCCTGCATTGCCCGGTTCGCTGGGGGGGCTGGCGCGACGGCAGTCGCCCGTCCACGGCGGTACTGCGTCGCTGCCTGCCCCGCGGGTCGCCCTGGACCGGCTTTCGCGTGCAGCGCAAGCCGTGCAACCGTCGAAGGCCGCCGGGCCTTCGGTGGGCCGTGCCGATCTATTCAGTCGCCTGAAAGCCAAATTGGGCCGGTATGAAAGCAGCGCTCCTCCCGACGAAAACCTTTTCGAGACCAGTCTCCAAAGCGGACTCGTGCAATCGATAGGCCTCAAGACAGTGTTCGGGGACGATCGGATAGGGGTGGATGGGGTGTGCGCCGGACTCTCCGCCATATGGCTGAATGTCCACTGTGCAGTTCCCGATGGCAACGTCGATACGAGGATGAGAGCGGTGGGGTCGCTCGAGGGAATTCAGCACGCCCTCGTTTTCCAAAGATCGTATATGACGAACCATGAATATTTGACGCGTGGCTCCGGCCCGGATACGTCGCTGCAATCGAAGGCGCGGGAAGACGTCGATGGACTCTACGGAATCGAGAGGGACAGTCGGCCGATCAAAATCACGGGTTCTACCGCAAAAATAGCCGCCATGATGGCGGACGTCGATGGCTACGCGAGCCTTATGTTCCAACGCACGGATAAGGCCTGGAAGACCAGCGGCCATGAAATGAGCATGTACCGGACCCCCGAAGACGGGATGATCACGTTTTTCGATCCCAACTACGGGGAGTTTCGATTCAAACCCGAGGACACTGCCCAGTTCCTGAGAACGTTGCGGGAAAAGTACCGCCTGAAAAGCGATGTCTCCTTCGACTGGGTATTGACCAAGGTCCGGCCGAACCATACCGACGCGAGTACGCCGCTGGACGTTCTGGTGGACTACGTCAAGGCCAACCAGGAGAGCCCGGCCCGCTCCTAGTGCAGCGGTTCGATACGGCCGGTGGCTCGGCTGCCCGCGCACATGCGCGACGCCTGAACGCCATGGCGGCCGCTACGATCCGTGTCCCGGCCCATAGCCCGGCCCGGCCGGCAGGGCCTTCCAGGAGACACATCGCCATGTTCAGCCACGTCATCGTCGGCGTCACCGACCTCGAACGTTCCAAGCGCTTCTACGACGCCCTGCTCGGCACCCTGGGCGTGCCGCCAGGCGTCGCCAACAAGGGCACCCGTTATTTCTACCGCAGCCCCACGGGCCTGTTCGGCATCACGTTGCCGATCAACGGCGAGCCGGCCACGCACGGCAACGGCAGCACCATCGGTTTCGCGGTGCAGTCGCCGGAGCAGGCCGACGCCTTCCATGCGGCCGGCGTGGCGAACGGCGGCACCACCTGCGAAGACCCGCCCGGCTACCGCGAAGGCCCGGCCGGCCCGCTGTACCTCGCCTACCTGCGCGACCCGGACGGCAACAAGCTCTGCGCCATGTTCCGGCCGCCCAAGGCCTGATCGCCCGGCTCCTGGCCCTGCTCCTGCGGCCGCAGCCGTGCGCCGTGGGGCTTCACGGCAGATCCGCCAGGAAGCGCGCGACGCGCTGCGCAAGATCCTGCGGCCGCTCGCGGTGCGGGACGTGCGCCGCGCCGGGGAGGATCTCCACGCGAGCCGGGCCGGCCGCCCAGCGGGCGATGCGCGCGGGCTGTTCGGTGGAGCCGTATTCGTCCTGATCGCCGTGCAGGGCGAGCACCGGGCACTGCACGCGTGCCAGCACGCCGGCCTGCGACCACTGGGCGAAATCAGGATGCAGCCAGGTGTCGACCCAGGCGCCGAGCACCCACCGTGCACGGGCCTCGTCGCCGCCGTGGTAGCGGGCGAGCCGCTGCAGGGCTTCGGGGCTGCGGTCGAACTGGTCGCGCGCCGCGCGGATGCCTTCCAGGGTGCGCTCTTCCACGCAGGCCTGGGCCGCCACCGTGACGAGGGCTTCGCAGCCGCCACCGCTGCCGGAGCCCGTGGGCGTCGCCCTGCCCGTGCCGCCATCCGCCGCGCAGTGCGCCGCCATGGCGCCGCCCACGCTGTGGCCCAGCGCGGCGAAGCGGTCGAACCCGAGCTGCGCGCGCAGTGCCGGCAGGCTGGTGAGCGCCTCTTCGCCGATGAAGTCCGGCGGCATGGGCGCGGTGCGGGCATCGGAGCGGCCGAAGCCCAGGCGGTCGTAGGCGATCACGTCGCGGCCGGTGGCGGCGCACAGCGCCGCGGGGAAGTCCCGCCACAGTTCCACGCAGCCGAGCGAATCGTGGAAGAGCACGACCGGGAGCGGGGCCGTGCCGGAAGGCGAAGCCCCGGGGGCGGCCGGGCCGGGAGTCCAGCGGCGCGTGAACAGGCGGCCGTGGGGCGTGCCGGCCCAGGCGTCATGCGTCGTGGGCGGGTCGTGCGACAGGGCGGTGGGGCTCAGGAGGGCAGGGGCGGGCGTGCCAGGCGATGGAGCGCTCATGCCGCGGGATTGTGCGGCCTTGGGGCTCGCCGGCGCGTCGCCCATGTGCCGGGGCGCTGGCCGGTGCCGATACGGGATACTCCCCGCTCCCGCAGACCCGCCTCCCTGGGTTCTTTTTCCATCTCTCTGCCCGCAAGGACCCCGCCATTGAAATCCGCCAGCCCCTCCCTCTTCGACGAGGCCTACTACCAGCGCTTCTACTTCGACAAGAAGACCAGCGTGGTGGACCCGAAGCACATGGAGCGGCTGGGCACCTTCGTCTGCAGCTACCTGAAGTACCTGCGGGTGCCGGTGGAGCGCGTGGTGGACGTGGGTTGCGGCATCGGGCTGTGGAAGGACATCGTGGCGCGGCATTTCCCGGGGGCACGCTACCAGGGCGTCGAGTTCAGCGCGTACCTGTGCGAGCGCTACGGGTGGCAGCAGGGCTCGGTGGTGGACTATGCGGCCGACGACGGGCCGTTCGATTTCGTCGTCTGCCAAGGCGTGCTGCCGTACCTGAGCCCCCCGGACCTGAAGGCCGCGCTGGGCAACCTGGGGCGGCTGTGCCGCGGCGCGCTGTATCTCGAGGCCGTGTCGCGCGAGGACTACGAGCGCGACATCGTCGACGAGGACCTGACCGATCCCGCGCTGTTCCGCCACCGGGCCGAGGTGTACCGGCGCGGGCTGTCGCGCCACTTCCGCGAACTGGGCGGCGGGCTCTGGCTGAGCCGGGCGGCCGAGGTGCCGCTGTTCGAGCTGGAGTGCGCGGGCGGGTAGCCGGGCGGTGGCCGGGGCATGCAGCCCGGCCCGGCGGTGCACGCACACCGAGCTGGCCGTTTTCTACAGCCCCCGCTCCACCATGTCGAGCAGCCGCTGCGCAAGTACCTCGCGCAGCGCTTCGGGGGCGTCGCGCAAGGGGCCATCGATAGCGAGGAAGGCCATGCCGTGCACGGTGGACCAGGCAAGGTACTCCGCGCCGGGCCGGCGTTCGGCGGGCAGGGCGCCGGCAGCCACGAGCTCGTCAAGGGCCACGCCCAGGTGCTCGAAAGGGTTGAGCCCGCTGGCACCGCCCTTGGCGGGATCGGGGTCGCGATCCACCGTGAAGGGCTGTCCGAACGCCATGCGGAACAGCCCGGTTTCCGACTGCGCGAAGCGCAGGTAACCCCGGCCAACGGCCCGCACCTTGCCATGCGCTCGCTGGGCGATAGGCGCATCCGCAGGCACCTTGGCGAGTTCCTCTTCCATGAACACGGCCATGGCGGCCACAGCGGCAGAGCGCACGGCATCCAGCAGGTGCTGGCGGCTCGCGAAGTGGCGGTAGGCCGCATTGGGCGCCACGCCTGCGCGCCGGGTGGCCTCGCGCAGCACGACGGCGTCCGGTCCGCCCTGGCGCGCCAGTTCCAGCCCGGCATCCAGCAGGGCGCGGCGCAGGTCGCCGTGGCGGTAGGTAGCGCGCGGGGTGGTGGCCGGTGGCAGGGCGGAAGCGGACATGGCGTTTGCAATGTGGACAGTGTCCATTGTCTCAGCTATATTTTGTGGACGGTGTTCACATTTGGATGAACCCCCAGCCTAGGAGCCGCCATGAAAGCCCAACCGTACCTGTTCTTCAACGGCCGTTGCGAGGAGGCGCTGGCCTTCTACCGGGAAGCGCTGGGCGCCGAGGTCACGGCGCTGATGCGCTTTCAGGACAATCCCGATCCACCCCAGGAAGGCACCTGCGGCGGCGCGCCGGGCGCGCCCGCTCCCTCGCCCGACAAGGTGATGCATGCCGAGTTCCGCATCGGCGAAACCCACTTGATGGCTTCGGACGGCATGTGCGGCGGCCAGCCCCGCTTCGAGGGCATCTCGCTGGCGCTCACGCCGGCCGATGCGGCCGATGCCCGGCGCGTCTTTGCCGCCCTGGCCGAGGGAGGGCAAGTGCAGGTGCCGCTGGGGCCGGCATTCTTCTCGCCGGCTTTCGGCGTGGTGGCCGACCGCTTCGGCGTGCCCTGGATGGTGGTGGCGCCGCAGGCCTGATTTCACCGGCACGGGTTTGCCGAAAGGGCCGCCCCTCCTGCAGCAATCCGGAGTGCGTGGGCAACCAAGTGTTACTTCCTGCGCCCACGTATCCATGGACGGGCCATGGAAAATTCACGCCATGCCGACCTTTCCTCACCAGCCCGTTCCCGCGCGAGCGTCCCGCCGTGCCTTCTGCCGCACCTTGGGGATCCTGTCGGGTGCCTTGGGGCTGGGCGCCATGCTCGTCGCGCCGCCCGCGCAGGCCCAGCCGGCCTACACCATCACCACGCCCCAGATCCAGGACGCGCTGGCCGAGAAGCTGCCGCGCCGCTACCGGCTCGGCGGGTTGCTGAACCTGGAGGTGCAGGTGCCCGCGCTGCGGTTGCTGCCCGCGCAGAACCGCATCAACGCCGTGCTGCCGGTCGTGGCGTCGGGACTGGCGGTGTCGGATGGCGCGCGCGATGCGGCGGGCTCGCTCGACGTGGATTTCGGGCTGCGCTACGAGCCGTCGGACCGCACGCTGCGCGCGCAGCAGATCCACGTCAATGCGCTGCGCATCGACGGGCTGCGGTCTTCCGCGGCGGAAATGCTCAACGGCTACGCGCAGCAGCTGGCCACGCAATCGCTCGGCGAAGTGGTGTTGCACACGCTGCGCCCGCAGGACCTGGCCCTGGCCGACGGGCTGGGCATGCAGCCGGGCCCGATCACGGTGACGGAGCGCGGGCTGCGGGTGGAGTTCGTGCGCAAGCCGGTGCCTTGAGGAGTCCCTGCGGAGGAGGCCGGTGCGGTCCGTGCGCACGGCATGTGAGCACCTTCGCGCCGCCGCGCACGGTTTCGGGCGAAAAACTCTGCAAAGCGCGGCCGGTCGCATGCTGGGAGCATCTTCACTGCGAACGCTGGCAAGGGGCCGTGAGCCGCCGCTGCCATGCGTCGCGCTTCGGAGCGCAACCATGTTCTCGACCACACGCTTTCTCTCCCAGAGCGCCAGGAAACTGCAGAGCGGCTTCAGCCAGCTGACGGGATTGGCGAAATCCCACGGCGCCCCCCGCCCCTCCGTGCCTGCCAGGCAAGCCGCGCCCGAGGGGCTGGGCGCGCGGCAGGCAAGGCAGGAGGCACCGATGGCGCCGCGCAACCCTTCCCGGCCCGAGGCGGCCAGGCATTCGCCGGCCCCGGGACCCAGCGCGCCACCGGCCCGTCCCGCCCCTGGCCGGCCCGCTGCGCAGTCCTTCACCGGGTGGCAGGGCCCCGTCATGGCGCAGCACATCCCGCATGCGCCGTCCCGGCCGCCAGCGCCTTCGTCGTCCGCCGGCCGGAGGGCCGCACCGGAGCCCGTGGGGCTGCAGCAGATCCACGCCATGGTGCAGCCGGCGGCCCATGCCGTGCACCGCACGGGACGCTTCGCCCCCGCCACATCCGCGGAAGCCCTCCCAGGCGCGCAGGCAGCCACGTCCACCGCTGCGGCTGCGCGGGCGGCTTCCCTGTCCGCGTCGTCGGTGGCGTCCCAGCGCACGCACGCGCAGCAGATCGCGGAAGCAACGGCCCACCTGACGGCGCAGCTCACGGCGTCGAGCCGGATGCACCGCAGGCTGATCGACGTGCGCGACGATGCGCAGACGGACGACGATTACGACAGGGCCGACAGCGCGATCCGCGCGCTCAAGCAGCAGCGCGAGCCCCTCATCCTGATGAACAACCTCCTGAGCGGCGCGGACCGCAACGGGTCCGGCCAGATGCGCAGGCTGCAGGACTTCGCTCCGGTGCCCGTTCCGATCGATCCGGGGGCGCTGCGCCATCCAGGCCATTTGCGCACGCATGCGGACGCTCTCCAGCGCAACGCCGCCGCCCTGCGCAGTGCGCACGCGCAGTTCGGTCCGGTCCGGGAGCTGGCCGGGCGCGCCGAGATGCTGCGGGCGGCACTGGCGCAGCACGATCTGCCCCCTGCCGCGCGCCAGGAACTGCAGGCCGTGCTGCGCGGCTTCGACCACTATGTGGCGCTCGACGCGGTGGTGCGCGGCAGCGACCGGGCCATCCGGCGCATGGGCGGCGCCGGGCTCCTGGACGGCACGCCGAGCACGGCCGCCGAACGCCGGGAGGCCGAGGCAGCGGCCCGCCGGGCCCATCAGGCCGCGCTGGACAACGGCTACTGAGGCGCCCGTGCCCTGGCGGTGCGGGCCCGGCATCGTCCTACGCGGCCGTACCGCCGCATGGCCTACAACCGGGGCAAGAGCCCGGCCACAAGGGCCGGGTGCCGCTTTCGCAGGACATCCTTCCATGCCCCTTTCCGACGATTCCGGTCGCGCAGAGCGCGACGTTGCACAGCCCTCCGACGCCGCCGAGGCCGCAGGAGACCCCTCCGCCTCCACCCGGGTCGCCGGCCACATCCCGGAGCATCCGGTGGTGGTCATCACCGGCGCGTCGAGCGGCATCGGCCACGCCACGGCGCTCGCGTTCGCGCGGCGCGGCGCATGCCTGGTGCTGGCCTCGCGCAATCCCGACACCCTCGCACCCGTGGCGCTGGCCTGCCGAAAGGCCGGGGGCCACGCGATCGGCGTGCCCACGGACGTGACCGATGCCGCCGCCGTGAAGCGGCTGGCGGAGAAGGCCCTGCGGCATTTCGGACGCATCGACGTCTGGGTGAACGGCGTGGGGGTGGGCGCGATCGGCCGCTTCGACGAAGTGCCCGTGGAGGCGCACCGCCGGGTGCTGGAAGCGAACCTGATGGGCCATCTGCACGGCGCGCACGCGGTGCTGCCGCATTTCCGCGAGCGCGGTGCCGGCCGGCTCATCAACCTCATTTCCTTCGGGGGCTGGGTGGCCGCGCCGTATGCCGCGGCGTACACCGCCAGCAAGTTCGGCCTGCGGGGCCTCTCGGAGAGCCTGCGCGCCGAGGTGTCCGATCTGCCGCACGTGCATGTCTGCGACGTGGCCCCCACTTTCGTCGATTCGCCGGGCCTCTCGCACGGCGCCAACTACACCGGCCGGCGCATCCGCCCGCCGCTGCCGATGGTCGATCCGAACCGCGTGGCGAATGCCGTGGTGGGCCTGTCGCGCGCACTGCGTCCGCGCACGGTGACGTGGCTGGGGCTGGGAGCCCTGCCCGGCCGGGTGGTGCACGCGGTGGCGCCGCACACCCTGGGGCGCTGGATGCGCTGCCTCTCCGACTGGGGGCTGTCGCGCGCGCAGCCGGTGCAGGAGAGCGAGGGCAACCTGTTCGAGCCGTCGCTCGGCACGGCCGTGGCGGGCGGGCACCGCAAGCGGCGCGCCGGCCAGATCGGCCTGGTGGCGGCGCTCGGCGTCGTGGGCATCGCCTACGGCTGGTGGGCCGGCCGCCGGCCGCGCTGACGGGGCAGGGCGGCAGCGCCCTGGCGGCGACCGCGCGCCGGGGCTGCCGGCCCGGGCGCGCAGGGCGCGAGGCCGCGTGGGGCATCCTCCTACAGCCCGCGGCGCGGGGCGTGCCTACGATGGGCCCAGCCGCTTCCACGCGACCCCGCCTCGCCGCCGCCGCCTGCCGGCTCCCCTCTGCAATGCGCCACGCTGCCGTGGCACCACCAGCACAGGACACACGCCATGACGTCTCCCATTCCTTCCGTCGGTGTCCGCGCGGCCGCTGCCGCGCCCACCGCCGTTCCCTTCACGTTCTATGCGGCCAACGGCCGTGTGTATGCGAGCAACGTGAAGGACAAGCTCATCGACCTGGGGCGCCTGGACCGCGAAGGCAAAGGCTACGCCTACCAGCTCGACGCCGATGACAAGATCGCCTCGCGCGGCTTCGAGACGCCGGAGCACGCGCTGGCGGACATCGTGGGTGCGATCACCTTCCTGTTCCTCGACGGCCAGTTCACCGCGCTCGCGGATGTGGGCGGCGAGCGTCCCGACCTCGCCGATGCACCGCAGATCCACGTGACGCTGGATGCGCTGGGCAAGGGCGAGCCGGCCATCGCGGCCGACATCTAGCCCCGAGGGGCCCCTTTCGGAGCGGCCGAAGGTTCGGCCCCCGGAGTCCTGGGCCTGGCACCGATGACGTGCCGGAAGGGGCGGGCGCCTGCGCCGCCGGGCCCCGGGTTTTCTTTTCCCATCCCTTTTTTCCACACCCTGTCCGCGGCCGGCATCCGGCGCTCCCCTGGGGGCGCGTGCCATAGGGCCGCGGCGCCGAGACAAGGAGCCGCATGCCCACCACCGATCCCTCCACTCCCTCCCTGCTGGCCTGGTTCCACGACGAAACGGTCTGGGGCCTGTCGCTGTCGAGCATCACCCTGGCGCTGGCCGCCACGCTGGGCGTCTACCTGGGCATCACGCTGCTGCTGGGCCTGGCGCAGCGCCGCAGCCGGCGCATCGCGGAGGCCCGCGCCGCCTCGGGCGGGCACGGCGCCGGCCGGGTGGCGGCAGTCGTCTCCGAGGTGCTGGGCGGCACCAGCCATCTGCTGATTCTGCTGGCGGCGCTGCTGGTCGGGGTGGGCATGCTCGATCTGGCGCCGCGCTGGCAGGCGCGCGTGGGGCAGCTGTGGTTCATCGCGCTCGCGCTGCAGGTGGCGCTGTGGGGCACGCGCGCGATCGGCATCGCCATCCGCCGCTACGAGGAGCGGCACCTGGGCACGCCGTCGCTGCAGGTGAGCGCCTCGGGCACGCTGATGTCCTGGGGCCTGCGCACGCTGCTGTGGGCCACCATCGTGCTGGCGATGCTCGCCAACCTGGGTGTGAACATCACGGCCTTCGTGGCGAGCCTGGGGGTGGGCGGCATCGCCATCGCCCTGGCCGTGCAGAACGTGCTCGGCGACCTGTTCGCCTCGCTCGCCATCGCCGTGGACAAGCCGTTCGAGGTGGGCGATTTCATCGTGGTGGGCAGCGTGGCGGGCACGGTGCAGCAGATCGGCGTGAAGACCACGCGCATCCGCAGCCTGGGCGGCGAGCAGATCGTGATGTCCAACACCGACCTGCTCAAGCAGACGATCAACAACTACCGCTACCTGCAGGAGCGCCGCATCGTCTTCAACTTCACGCTGAGCTACGCCACGACCGCGCCGCAGGCCGAGGCGGTGTCGCAGGCGGTGCGCCGCATCATCGAATCGCACGACAAGGTGCGCTTCGACCGCGCGCACCTCAAGGGCTTCGGTGCGAACGCGCTCGAGTACGAAGTGGTCTACATCGTGCTCGACCCGGGCTATAACGCCTACATGGATGTGCAGCAGTCCATCAACCTCGCGATCATGCGCGAGCTGGAGTCGATGGGCGTGCAGTTCGGCGTGCCCGTGCGCACGGTGCACATGGTTCCACCCACGCGCGGCGAAGGCCCGGCGGCCGGCGCGATTTCCCAGGAGGCATTCCCATGATCGAGACCCCCCGCATCGAACGGCTGGCTTCGCGGCCCGTGGCGCTGCTGCCCGTGGCCTGCACGCGCGAGGAGATCCGGCAGGCCATGGGGCGCAGCGTGCGCGCGCTGATGGATGCCCTGGCCGCGCAGGGCACCTCCCCGGATGGCCCGCTGTTCACGCACCACCTGCGCCGCCCCACGGACACCTTCGAATTCCACCTCGGCGTGCCGGTCGGCGCGCCCGTCGGGCCGGGGCTGGACGGCGGCATGCGGCCGGGCGAGTGGCCTGCCATGCAGGTGGCCCGCACCGAGTACCGCGGCCGCTACGAAGACCTGCCGCGGGCGTGGGAGGCCTTCCGGCAGTGGATCGATGCGCAGGCACTGCAGCCCACGCAGGACGTGTGGGAGTGCTACCTCACCGGGCCGGAGACGGGCGGCGACCCCAGCGCCTGGCGCACGGAGCTGATCCAGCCGCTGCGGCCGGCGTGACGGCTCGCCCGGCCGCCGGCTGAGCGCTCACTGCACGCGCCGCCACGGGCGCGAAAACCGTCTCATGCGGTGCGTGCAGGTCGTGTCGGGGCGCATTGTTCGTTTTCCGGCGTTGCAACGCATGGGGGGCGGGCAGGCACGCAGGCCGCTTCGGGCTGCGCACGGTGCCTTCGCGTGCGCGCGGATTTCTGCGGCAGGGACATCGACAGTGGTTGCCTTCCGCGGCGCAGCCTGCGGCGCGCCTGTATGCCCTGCCCCTGTCTTCCTGGAGTGCCCACCCATGGATTTCCCCGCGTGCACCCGTGCGCCTTCGACCGCCCCGTCTTCCCCCTGTACCTCACCAGAGGAGCCACGTTCTCCGGTTGACGAGGGTGCTGGCCTGGCCGGGCCTGGCGAGGGCCGGCCGATGGCTGCTTTCCCCCCGCCGGCCGTTTCGCGCCGGAGTTCGCTGCCGCTCGCCGCGGACGGACTCCGCCCTCGCTCCGCCGCATTGCCGGGCACTGCCGGACCCGGGGCCGCAGCGGTCGCCCCGACAGGCACGTCTGCCATGACCGTGGTGGCCGCTACGGGCGTCGCCACCGCGGCCGGGAAGCGGCCGGGATTGTCGGACGCCGCCTGGGAGCGCATCGCGCGGTTGCCCGCCGCGCAGCGCCAGCGCCTGAGCGCCTCCGAACGCGCGACGGTGGCCGAGGTGGTGCGCGAACTGCGCCGCCGCGTCGAGGCCGCGGGCATCGACTTCGTGCCGGTGTTCGGCCACTGGTCGCTGCGCACCGACAACTACCGCGAACTGGGCCGCGCCAGCCAGGCGGACGTGCAGGAGGGGCGCGACACGCTGCCGGCGCGTATCGCCGGCTACGGCCTGGACTTCGTCGCCAGCACCGAGTACCGGGGGCGTCCGCAGCATCCGGGGGCCGTCGCCTCCATCGCGCCGCTGCCCGGCGGGCAGGTGTCCGGCACGGTGCTCAAGCTGCCTTTCGACCGCGCGGAGGAGTTGCTTTCCGTGCTGCTGGTGCGTGAAATCGGTGCGGAAGCGGATTTGCGCAGTCCGCCGGACGCCGACGGACGCCCGCGTTCCAGCCTGATGTACCGGCCCGCGGTGCGCCCGGTCACGCTCGGCGACGGCAGCACGCTGTACGCACTGCTTTTCGAAACGCATCCCGAGGGGCCGAAGTCGCTGCGGCGCGTGTTCGGCGATGCGGCCGGACTCACGGCCGGGCGCCTGGCGTTCTTCATCGCGGCCGAAGGCGGCTTCGTGCGCGACGGCAGGGCCTTCGGCGGGGCCAGCGCCGACTACTGGAGGGCCGGCATGCAGCGCCTCGTGGATTCGGGCGACACGCCCGACCCCCTGCTGGCCGAGGCCTTCCGTCTCGCGGCGGAGAGCCGCGCTGCCGACGGCACGCTGTCGCTGGATGCCATGGCGGGGGCGGCCGTGCCGCGCGCCACATGGCACGGCCACCGGGGCTGGCTCGCATCGGCGGAGGCGCGGCTGCACCACGTCTATGCGCGACCCGCGGGTGCGGACGCGCTGGCGGGGCACCGGCGGCTTCAGGACGCGATGGACGCGGTGCTGGCGGGCTGGCAGGCGGGCGAGGCCGCGCAGAGAGCGCGTGCGGGCGGCGCAGACCTGCGCGCGGCGCTTGCCGGGGACCTGCCCGCACTGCTGCGCGAGGCCGGCTTCGATCCATCCGTCTATGCGCCGTCCGCGCAGGGGCCGGACGGCTACGGGCGGCACCTGCTCTTCAGTGAATCCGACGCGCGGGCCGGCATGCAGGGCCTCTACAGTGTGCAGGTGGCGGCCTTCGATGCCCGGCGGCATCCGGCCGCGCTGGCGCATCCGGCGCTGTGCGCCGTGTTCGAGGCGCCCCGGGCAGCCGGCGGGGAAGCGCAGTGCGGAGGGGCGCCGGGCGGCAGCACCACCGTGGCGGTCTACCTGCACCGCGATATCGACGGCGTCTCGGGAGGGCTGGAGCGGCCGGCGCACGACCCGTTCGCGCCTGCAGCCCGCATCCTGCACTGACGGCTGCCGGCCGGCAGGCGCCATTGTTCCATCCACGGGCCGGTGTGTTGCGCGCAGGCGCCGTTGGCTGCGGCCGGAGCGGCCCCATCTGCAGGGTAGACCGGCCGCCACCCATCCCCGGCTTCCCGCGGCCGCTTCCAGGAGAATCCCGCCATGCCTTCCACTTCGCCCCTGCTCGCCGTCCAGCCCCTGGGTCCGCTCTGGCCCACGCTGGACCCGTTCCTTTTCTGCGCCCACCACGATGATGCCTATCCGCGCGGCAACGCCCGGATGGGTCCGGACGCTCCGCTCGCCGGCCGGCAGATCGGCCAGGATTTCTCGCGCAAGGACGGCTGGAGCATGTACCACGGCGACGTGGTGCCGGGCTTCCCGCCGCATCCGCACCGCGGCTTCGAGACCGTGACCATCGTGCGCACCGGTCTGATCGACCATGCCGATTCGCTGGGCGCGGCCGCGCGCTTCGGGCAGGGCGACGTGCAGTGGCTCACCGCCGGCAGGGGCGTGGTGCATTCGGAGATGTTCCCGCTGCTCGACCCGGCGCAGCCGAATCCGCTGGAGCTGTTCCAGATCTGGCTCAACCTGCCCGCGGCGGACAAGATGGCGCCGCCGCACTTCACCATGTTCTGGGCCGGCGACGTGCCCCGCGTGGTGCACGACGACGACGCCGGCCGCCGCACGGAAGTGACGGTGATCGCGGGCCGCGTGCCCGGCGAGGCGGCCGAGCCGCTCGCGCCGCCGCCGCACTCCTGGGCCGCGCGCCCGGAGTCCGACGTCGCGATCTGGACGCTGCGGCTCGCTCCGGGCGCGCGCTACCGCCTGCCCGCCGCCACCGGCGAGGGCACGCGGCGCATGCTCTACCACTTCGCCGGCGAGGGCGTGCGCGTGGCGGGCGAGGCCGTGGGCCATGCGGCGATCGAGCTGCGCGCGGGCGAGGCGGTGGAGATCGCCAACGGCAGCGACGCGCAGGCGGCCGAATTCCTGCTGCTGCAGGGCCGCCCGCTGGGCGAGCCCGTGGTGCAGTACGGCCCGTTCGTGATGAACACCGAGGCGGAGATCCACGCCGCGCTGGCCGACTACCGGCGCACGGAGTTCGGCGGCTGGCCCTGGGGCGACGGAGCGCCGGTGCACGGGCCCGAGCCGCGCCGTTTCGCGCGCCGGCCGGGCACGGAGGCCGACGAGGTGCCCGCGCCGCTGCCCGGGTGACGGCCGCCTTGGGAAAGCCCTGGGGCCGTGCCACGGCCCCGCCCGCCGGGGCCGGGGATGCCTGACAATGGGCCCATGGCGCGGCCCCGCGGGGCGCGCCGTCGTTTTTTCCCGTGCCACCGCACCGCATCGCTTCTTTGCCGCCATGAACATCACCAAGGACTCCGCCGTCACCCTCAGCTACAAGATCACTAGCCCCCAGGGCAAGCCCCTGGATTCGGGTGACGTGGCGTATCTGCATGGCGGCTACGACAACCTCTTTCCGAAGGTCGAGGCCGCGCTGGAAGGGCAGGCCCCGGGCTTTTCCACCACCGTCGAGCTGGACGTTGCCGATGCCTTCGGCGAGCGCGACGAGAGCCTGGTGCGCACCATCCCGAAGAGCGAATTCCCGCCCGGCGTGAAGGTCGGCGGCCAGCTGCGCGGCGTCGGCGACGACGGCCAGCCGCAGCTCTTCAACGTGGTGAAGATCAAGGGCCCCGAGGTGCACCTGGACGGCAACCACCCGCTCGCGGGCCAGGCGCTGCGCTTCACCTGCAAGGTGACGGAGGTGCGTCCTGCCACCGCCGACGAGATCGCCCACCGCCACGTGCACGGCGGGCACGGCCACCACCACTGAAGCCTGGAGCGCCGCGGACGAACGTTGCCGGCGCGCTTTCAGAGCTGCTCTCAGTACTCCACGTCCACCACCACGTTGTCCTGGTAGACGCCGGGCGGCGGGGGGCTCTGGTCCGCGTAGATGCGCGCCGTGTAGGGCAGGACGATGGGCGTGAGCCCGTCGGTGAGGGCCGAGCCCGCCACGCGCGTGCCCGCCGCCGCGCCCCAGATGCTGCCGTCGCCGCGGAACAGGTCGTAGGCGAGGCGGTTGGCGCCGCTCGCCATCTGCCGCCGGCCGCCCGCCGGATAGGTGCCGGGCCCGAGCCCCACGGTGACGGACAGCCCGCGCGTGCACACCACCGACACGTTGCCCGTCACCGCCGCGAAGGCCGCCGGCAGGGGCGCGGCGCCGAACTGCACGTTCGGGGCGGAGAAAGTGCAGTCGTTCGTCACCACGAGCTGCACCGTGAGCACCCGGTTCAGGTTGCCGTTGCGCGGCGTGCCCACGCAAAGGCCGCCCACGCCGAGCAGGCCTTCGCAAATGTTCGCGTAGGCCCAGTTCACCGTGATCGTGTCGGTGTAGGTGCCCGCGGGAACGTTCGCGCCCACGGCGGTCGTGATGCGCAGCGGCACCGAGGCCGTGTTGTTGCTGAGCAGCGCCACCAGGTTCGCCCCGTTCGCGTTGATGACCAGCAGCCCCTGCGTGTAGCCCGCGCCGCCCAGGTCGGTGACTTGGTAGGGAATGGGCGGCTTGCTGCCGTCCTTGAGCGTGAGGCCCGTGGTGGGGCTCACGAACTTCGCCTGCACCGTGGGCGTGCCGAGCGTGGAGAGCACGATGCCGCCGCAGCCGAGCGTGAACTGCGCGGTGGTGGAAATGGCGGGGCCGGCCAGCACGCGCTGCGAAGGCACTGTGCCCAGATTGCCGCCGGTTTCGCTGTTCACGCAGTCGGCCGCGGCCGGCCGGCACAGGGCGGCGAGCAGAGCGGCGGCGGAAAGCAGGGCGTGGCACCGCCATCGGCCGCGGGCCGCGCGCGGTATGCGCTGCATGGGGTTCACAGCGCGGTCCTCCCGGCCGGGCCTGCTGCGGGGCCGGCGGCGGGGGCTGCGGCGGGGGAGCCTTCGCCCGCGCGGCACACCACCCGCAGATCGCGCTGCTCCGCATGCTCGGCCGCATCGAAGGCGGCGCGGCATGCGCGTCCGTCGGGCATGCGGGCGGTGAGCGTGTTGCGCGTGTGCAGGGTGGTCAGGTAGACCACGCCGTCCCATCCGACCACCGTGGGCACCTGGCCCTGCTCGTGCACCACCGCGCTGCCCGGCGGCAGGGCCGTGCCGGCCTCGTCCACCAGCGTGAGGGTGGCCGTGCGCATTCGCAGCACCGGCATGCGCACCAGCGTGCCCGTGCCCCTCGCCACGGCCGCGCGGCGCTCGAGCAGGGGCGTATGCACGTCGGCGGGCAGCGAGAGCGGATCGATCGCGTAGCGGGCCGGATAGTAGGCCGGCACGTTGGGCACCAGCAGGTAGCCCTGCGCATCGGTGCTGCCGACCGGCTGGTGGTTGAAGGTGATCGGCACACCGGGCGTGCCGTCGGTGGAGACAAGCGCGAAGCCGTCGGTGACGCGGTTGGCCGCGAACACGTAGCCGTCCATCGCGCCCAGCGATCCCGAGGCGCCGGCCCAGTGCGTGGTGTCGGCGGACGCGCCGAAGATCCCGCCCTGCACGAGGCCGTTGCGGCCCTGGTACTGCGCGCTCGCGAGGCGGTAATCGGTGCCCGCGCCGCCACCGCGGCCATCGTTGCCGCGCGCCTGGGCGATGCGCCAGCCGAAGCCGCCGTCGCTCGGCAGGCTGCGCTGCAGCCCCAGTTCGCCCTGCGTGCCCGCACCGGTGTGCGCGGCGGCGGCCTGCGCCGTGAGCAGGGCGTCGAGCAGATAAGTCAGCTGGGCACGGACCTGGGTCTCGCCGGTCTCCACCGTGCGGCCCGCCGTGAGCGAGAAGAAGGCGTCGCGGCCCATGGGCATGCTGTAGCTCGCATAGGCGACGCGGCTGCGCTCGGCACCGGCGCCGCGCAGGTCGATCCAGCCCGCGCCGATCGAGGCGCTGCCCAGCACCCGGCTCGCGTTGATCTGCCGCGTGGAGCGCGCGGGCCGCAGCGAGCCGCCGCCGTAGTCGCCCGCATCGCCGAAGCCGGAGGCGCGCCGTGTCTCCTGCACCGAGATGCCGCCGCGGGGCGTCTGGTACTGGTAGCCGGCGCTCCACTGCCAGCCGCCGCGGCGGTCGGCCGACACCGCATCGCCCGGAGTGGCCCGCCCGCGCGTGAGCGAGGCATTGAAGATGCCCAGCGTGCCCCAGCGCGCGAGCCCGCCCACGCCCAGCACGGCCAGCCCACGGCCGGCCTGGGCCTGGGCTTCCACCGTCACCGCGTCGCTCAGGCCCCGCCGCAGCACGCCGGTCGCGGCGGGACGGCCGTAGGCGAAGCTGCGCAGGCCATAGCCGCGCCGCACCGCTCCGAGCGACAGCGAATAGTCGGACCATCCGGGGCGCAGCAACTGGCTGCTCACGTAGAACGGCACGGTGGCCACCACCTGCCGGCCCAGCGCGTCGGTGGTGACCACCGAGGCCGTGCCCGCACCATTCACGGCGGGCAGCTCGCCCAGCGTGAAAGGGCCGGGCTGCACGGTGTGGCGGGCCGCGCGGAAGCCGTTGACGAACACGTCCACGGCCGAAGGCACGGCGGCCTGGCCGGCGAATTCGGGCATCGGGTAGGTGACCAGATCGGGCCGCGCGGCGAAATTGCGGGCCCACTGCACGCCGCCCAGGCGCACGGGCGTGGTCCAGGGCAGCGCGCCGGTGATGAGGTCGCCCGCCGTCCAGGCCGTGGCGCTGCCCGCGTCGGTGTCCGTCCAGGCGGTGTCGTAGCGCAGGTAGCCGTTGCCGGTGCCGCCGCTGGCGTGCCGCAGCACGCCCGTGTGCGAGACCACGCCGTACGCGCCGAAGAGGCGCTGCTCCGACCAGACCGATGCGGCCGTGAGGCCGCGCGTGCGGGTGGCGTAGACGTCGTAGTTCATCAGGAAGCCCGTGCCGCGGGAAAGCGCCACCTCGTCCGCCGGTTCTGCCGACAGCGTCTGCAGCGGCAGCCAGTCGGGCGGCACGTCGATGCGCAGGCGCTGCGCGAGGCTTTCGTACGCGACCGAGACGCCGGGCAGCGCATCCACGGCCACGGCGGTGCCGTCGGGCTGGTCGGTGCGCACCCGCAGACGCCGCAGCAGGGCCGCGTCGATCTCGTAGTGCGGACCGCGCTGGCGCACCGCGACGAGTTCGCCGCTGGCCCGGCCGTTCACCTCCACCTCCAGGTAGAGCAGGGTGGATCCCTCCGCGGCCTCCGCGCCCGCCATGGGCTCCGGCGGCGGGGGCAGGTCGCCCGCGGACGGTCCGGCGGGCAGGCAGGCCAGCAGCGCCATCCACCGGCCGGCACGCAGGCGGGCACGGGCTGCGGCGCGGTGTGCGGGATCATGGCGCGGCACGGGGCAGCGGCGCTTCGCGCCCGTTCACGGTGGCCTGCAGCACCGCCCGCGGCGGCGGGGGCTGGTCCAGCGCCCAGCGCCGCTGGCTGTTCGGCAGCACGTAGCCGAGGAGGCCCGGGGAGACCACCGGCCCGTCCCGCCCGTCCGGCTGCCGCCACCGCACGGCGGTGAGCCGGGCATGGCCCGGTCCCGCGTTCTGCACGGCGAGCTGCTGCGTGCCGTCCGAAGAGCGCTCCACCGTCCACCGCAGCGACGGCTCCAGCGCGTCGCCGGCGGACAGGCGCGACAGCAGGTCCGCATGCGTGGCCGGCATGCGCGGCCCGAGCGTGCCGGGGGCGTACACGAAGAGCGGGATCGCGTAGCGGATCTGCAGCCGCACGCCGAACTGTGCGGGCGGCCGCGATGCGGCTGAAGCCCCTTCGGCCTGCGCCATGGCGGCGGTCGGGGGCGGCAGCTCGTCGAGCAGCACGCGGAAGGCCTGCTCCTGCCCGGCCGGCACGGGCTGCGTGGCGATGAGCCGCACCATCTGCCGCGCGCCCGCGGGAATCTGGCTGATCGGCGGGCTGGCCACCACCGCCTGCTGGGGCGCAAAGCGGTCTTCGCCGTCCTCTTGCCGCCAGGCGAAGACGCGGGCCTGCATCGCCACGGGCTCGCTGCCGCGGTTCTCGATCCAGAGCGCGACCGCGCGCTGCTCGCCCGCGATGACGGGGTCCACCGGCCAGATCATCAAGGGGGCTGCGGCGTGCAGGGCCGTGGGGGCGACCGGCAGCAGGGCGGCGAGGGCCAGCGCCCGCAGGCGGCCACCGGGGCCTGGCCATTGCTGGTGCTGGTGCTGGTGCCGGCCCAGGAGCGGAAGGACAGGAGCGCTCACCATGACAGCGTCACCTGCACCGTGTCGGTATAGACGCCCGAAGGCAGCCCGAAGCCGGGAAACGTGACCGTTCCCTGAAGCGGCAGGGCCGCGGCGACCGCGCCGAGCGTGAGGCTGGCCGGCACGTTGGGCACCAGGGCCGTGGTGGTGCCCGCGGCCAGGGCCAGCACATAGGGCACGAAGGCGCCGGCGTTGTTGGAGAGCCGGCGCTGGCTGCCCTGCGCATGCTGGCCCGCGTCGGCCGCCACCTGCACCGCCGTGCCCGGCGTGCACTGGATCAGGGCCTGCCCGCCCGCGCCCGAGCCCGCCAGCCGGGTTTCGGTGCCCGTGCGCACAGCGGAATGCGTGCCGAAGTCGATGCTTCCGAAGCCCAGGCCCGTGACCTGACCGGCCGCGCCGGCCACCATGCAGCCGCGCACGATGGCCGCATTCACCGCGAAGGTCGCCTGGGTGGGAATGGCCGCGGGCGTGGCGGGCGCGGTGGGCAGCAGTGCCCACAGGGGCAGCAGCGGCGTCAGGAACCGGTGCGGCGCGGGCAGCGCGGCCGGCCATGCGGCAGCGTGCCCACGCCGCGCCCGGGGGCGGGCGGCGTGTCGCATGGCTGGAATCTCCCGTGCCACCGGCGTGCCGGCGGCCCTCGTCATCGGTTCAGAAAGTGAGCGTGACCTGCAGCTGGTCGGTATAGAGCCCCGCGGGCAGGGCCACCGCGCTGGTCTTGTTGACGAGCCCGTAGATCGGCAGGGTGAAGGGGTTGCCCGCCGACGGCACCGCGATGCCGGTGACCGCCGTGGCCGCCGTGTAGGGCACCGTATGGCCCGGGTCGCGGTACACGTCGTAGGGCAGGAAGGCGCTGCCGTTGGACATCGCGCGCGAGCCCGTGCCGATGCCCGCGCCCTGGCCGGGATGGGTGCCGCCGTCGATGGTCACGCTGAACGCGGTGATTTCCGGCGAGCAGACGATCTGGGTGGCGCCGGCGCCGCCTTCGCCCCCGCTCGCGGTGGCACTGGCGGTGCCCACGAACGTGGCCGGGCGTGATCCGAAGTCGAGCGTGCCGAAGTCGGCGCCGGAGACGGTGCCCGGCCCGCCGTTGATCACGCAGCCCGAGGTGAGCATCATGCGCGCGCCGAGCACGCCGGACAGGGTGGCCGCCCCGAGCGGCGCGGTGACCGTGGCCAGCGCCAGCGTGCAGGCGGCTGCGGCCATCGCCGTGCGGGCCGGCCGGCCTGGCCGGACCCCGGGGCCCGGGCCCCGGGCGGGACGGGGGGACGGTGACTGGATTTCCATCGCGTTCTCCTCCACAGACAAAACCGGTGCGGCGATGGCCCTGGCCAACCCGTACGTCGTTCAATGCGTTCTGCGCCCTGTGTCATCCACCTTCCGCTGCCGGAAGGCCGGGTGGCTTGACCCACCTCTGATCGTGTTTGTACCCCATCTGACGGGACGGTGGAATCCCCGAAAACCAGCTATAACTCCATGGAAGAGCCGGGAAAATGCGTTCTTCCGTGCGTATTGTCGAGTTCAGCGCCGAAGCAGGGCCTGCCGCAGCAGCCGCGCGGCCCGGTCGCGGATGCGGAACGGGCTGTGGCCCGGTGCAGGGCGCTGCTTGGCGCGGATGCAGGCCGCCAGGAAGTCGTCCAGGATGGGCGCATCGTCCATGGTCTGCGAGGCGCCGGGTTTGAAGAATTCCGGGTGCCATTGCGTGGCCGCGATATAGCCGCGCCCGGAGTGGGCATGCCGGCGGATCGCCTCGGGCACGCCGTCCGGATGGCTCCACGCCTCGATCTCGAAGCCCGGGGCGAGATTCTTGATGCCCTGGTGGTGGATGCTGTTGACCACCGCGCGCGACTGCTGCGGGTACATCTGCGCCAGCCGCGTGCCCGGCACGATCTCCACTTCGTGGAAGTGCTGGTCGTAGGTGACGGCGTTGCGGTGCTGCTGCGCGCCCGGGTGTTGGGTCTCGATGTCCTGGTAGAGCGAACCGCCGAAGGCCACGTTGATGAGCTGCAGGCCGCGGCAGACACCGAAGATCGGCTTGCCGGCCTGCTCGAACGCCTCCACCACGGCCAGATCGTAGAGATCGCGGATGCGATCGCCGAGCCAGGCGTCCTTGAGGGGCACCTCGCCGTAGCTGCCCGGCCACACGTCGGCGCCGCCGTGCATCACCACCCCGTCGAGCCATTCGGCATAGTGCGCGAGCGTCACATCGCCGCGCGCCGTCTCGCCGGTGGGGCAGGGCACCATCACGACCATCGCCCCGGCCGACATGATCCAGTGCGCGATCGACTGCTCGACGTACTGCAGCGTCTTGTTGGTGAACAGCGAGCGGGCGGGGTCGGCGTGCGAGAAGCAGGCCGACAGCCCTATCTTGAGCCGCTGGGCGGCGGGCAACGCCGAGGCACGGCGCGTCGGCGGCGCGCCGGAAAAGGGGGGAAGATCAGGCATGCGGAATTTTTAGCACCATCCGCCGCGGCTCTTCTGTAGGAGCCTGCCGCCGGAGTGCCTGGCCGCCCGTCCGATCGCAGCGTGCGCTGAGGGCGGGTTTCGTCACACCTGGGCGCATGATGGTGCGGCAGGGGGCTTGTTTTTCCCTGGAGTGCCGCGATCCTGGAAGTAACGCGCCCATCTTTCCATTCCATCCCCGTTTTCCGCTTTCCCGCTTTCCGCTTTCCGCTTTCCGCTTTTCGCAATACCTACCAAGGAGGCTTCGATGCAAGTACAGGTCCGGCACGACGAATACATCCAGGGCGGCGAGTCGCTCGCCCAGTGGATCCAGAGCGAAACCGTGGAGCGCCTCTCGCGCTTCCGCGAGCACCTGACCCGCGTGGAAGTCCATCTGTCGGACGTCGATGCCGGCAAGTCCGGCAGCGCCGACAAGCGCTGCGTGGTCGAGGCACGCCTCGCCGGCCGCCAGCCGATCGCCGTGAACGCCGAAGCGGACAAGCTGGCCGATGCCTTCACGGCCGCGGTGGACAAGCTCGCCCGTGCCATCGATACCGACCTGGGCCGCCTGAAGGACAAGCACGGCCGGGAGACGATCCGCACCATCACGGAGTGACCGCTGCCGGTGCCGGCCGACCCCGAGCGGGGCGGCAGGCACCGCGCTCGTCCGTCACCTGCCATCCGCCGTCGGCGGCGGCTCCCCGCCGCGTTCCGCCAGCCGCCGGCGCGTCACGGTGCCCGGTGCCTCGACCATGCGGCCGCTGCGCTCCGCGGCGCCCTGCGCGAGTTCGCCGATCAGCGCGGTCTCGGGCAGGTTCTTCCAGTAGCGCGTGGGCATTTCGCGCCGCATCATGTCCAGCTTCAGGCGGGCCGGATTGAACGTGTGCCGGTAGTAGGTGAGCCACAGGGCCTCGCCCGCGTCCGGCCCGGGTGCGTCGGCGCGCCGGGCGCCGGGCCCCACCTGCAGCGTGCCGCCGTCCCATCGCAGGCTGCATTCGGGGGTCAGCACGGCCCAGCGCATCTGCGTGAAGCGCTGCACGAAGAACGCCGCATTGGCCTGCACGATGAAATGATCCGGCTCGAACCAGGCCACGTGCAGGGGTTCGTTTCCGCCATCCTGCACGGGCCGGAAGCGCACGAACGCCCGCATCTTGTGGATGTCGCGCCGCACCGCCGCCGCCATGCGGTGCAGGCGCGCGATGTCCGGATCGAGCGGATCGTGCCGCAGCGCCGGTTCATGCGCCATGCGCCAGAGCGCGCGGTAGAGCAGCGCGAAGCGGTCGCCTTCGCGGTGCAGGGCGGCATGCGCACACAGTGCGACGAAGGCGCGGGGCATGGGCAAGGCCGTGGCCTCCGGTGCTGCCTCCTTCACTCCATGGTCTGCGGCGTCCTCCGCCGCGCCGAACAGATCGGCCTCCGCCGCCCCCGCCACCTGCCAGTGCACCTGGGCAGGCTCCAGCCCTGCCTGCAGGCAGTCGCGGGCCGCCGCGCGGAACCCGGGCCAGTCGGCCGGATGGGCGAGCGTGACGGTGCGGGCCATGTCAGGCGAAGAGCGAGGCCTGCACCGGTGACGTGAGGCGGGCGCGCAGCCGTACCGGGTCGCGCAGCCGATCGGCCGGGCGGTGGTCGGCCACGGCGACGAAAGGCAGCACCCGGCCGAGCGGCACGTGCAGGCGGCCGAGGTCCGCATGGCACAGGCGGCGCACCCGCCGCGCGGCCAGCAGCCGTTCGACCGTGCGCACGCCCAGGCCAGGCACGCGCAGCAGGCGCTCGCGGGCGGCCGTGTTCAGGTCCACCGGGAAATGCTCCGGGTGGGCGATCGCCCAGGCCAGCTTCGGGTCCATGTCGAGCGAGAGCATGCCGCTGCCGCTGCCGTCGCCACCAGCGGTTTCGGCGGCCGGCGCGGGCGGCACGATTTCGTCGTGCGTGAAGCCATAAAAGCGCATCAGCCAGTCGGCCTGGTAGAGGCGGTGTTCGCGCACCAGCGGCGGCGCGGCCAGCGGCAGCGCGCGCGAGGCGTCGGGTATCGGGCTGAAGGCCGAGTAGTACACGCGCCGCAGGCCGTAGCCGCCGTAGAGCCGCGAACTGGCGGCGAGGATGGTGCGGTCGTCCGCGCCGTCCGCCCCCACGATCATCTGCGTGCTCTGCCCGCCGGGGGCGAAGCGCGGGGCCTCGGCGCGGCGCACGCGGCCGGGCAGGGAGATGATCTGTGCATCGCCTGGGCGGGCGCCCTGCTGCTGTACGCGGGCTTGGCGGGCTTCGTCGATGTGCAGCGCCAGCCGGCCCATCGAACGCTGGATGGCCGCGCCGTCCTTCTCCGGCGCGAGGGTGGCGAGGCCTTCCGACGTGGGCAGCTCGATGTTGATGCTCAGCCGGTCGGCATAGCGCCCCGCGCGCTCCAGCAGTTCGGGGGCGGCGTCCGGAATGGTCTTGAGGTGGATGTAGCCGCGGAAATCGTGGTCCTCGCGCAGCGAGCGGGCCACTTCCACCACGCGCTCCATGGTGTAGTCGGGGCTCTGGATGATGCCGCTGGAAAGGAACAGCCCCTCGATGCAGTTGCGCCGGTAGAAATCGAGCGTGAGGTCGACCACCTCGCGCACCGCGAAGCGCGCACGCGGCACGTTGCTGCTCACGCGGTTCACGCAGTAGAGGCAGTCGTATTGGCAGTAATTGGTGAGCAGGATCTTCAGCAGCGAGATGCAGCGCCCGTCCGGCGCGTAGCTGTGGCAGATGCCCATGCCCTCGGTGGAGCCGATGCCCCGGCCGCCCACCGAATTGCGTGCGGACGTGCCGCTGGATGCGCAGGACGCATCGTATTTGGCGGCATCCGCCAGGATCGCGAGCTTGGAAGTGGTATTCACTGTATTAATTTACAGTGTTTGCCGCCTTCCGGGGTGAAAACCTTGCTCCCGCCGCGCCTTTGCACGCCGGCCTGAAGCCGCTCTTAAAAAGAGCTGCCCGGTTGCTTCAGGAAATCCGCCTCTTCCGGCGTGCTCTCGCGCCCCAGCACCGCGTTGCGGTGGGGAAATCGCCCGAACCGTTCCACGATCGCCTGGTGCTGCCGCGCATAGTCCAGGTTGTTGGCCTGCCCGAGCGCCGTGAACAGCCGCACCGATTCCGCCTGGATGGCCACGGATTCGCTGTGCATGAACGGCATGTAGAGGAACGCGCGCTGCTCGGGCGGGAGTTGCGTGTCCAGCCCCTGGGCGATGGCTTCCTGCGCGAGCACCAGAGCCATGCCGTCCTGCGCGAACGACTGCGCGCTGCCGCGCATCAGGTTGCGCGAGAACTGGTCCAGCACGATCACTTCGGCCAGCCGCCCCGCGGCGTCCTGGCGCCAAGCCCACAACTCGCCCTGCGCGGCCCGCGCATGCCATGCGCTGAAGCGCGTGCGGATCGCGTCGTCGAACGCGTCGTCCTTGCGGAACCACTGTTCGGGGGTGGATTGGCGGAACCAGAAATCGAGCACGTCGTGGGCGGTCATGGCAGGCAGTATCCGGCAGTGCGGGCAGGGGCGCAAAAAAAGGCCCTGGCCGCGCGGGCGCGGTGCAGGGCCACAGAGAGAGACGGATGCAGGGGGCGGGCGGTCAGCGGCCGCGCAGGTTGCCCTTGTCGTCGGCGATCACGATTTCCACGCGGCGGTTCATCGCACGGCCTTCGGGCGATGCGTTGTCGGCCACGGGGTAGGTCTTGCCGTAGCCGCGTGCGGTGATGCGGTCGGGCGCCACGCCGCGCTGCACCAGCGCGTTCTGCACGGCCTGCGCACGGCGTTCCGACAGTTCCTGGTTGTAGGCGTCGCCGCCGACGCTGTCGGTGTGGCCTTCGATGATCAGCTTGCGGTCGGGGAACTGGCGCAGGAAGTTCGCCAGCTTGTCGAGGCGCGGAGCGGCCTGTGCCGAGAGTTCGGCCTTGTTGAAGGCGAACAGCACGTCGCCCAGCGTCACCAGCAGGCCGCGCTCGGTCTGCTGGGCTTCGATGTCGCGCAGCTGGGCTTCCAGCGCACGCACGCGGGCGGCATTGTCGGCGGCGCGCTGCTCGGCGCTCGCGGCCTGCAGCTGCGCCTGCTGGGCGCTGCGGGCGTTGGCCTCGGCCTGCATGCGGGCGCGGTCGGCCTCGCTCATCAGGCGGATGCGCTCGGCCTCGGTGCCGGCCTTCTTGATGTCGGCGTCCAGCACGCGGGCACGGGCCGTGTTGGCGGCGATGTCGGCGCGCTGCGTGGCCAGGTAGGCCAGGTGGTTGGCTTCGGCTGCGTCATGGTCGTCGCTCCAGGCGCGGTCGGCGCGCGCCAGGGTGTCGGTGGCGGCCTTCAGTTCCAGCGGGGCGTTCTGTACCACGGCCGGATCGCGGGCGGTGCGGTCCACCGCCGAGCGGGCGGTTTCGACGGCGTCGAGCGGCGCGCGCGTGGCGCAGGCGGCCAGCAGGCCGGCGGCGACGAGGGCGGTGGCGAGGGTGGTGGTGCGGCGGAGGATGTTGCGCATGGTGTGGTTCTCCCTGTCGGGTGGTCGTTCGTTCAGTCGGTCGGTCCGGGCTCAGCGGGCGGGAGCGGGGTTGGACGGAACCGGCATGCCGGGCACGGCGCCGGGAGGCGTGGCGGGACGGGGCGCCATCGCGGGAGCGGGCATGGGTGCGGGCATCGGGGCGGGCACGGCGGCGGCGCCCGGTGCCACGGCGGGCGCGGGGTCGCGGCGGGTGATTTCGGTCTGCAGCGACTGGATGCTGGTGCGCACCTGCTGCAGCGTGGCGGCGTTGTTCGCGGCCTCGGCCTTGGTCTCGGCCACGCGGGCATCGGCTTCGGCCTCGGCGGCGTAGCGGCGGGCCAGTTCGTATTCCTTGTCGGTCATCGCCTTCTCGGCGGCCACCAGCTTCTCGCGGGCCCGCTGCAGTTCCACGGGCGCATTCGCGGCCACCTGCGGCTCGCCGGCCACGCGGTTGACGGTGGTGCGCGTCACGGCCATCTGATCGACCGGAGGGGGCGTGGACGAGCATGCCGCGAGCGCTCCCAGAGCCAGAACGGCCGTGGCGGTGCGAAAAAGGGTGGCAGTCTGCATGGCGGGAACTCCTTTGGAATGGGTGATGGCTACCGCACGCTCCGAGCGCGGCGGTGGGGTAAGCAAGGTCTCCGATTGTTCGCAACGCTACCCGCCTGTCGCGTAGGCCCAGCGCAGCAGGCGCCGTGGGCGGTTTCTTACGGTTGCGCCGATGGCGCGGTGCGTAAAACGCGTTTGCTTATGCGATTTCCGCAGTTGGCGGCAGGCGCCGGGCTTCCCAGAATCGACGGTTTTTGCCCGACGACATGTGCCGCCCGCGAAGGGGCGCCGCCGCTGTGCTTCGCTGCCGGCCCGCATGTCGCGGATGGAGATACCCGCCTTGCCTACCGATCTCGATGAAAACTTCGCCGACATGGCCCCGTTCGTGGCCCTGCGGCGCGATCTGCATGCCCACCCGGAACTGGGCTTCGAAGAACACCGCACCGCGGGCATCGTGGCCGCACGGCTGCGCGAATGGGGCGTGGACGCCGTGCACGAAGGCATCGCAGGCACCGGCGTGGTGGGCGTGCTGCGCGGGCGCCGCGCGGGCCGCCGCACCCTCGGTTTGCGTGCCGACATGGACGCCCTGCCGCTCGACGAGGAAAACCGCTTTCCCCACCGCTCGCTCCATGCCGGGCGCATGCATGCCTGCGGGCACGACGGCCACACCGCCATGCTGCTGGCAGCGGCCTGGCATCTGGCCCGCACGCGCGATTTCGCAGGCACCGTCCACCTGATCTTCCAGCCCGCCGAAGAGATGGGCAAGGCCGGCGCGCGCCGCATGATCGAAGAGGGCCTTTTCGAGCGCTTTCCGTGCGATGCGGTCTTCGCGCTGCACAACTTCGCGCTCGACCACGTGGGCGCGTTCGCGCTCAATCCCGGCGCGCTCATGGCGTCGAGCAACACCTGGCGCGTCACCCTGACTGGGCGCGGCGCCCATGCCTCGCAGCCGCACACCGGCATCGATCCGGTGGCCGCCACCATCGATCTCGCGCAGCAGCTGCAGACGCTGGTGGCGCGGCACGTGGACGGGCGCGACCGGGCGCTGCTCGCAGTCACGCAGATCCAGGGCTCCGACGCACCCAACGTCATTCCCGACGCGGCCTGGGTGGGCGGCACGGTGCGCACGTTTTCCGTGGACGCGCTCGACCGCATCGAGGCCGCGCTGCGCCGCCAGGCGGAGTACACGGCGCTGGCGCACGGCTGCACGGCCGACGTGCGCTTCACGCGCGCCTCGCCGCCGCTCGTCAACCACCCGGCCGAGGCCGCCTTCGCGGCGGAGGTGATGCGCGAGATCGCCGGGCCGGACGCGGTGGACGACGCCTTCCCTGCCGTGCTCGCCGCCGAGGACTTCGCCCACATGCTGCGCGTGCGCCCCGGCTGCTACGCCTTCATCGGCAACGGCCCGGGCGACCACCGGCTGCCGGGCCACGGCGACGGTCCGTGCCTGATCCACAACCGCTCGTTCGACTTCAACGACGGCATCCTCGCCACCGGCGCCCGCTACTTCGTGCGGCTGGCCGAACGGTGGCTCCATCCCGACCGGACCTGAACGCCATGGCTTCTTCCTTCCTTTTCCCTTTCCCCTCGCAACGCCGGCGCCTGCTGGCCGCCGCAACCGCCACCGCCGTGCTGGCGGCGTTGTCCGGTACCGTGCACGCCGAGCGCGTGATCCGCATCGTCGTGCCGTTCGGTGCCGGCGCCACGCAGGACACCGTGGCCCGCACCTTCAGCAACGAACTGGGCCAGGCGCTCGGCGCCACCGTGATCGTGGACAACCGCGCGGGCGCGGGCGGCACCGTGGGTACGGCCCAGGTCGCCCGGGCCGCGCCCGACGGCAACACCCTGGTGCTCGCCGCAGCGAGCCACCACCTGGCCAGCCATCTGTACGCGCGGCTGCCCTACGATCCGGTGAAGGACTTCACGGGCGTGTCGTTCCTGGGCCGCACGGGCTACGTGGTGGGCGTGCCGGCAGCCTCGGGCATCACCTCCATCGCGGACCTGATCGCGAAGGCCCGGGCGCAGCCCGGGGCGCTGAACTACGCATCGGCCGGCAACGGCAGCGCGTCGCACCTCGCCACCGCATCGCTGGCTGCGCAGGCAGGCGTGCAGCTGCAGCACATCCCGTTCAAATCCACGGGCGATGCCACCACCGAACTGCTGGCCGGCCGCGTGCAGGTGGTGACGGGCGCGACCATCGGCATGCTGCCCCTGCGCAGCGATCCGCGCGTGAAGCTGCTGGCCTATTCCGGCACGGCCCGCTCGCGCTTCCTGCCCGACCTGCCCACCGTGGCCGAGTCCGGCCTGCCGGGCTATGCGTTCGACTCCTGGCTCGGGTTGCTGGCGCCGGCCGGCACGCCGCCCGCCGAGGTGGAACGCATCAACACCGCCGTGCGCAAGGTGCTGGCCGACTCGGTCGTGCAGGAGCGCCTGGCGCGCGTGGGCGTGGAGGCCGGCACCCTGTCCGCGGCCGAGTTCCAGCAGTTGCTGCGGGACGACGCCGAGGCGGCCGGGCGGACCGTGCGGGCGGCGGGCGTGCGGATCGAATGACGCCCCGGGGCAATGCGACGAGTGGCATTCCCATGAAAAAGCCCGGCGGCCGCAAGGCCCCGGGCTTCGATGGTGCCCGGTCCCCCTCGCGGCGGCCGGGCATGTGGCTGGCGGATTACTTGCCCGCGACCACGCGCACCATTTCCAGGCACTTGTTGGAGTAGCCCCACTCGTTGTCGTACCAGGACACGACCTTCACGAAGGTGCCGTCCAGCGCGATGCCGGCATCGGCGTCGAAAATCGAGGTGCGGGCGTCGCCGCGGAAGTCGGTGGCCACCACCTTGTCTTCCGTGTAGCCCAGCACGCCCTTCAGGGCGCCTTCGGACTGGGCCTTCATCTCGGCCTTGATCTCTTCGTACGTGGCGGCCTTCTCCAGCTCCACCGTCAGGTCCACCACCGACACGTCGGAGGTGGGCACGCGGAAGGACATGCCCGTCAGCTTCTTGTTCAGCGCGGGGATCACCACGCCCACGGCCTTGGCGGCGCCGGTGGAGGAGGGGATGATGTTCTCCAGGATGCCGCGGCCGCCGCGCCAGTCCTTGTTGGAGGGGCCGTCCACCGTCTTCTGCGTGGCCGTGGCGGCGTGCACCGTGGTCATCAGGCCGCGCTTGATGCCCCACTTGTCGTTCAGCACCTTGGCCACGGGGGCCAGGCAGTTGGTGGTGCACGAGGCGTTGGAGACGATCGCCTGGCCGGCGTACGTGTCGTGGTTCACGCCGTAGACGAACATCGGCGTGTCGTCCTTCGACGGTGCAGACAGCACGACCTTCTTCGCGCCCGCGTCCAGGTGCTTCTGGGCCGTCGTCTTGTCGAGGAACAGGCCGGTGGACTCGATCACCACCTCGGCGCCGATCTCGCCCCACTTCAGGGCGGCCGGGTCGCGTTCCTGCGTGAGGCGGATCTTCTTGCCGTTCACCACCAGCGTGTTGCCCTCGACGGACACGGTGCCCTCGAAGCGGCCGTGCACCGAGTCGTACTGCAGCATGTAGGCCAGGTAGTCGGGCTCCAGCAGGTCGTTGATGCCCACGACTTCGATGTCGCTGAAGTTCTGCACGGCCGAGCGCAGCACGTTGCGGCCGATGCGGCCGAAGCCGTTGATGCCGATTTTGATGGTCATGGTTTGTCTCTCCAAGGTTGCAAAGTCGAAAACGGGGGACTGCCACGCCGCGCCCGCTGCGTGCAGGCGCGGCGGGCGGGAGGGGGTCAGTGGGCCGTCTTGGCGGCGGGCTGCTTCTTCAGCCGCGCAGCGCCGATCGCCACCATCACGGAATCGGCCACGTTCTCCGGCGTGAAGCCGAAGTGCTTGAACAGCACCGGGGCCGGGGCCGATTCGCCGAAGGTGTCGATGCCGACCACGGCGGCGCAGCCGTACTTCCACCAGCCGTCGGTCACGCCCATTTCCACGGCGATGCGCGGCACGCCGGCCGGCAGCACGCTGGTCTTGTACTTCGTGTCTTCACGGTCGAAGGTGGTGGTGCTGGGCATGGAGACCACGCGCACGGCGATCTTCTTCTCGGCCAGCAGCTTCTGCGCGGCCAGGGCCAGCTGCACTTCGGAGCCGGTGGCGATGATGACCGCCTGGGGCTTCTTCTTGAGGCCCGCGTCGGCCGGCTCGGAGAGCACGTAGGCGCCGCGCGAGATGTCGCCCAGGTCGCGCTTGGGGGCGTAGGCGAGGTTCTGGCGCGACAGCAGCAGGGCGGTGGGCCGGTTGCGGTTGGACAGGGCCACGCTCCAGGCCACGGCGGTCTCGGCCGTGTCGGCGGGGCGCCAGACGTCCAGGCCCGGGATCAGGCGCAGGCTGGCCGCATGCTCGATCGACTGGTGGGTGGGGCCGTCCTCGCCCAGGCCGATGGAGTCGTGCGTGAACACGTGCACCACGCGCAGCTTCATGAGCGCGGCCATGCGGATGGCGTTGCGGCTGTAGTCGCTGAACGTGAGGAAGGTGCCGCCGTAGGGGATGAAGCCGCCGTGCAGCGCGATGCCGTTCATGATCGCGGCCATGCCGAACTCGCGCACGCCGTAGTTGATGTGGCGGCCGCCCAGCTTGGCGGTTTCCGCGCCGCCGGTATTGACTTCCACCTGCACCACGTCGCCGTTCTCGTCGAAGCGCAGCGCGGGGGTGCTCTTGGTGTTGGTGAGGTTGGAACCCGTCAGGTCGGCGCTGCCGCCGAGCAGTTCGGGCAGGGCGGCCGTGAAGGCTTCCAGCGCGAGCTGGCTGGCCTTGCGGCTGGCCACGGTCTCGGCCTTGGTGTGGGCGTTCACCACGGTGTCCACCGCGGTCTGGGCGAAGTGCTTGGGCAGGTCGCCCGCCATGCGGCGCAGGAACTCGGCGGCCAGCTCGGGGTACGCGGCGGCGTAGGCATCGAAGCGCTGCTGCCAGTCGGACTCGGCCTGTGCGCCGGCGTCCTTGGCGTTCCAGTCGGCATACACCTCGGCCGGGATCTCGAACGGCACGTGGCTCCAGCCGATGGCGTTGCGCGTCAGGGTGATCTCGTCGGCGCCCAGCGGTTCCCCGTGGGCCTTGGAGGTGCCGGCGCGGTTGGGCGAGCCCTTGCCGATGGCGGTCTTGCAGACGATCAGCGTGGGCTTGTCGGTGCTGGTCTTGGCGCTTTGCACCGCGGCGGCCACGGCCTCCACGTCATGGCCGTCGACCGGGCCGATCACGTTCCAGCCGCTCGCGCGGAAGCGGCCCGGCGTGTCGTCCAGGAACCAGGGCGCGACCTGGCCGTCGATTGAGATGCCGTTGTCGTCGTAGAGCGCGATCAGCTTGCCCAGCTTCCAGGCGCCGGCCAGCGAGATCGCCTCCTGGCTGATGCCTTCCATCAGGCAGCCGTCGCCGAGGAACACGTAGGTGTGGTGGTCCACGATGGTGTGGTCCACGTCGCCGTTCTTGCGGTTGAACTCGCGGGCCAGCAGCTTCTCGGCCAGCGCGAAGCCCACGGCGTTGGTGATGCCCTGGCCCAGCGGGCCGGTGGTCGTCTCGACGCCGGGGGTGATGCCGTATTCGGGGTGGCCAGCCGTCTTGCTGTGCAACTGGCGGAAGTTCTTCAGCTCTTCGATCGGCAGATCGTAGCCCGTGAGGTGCAGCAGCGCGTACAGCAGCATGGAGCCGTGGCCGTTGGAGAGCACGAAGCGGTCGCGGTCGGCCCACTGCGGGTTGGCCGGGTTGTGGCGCAGGTGGCGGCTCCACAGCGCGACGGCCATGTCGGCCATGCCCATCGGGGCGCCGGGATGGCCGGAATTGGCCTGTTGAACTGCATCCATTGCGAGTGCGCGGATCGCATTCGCCATCTGTTGAGAATTGGCCATCAGGGGCGGCTCCGGAAGGGGCTGGGGAGGGAAAACCGCGCATTTTACCGGGCCACCCCCCGGTCTGCCCACGGCATGCCCGTGCCCTGCACTACAGTGCGGGCCATGCAAGGCCTGCACCTCACCGCCGATCTCCACGGTTGCCGCTGCGCGCCGCGCTGGCTGCTCGATGCCGACGCGCTGGGGCAAGCCTGCCTGGACGCCGTGCGTGCGGCCGGCCTGCAGGCCGTCGGCCGGCTGTTCCACGCCTTTCCGGCCACGCGGCACGGGCCCGGCGGCGTCACCGCCACGGTGCTGCTGGCGGAATCGCACCTGTGCCTGCACACCTGGCCGGAGCGCCAGGCGGTCACGCTGGATGTGTACGTGTGCAACTTCGGCGGCGACCATTCCGCGCGGGCCCATGCGCTGATGGATGCGCTGCTGGCGCTGTTCGATCCGGCCGGCGTGCAGCGGCACGCGCTGCGGCGCGGAGAGCCCGCGACGCCCGGCGATGGCGGCCACGGGGCCCCGGCGCTGCCCGACGAACCGCTTTCCGCATGACATGACGACTCCATCGACGACTTTCTCCGCTCCGACCCGTGCCGCCGCGGGCGCGCAGCCCCCCGCCATGCTGCTGGCCGCGGGCCGGGGCGAGCGCATGCGCCCCCTGACCGATGCCACCCCGAAACCGCTGCTGGCCGTGCAGGGGCGCCCGCTGCTGGAGTGGCACCTGCACGCCCTGGCCGCGGCCGGCGTGCGCTCGGCGGTGGTCAACACCGCCTGGCTCGGCGAGCAGATCGGCGAGCGCTTCGGCGAGCGGTTCACCGGGGGCGACGGGGCCGCGGGCGGCGGCGTTGCGCTGTCGATCTCGTATTCCCACGAAGGCCGCGACTTCGGCGGCGCGCTGGAGACGGCGGGCGGCATCGCGCGTGCGCTGCCGCGGCTCGCCGACGTGTTCTGGCTGGCGGCCGGCGACGTGTTCGCGCCCGACTTCACCTTCGCGGCGGCAGACGCCGCGGCCTTCGCGGCCGGCGATGCGCTCGCCCACCTCTGGCTCGTGCCCAACCCGCTGCACCATCCGCGCGGCGATTTCGGCCTCTCGCCCGACGGCCGGGCGCTCGACCTGCCCGCGCACGACCCCGGCCCGCGCTACACCTACAGCACGCTCGCGCTGCTGCGGGCGGAACTGTTCTCGGCGCCCTGGTGCGACATCCCGGCGGGCAACCCCGGCGGCGTGGCCGCGCCGCTCGCGCCGCTGCTGCGCCGGGCGATGGCCCGGGGGCGCGTCACGGCATCGCTCTACACCGGGCGGTGGACCGACGTGGGGACGCCGGAGCGGCTGGCGGCGTTGAACCGCTGAAAAACCGCGTGCCGCGCGGAGTGCCGGCCAAGGCGGCTGGCATGCGCCGTGCATGGCCCCGCCGCAGCCGGGGCGGCCGCGTCGGTGGTAGAACCTGACCTGTGCGAAGGCCAGCGGGGCGCCACCCCGATCCGCCGGCATTTCCCGATCCGCATCCCAGAACCAGGCAGACCGAACGATGACCGCCCTTACCTCCCCCTACGCCCGCCGCCGCGCCCACCTCGCCTCCCTGCTGGGCGAGGGCGGCATCGCCATCGTGCCCACGGCGCCCGAGCGCCTGCGCAACCGGGACACCGACTACCTCTACCGCCACGACAGCTACTTTTACTACCTCACCGGCTTCACCGAGCCGCAGGCCTGGCTGGTGCTGACGTCCGAGGGGCAGGCCACGCTCTTCTGCCAGCCCAAGGACCTGGAGCGCGAGATCTGGGACGGCTACCGCCTGGGGCCCGATGCGGCCGTGGAGGCGCTGGGCGTGGACGCCGCGCATTCGACGGCGCAATTGGAGGTGCTGCTGCCGCGGCTGCTGGAGAACCGCGAACGGGTGTGGTTCCCGTTCGCCACGCACGAGGGGCTGGCGGCGCGGGTGGACGGCTGGCTGCAGAAGGTGCGGGCCCGCGTGCGCTTCGGCGCGCTGTGCCCGTCGCAGCAGGGCGACCTCTGCACGCTGCTCGACGAGATGCGGCTCGTGAAGGACGCGCACGAGCAGGACGTGATGCGCCGCGCCGCCCGCATCAGCGCCGGCGCCCACATCCGCGCCATGCAGTACAGCGCGCGCATGCTGCGGGCCGGCGAGGACGTGCGCGAATACCACCTCGACGCCGAACTGCTGCACGAGTTCCGCCGCCACGGCTCGCAGGCCGTGGCGTACAACTCCATCGTCGCGGCCGGCGCCAACGCCTGCGTGCTGCACTACCGCGCCGATGCCGCGCCCGTGCGCGCGGGCGAGCTGGTTCTGATCGACGCGGGCTGCGAACTGGATGGCTACGCCAGCGACATCACGCGCACCTTCCCGGCCGACGGCCGCTTCACCGGGCCGCAGCGCGACCTGTACGACCTCGTGCTCGCGAGCCAGCATGCGGCCGTGGCCGCCACGAAGGCGGGGGCGCGCTTCAACGATCCGCACGACGCCACCGTGGCCGTGCTCTCGCAGGGCCTGCTGGACCTGGGACTGCTCGACCAGTCGAAGTACGGCTCCGCGCAGGACGTGATCGAGCAGCGCGCGTATTTCCCGTTCTACATGCACCGCACCGGCCACTGGCTGGGCATGGACGTGCACGACTGCGGCAGCTACGTGGAGCCCTCGGAAGTGGGCGGGGACAGCGAGCGCCGCGACCCGCTCTCGGGCGAAACCATCACCCAGCGCCCCAGCCGCATCCTGCGCCCCGGCATGGTGCTGACCATCGAGCCGGGCCTCTACATCCGCCCGGCGCCCGGCGTGCCCGAGGCGTTCCACCACATCGGCATCCGCATCGAGGACGACGCGATCGTCACCGAAGGCGGCTGCGAGCTGATCACGCGCGACGTGCCGGTGGAGGCGGACGAGATCGAGGCGTTGATGCGCGGCTGAGCGCGGCCGGGGGGCGGAGCGGGCGACAGGGTCGGGCCCGCATGAAACCGCCATGTAACCGCTTCCGTGCCAGAATTGAAACCGGATTACATCGAACCCCCGCACATTCAATCAGGAGACACCCCCATGCGCATCCGCCGAGCCACCAAGATCGTCGCCACCCTGGGGCCCGCGTCGAGCGATCCGGTCCTGCTGGAGCGGATGATCGCCATGGGCGTGAACGTAGTGCGGCTCAACTTCAGCCACGGCACGGCGCAGGACCACATCGACCGCGCCGAGAAGGTGCGTGCCGCGGCCCAGCGCGCGGGCCGCGAGGTGGCGATCATGGCGGACCTGCAGGGCCCCAAGATCCGCGTGGGCAAGTTCGCCGAGGGCAAGGTGTGGCTGGAGCCCGGCGCGGCCTTCGTGCTCGATGCCTCGCGCACCGAGCTGGGCGACGGGGCCGGCGTGGGCCTGGACTACAAGGAACTGCCCCGCGACGTGCGGCCTGGCGACGTGCTGCTGCTCAATGACGGCCTCATCGTGCTCACGGTGAACGCGGTGCGTGGCGAACAGGTGCTCACCACCGTGCGCGTGGGCGGCGAGCTGTCGAACAACAAGGGCATCAACAAGCAGGGCGGAGGCCTCACGGCGCCGGCGCTCACGGCCAAGGACATGGAGGACATCAAGACCGCCATGGGCTTCCAGGCCGACTACGTGGCCGTGAGCTTCCCCAAGAACGCCACCGACATGGAGATGGCGCGCCAGCTCTGCAACGTCGCCGCGGCCGAGTTCCGCCACAAGCCCGGCCTGATCGCGAAGATCGAGCGCGCCGAGGCCGTGCCGCGCCTGGAGGAGATCCTGCGCGTGTCCGACGGCATCATGGTCGCGCGCGGCGACCTGGCCGTGGAGGTGGGCAATGCCGCCGTGCCCGCCCTGCAGAAGAAGATGATCCGCATGGCGCGCGACATGGACAAGGTCGTCATCACCGCCACGCAGATGATGGAGAGCATGATCACCAACCCGGTGCCGACGCGGGCCGAGGTGAGCGACGTGGCCAACGCGGTGCTGGACGGCACCGACGCCGTGATGCTCAGCGCCGAGACGGCCGCCGGCCGCTACCCGCTGGAGACGGTGGAAGAGATGGCCAAGATCTGCGCCGCCGCCGAGGCCGCCGAAGACCCCGAGCGCGATTCGGATTTCACGGGGCAGACGCTGGGTCGCATCGACCAGTCCATCGCCATGGGAGCGCTGTTCACGGCCCACCACCTGGGCGCCAAGGCGCTGGTGGCCCTGACGGACAGCGGCTCCACCGCGCTCTGGATGAGCCGCCACCGCATCCACATCCCGATCTACGCGCTCACGCCCAAGGTGGCGACGCAGCGCAAGATGGCGATGTACCGCAACGTGCGCCCGCTGCTCATGGACACCAGCGTGGACCGCGACACGGCCCTGGAGCAGGCCGAAGGCCACCTCAAGAGCCGCAACATCGTGCAGCAGGGCGACCTCTACGTGATCACCTGCGGAGAGCCGATGGGCGCGCCCGGCGGAACCAATATGCTGAAGATCTGCCGCGCCGGCTGATCCACGCCCGCACCATCCGCTGGGCAGGCCATGCGCAGGCCACGCCCACCAGCGCACCGGCCACCACGTCCGACGGCATGTGCACGCCCAGGCACAGGCGGCTCCAGGCGATGGACGCCGCCACCCCGTAGGCCAGCCACCGCCAGACGGGCGGCGTGCCGCGTCCCAGGCCGCGCACGAATCCGCGCGCCAGCGCGAAGGCCGCGGCCGCATGCATGCTCGGGAAGCCCGGGCGGGCCCCGTGCTCGATCCACTGCATGCCCAGGCCGAGCGCCGCCGGTCGGGGAATGTGCACCAGCTCTCTGAAGCCCCGCACGGCGCACCACGCCAGCAGCATCGACAGCAGCCCGCAGGCGGCGGCGCGGCGCGTCGCCGGCAGCCCGCGCGCTAATTCCAGCAGCAGCAACAGGCCGGCGAACACGGGCAGGTCTTCCGACAGCCAGCGCGCGGCGGCGATGACGCCCGCCGGCGTGGCGGCCGTGGCGTTCAGCGCCAGGAAGAGGGTGGTGTCGAGGCTGTCCATCACCGGCTCGCGTCGATGCCGTCGGGCAGCGGATCGCCCGGCAGGGTGCGCAGGCGCCGCAGCGCGGCCATCGCCAGCTCGCAGGCCCAGCCCGTGGTCCAGCACAGCCAGGCCGTCCACAGCGTGTGGCTCATGAAGTGCGCACCGCGCGCCTGCTGCGCCAGCCCGAGCGTGAAACCCGCGGCGAGCGAGGCGGCCAGCCACCAGCGGGCCGCGCGCGGCAGGCGGCGGCGCAGCGGAAAGTAGCCGCCGAGGAACGCGAAGCCGGCCGCGGCATGGCCCGCCGGGAAGCAATGGCCGCCGCCGCCGTCGAACACGCCCTGCGACCAGTGTGAGACGTACCGCGCCACGCCGCCGAACTCCGCCAGGTCCCACGGGCAGCTGGTGGCGCTGGCCCGCTTGAAGACCGCGATCACGGCGAGCGCGAGCAGGGCGCTGGCCGCCATCTGCATGCGGTCCGCGGTGGCGAGCCGGCGCATCCAGCCCACCGGCCACCACACCGAGGCGGCCAGCAGCACCATCAGCACCCAGCCCGCGCGCCGCGCGTCCTCGTGCATCACGGCCACGAAGAACCAGTCGTCGCGCAGCGGGAACCCGCCGGCGTTGCCGAAGATGCGCGCGAGCGCGGTATCGAACGCGGTGGCGTCCCAGGCGGCGATGAGGCCCAGGCAGGCCAGCGTCCAGAACAGGATGCCCGCGGACCCCCGGAGGGTGGCCGGGGGCGGCGGGGCGGTGGAGGAATGCGCAGGAAGCATGGAGCGCGACCTTAGGGAGTCCGTATTAACGCCGTCTTAATGACCCCACAATCGGCGCCATGAGAATTCTCGTAGTCGAAGACGATGACGGCATCGCCGCGGGCCTGCGGGCCAACCTGCAGCAGCGCGGCTATGCGGTGGACGTGTGCGGCGGCATCGCCCCGGCCTGGAGCGCGCTGCGGACCGAGCGGTTCGACGCCGTCCTGCTGGACCTGGGCCTGCCCGACGGGGACGGCGGCGACCTGCTCACGCGGCTGCGTGCGGCGCCGCCCGCCGCGCCGGGCCAGCCCGGCAAGCTGCCGGACCCGGCCACGCCCGTGCTCATCCTGACCGCGCGCGACCAGGTGCGCCAGCGCATCGCCGGCCTGGACCAGGGCGCCGACGACTACCTGGCCAAGCCGTTCGACGTGGATGAACTGGAGGCGCGCCTGCGCGCCCTGCTGCGCCGCGCCGCGGGGCGCGCCTCGCCCGTCATCCGCGTGCACGACATCGAACTCGACCCGGCGGCGCGCACGGTGCGGCGTGCCGGGCAGCCGGTGGAGATGTCGCCGCGCGAATTCTCGGTGCTGCTGGTGCTGCTCGACGCCCGCGGGCGCGTGCTCTCGCGCCAGCAGATCGAGGAGCGCCTCTACAACTGGCAGAGCGGGGTGGAGAGCAACGCCATCGAGGTGCATATCCACCACCTGCGCAAGAAGCTCGGCAGCGAGCGCATCCAGACCATGCGCGGCGTGGGCTACTTCGTTCCCTGGGAGTGACCGGCGCCATGGCCCCCGCACCGCCGCGCGCTGCCGCGCGCATTCCCTCCCTCACGCGCCGGCTGGTGCTCTGGACGCTCGGCGCGCTGCTGGTCGTGTGGGCCACCTTCGTCGGCATGGCCTACCTCACCGGCATCGAGGAGGCCGACGAGCTGACCGACGGCCACCTCGCCAGCGTCGCGGCCCTGCTGCTCAACCTGCGCCCCGGCGAGACGGTGGACCCGGCCGATGCCATCCAGCGCGCCCCCACGCCCTGGCTGCGGGCGCACGACTACCAGCAGTCGCTGAAAGTCGTGCAGTGGGATGCCGACGGCCGCCTGCTCTCGCACAGCGGCGAGGCCCCGCTGCCGCCCTTCGACGTGCCCGAGGGCTTCGCCACCCTGCACCTGGGGCAGAAGTCCACGCCCTGGCGCAGCTTCTCGCAATGGGACGGCCCGCGCTCGCGCAAGGTGGCCGTGCTGCTCGACATGGAGGAGCGCGACGACCTCGCCGAGGACATCGCCGCGCAGATGGTGCAGCCCGGCCTGTGGCTGCTGCCCGTGGTGATGCTGGTGCTGGGCTTCGCGGTGCGGCGCGGCCTGCGGCCGCTCTACACCCTGTCGCACGACGTGGCCGCGCTGGACGTGGCCGGCGCCGGGCGCCTGTCCACCGGCGAGACGCCGCGCGAATTCGAATCGGTGGTCGCCTCCATCAACACGCTGCTCGACCGGCAGCAGGAGGCACTGGTGCGCGAGCGCCGCCTGGCCAACGAGGTGGCGCACGAATTGCGCACGCCGCTGTCGTCCATCGTGCTGCAGGCGCGGGCGCTCGGCGGCGGCCTGGACGGCCCGGCCCAGGCGGAGGCGCTCGCGCGCATCGGGCAGGACGCCCTGCGCGCCGGCCACGTGCTCAACCAGCTGCTGGCGCTGGCGCGGGCCAGCCGCACGCGGCTGCACGAGCTGGAGGCGGAGGTCGATCTCGCCGAGCTCGCGCGCGCCGTCGCCGCCGATTTCGCGCAGGCCGCCTGGCAGCACGGCGCCGCGCTGGGCGTGGCGGCCGACGTGCCCGTGCCCGTGCGCGGCAATGCCGTGCTGCTCGACATGGCGCTGCGCAACCTGGTGGAGAACGCGCTGCGCCACACGCCCACCGGCACGCGCGTGGAGATCCAGGCCGGCCCCCTGGGCGCGGGCGGCGGCTGGCTGCAGGTCTGCGACGACGGCCGCCGTGCCCCGGACGCCGTGCCCGCCTTCCGCCCCCTCGACGCGGCGGACGACCGGGCCCGCGGCGCCGCCCACGCCCGCGCGCCGGTGGACAGCCTGCACCTCGGCCACGAGATCATCGCCCGCGTGGCCGAGGCGCACGGCGGCCGCTTCTCGGAAGCATCGGCGCCCCCGCCCTTCACGACGTGTTACCGGGTGGAACTGCGCACCGCCGCGGGGGCGGGTGCCCCCGGCTAAAATGTCCCGGTTACGAAGCGGTTACCACCGCCGGCCCGCCGAGAATGACCCGGCCCGCCGTGCGCTCTGCACGGGCCGGGCGCTCCATCCCCACCCTTGAATGGAACCACCCCCATGCCTCTCGTCTCGATGCGCGAAATGCTCGACCATGCCGCGGAAAACCGCTACGGCATCCCCGCCTTCAACGTCAACAACCTGGAGCAGGTGCAGGCGGTGATGGCGGCGGCCGACGAAGTCGGCGCCCCGGTGATCCTGCAGGCCAGCGCGGGCGCACGCAAGTACGCCGGCGAGCCCTTCATCAAGCACCTGATCCTGGCCGCCACCGAGATGTACCCCCACATCCCCCTGGTGATGCACCAGGACCACGGCACCAGCCCCGAGGTGTGCCAGGGCGCGCTGAACCTGGGCTTCGGCTCGGTGATGATGGACGGCTCGCTGATGTCCGACGGCAAGACGCCGTCCTCGTTCGACTACAACGTCGACGTCACGCAGAAGGTCGTGGCCATGGCCCACAAGGTCGGCGCGACGGTGGAAGGTGAACTGGGCTGCCTGGGCAACCTGGAAACCGGCGATGCCGGCGAGGAAGACGGCATCGGCGCCGAAGGCAAGCTGGACCACAGCCAGATGCTGACCGACCCCGAAGAGGCCGCGCAGTTCGTGCAGGCCACGCAGCTCGACGCGCTGGCGATCGCCATCGGCACCAGCCACGGCGCCTACAAGTTCAGCCGCCCGCCCACGGGCGACATCCTGGCGATCAGCCGCGTGAAGGAAATCCACGCCCGCATCCCCAACACCCACCTCGTGATGCACGGCTCGTCCTCGGTGCCGCAGGAGCTGCTGGCGATCATCAACCAGTACGGCGGCAAGATCAAGGAAACCTACGGCGTGCCGGTGCAGGAGATCCAGGAAGCCATCAAGTACGGCGTGCGCAAGATCAACATCGACACCGACATCCGCCTCGCCATGACCGGCGCGGTGCGCAAGTTCCTGGCCGAGAACCCCGACAAGTTCGACGCGCGCGAATGGCTCAAGCCCGCCCGCGAGGCCGCCAAGCAGATCTGCAAGCAGCGCTACGTCGAGTTCGGCTGCGAAGGCCAGGGCGCGAAGATCAAGGGCCGCAGCCTGCAGGACATGGCCGGCCTCTACGCCTCGGGCGCGCTGGCCCAGGTCGTGAACTGACACGCGCCGGCACGGCGTCCGGCCGGGCGGGGCCGGTGCGGCGGGTTCGGGTTAAGCTCCCGTTTCTGCCGCCGGGCCGGGGCCGCGCCAACGCCGCCCCTGCGCCCGGGCCGGTCCGCGGTCCTTCCGCTTTCCTTTCTTTGCCGAGCCGCCCGTCCCCGTGAAAAAGCCGTCCTTCCCGTCCCTGCCCGCGCGCGCGGGCCGGTGCCTCCCGATCGCCGCCGCTGCCGCCGTGCTGCTGACCCTCGCGGCCTGCGCCCCGGTGCAGCCTTCGCTTCCGCAGGTGGGCCGTGCCCAGGTCGACATGCCGGCCGGCGACTGGGAAGTGCTGCAGCGCGGCCACTTCGTCGTCGACGTGCTGCCGGACGACGTCGCCGACGACCTGCCCATGGACACCACCGTGCTGGGCCTGCGCGGCCCCGGCAGGGACCGGCCCCTGCTGGCCCTGGTGTTCGTGCAGACCAACGCCACCAACTACCCGCGCGACACCACGCTCTGGACGCTGCCCTGCCGGCCGCAGGACGGGGTGTTCGTCGAGGACTTCACCCGCGGCAGCCCGGCCCGCGCCGACTGCCTGCGCTACCGGCGCCGCGCCGATACGGCCGACTACCTCGCGCGCAACCGCCCCGCGGTGTCGCAGTGGATGGCGCAGCAGAAGCTCGCGCCCGGCGTGCCGTACTCGCATGTGCTCTACCGCTACGCCAACGACGGCGGCGCCTTCATCTCGGTGGACGTGGTGGCCTCGCAGAGCCTGCTGCGCCCCGAGACGCGCAACAACGACGAATTCCTGGAGGCCGGGCGTCCGGCCTTCCGATGGAGCCGCGAGCTGGCGGACGCCGCGCGCCTGAGCGTCTCGATGATGGACGGCCGCTTCGTGTTCCCGGCGTTCCCCGTGCCCATCAAGAACCCTGCAGCGCCTGCCACGGGCACCGCCGCGGCCACCACCCCTGCGACGCCCGTGGTCACCGGGGCGCCGGCGGTTCCCGCTGCGCCTGCGGCGCCCGTGGTTCCGCCCGCCCCTGCGGTCCCGGTGGTCCCGGCCCCTGCGGCGGCGGCTCCGGCGACCCCGCCGGCGCAGTGAGTGCCCGCTGAGGCCGCGCTGTGAGGAGCGGCGCATGCGCCGCGCGCCGCCCGGTTCCGGAAGGCACCGTACGCGATGATCCGTACAGGAATTCCCTAGGGGTAAGCCCAGTCACGCCCCGGCGGCCCGGGCGACGAGAATGCGAATTCTTTTTTTTCGTGTAACAGCAGGTTCTGGAGACATACAGCATGAACGACCGTCCGTGGCTTGCCGCGTACCCCGAGGGTGTGCCGGCCGACATCGATCCGGCGCAGTACCCGTCGCTCGTCGCCCTGATGGAAGAAGCCTTCCAGAAGCATGCGGACCGCACCGCCTACAGCTTCATGGGCAAGGACATCAGCTTCGCCCAGACGGAGGTGCAGAGCCGCCAGCTGGCTGCCTACCTGCAGGGGCTCGGGCTCGCGCGCGGCGACCGCGTGGCGGTCATGATGCCCAACGTGCCGCAGTACCCGGTCGCCATCGCGGCCATCCTGCGCGCCGGTTTCGTGGCCGTGAACGTGAACCCGCTCTACACGCCGCGTGAGCTCGAGCACCAGCTCAAGGACTCGGGCGCGAAGGCGATCATCATCGTGGAGAACTTCGCCGCCACGCTGCAGGCCTGCATCGGCGCGACGCAGGTGCAGCACGTGGTGCTCTGCGCCATGGGCGACCAGCTGGGCCTGCTCAAGGGCCTGGTCGTGAACTACGTGGTGCGCAAGGTCAAGAAGCTGGTGCCGGCGTTCTCGCTGCCGGGCGCCGTGCGCTTCAACGACGCGGTCGCCAGGGGGGCGCGCGGCACCCTGCAGAAGCCCGACCTGCGGCCCGACGACGTCGCGCTGCTGCAGTACACGGGCGGCACCACGGGGGTGTCCAAGGGCGCCGTGCTGCTGCACCGCAACCTGATCGCCAACGTGCTGCAGTCGGAGGCCTGGAACGAGCCCGCGATGCGCAAGATTCCGGAGGGCGTGCAGCCCGCGAGCGTCTGCGCCCTGCCGCTCTACCATATCTTCGCGTTCACCGCGAACATGATGCTGGCGATGCGCACCGGCGCCAAGACCATCCTGATCCCCAACCCGCGCGACCTCGCCGCGGTGCTCAAGGAGCTATCGGGCCACACCTTCCACAGCTTCCCGGCCGTGAACACGCTCTTCAACGGCCTGGCCAACCACCCCGACTTCAACACGGTGGACTGGACGAACCTGAAGGTGTCCGTCGGCGGCGGCATGGCCGTGCAGAGCGCGGTGGCGCGCCTGTGGCTCGAAAAGACCGGCTGCCCCATCTGCGAGGGCTACGGCCTGTCGGAGACCAGCCCCTCGGCGAGCTGCAATCCCGTCACCACGAAGGAGTACACCGGCACCATCGGCGTACCCCTGCCCAGCACGCGCATGAAGCTCATCGACGACGAGGGCCGCACGGTGACCGAGCCCGGCCGCGCCGGCGAGATCGTCATCCAGGGCCCGCAGGTCATGGCCGGCTACTGGCAGCGCCCCGACGAGACGGCCAAGGTCATGACCGAGGACGGCTACTTCAAGACCGGCGACATCGGCACCATGGACGAGCGCGGTTTCTTCAAGATCGTGGACCGCAAGAAGGACATGGTGCTGGTCAGCGGCTTCAACGTCTACCCGAACGAAGTGGAGGACGTGGTGGCCGCGCTGCCCGGCGTGATGGAATGCGCGGTGGTGGGCGTGCCCGACGAGAAGACCGGCGAGGCCGTGAAGCTGGTGATCGTGAAGAAGGACCCGGAACTCACCGAAGCCCAGGTGCGCGAGTTCTGCAAGTCCAACCTCACCGGCTACAAGCAGCCGCGCCTGATCGAGTTCCGCGAATCGCTGCCCAAGACGCCCGTGGGCAAGATCCTGCGCCGCGAGCTGCGCGACAGCAGGAAGGCCTGACCGGGCCATTCGCCCAGCGGCCGGCGGCGCAGTGCTGCCGGCTTTTTTTCGTCTTTCGTTTTCCCCGCCGGCCACGGCGTCGCTCTCCATGCTCCGAACCGCCATCCTCAGCGCCCTGCCCGAAGAGCAGGCCGGCCTCTCGTCCGCCCTGCAGGCGCCGGAACGCGTCGTGCACGCCGGCAGGACGTTCCACTGCGGCACGCTGGAAGGGCAGGACGTGGTGCTGGCCCTGTCCGGCATCGGCAAGGTGGCCGCCGCCACCACCGCCACGGCGCTCATCGAGCGCTTCGGCGCGGCGCGCATCGTGTTCACGGGCGTGGCGGGCGGCCTGGGCGAGGGCGTGCAGGTGGGCGACGTGGTGGTCGCGCACGATTACCTGCAGCACGACATGGACGCCTCGCCGCTGTTCCCGCGCTGGGAGCTGCCCGGCTACGGCCGCGCCCGGCTGGCGTGCGACCCGCACCTGGCCGGCCTGCTCTCGGCGGCGGTGGACGGATGCCTGCAGGATCTGGGCACGCAGGCAGGCGCCATGGAAGGCACCGCCCGCGCACCCTGCCGCCACACCGGCCTCGTCGCCAGCGGCGACCTGTTCGTCTCCACCGCGGACGGTGCCAAAGCCCTGTGTGACGCATTGCGCGCCGAGGACCACGACGTGCTGGCCGTCGAGATGGAAGGCGCCGCGGTCGCCCAGGTCTGCGCGGACTATCGGCTTCCCTTCGCCGCCGTGCGCACCATCTCCGACCGCGCCGATGACACCGCCCACGTGGATTTCGCCCGCTTCGTCGAGACCGTGGCCGCGCGCTACGCGGACCACATCATCCGCCGCTTCCTGCAAATGCTTTGACAAGAGGGCTGTACGACCCACAACGTGGTGGGCAGCCTCCGATGCTTTCCCGCATCACGCAGAAGGCGCGGCCCAGGCCAGCAGACGCCGTGGAACCGGCTCCGCCGGGCCACTGGCGTCGTCCCCCCGGGGGGAAGGCGCGCAGCGCCTCAGGGGGGTCACTTCAACCAACCGCGTTTGCGGAAGTACCACATCGGCCCCACGGCGCTCGCCACCATCAGCGCGATGCCGTAGGCATAGCCGTAGGTCCACTGCAGCTCCGGCATGAACTGGAAGTTCATCCCGTACACGCTCGCGATGAGCGTGGGCGGCAGCAGCGCGACGCTCGCCACCGAGAAGATCTTGATGATCTTGTTCTGGTTGATGTTGATGAAGCCGACCGTGGCGTCCATCAGGAAGTTGATCTTGTCGAACAGGAACGCCGTGTGGTTGTCCAGCGACTCGATGTCGCGCAGGATCTGACGCGCGTCCTCGAACTGCTCGGCATTGAGCATCTTGCTGCGCATCATGAAACTCACGGCGCGGCGCGTGTCCATCACGTTGCGGCGGATGCGGCCGTTCAGGTCCTCCTGGCGCGCGATGGCGGCCAGCACCTCGCCGGCGCGCGCGTCGGTCACGTCGCCCGAGAGCACCTGCGTGCTCACGTCCTTCAGCTCGTCGTAGATGCCTTCGAGCGTGTCGGCGGAGTATTCCGCGTCCAGGTCGAACAGCTTGAGCAGCACTTCCTTGGCATCCTCGATCAGGCCGGGGGCGCGGCGGGCGCGCATGCGCAGCAGGCGGAAGACCGGCAGGTCCTCGTCGTGGATGGAGAACAGCACGCCCTTGCTCTTGAGCGTGTCGTTGACGAGGTTGAGGATGAAGGCCACGCGCACCGAGCGCGGGTTGTCCTCGTCGTCGATCAGGAAGTCGCTGCGGATGTGCAGCTCGCCGTTGTCTTCCTCGTAGAAGCGCGCGGATTCCTCGATGTCCTCGTCCATCGCGTCCGCGGGGATCTGCAGGCCGTAGTGCTGCTTGATCCAGCGCTTTTCCTCGAGCGTGGGCGATTCGAGGTCCACCCAGATCGGCTGGAAGCGGGCCAGCTCTTCCAGGGATTCGATCTCTTCCTGGACGAGGCGGCCGTTGGCGAGCGTGAAGATGTTGAGCATGGGCTCGTTCCCGGTGGGGTGGCGCGGGTGCGCCGTGGGCGAAGGGAGGACGGAAGGGTGCTTTCAACCCCCCGAAGGCCCTGGGCATGCCGGGAGTTGAAAGCTACCGACTGGGGTAGGTTTCCACGGAGCTTTCTCCAAAAAAGCAAGCCGCGAATTATCGCACCGCGGCAGAGCCGCCGTGTGACTGCTGCATGTCAGGCACGGGCCCGGAACGGCTTGGCGCGCGGTGGCCCGACAGCCTCCGCGACGCCCGGCCCGCAGCCTCCGGATCAGGCGTCGCCGGCCGCTTGCGGCGCAGCGGGCGGCACCGTGCCCGCAGCGGCGTTGCGCACCTGCCCGAGCGCCCGGCACAGGTCGGCCCAGGCGGCGGCCTTGGCGTCGGGCGCGCGCAGCAGGTAGGCCGGGTCGTAGGTGACCACCGCGGGCGTGCCGTCCGGCAGCCGGTGCACGGTGGCGCGCAGCCGCCCGAGCGGCTCGCGGCTGCCCAGCACCGCGCGCGCGGCGGACAGGCCCAGCACCAGCACCATCGCGGGCCGCAGCGTGGCGATGGCGCCCTGCAGCGCCTCGGCCGCCTCCTGCGCATCGGCCGAGGCACCGGGCGCCGCGCGCTCGACGGCGGCGAAATGCGTGCGCGGATGCCGGTGCAGCCGCATCGCGCGCAGCATGTTGTCCAGCAGCTTGCCGGCATCGCCCGTGAGCGGTGCTTCCGGTGCCGCGCTCTCGGCCACCACGAGCCAGCCGGAACCCAGTTCGACCGGCGTGGCGGCGGGGTCGGCCTGCGGATAGAGCGGCAGCGGCGCATGGAGCCGCAGGGCGGGGGCCGCCGTGGCCTCCGACGGCCTGTTCCCCGGCACGGGCGGGGCCGGGTTCGCGGAGCCCGCGGCGGGCACCGCGGGAGACGGGCCGCGCGCCGGAGCCGCCCCGGGCGGGGCGGGCGGAACGGCCACGGGCGCCGCCACCGCGCCGGCCTGCGGACGGGCTGGGGCCGCCGGGACCGGTGCCGCCGCAGGCGCCGCGGAAGATGCGGTCGCGGTCGCGTGCACGGGTGCATGCGAGGGCTCCGCGGCCGGTGCGGCGGGCTGCCATACGGTGATGCCCATTTCGGCCAGCATGGCGCGCTGGCGGGCGTCGAGGTCGAGGCTCATAGGGGGCGGCTCATCACGATGGCGTCTTCGCGGCCGCCGTCCGCGGCGGGGTAGTAGCGCTTGCGTTCACCCACGACGCGGAAGCCGTGGGCCAGGTACACGTCGCGGGCGCGCTGGTTGCTCACGCGCACTTCCAGCCAGAGCCACTGGGCCCGCTGGCCGCGCGCCCAGAGCGCCAGCGCGTCGAGCAGCACGCGTGCCCAGCCCTGGCGCTGGTGGACGGGCGCCACGGTCAGGTTGAGCAGGTGCACTTCGTCCACGCCGCGCATGGCCACGAAGTAGCCGATCAGTTCGCCGTCGCCCGCCACCAGCAGCGGCGCCTCGTAGCCCGCGGCGAGCGCGTCGGTGAAATTGCCGCGTGTCCAGGGGTGGGAATAGGCCTGCTGCTCCACGTCCAGCAGCGCATCGAGCCGCCCGAGCGTGAGCGGCTCGAAACGGACCTCGTCCGGGGCATGCAAAGGAGCGCTCATGCCTGCGAGGATACGGAAGACGGCCCGCCGGCGGAAGGGGGCGCGGTCGCCGCCGCGGCTTCGCGCGCGGCGGCCCGTTCGGCCGTGGTCTGGGCCACCTTGTCGCGCACGTAGCGCGGCAGCGCGCCGGCGGCCG
>Ga0308159_1000943_pt1 | contig 50266 bp, 36 predicted proteins | sample PhyCR1_FD_201040 | JGI IMG/M metagenome (GOLD analysis project Ga0308159, IMG submission 201040) | Phyllosphere microbial communities from UC Gill Tract Community Farm, Albany, California, United States - DLSLC.R1 | ecosystem: Host-associated > Plants > Phyllosphere > Unclassified | place: USA...
AAGCCTGCTGGATGTATCCTTGATTAAGGTTAAGTGCTGCGGCAATCTCACTGAAGCTGTATTGCAGCTCATAGCGCATCTGAAGGATCGAAGCCTGTTCAATGCTAATGTCTCCCTCAAAACTGAACCGACTCGTTTTCTTTATTCTATTAAGTTTCTCGGTATCGGTGATCAGCGCTTTTAAACATTTAAGCGTCTGCTCTACTTTTCTTGCTACCTGGTAATCGGATATGCCACCAATGTGCCAGGCCATGCGTCCATAGTCAAAGGCGTATTTAATGCAGAGCCTGATAAACAGCTGCTGGTCTTGATTGAGATTTGGGATAACTGCTTTAACACGTTGCCATTGCTTTTTCTCTTCTTCCCCTGGTTCATGCTGATCAAAGATTGCTGTTTCCTCCTCTAAGGTTGGATCATAACCCGCAATAAAATCCTGATAATTTTCAATTTCGTCCAGTCTTAACATATTGCGGTGGAACCTGCTACTGGAGGTTTTGAAATAGGCCCTGCATCCTTCCGCCGTGAGTTTTCTCACAAAAGTTTCAATATGTTCCGGGCAGGTGATATTTTCGCGGCATAGCCAGAGCCTAAGAAACGCTTCATTGACAATACAGTCCGCATTGACATCGTCTTTGATATACTTGAAGCCATAGTAATATATTGAAGGGTATAGTAGGTGATAAAAAAATTCCAGTCCTTTCTCGTTTCCTTCCTTAAACTTTATAAAATATCTGTGACTCGGTAACTGCATATTAATTTATTATAAGATTTGGGTAACTAATTGTGGTTTAAAATTGCCCGGTTAGGATTAAAACATTAAATGCAAGACATTTAGCTCCTTTTATACAATTGGTACTTCGATCAGTCTGATCAATATTTGTCATTCATCACCCCGGTCTGGAACTGATCGCAAAATCCTTTGCCAGTATCGTAAGGCTTATGCAAAGGCGATACGGGAGTGGCTCCAGATGAATTTTAGTATTTGAAAAGTCCAGGCATAGCAAAGTCAAGACCATGATTATTAATGTTTTCATAAGTTAAGAGGAATAAAATAGCCCCAGATAACGATAGAAATTAAGGTGTGGGCGATAGAAATTATTGAACTACCTTAATAAGGATGGCCCATCACCTAATTTATTCCGGCTGATAGATAACAAGCTTAAACAACAGATTATTAAATATACCATGAGAAAACAATTGATTTGGTTATAAGTATTTAATTGAATAAGCAAAACCCTGTCCGTTCAAAACCTGTAAGTTACCTCTAACCTTAATCAGGTGATCATGAACGGAACAGGGTTCGCCCTCCAAACTAAACAGGGTTTTTCGGCTTTAAAGCGTACAAATAATCAAAAGGACAATCAATGGGATGGCTAACATGATACGGATGTTTTGGATTCAAATAGAACGCAAAAACAAGTACCTCTTCGGGATGAAGCGTAGCGTTAATTTGTACCGCTGTTACTTTTTGGTTCATACTCGTATTGATCATATACGAGTCTCGTTTGGATGCTAATACCTGTGGGTGCGCAAACCATTACACCTAAAAGTTTCTGACGCCTTATGTTGAAATGGAATTACAGCAGCACCCACAGTTATTTCAATACACAAATATAGCGCATCCAAATAAACTGTAGGTAATAATCTGCTGTCTTGCTTCAACGGCGTCAGAATTTGGTGTCGCAAGACTCTTATTAATACCTAATTATAATAAACGAATATAAATAAAATATGTAATACATGTATGTCATTTGGTATTTATTTTTTTTATCCTTTTACAGGGTATGCAGAAAGATATCTACATTTCTGAAATCGACCAATATGTTATAGACTTTGTCATTAAGCTAAGGGATAAACATAACCTAAAGCAAGAAGACATTGCCAATGTTTTAAATGTAAAAAGAACATTCATTACCAATATTGAAAGTCCTAAAAATCGAGCTAAATATAACCTCTCTCATATAGATAAGTTAGCAGATCATTTTGGGCTTTCACCAAGAGATTTTTTACCCGAAGAAAGTTTGTATAATATAAAGGTATAGTGTCTGAGCTTTCCGGAATGAAGAAATATAATTTCAAAGCGGTTACATTTTCGAAGATACAGACGATTAGCTACGGTGTGGTGCCTTGAGCGAAAATATCAACAAAGACTTTTTTTGAAATCGTTTTTTCTTGCAAAACACCTCTTTGTATTTGTGCTATCTTACTAACATTGGTATGCACACCCCTGAGGCTTATAACTAATCTTTCCTTTGCAATTTCCTTTCTCCCGCTGGTTAATAGGCAATAGTGTTGCTGCCCGATGTTCGACGCAATGATCAATCAAACATCCTACTACATACATGCGGCTATTACTAAACATACCGCTTTTCCATATACAGGTAGTCTTCCCAGTTTTTTTTTAGATAATCGAATTTATGTCACGAACTGAATAAAAGCACATATTTAACATTATCACTTTTTTGTTGTAAAATCAATTAGATAAGGCTTTAAGGAAATGCCTTCTATATTACGGAATCCATCACCTACAACTAATTGGTAGTGCTTACTTGCACCTAACTCAACCTCAAAAGTTAAAGTTCGACCATTTTCAGAGAATCCAAGCATCTTTTTGATGGTTAAAATATTATCCTTTCCTAGTGGGGCCTAACTCAAAGTTTCGAAATCTTTTGTCCTCATCGTAGGCCTACTTGCTTCATATTTCTTGGTTAACGCAATTATGGGCTCTTCAAAATAGCCAGAACGTTCAGTAACAGTGAGTAGACTATCTTGATTGTTATAATCTAACTCAATCATTTCTTTTATCGACTGCTTTTTATTTAAAGCTTTATTGTAATTCACTTCACAGATTGCATAACCAACATAGTAGCCTAAATCTCTCATTTTGAACTCATTTTCTGGATTACTATAAAGCCAAAACCATTTGATGTATTAAACATTTGTGATGCAAATATTTCAGCAACATGCCTTTTATTTGCATCACCGTACGCTAGAGATGGAGGAGTAGAATGTTTTCCTGTTGCCTTCTCAGCAATAAACTCAGCAACTCCCTCCAAAATACATTGCCCCAAAAGATTTTGGGCAATAGTCGTTTTCTGCTGCGTGTGTATATACTCATGAACATTAGTGAAAACCACTGAATTGATCGGACTTGTTTTTAGATAGCTTGCTAGACCTGGATTGTCAGCTTCAAACTCCTGACTACAGCATTCTTGTCCGCCATTGCAATTTCACTTCCGATAAGGACTAGGCTATCCGTAGTAGTACCACCAGATCTGAAAGCGCCAACAGTAAAATATATTTTTGCAGGTTTTAAAGCTGGATATATGGTTTTCAACTTTCTGATGTTACTAGCAATCTCTGTTGAGTAAGTCTTAGCTTTAAGCATAGTCCCTCGTATTGACTTCCAGTACATGGGGTATTTTTCGATGGCGCCAATGAAAGATTCATCAGTGTACGACCTTGCAGCCATTATTGCTTTGAGGCCAGGAGTTCCTTTTGAAATAAAAACTCGATCAAGAATTTCATACTTTATACTGCTGTCTTTGGTGGAAGTTATCTGATCGTAAGCATTCCAGAAATTGTCTACATCACTAGTAATCACCTTATTTGATGGAGTCTGTGCTAGCCCAACATAAAAGATTATACTAGTTTAGCAGGTAACTGCGGATACCTGGTAACTAAAAAGATCAAAATAGCCACCTCGCTTTTGCATAAGCTGCTCATGTGTGCCCATTTCAGCAACCTGACCGTTTTTCATAAAAATGATCTGGTCGGCATTTATGATTGTACTTAGGCGATGGGCAATAATAACAACTGTCTTCGCTTCGAAGTGTTTCCAAAGGTTCTCCATCACGCGGTATTCAGTTTTGGCATCCAGCGCGCTGGTGGCTTCATCAAATATCAAGATCTCAGGGGTATTGTATACTGCCCTTGCAATGAGTAGTCTTTGGTACTGTCCTTTGCTTAGATTAATTCCAGATTGAGAAAGGTTGGTGTGATAACCACTGCCAAGCGTATTGATATAACTGTCAATTTCTGCCACTTCGCAGGCCCATTTCACCCTTTCCAGGTCAACACTTGATTGATCCAGACAAATATTATTGATGATGCTATCTGAAAAGATCATGCCATCCTGAAATACAGCACCACAGATTTTACGCCAATGGTCTGGGGCAACTTCGCTGAGGTCCTGGGTTCCATAAAAGATTTCACCCTGGTCTACTGCGAGCAAACGAAGTAGTATCTTGGCGATAGTGCTTTTACCACTGCCGCTCTCTCCAACAATTGCAGTAACTTCTCCTATTTTCAGGTCAAGGTCGAAGTGATGTAGCACAGGGGTCATTGTGAGTGCATCGTAAGAAAAACTAATGTTTCGAAATGAAATATAGTGCGACTGCGTGTTGACTGGATTTAATTTCTGAATTTGATTGGAGTCACTCGCAGCCGTTTCCTTTTCTTTGGCGTATATTGAATTGATCCGTTTTCCACTAATGTATGCATTGATGTAAGAATTAAAAAAAGTTGATAAAAATTCAATGGGTACGCTTAATTGCCCCACGATAAATGCAATACTAAAGAATTGACCTAAGCTGAGTTCATTACGGGTAACCATCATCGCACCGATGGCAGTGAAACAACACAGATTTAAGATTCCAAGGGTTTTAAAGCCCAGGCTTTCGATGCTGTTAAGTCTGAATGCCCTCAGGTTGATTGCGTATTCTTTTTGCTGTTTCCCCTCCCAGCTGTTCAGGCGGTTCTCCACCCCCTGATATAACTTGATCTCCTGCATGCCAATAATGAACTCATAAAGGAAACTGGTTTGGTCAACGTCCACATCATAGCGTTGGTAATTGATTAGTTTTTTCTTTTCATTGAAGATAGACATCCATCCAGCGCTCAGAAAGCTATATAACAGCATCCAAAAAAACAGGTAGGTATTGATCGGGAATAAGATAATGGAATAAAAGATGTACATACTGAAATTGAAGATCAGTTGTGGGAACACCTGGGTATTGAACTCTTCTATTTTGTTATGGTCGTCCATCTTTTGCACCAGCTCTGAAATTTTGTGTTGCTCAAAAAACCGGGGGGTAATGATGGTCAACCTTTTCAAAAACTTCCGCAAGTTCGCAATGAATAGTTTGTTGGCCGATTTCTGTATTATAAATTGGTGCAACACCTCGGAGAACACTTTTGAGATTGAGGCAATGAACAGAAACGCCACAATACCAATAATAAGTAAGTTATCTCTTTTAAGTATACCCAGATCGATCAGCCATTGATTGGTACGAACGGTACCATAACTGAGCAAACCGGTGATAAAAAGAATAAAAGTGGTGGCAATAATGGTATTCTTAAATTGGAGTATTTGCTGCCAGAGGTAGTTTTCTCCACGGGAGGGCTTCTGGTGTTTTTGATACAGTTTTTCTTCGTCAGCAATATCAAAGGCTACAGCATATCCGAATTCCTGGCCTCCAGGATACCATTTTTCAAGAAAATCCTGTTCTGTAAGCTTGATTTTGCCATACGCAGGATCTGCGATGTGATAAAAAGTTTTTCCCCTGCTAACAGTGATGCGGTACAGTACCACATAATGTCGGGCTGACCAATGAAGGATGCAGGGCAAGTCTACAACTTCCCTTAGATTTTCTACATCAATTTGAATTTCAGCGGTTTCCAATCCAATGAGGTTTGCCGCTTTCCTAATGTGCAAAAAAGTTACGCCACCCCGTTGTTCGCCGCAGCTTTTACGGATAAACTCCAGCGGTATATTCGCACCATAGTGTGATGCAATCATTTGAATACAGGTGTGCCCGCAATCGGATGATTCTTCCTGGATATGGGATTTAAAACGCTTCAAGTTGGTAAGTTCCTTTAGATGTGAGTTTCAAGGGTTGCTGCGTAAATAGGGCAAAACGTAATTCGTTGCCTTTAAAGTCTTCAATTTGGTCGTTGGAAACATTCCACCATTTTCTGAAGTCCTCGTTGAAAATGATTTCCGAAAGGTTTTGTTGAAAAATGTTTCCAAATGATTGCTGATGTAGGAGGCAGTTTTTAACCTCGCCATTAAAGTCAACTTCCATTCTTTTATAGAAGTAAGGGTGATAATTACTGGAAAGCAAAAAGTACTTTCTGTTTACCAGGTATTTATCCAGCGGGAAGGGTTTGGAATAAACTGCTTCAGCTGATGCCTTGAAAAATGCAATATCTTCCTGATGGCCAGTAGGAATTTCTTCCTTATAACCTAACACATTAATCTTATCCAATTTAGGGAATTGTTGATAGAGTTCCTGAAGCACAGACAACTGTAGGTGTTCATCTGCTTCCATATAAACGGCTATTGAACGGAGCGTCGTACTGGCCAGGTGTTCCAGTAAATCTTTGAGTTTAGTTAGTTGTTCGATTCCCGGAGGCACCCTGATTTCCAGGTTTTTGCATAGGGTTTCGTTCAGTTGCTGACCGAAATGACCATAATCCTTGTTAAGGTTAAACTCCAGCACACAGTAGGTGATGTGTTCAGGAGTGAAATATTCTCCCGGCATTTCCGGAAAAGCATAAGGTTCATTGGTGTAAAAAGCAAGTTGGTTTGTTCTGAGGTAACTAACATATTCATCAAAAGTTTCCCGGTCTTCGCCTTCAAGTTCTGCCCTGACTGTCGCGACCGGCTTATCGGTTAGTTCATCAAGCAGCTCACTTAAACTGTTTGGAATAAAAGATAAGGTTCCTTTTTTAAAGTTATAGATAACGCTGCGTTCCTCTCCCCTGATGTTTCGGTTGTGGGAATAAAGGATCAGGTGGCTTCCGTTGTTAATCATGCTCTTGTTCTTCTAATAAGATGTTTGAATAGGGATTCACGGGCGTATATTGAATATACTCCTTAGAAAAATGTGCGGCTGACTGACTAAATCTGGTATGAGCATACATCTCACCAATTGAAGAGGTTTCTGTTAGGATCATGTATCGATAGAAAACAGGTAGTTTTTGAAGAAACTCTTCTTCGAATATCGTCACATAACGCGCTGATGGGTTTGTCCGTTCTTCACTCATTTGTCGTTTTTGATTAGCCATTCGGCAATGTGTTTTTCTACATTTAAATTATTACGTTCTGAAGGCGCGGAATATTGTCCGCCAGGATTCACTTCGAGAAAATAATATTCACCATCATGGGACCTAAGCAGGTCTATACTTCCGGTATTTAGGCCCACACCTTGCATCAGTTGCCTCAGTTTATCCTCAATGGCGGCTGGTAGTTGATAATTTACCCAATGCAGAAAATCTTCTGAATAGTTCATCTTGATATCGGCAGGTCGCTCGTCACGATCAAATACAGCTGCCGAAGAATAAAATGCGCCGTCGAGATAAAAACTCCGCACCTCGTAATGCGCTTCTACCTTTTGCTGAAAAAAGGAATAGGTAAAATTCAACGGAAGCTGATCAATCATCTGTTGATCCATTGTGGTGGTATAGGTGGCAAAGGTTTGTGAACCCGCCCTAAAAAAGCCACTAAATTCTATTGGTTTGGTGATTACCGCACCATTACGCTGATGAAACGCTTTTAATTTTTCACGGCTATTGGTTACAATGGTTTGCGGGGTTTTAAGCCCGATTGCGTGAGCAGCTGTTTGCACGTTTATTTTGTTAATGCTACCAAGTCTGGGGTTCATCAGCCATTTTTTTTCGCTCAGCAGGTCGTACAGTGAATCCTGAAAGGAATCTTGTTCCCGGTTGAGTTCGTAAATAGACTGCGTGTAAGGCCATTGGTTATACCTAACGAAATCTGTTTTTTCGGAGAAACGTCTGCACCAAACACTATTGATTTTAGGGAAGTAATCGGTACCCATCACCATCATTTTTTTGTTCAGGTAGTCGATAGAAAAATCCATGTCTTGCCTGTAAAGGTCTTTGGTGGTGATTTTCAGAAAATCAGCTTTGTAGTACAGGAGCCAGTCGATTACCGGATCTGTCCCCTGTTCAAAGCTTCCGTAGGAAAGTATAAGAATCATTGATGAAATTTAAACTGATTTAACTTTTCTTTTTGAAATGGTCGTCTTTTGCCGTATCTGTTTTATCAGAGGCTACTGCACATTTCTTTTTTTTCTTTTTTTTGTCGTTTTGACCACCGTAAATATTTTTACAGGCTTCGCTGTCGATGATGAAAGCGGTGAGTTTTTCCAATTTTTTCATAACGTGGTTGTTATTCGTAATCTCTCCAGTAGGTATCTTGTGAAACGGTATCCACATCCTTTTTTTCAGAAGAAATGGTATCTCCATCTCCGTGGTCCTTTTTTTCTGAGTCTACCAGAAGACTATCGAGTCCTCCTTTTATTTTTCCGCAGTTTTGTAATGAAAGGCGGAAATCTTCAAGTTTTTCAAGTTTTTTCATTTGCCGTAGGCATTAAGCGTTATTGATATTTTTTTGAGGAAAGACGGACGGAGGATACTCCGCCCGTCTTCTAAATGCTCCGATAGGTAGGGAGAAAAGTTTTAATCATAGTGGTCTCCTGATGCTGAATCCTGACTTGTCGAATCAACATCCTTTTTTTTCGAGTCTGTAGTTGGCTCCGTTGGAACTGCAATTCCACCTACTATTGAACGCATTATCCCTTTGTTTTCGATTGAGAATGCTGCTAGCTTCTCTAAGTTTTTTGTTTTCATTTTTTGAAAGTTTTAAGTGATTAATCATTTTTTTGTGAGTCCTGACTTGTCGAATCGACATCCTTTTTATTGGTGTCGGTGGTCGCAGCGACTGGTGCTTCGATCAGGCCTCCCTTAATGTTGGCAATAAGCCTTTGATTGAGAATTTTAAAACACTCAAGTTTCTCCAGCCTCCTTTGTGAGTTAATCATAGTGGTCGCCTGATGCTGAATCCTGTTTTTCGGAATCAACATCTTTTTTCTTAGTATCCACACTGGGCTCTGCAATGGCTTGAAGGCCTCCAATAAGGGCACCCAGGATTTGATTGCTTTGCATCACAAATGGCGCAAGCTTTCCGAGCTTTGATCTTTTCATTTTTTTAAGATTGAGGTTAAAAGTTGGTTATTTTTCTTGACGGAGTCATTAAGAATCATAGTGGTCGCCTGACGCTGAATCCTGTTTTTCGGAATCAACATCTTTTTTGGTCGAATCCGTAGTTGGTTCAGCAGGAGCTTCGATACCACCTACGATTGAACGCAATGCTGCGCCGTTTTTGATTGAGAAAGCTGCTAGCCTCTCTAGGTTTTTTGTTTTCATTTTTTTTTGAGATTTTGGTGAATAAATATTTAATTAACGCTTCTTGGAAAATGAGTTAGTTCCGTATCCGGGATTCATCGTCGTCGAAGTTTTTCTTAGTTCTGTTTTTATTATTGGTGATCCATTTTTTGTTGTTGTCAAAACTCCACACCACCCGTAACCATCCCCTACGATAGTCATGCCGCTGGTCTAGGAAGATGTACTGATTGCTTAAGCTGGTAGATACCCTTTCGCGTTGTGTATTGAATATGTCGTTTACCCCAAACTGGAAAGCAAATGCTTTGTATTTTTTCTGAAATGACGCGTTTAATCTTCCCATTGTGCGGTAACGGTCAATACCCGTAGATGAAGGGCCATTAATCCAGCCGCCGAGGCTGAAACTAAAACTCTTGCTCAGGCTAAAATTGTGATACATGTTGAGGCTCCAAGAAGATATTTTGTTGTCAATCCGGTATTGAGCATAGTCGCCCTGGAAAATATTTCTGTTGAAGTTGATGGACCAGCTCATGTTCCACCATTTGAAAAAGTCGCTTTGCCCACTCACGTTGGCATAAAGGTTACGTTCGCGGGCCAGGTTTCCCTTAAATACGATTACTGCAAGGTCTGAACCATTTCTTCTGGTCAGGTCAGTAATTACATTGCTTCCAAAACTGTAGCCCATTGTAAGGTAAAACGAATCCCAGAAACTGAATTCAGTTTCGATGTTATCGATAAAATATGGGCGCAGGAAAGGATTTCCCTCTGTATAACTATAGGGATCAAAATAGTAACGGAAGGGATTTAAATCACGAAAGGCGGGTCTTAGGATGCGTTTGCTGTAGTTTGCAGAAAATCCGATATTCTCGCTGATCGGATAGGCAATATAAGCCGTTGGGAAAAGTTTAAAATAGGTGGAGTCTAATGTAACACCTTCATTCGGATCTGCGCCATTGTATCGGGTGTATTCTCCCCGAAGTCCAAACTTCAACTCCAGTTTTTTTAATTTGAAAGCAAAGCTTAAATAAGCGGCAAAGTTATCCTCTCCATAGCGGAATTCGTTGATTTGATCGGGGATGTTATTGGAAAGAAATCCGAAGTTAGACTGGTTTTCCAGCCTGGAGTATTTCAATCCTAGTTCCAAGCTCTCCCCTCTTTTTGATTTATTGGAATAATCTGCAGAAAGTCCGTACAGATTACCGTTAAAATTATTGGTAATGTCATTCAATTCGGCAGTTTGAGCGCTAGTTCCATCCTGGCGGAAGAACTGGTTATTAACCGCCGATTGACGTGGATTACGATTCGAAAACAGGGATGCGCTGACCTCAAGCTTGTTTTTCTTTAAGGTATCAAGATCAGCGCTATAAGTACCCGTTAATCCATAGGTAAAGGATTTTGTCCTGGTATCGTTCTGGGTCAGGGTGTAAGCTGCATTGCCGCTATTAAGGTCTGCCCGGGAAGAAACGGGTTCAATATCACGGTCGTAGCTTAATAGGTAATCGATATTCAGGTTACTGGATTTATTGAGGTTGAACGCCAACGACTGAAAATATGAAAGTGTCTTCCCTTTGTGCCTTTCAAAATAATCTGCATTGAGTTTGGTGTCAACTGCCCCTATGTTGGTATAAGTGCGGTTTTCTAGTCCATCAGAAAGCGAATTGGTAAGGTTACCATTTAGATATGATGTTGCTTCAAAGCCTAGTGTTTTATAACCCAGTGTTGCTGAGTTTCTTTTTGAGGCATATTTTCCTTGTTCATATTGGGTCGATAGTTTGCCGGAAAATCCATTGAGCACATTTTTTTTTAGTTCGATATTGATAATCGCTGCTGTACCTTCAGCCGAGTATTTTGCCGGTGGGGTGGTAAGTAGTTCGATCTTTTCAATCTGATCGGGTTTTAAGCCCTTAAGAAAGTCAACAATGTTGGCTCCAGACATGATTGTTGGCCTCCCATTGATTAGATATTTAACCCCTGATTTGCCGTTCACAGAAATTTTTTCATCGAGTGCATTTACACCTGGCAGGAGCCTGAAGCTTTCAAAAGCGTTCATACCGGCGGCATTAGGGTTTTTATAAGGTTCCAGTACCCAACGATCGATCTGTCTGCTGAGCATTTTTTTCTTTGCAACTACGGATACTTCCGATAAATCCTGTGATTGACTAACAAGGTTTATCGCTGGAAGGGTAAGCCCTTCTTTCAGACTCGTCGTTTTGAGGTCAATTATCATTTCTTTGAAGCCAATTGCGTGAATCCATAATTGATATTGCAGGCTATCCTGAATATTGATGCCTTTAAGATTGATTTCGAAGTTGCCGTTATCCTCACTGAGTGCAATCCGGTAGGCTGCAGGATGTTTAGTGGAGGTGAGCTGTACTTCTGCTCCTCCTACCGCTAAATTAGCTGGCGATGTTAACCTTCCTTTTACACTTTGTGCCATTCCGGCATTTGCATAAAACGCAAGTAAAGTGACCGTCAGGAATGAATAAAACGCTCCATTTCTAATAAAAGAAAAGGATGAACACGAGCGCCCATTGTATATTGGTGTGGGATTGGTGCAAGTTGGGATATGATCGTTAATATTTTTCATGACTAGTTGAACTAATTTATCTGTTCTGTGTATTGAGGTAATTTTTATTATAGCAAGGGCGTTGAATATTATATGAATCTGGTATTTTTCGATATGAATGATCGATTTGTTTTGTGTTTTTAGCTAAAAAAACATATCATTGAACAACGCTAAAATCCAGTGATATGAAATTGACGAGTGTGGTAATTGATGATGAACCTCATGCTGCAGAAGAATTGGAATTGTTAATAGGCCGCACTCCCGGAATAGAAAACAAGAAAACTTTTCATGATGTATCTGCTGCTATTGAATTCCTGGATGATTTTGGAAAAGTTGATATTATATTTTGCGATATCAGCATGCCGGAGATCAACGGACTGGATGCGGGTAAAATATTGAGCAGCAAATGCATGTTCTTGATTTACGTAACGGCTTACCGGGAATATGCACTGGAGGCATTTGGAGTGAATGCTGCTGGCTATCTGCTGAAGCCTTTAAGCCATGCAACGCTGATAGAAAAGATTGATGACCTTCGCAAGAGAACAAGCCTGAAATCTTTGCCTGAAATTGAGGATGGATATATTTTGGCTAAAGGTTCCAACAAAAATAGCTTTAACAAGATTGAGATCAGTCAGATCGTTTATATTGAGGCATTGCTGAATTATATTAAGATTTATACAACTAAAGAATTTTTTATTACCTATGTAGGATTGAAAGATGTAGAGGAGATATTGGGTCAGAAACAAGGCTTTATCAGGATATCCCGCTCGGTGATCATTTCCATGCGTTATCTGGAAAAAGTGGAAGGAAATGTATTGAAGCTTCACGACGCACCTAATTTTACTGTTGGAGAAACGTTCAGGAGTGACTTTTATGCCCTCCTGAAACGTCATTCTATTAATCCTGGTTAAATCCAGATATCTGTTACCGTTACACTTGTTAATGTATTTGTTGTCGGATCTGTTTCTTTAGATTTAACTTTGCTGTTGGAGCTGAAAAAGAATACTGTTCTTTTTTTTAATTTGGTAGTTTTCTGTGTATTCATAATTTTTTTGAGATGAATACCAATGATATTTCAGATTACCGCTCCCTGCAGATTTATTATAGCAACAGACGTATTTATTATATGAAGATTAAACCCGAAGACAAAAAGATTATAAATACGCATCTCATCTGTTGGGGGGTATATATTTCTTATGAGGTGGTACTAGCCGCTTTAGTGAAAGGCCAGTTCAGTAGTATTTATTATTATATTTTATTTTATGCATTAAACATCTCTTTGTTTTATACTCATGCAATTTTCGTAATGCCTAACTTCCTTCCAAACGTAAGGCGGATATGGTATTTCGTTTTCCTGCTACTTCTCGAGATTGGAATTTATTTCCTGCTGACGATTCTTTTTAGTCATATCCTGAACTTCCTTCGCGGACAACAAAATCCGGCTCAGCTGAGCTGGCTATATTACGTAGGCTCTTTTTACAGGGCAACGCTATTTATCATTTTTGGCAGCGGATATTATTTCCTATTAACATTTCTTAAAGGAAAAAATGATGAAATGAGGAAGGCAGTAGAAATTGAGCGGCTGCAAGTCAGGCTAGTTACCTTAGAGCGCGATTTTCTCCGTTCACAAATTAATCCGCATTTATTTTTCAATACCCTTAATTTTGTGAAATATGCAGCGCGGAAGGATGCGACACTTGCCGAAGAAGCTATTTTACGTTTATCTGAAATTATGAGCTTTGCTTTAGATAAGAATATGGATGCCCATGGTTTACTTTTAGCCGAAACCAAGCAAGCTGAAAACATTATTCGATTAAATCAGATGCGTTTTGCTGATAAGCTTAAAATAAATTTTAAAATTTCGGGTTTTGATACGCAAACCAGAACATTGCCTCTAATCCTGCTGACCTTAGTTGAAAATGTATTTAAACATGGTGATCTGAGCGCAGAGGGTAACGAGGCTATAATAGCGGTAAGTGTTGAAAATGGTATGGTGTGCTACCGTACCAGAAACTTAATTGCGGGGCGTTCTGCTTCTATTGTGAGTACAAAAAAGGGCTTGGAAAATATTTCTTCGAGATTAGAGAGTATTTTTCCTGAGTCGCACATTTATTACGCAAAAACCGTTGAAAACAGGTGGTTTGAAGTTTTTGTTTCCTTTCCTGTGGTTTCAGAAAGCAATCTGGTCAAGGTTTAGGATCAAATTTCATTTATCTACTTTGGTATGTATTGAATCAGGTGGACAACTTTTATCAAATTACAAAAGCTGGAAAAATGCATAATCAATCTTCAAACGACTTAACGGCATTTTGGTCCGACATAAAAACCTGGGTTCGATTATTAAAAAACGTACAATTGATTAGTTTTTACAGTTTGATATTTGATTGATGGTTTTTTAGGGAAGAAACTATATGCTTCTAATCCAGCCAAAATATTAACCACGAACTTAATGAATGAGTGATGTCTTGAATGTTCAATCTGACAAATGTTTTTAAGCTCATCGTTTACGGTTTCTATGATAGATGACGTCCCCCCAAAAAACCGCAGCGATAAGACCGGAGAAAATTCATGTCCTTTCAACAGCCTATATTGGGACTTTCACGACAGGCATCGGGAAAAGCTTCAGCATAACCCCAGGCTTGCCATGGTTTATCGGATCTGGGATAAAATGGATCCAGCGCTAAAATCATCAGTGCTGAACCGGGCAAACTATTGCTTAAATAATCTGGATAATTTGTAATTTCTTTTAGCCAGAATACCCATATCAACCAACAAATTGATAAACTGGTCAGTTAGCACAAATATTACTTCATTGCCAATTCGTGTGATCGAAAGTTTTTAGAATAATTATCCTATTCAAATGAGAATCAATCATGTAGCACTTGCGGACATTCAACCGTTTATATAAATGAATAAGGATTTCTATGAAATGAAGAAAAGTCCTGGATATTAATGAATTACTAATAATATGGATGGTTTAAAAAAAACAAAAATACTTTTCAGCATATTTACTGCTATCATCGTTTTTGCTGGTTGTAAAAAAACTGATGATGACGAACGTTCTTATGAATTTACCAAATCCTATTATGCCCAGGTTACAGTTGGCGGTTTCATAGGCATTAAAGAAAAGTGTTTTGCTATAGGAGACGAGGTTAAAGGAAGAAAAATCGACGAAACAACAATATCAATTCGCATAGCTGAACATACAAAGGAGAATGAAAAGCCAGCCAATTCAGCAACCTATCAGGAATGGCTAAATGTTCCAATTAGCAATTTAAAACTGACATCAAACTAAACATGATTTTAGCTTTCCTGATGTTAAATTTAGATTTGGTATGAGGAAATTCTGAAGACTTCTATCAGGTGAATTAACACCCCTTCGAAAATAATCGAAAAGCACTTCAATAATTCATTTAACTAATCTTTCGATATACGATCTAAAAGTGGTCTAAAAATTATTAATCAACTTACAAAATTTCAAAGCTTTTGCACGGAAGAATTTGGTAAGTTCTGATGACAGTACCATAAAATTCGAAGTATTTCCTACAACAAAGGCCCGCCAACACCCGGAAATAGATTTCACTCATAAAATCAGATCATTTTTAGTTCTTAAAGCAGGTATTAAATAAGTTAAAATACGATTAACTTTTGCCAAAACTGATTAACCTGCCGTCATGCTTTCTCCCTAATTTAGTACCATCAGCATAACTACTGAAATAACCAGAACCAGATATAATTGCCTTTAACATTTACACTATTTAAAAAAATATTTCGCTTTTAAATCAGGCAGGTAAATTTTTATAATCGGCTTAAGCTCCGTTAGGTAATAGCAAAAGAACACTTCACATTTCCTGCTGGAAATGGAACATGAAATCAGAAAACCAGAATCGAGAAAATGAAGAAATTTACAGTTGCATTGGTATTAATGGTTGCAGCGGCAACAAGCCCTTCTGCACAGCAAAAAGATTACCCTATCCAACCGGTTGCCTTTACTAAAGTGCATGTACATGATCATTTCTGGCAACCTAAAATGGAGGTAAATGCAAACGTAACCATCCCATATGTTATTGCACAATGCAAAGCCAATGGCCGGATGGACAACTTTTTACGTGCCGGTAAAAAATTAAGCGGCGATAAAATGAGTGAGTTCCCGTTCGATGATACCGACGTTTACAAAGCCATTGAAGGGGCATCTTATTCGATTCAAAACAAAGCAAACCCAAAGCTAGCGGCTTATATCGATACACTCATTACCATCATCGGGGCTGCACAAGAACCTGATGGTTATTTATTTACCTTCAGAACGGTGAACGCGAAACAGCCGCATGAATGGATCGGATCTAAACGCTGGGAGAAAGAGGAAATTTTAAGTCATGAGCTTTATAATGCAGGGCACCTGTACGAAGCGGCAGTTGCCCATTACCAGGCAACAGGCAAGAAATCCTTACTCAACATTGCCATTAAGAATGCAGATCTCTTGGTTAAAACTTTCGGTCCGGGTAAAATAGAAGAATATCCTGGCCACCAGATCGTAGAAATTGGCCTCTCTAAAATGTACCGCGTTACGGCCAATAAAAAATACCTGGATTTAGCCAAGTTCTTCTTAGATGTTCGCGGACCAAAGGGCGATGCCTACAACCAGGCTGATAAGAAAGTAATTGATCAGCATACAGCCGTTGGCCATGCCGTTCGCGCGGCTTATATGTATACCGGAATGGCCGATATTGCCGCGCTAACTGGCGATACAAAATACCTAACTGCGATTGACGATATCTGGGGAGATGTGGTGAATAAAAAACTTTACATTACGGGCGGAATCGGTGCAACCGGCGCTGGTGAGGCTTTTGGCGAAGCCTATCAACTGCCAAACATGTCTGCCTATGCAGAAACTTGTGCAGCCATTGGAAATGTGTATTGGAACGAAAGGATGTTTTTACTGCATGGCGATTCTAAATACATTGATGTACTGGAAAGAACTTTATACAATGGTTTACTCTCCGGCGTTTCCTTAAGTGGCGATCGGTTTTTCTATCCTAATCCGTTGGCCTCCATGTTTCAACATCAGCGCAGTGCCTGGATTAGTTGTGCCTGCTGCATCAGCAACATGGCCAGATTTTTACCTTCCTTACCAGGTTATGTATATGCCCAGGATAAAAACACCCTTTACGTAAATTTATTTATGGGCAATACCAGTAAAATTGCGCTTGAGGTTACGAATGTAGAAATTACGCAAACCACCGAATATCCCTGGAAAGGTGAGGTAGCCATTGCAGTCAATCCGGAAAAAACAGCAGATTTTACTTTAAAAATCAGAATCCCGGGTTGGGCAAATCAGGAAGCTTCTCCAGGCGATTTATATGCTTTTTTAGATAAGAAAACCCTTCCGGTTACCCTATCAATCAACGGAAAAGCCACCACATTCATCACCGATAAAGGCTATGCCGTGTTAACGAGAAAATGGAAAAAAGGTGATTTAGTTTCATTAAGTCTCCCTTTGGAAACCGAAAAAGTAATTGCAAATAATAATGTAAAAGATGATTTATCTCGTTTTGTACTGGAGCGTGGTCCGATGGTGTATTGCCTTGAAGGACCTGATAACAAAGATAGCCTGGTACAGAATATTATGGTTGATAAAAATGCGATCGCCACTGCACAATACGATGCCAACCTTTTAAATGGTATTGGCGTAATCAATATTGCAGGCCAAAGTACCAAAAGACAATTAAACAGTGACAGCCTTTTAGTGGTGAACCAAAATGTAAAAGCCATTCCTTATTATGCCTGGGCCAACCGCGGACCGAGCGAAATGACCGTTTGGATCCCGTATGAACAATCGGCCGCCAGGCCAAAACCTGCAGCAACCATCGCCAGCAGAAGCACCGTATCAGCATCTTTAAAAAACAAAAGAATGTTCGCTGCCATTAAAGATCAGTATGAACCGGCCGATTCTAAAGATACCAATTTCCCTTACCTGCACTGGTGGCCAGCAAAAGATACCAAAGAATTTATTCAGTATGATTTTGATTCGGCGCAAACCGTTAGCGAATCTAAAATTTACTGGTACGATGATAGCCCCTGGGGCGGATGCCGGATTCCTGTTTCGTACAAATTGTTGTATAAAAAAGGAGATCAGTGGTTACCGGTTGAAGAAACTGCTCCTTACCAAATCAGCAAAGATCAATTCAATACCCTTCAATTCAAACCTGTAAATACTACCGCGCTTCGAATGGAAATTCAGCTTCCAAAAGAGCACGCAACCGGCGTACATGAGTGGGCGGTAAAATGATAAGATACCCATCTGTTTTTTCTTTAAAAGCTCCTGTTTTCAATTCAAATGAACAGGAGCTTTTTCATTTTCGGGGATAATTATTGGTCTTGAAAATATAATGAATAGGAATTATTAGAAATTTAAATCGCTATAAATCAAATTTATAATTAAATAAAACCTGCATGTTACCATTTTAGCACGCAAAAAGAGAGACTCCAATTAGCAGCGGAAAGACTGTTCAACTAAAATCTGAACTATTTATTGTGGATGGGTTAAAAAACGATGCTAATCAGGTAAAATATTCGTCATTAAAAAGTCATTACAACGGTAAATTTATAAACGTTAACCTAACATTTAAACTAACCGATAAGCTAATGAATTTGAACTTTACTTTGAGGCGAGGCAAGTTACTCGGCATCATGCTATTCTTTTTGCTGCCCTTTATTACCCTTGCACAAACCAGAATTACCGGTACGGTAACTGATGGTAAAAACGAGCCCATACCCGGGGCTTCCATTAAACAAAAAAGAACCACAAACGGAACTTCGTCTGATAACAATGGGGCATTCTCGCTTACATTAAAAGAAGGATCACCAATGCTTACCATTAGCATTGTGGGGTATAAAACGAAAGAAGTTTCATCTGCAGGGAAAACAAATATCAAGGTAGAACTGGCAGAAGATGATAATGCGCTGGATGAAGTGGTGGCGATTGGTTATCAAAACATTCAACGAAAAAATACGGCCGGTGCCATTTCATCTGTTAAGGGAAAAGATTTTGAAAACACCCCTTATTCTACCTTCGATGCCATGTTACAGGGTCGAGTTGCTGGTTTAACCATTTTGAGTACATCGGGCGAACCAGGTGGAAAGAATATTGTAAGCATTCGTGGCGCGAGTAATGTAAATTTTAATCAAAGCAGCTCACCGCTATATGTTATTGATGGGGTAATTTATGATGTAAATGATATTGGCTCTGCTTATGGCAGCAGTCCGCTTCAGGCCATAAACCCGAATGATATTGAATCTGTTGATGTACTAAAAGATGCATCTGCTTCAGCAGTATACGGAGCTCGCGCAGCCAACGGGGTAATTATTGTGAAAACAAAGCGCGCTATTGTTGGTGCGCCGCCACAAATCAGGGTTTCCAGTTATTTCGGAATCGCGAATAAGCCTGCGCTAAAACCTATTCAAACGGGAGCAGCCGAGAGGAGACTAAAGATGGATTTACTTTATGGAGGAAATGCGAAATACAGTCAACTTGGAAACCTGAACATGATGCTTACCGATAGCTTGAACAGTGCCTTTAACAATAATACTGACTGGCAGGGATTGTTTCTTCAAACAGGAAACATCAGTAATGTAGATGCCAGTATCTCAGGTGCCACAGATAAGTATTCTTACCGATTCTCCTTTAACCGTTATGCTGAAGAAGGCGTAATGAAAGGGTATGATATCACCAGGATAACCCCCAGCCTGTTTTTTCAGGTAAATCCGACTAAAAAACTATTGGTTCAAACGAATTTATTTGTGGGCCTCACCAAAGCGAAACATGGAATAGGCGATCCCGAAAGAAGCAGGTATCCGTTTACCACGTGGGGCTTCCCCTCCTCTTTCTGGAATATTGGCCAAACCGAACAGGAACTATACAGCGGCAGATATGACGAGCTACGCGATGATGATAAGAACACCAGTTTAAACGGAAACACCATGGCTCAATATACCATTTTGCCGGGTTTGAATTTGAAAAGTACCATCTCTTATAACATTACGAACAATACCCGCAGTTTCTTTATGCCTAGTGTATTAAGCGGAAGTGGACAAAATGAAGCCACAGGCTACATTTATCAAACTAATCGATGGGAGCTGGAGAATACATTAAATTACGCCAAATCACTCAAAAGCGGACATAACTTTAACGTAGTGGTGCTTCAGGGGATGGAAAAAAATGTGCTGAATAACACTAGGAGTTCTAGTATAGGGAATGCTGACGCGGTTAAAACAGTTTCTGGCATTGCATCCGGTCCAAATTTATTTGTCAATAATGAGATCCAGGAGCGTTCGCGTTTATCGTGGATGGGCAGTTTTGTTTATGATTACAAAGGAAAATATTTATTACAAGCCGTATACCGTACAGATGGATCATCCAGGTATAGTGCAGATAGCAGATGGGGCTCCTTTCCATCCGTTTCACTGGGCTGGAATGCATCAGAAGAAAGTTTCTTCACGCCAGTAAAAAATATCGTTTCATACCTAAAATTCAGGGCAAGTTATGGGATTACAGGAAATGATCCCGGTGCTTATTATGCACAATATCAATCCTTAATTGCCAATGCCAACTATCCAACATCAGTATTAGGTAATGGTCAGCAAGGTACACAAACCACGTACAATGGCACGCAGGTGTTATATCCCGATTACTACGGCGCCGCTTCAGCTGCTTCCATCAGCTGGGAAAGAAGTCCGCAATTTAATGCAGGTTTAGACCTCGGCTTATTGAAAGACAGGATTACCTTAACCGCAGATTATTATATCCGCGATTCAAAATCAAAGGTGTTTCAAATCGGTGTGCCTTTAACCACAGGCTACTCGCAAACTTCCAATAACTATGTAGATTTACGCAATACCGGAATAGAACTTACCTTAACTACCCGAAATTTAGCGCCCACTTCAAAATTCCAGTGGACAACCAATTTCAACATTGCCTATAACGATAATTATATCACCAAACTGCCAAACGGCGGAAGAGATTTTACCTTTGGCCCACCATGGCTGCAACAAACCTTAAGCGTAGGCGAACCGCTCTTTACCTTCAAAGTCTGGGATGTTAACAGGATCTACTCTACGGATGCGGATGTGCCGATAGATCCGAAAACGGGCAAAAGAATTACCCATTTTGGTGGAGCGCAATATGCTGCGGGCGACCCGGCAAGAATGGATCAAAATGGTGATTACAATATTGATTATAATGATTACGTGTCTTACGGAAACCCAAATCCGAATATCACTGGCGGAATGCTGAATTCATTTTCTTATAAAGGATTTTCGCTGGATGTACTGTTAACTTTTATCTCTGGCAGGAGCTTGCGGAATGGTTATTTATCTGATAAATTTCAGGATGCAGGAACTGATAATCCATATTTTTTCTGGGGTCCGCGTTCTGGCCCGGCATCAAATTTCAACGTGGCAGATTTCTGGTCTAAACCCGGTGATATTGCGAAATACCCAGGCCTGATTACTAATAGTGTTGATAAATGGCATATTGGCCAGAGCACTTACATTGAAGATGCGAGCTTCCTGCGCATTAAAAACATCAGATTAGGCTACATGCTGCCTCAAAAATTTACCAAAAAAATTGGCCTGAGCATGGTTAGATTTTACGGCGTGATGGACAATGTTAAGGTTTGGTCTAGATCTACCGTACCTGATCCGGAAGCGGTAGAGGTAACGGGCTACTCTGGTGGGAATGATTATCCAATCCCTAAAAAGTACACCTTCGGCTTTGATTTAACTTTTTAATCCTGAATACAATGAAAAAACTTACGATATATATCTGCTGTGCTATTGGAATCAGCATGGCTACCTCCTGTAAAAAATTCTTAGATGAGGAACCCATTAGCGTTTCTACCGACTTAACTTTCTGGAAAAAGGAAAGCGATGCCGACAAGGCCGTTGCTGGCGGTTACGCATTACTTAGAAAAACATTAAATAAAGCAGAGGGACTTGGTTTTTATGCTTATGGCGATTTACCCACAGACGAATTTTCCAATGCCGGCGTTTTTAGGTTTTACGAGATAAGCAGAATGGACTTATCTATTCCGGTTGGCAGCGCAGAAGTTAACGATAGAATGATGCAAATGAGAAGGTATGACACCTTCTACAGCGCAATTGATCAGGCGAATCGGTGCATTAAATTTATCCCTACCATTGGCGATGATAAATTTGCTTCTACTACCTCTAAAAATAACCTTTTAGGCGAAGCTTATTTTTTAAGGGCATTTAACTATTTCTACATGACGAGAATCTGGGGAGATGTACCATTGGTAACAGAATCTGTTAATGTGCTCGATGCGGTGGATGTACCACGCACTAAGGCCGCCGAAGTTTTAGCACAATGCATTCGCGATGCGAATACGGCAATAGAACTATTAAGCTGGGATTATGCCAATGCAAATAACCGGGCAGTGCGGGCAAATAAGGGGGCTGCTTTGGCTCTATTGGCTCATATTTATGCCTGGCAGGGCGATTATCAGAATTGTAGCTTAACGGCTGATAAAATCCTCAGTCAAAACTTTTATCAGTATGTAAACCGCGATAACTACTTAAATATTTTCAAGGGTAAATCAAGCGAGGGGATTTTTGAAATGGCGCAGAGCGATGAAAATGAAGGAAATTCGTTCAATATTGCTCATTACACATTAAAAAGCCCTTACCTAACTACCACTACCGGAACTGCCCTATTTACGCTTAATGTTAACACCCTAACCACATTGTTTGATACCCCAACGGATAAGCGATTTAAAACGGCATTTGCGTTAACCAATTCTACCGATCCGATTTGCATTAAGTATTCGAACATCAGTTATGTTAACGGACAAAATGTAGTTAATGCTATATCTAGAAACAACATTATCATTTTCAGACTTGCCGATATTGCTTTGCTCAAAGCTGAGGCAATGTCCGCATTAAATCAATTCGACCAGGCCAGATCTGCATTGAACGAAGTACGTGCCACCGCAGGCTTAGGCGCCTGGGCAGGTACAAATGCCAATCTGTTTGAAGGAATAATTGATGAGCGCGGAAGGGAACTGTTTTTAGAAGGCCACCGCTATTATGATTTGGTTAGGCTGGGTAAAAAAACTGGGATCATGAAGTTTGGCGCAGAAAAAATGAATAAAAGCGATTTTGATGCTGGCAAATACTACTGGCCGCTGGATCCGGCATTGATGAACATTAACAAAAAATTGACCCAAACTCCTTTCTGGAGCTCAAAGATGTAAATGATGAAAAATAAACTTCTGTATTTTATAATCGCCTGCCTGGGGCTGGCTTATTTTACCAGTTGCAAAAAAAGTGAGTACCTGACTGACGGTGGCTTAAGCGAGGCAAAAACGCCGCTCAGCACTTACGATTACCTGAAACAGCACAGATACCATTTGTTTGATACGCTGATTATGGTTATTGATCACTACAACATGAAAGATGAGGTGAATGGTGCGGCAACCTTTTTTGCACCAACCAATTATTCCATTAATAATTACATAAGGGTGAAGCTGGACTCTGTTCGAAAGATTAATGAAAACAACACCTATACCCTAACGGATATGTATAAGAATATAACAGCCGATTCTTTGCGTATGTATATCTCAAAATCGAGGATAGAATTAACTGCCGCCCCACTACAACCCTTAATAGTGGCGAATGCTGCAAACACCCAAACGGCTGTTCAAAGGGTTTTACAGCCCAAACCAGGCGAGTCATGGTCGTCAGCACCGATTTATTACCTCTTTTACATTAAAGTGAGGGGCGGGCTTGATCCTCCAAATGCAACGCCTATTCCAAATGATCCAAACATAGATTTAAGGGCACAATGCCAAACCACGGGAATTGAACCATCTTCGGGTGGAATGCTCCACGTGCTAAATAACAACCATACATTCATCAGATTCTAACCAGGAGAACCATCATGAAAAAAAGATTTATCATATCATCTCTATCTGCATTGGCTTTAGTGGGCATCTTATTTAGCTGTGAAAAAGTAACTCCGGGTTTTATTAGTGATTATATGTACTACAGCCCTAACCCGCTCATCGCCACCCAGGGCAACGTAGTGAACTCGAAAGCCCTTGAGCTTGATGGCACTACAGGCCCGGTGAAAGTTAAGCTATTGGCTGTCCGGAATTCAGATACTGGTCAGCCTGCACCAGATATGCTGAAAGAATTTACCATCAAACAATTTTTAGGACAGATTACTGCTGCCGATTCAACAGTGGCATTGGTGAATCAAAAAATTGTAATGAAACCTGCCGCCCCTTTAGAAGTAAGTGAGATAGGCGGCCGGATCACCCTTTCACAAGCTACGGCAAATGTGGCAACTGGTAATTATGTGATTGATGTTCAGGTAACCAATATTAAAGGTACCCGCGATATCATGAATGCCTGCAAAATTCAATTGCTCCCTAAAGCGAATTTCGCCTTAGACGCAGGAGCCTTTTTCACCACCTCAGATGCTGATGCAGAAACCGGTTTTAGCGGTCAATCACCGCTTCCGGTTACCGTCTCTTACGATAGCAAAGGAGCCAATAAGATCAGATTTGTGTTCCTGGATAAAAATGGAACGGCCTTCAATCCATCTGCCGGACAGGTTGTAACCAGAGGCGACCGGGGTAATTTCTCACAAATGAATCCTTATTTCCCATTGGTGAGAACGACCAGTGCGCTGGAATGGGATTTTATTGACCTTCCTAACGGTTTCCCAATTAAAGATGGCAATAACGGAACGGGTAATTACTATAGAATTCCAGCGCGGTTTACGGTTGAAAACAGAAACGCAAATCCGGTATTCTTCGGGTTTAAAGCGCTATCAGCAGGCAGTTACACGGTGACGATTCAAATCCCTGCCATCACCAAAAAACCTTAGTAGTTAGTTTAGTTTAACCCAGGTCGGATTCATACCGATGCTGGGTTTTTTATTGTTTTTACCACCTCAACTGCATTCCTCAATATGATCTTTTTTGCATTAAACAAACTGTTACGTATAAAACAACCGGCATTAGGTGATCTTTACGGTATGATCGTATCAATGCTCATCTTTGCATGTTTAGCAATGTCTGCCTGTAGCAGTTTTCAGGTTAAAAACGCAAATACGAACCCGGCACCTGTTAACAAGCAGCGTTACCTTCCGGAAAATATATGGATGGTGCCAAAAGGGAATGATTTCACGGATGACAATAGTGAGTTTAGCAACAAAAGAATGATTGAGTCAAATGATGTTGCTATTTACTGGTCGAAGGAATTCGGCAATGATCTTTCCAAAAACACGGATTCATCCATCCGGTTGGATTTGAAGGAAATCTTAAAAGAATGTGATAGATTCTATAACTTTTATACCGACAGTTTGGGCTTCGTAAATAAGGGCCATTCGGTTACCGATCGATACAAACTGCTGGCATTCGTATTTAAAGGCGAAGAAAACACTGCTTTCGGTGGTGGCGAAGATAGAAAAGCGGGAATAGTTTGGACGCCCCTCGCCAGGATCAAAAAAACACCCTATGGCGCATTGGCACATGAAATAGGCCATTCTTTTCAATACCTCGTTCATGCTGATGGTGCCTGGGCGTTTACTTCTGCTGCGGAAGGGAGCCACGGGCAACCTATTTTTGAAATGACTTCTCAATACATGCTTTGGCACGTCTATCCGGAATGGATGACTTTTGAAAACTATCACCTGCAGGATTATTTAAAGAAAACTCATTATGCTTTTCTGCATGAAACTAATCAATATCATTCCCCTTATGTACTGGAATACTGGTCGAACAAGCATGGTTTAAAATTTATAGGCAAATTGTGGCAGCAAGCCATTAAGGGAGAAGATCCGGTGATGACCTACAAAAGAATTACGAATACCAGTCAGCGCAGGTTTAATGACGAAATGCACCTGGCTGCGGCTAAATTCATTACCTGGGATTTGGATCAGGCAAAAAAAGCAAGTAAATCTTATGCCAATCAACATCGGACACTTCTGGATGCGCAACCAGACAACTGGTTCCAGGTTTCAGCAGAAAATTGTCCGCAAAATTATGGCTATAATGGTATCCGACTTAAAGTACCAGCTGAAAAAACAAAAATCAAACTGGAATTTCAAGGCTTGGCAGGACATAATGATTTCAGGAAAATCCGTATCGAAGACGCAGGATGGCGATACAGTTTCCTTGCGGTGAAGCAAAATGGTCATCGCATTTATGGGAAAATTTATGCCGATAGCGATGGCTCTGTTTCCTTTTCTGTTCCAAAGGAAACGCAGTATTTATGGCTGGTAGTGAGTGGTGCACCAATTGAACATTGGGAACATTTAACGGATGGGAAGGAAGATAACGATGAGCAATGGCCTTATAAGATCAGGTTAACCGGAACTTCGCTATATTAATTAAGGATACCGCAGACGCTATGGCCACCTATCGTGTCATCGTCTTCTCGACTGGAGCGCAGCGCAATGGAGAGATCCTTGGACACAGCCATTCTTCAACCTGAAAAGATTTCTCCATGTTGGTCGAAATGACGACGAAGAGGCTAGAGACTTTCATTGGCAACCTTTTGGATAAGATCCTGAATCAAATTCAGGAAGACGATCTGTCTTTCAGGGAATTCCACATCTCGCTATGGCCACCCTGCTGTCCGGCCTCGGAAATGATGGAAGGAGAAGCCGTTGAAATTTTTGTACTAACGTTCAACTGCCTCCTACCCAAGGTAGCGCGAACGGCTCTTTTAAAAAAAAATCTTTATTACAAACCGAATCGAGCCCTTGTGCTACCGCCATTCAAATTTCGACGCGCTAATCCAACATCAGTTCCAAGCCTTGATTTTTGGCTACCTTTTTATCAAGAAAAAGGTAGAAGCCCTTCGGCGGCCAGCCTAAACAAGCCAGCGCAGCGGAACGGCCCTATTAGTAGCTATAACTATTCTTAAACATCTCGTCATTGCGAGGAGGCACGACAAAGCAATCTCATTTGCAGATTCTTCGATGGAGATTGCTTCAGCAGATGAAAAATCTGCTTCGCAATGACGGATTTTTTGAGGGGATGTATTAACCGATCGTTGTGCTGAATTTAATTTAGCACCCTATTGAAGTTAGGTCCTGAATAAAGTTCAGGATGGCGACCGCGTTAATCCACCGTTCATGGAATAACGTAATAAAAAGGTTCGGTGTTGATTGAAGGCAGTAGACAAAAACGCAGAGATTCTTCGCTGCGCGCTGAATGACATCCCGCTATGGCCACCCTGCTCACCGGCCTCGGAAATGATGGAAGGAGAAAACGTTTACTGTTAACTATAACGCTCATGTTTTAAAGGCTATCTCCCTTGCAGTTGAAATGGCCATCGTATCATCGTCTTCTCGACTGGAGCGCAGCGCAAATGGAGAGATCTTTGAACACAGCATTATTCAACTTGAAAAGATTTCTCGGCTTCGCTCGAAATGAGGGCGTGGGCTAATAAATTCTATTGACAAATGTCGAATCAGCAAAAAAGTAAAAGCCCTTCGGCGGCCAGCCGAAACAAGCCAGCGCAGCGGAACGGCCCTATCAATAGCTATAACTATCCTTAAACATCTCGTTATTGCGAGGAGGCACGACAAAGCAATCTCATTTGCAGATTCTTCGATATAGATTGCTTCAGCAAATGAAAAATCTGCTTCGCAAAGACGGATTTTTTGAGGAGATGTACTAACCGAATCGTTGTGCTGAATTTAATTTAGCACCTATTAAAGCTAGGCCCTGAATCAAGTTCAGGATGACGACCGCGTTAACCCACCGTTCATGGGATGACGTCTAAAAAAGGTTCGGTGTTGATCAAAGCCAGTAGACAAAAACGCAGAGATTCTTCGCTACACTCTGAATGACACCCCGGTATGGCTACCTCGCTATTCGGCCTCGGAAATGATGGAAGGAGAAAACGTTTACTGTTTAACTATAACGCTCATGTTTCAAAGGTTATCTCCCTAGCCGTTGAAATGGCCATCGTCTTCTCGACTGTAGCGCAGCGCAATGGAGAGATCTTTGAACACAGCCATTTTTCAACTTGAAAAGATTTCTCGGCCTCGCTCGAAATGACGGCGTGGGGCTAATGAATTCTATTGGCAAATGTCGAATCAGCAAAAAAATAAAAGCCCTCCGGCGGCCAGCCGAGGCAAGCCATAGCGCAGCAGAAAAAAAAGGCATTATAGATACAGAATCAAGTTCAGAAAGACGCCCGTCTACCCAAACCATTACTAATGCTTCACCGTTGGGCCACCAAAAGGAATATTCTTACCATAGTAAACATCTGCAGGAATATGATGCCCGGCATAAATCTGCGAAAGAATATGATATAACATCGGGTCGTAAGCCTTCAGATCATCAGGCGTCTGAACCTTCACCGTACCATCATTAAACTCATAATTCGACCAAAACCACCACTGACTACCTTCGGCCCAGTACTCCGCAACAGTATTAATCGCATACTGATCTTTGTACATCCCTTTTTTCTTTGCCGCCTCATAGGCCACATCAATCTGTTTGTAAAGTTCGGGATCAGCCTTCCGTAAGGCCGACATCACATTATGGCTCCATTCATGCACCATAATATTTTCGCCATAGTATTTCGTTCCCGGGAAGCCTAACAGATTTTCTTCTGCACAGGAAGTTTGAATTCCACCCATTCCACGTGCACGCTGATTCCAGTAGCCTTTATCTGTCAGGCTTGCTATTCCGCCAGGTTTGTTATAGTTTTCTCTTTCCGTTGGGGTGAGCCGGCCATCTGAAAGGGCTGGCTTTTTCCAGTTGCTGTATTCAGGCAGGTCGGTTTGCATTTCAGACCAGGCCATAATGGATAAACGGGCTTTCATGCTGATCATTGCACTGCGAATATCTGGTCTTTTTACCAACATATAATTGATGATGTCACGCGCCACCAATAGCGCCGCATCAGAAACTTTTGCTGATGAAACCACAGGAATCCCAAAGGCATCAGTATACTTTTCATAAAACTTCGGATAACCCAACGAATCTGGCGGACGCGTAATCAACAGCTGTTCCAGGTTAGCAGCCAGTGGTTTTGCATCGCTTTTTTGCTCCTGGGCGCTGGCACTTGATGTGAAGAGCAGCGCAGCTGCCAGGAAAATTGCCTTCGAAATGCGCTGTTGTTTTTGAGGTAACGGAGTAATCATATTCGTTAATTTAATTCTGGTTGGATGGAAGGGATAACATCGGTTTCCTGTCTTTCTTTAATCCTCGGCGAAACAAAAAGATAAACCACGATGAAGAAACAAAGCAGGCCGATAAAGAACCAATAATAATCTGCGCCTTTAAACTGGGCGAAGAAACCACCAGTCGAAATGCTTCGGTTCACTAATGCGGTAAAGAGATTTCCCAATGCTGTAGTGAGGAGCCAAATGGCAATCATGGTACTTTTCATCGATTTACTGGCCTGTGTATAGGCATATTCTAACCCGGTAATGGAAACCAGCACTTCGGCGGCAGCCAAAATAGCATATGCTAAAACCTGCCATCCAATCGATGGAGTTGCCCCGCCATCGATACTGGTTTGGATCAACGCGATAATGACAAAAGAAACAGCCGTAAGTACCAAGCCCGCGCCGATTCTGCGGAGCGGTGTGGTTTTCAAACCCTTTCTATCAAGAAAAGGATAGAGCCAGTAGTTAAAAATCGGAATGAACACCAGCAGGAAGAAAGGATTTACCGTTTGAATTTGTTCCGGCAACAGGTTAATTCCAAGAATATGGCGATCCATTTTTGTAGCCTGAAGCACCCATTCTGATAAGTTTTGATCCCAAAGGGCCCAGAAAATTGGGATAAAGGCGAATACAGCTAGTACATTGTAAACGGTTTTTACATCTTCCACTTTCTGGTGATCAAATTTTTCTTTCGCCACATCCAGCAGCGACTGCTTTTTCTTTTTCGATCGCCAGTTGAGGAGCGCATAAATGGAAATGAAAACAAAGTTGTTTTTATTTACGCCCGATGGCGGAACATTGATGTAAGTTTTTCTTCCCAGAAAGAAGATAATTGTAGCGAGCGCCATCAAAATTCCTGGAATCCCAAATGCCCATTTCGCACCATAGCGATCATAAACTAATGGAATAACAATAGTAGACAACACCGAGCCGGCATTAATGCTGAAGTAAAACCAGCCGTAAACTTTAGACATCAGGTGTTTGTTATCGGTTGTAAACTGATCACCAAGATTGGCCGAAACGCAGGATTTGATTCCTCCGGCACCAATGGCAATCAAAATCAATCCATATTTAAATTTCTCCAGGTCGTGATCAAATAAAGCCAGGCATAAATGGCCAATGCAATACACCACTGATACATAAATAATCACTTTGTATTTTCCGAAAAACCAATCGGCCACCAGGCCACCTACAAATGGAAGCGCATAGGCAAGTGATACAAAAAAGTGTGTGGTTTCGTTAGCCTTGGCTTCCGCAGTAATCTGCAAGGCAGGATTAAGGGTCGGATTAAAAAAATGAAAAACCAAAAAGGTTGCTAAAATGGAACGCATGCCATAAAAGCTAAAACGTTCCGCCCCTTCGTTGGCAATAATGTATCCAATACTTTTGGGGTAGCTACTGTTTTTAGATTGCGTTTTATCCATACGCTAATTTGGCGTAATTCTCGGGATCAGTCTTTACTGATTTTCACCCTATGAGGCATTATCTTATCCTCTTTGAGATTGTGACCTAAATGGGCAGATATTTTTTATCCCTTTTGCTACTTTTGATCAAAATTTATCATTCATTACAACAAAATAAAGCAGATGTTCCAAACAAATGTATATGTAGAAAGAAGAGCAGCATTGGCTCAGCAGTTAAAATCCGGCCTGCTTCTTTTCTTTGGCAACGACGAAAGTCCGATGAATTACGCCGACAATACTTACAGTTTCAGGCAGGATAGTACGTTCTTATATTACTTCGGAATTGCGCATCCGGGTTTGGTGGCGGTGATTGATATCGATGAAAACCGTGAAGTCATTTTTGGCAACGAAATGAGTATCGATGATATCGTTTGGATGGGCAGGCAGCAAACCATTCAGGAAAAAGCAAACCTGGCGGGCGTTTCACAGCTTCAATCCGGTAACGAAGTATTCAATTATATTAAGCAGGCTATTGCGAAAAACAGGGCCATTCACTTTTTGCCGCCTTATCGGGCAGATAATAAAATTATACTATCTAAACTATTAGGCCTTCCTGTTGAAGATTTGAAACAATTAGCTTCTGTGCCTTTTATCAAAGCAGTTGCGGCGCAACGTGCCATCAAATCGCCATTAGAAATTACCGAAATAGAAAAGGCTGTTAACCATACTATTGACATGCATTTACTGGCCATGCGTAACACCAGGCCGGGAATGAAAGAGGAAGAAGTTGCAGCAATAATTCATGGCGAAGCACTACGGACTGGTGGAAATCTGGCCTATCCCATTATTTTAACCATTAACGGGCAGATTTTACACAACCATTTTCACGGAAATGTGATGCAGGAAGGGCAACTCGTATTAAACGATTCCGGGATGGAAACTGCATTGGGCTATTGTGGAGATTTAACCAGAACTTTTCCTGTCGGGAAGAAATTCGACAGCCGGCAACGGGAAGTTTATTCGATTGTTCAATCTGCACTTCAACGTGCAGAAGCAGCTTCCACACCCCATGCGAAATATATTGATGTTCATTTTGAGGCTTGCAGAGGTTTGGCAGAAGGGATGAAAGCAATGGGTTTGATGAAAGGTGATGTGGATGAAGCCGTAGCTGCAGGTGCACACGCATTGTTTTTTCAATGCGGTACCGGCCACATGATGGGACTCGATGTGCACGACATGGAAGATCTGGGTGAACAATATGTGGGTTATGATGACACTTTGAAGAAAGAGACCGAACTGTTCGGATTAAAATCTTTAAGACTCGGCAGGGCGTTAGAGCCAGGCTATGTTTTTACCATTGAGCCGGGTATTTACATGATTCCTGAACTCATTGATTTATGGAAAGCGGAGCGAAGATTTGAATCTTTTATTAACTATGAAGCCGTAGCGCAGTTCAAGGATTTCAGCGGCATTCGTCTAGAAAATAATTACGCCATGACCAACGCTGGTTTGCAGCTATTGGGCAAACCACTGGCAATTGAAATTGATGAAGTGGAAGAAATTAGAAACAGCGCTTATTAATATAATATGGCCTACCAGGAGAAATTAGCCGCCATCCGGGCGAAAATGGTAACGAATGGAGTAGATGCTTACATCATTCCTTCATCCGATCCGCACATGAGTGAGTATGTGCCAGATCGTTATAAGTGCATTCAATTCGCATCCGGTTTTACAGGTTCTGCCGGAACTTTGGTGATTACGCAGAAATTTGCAGGCCTTTGGGCCGATTTTCGATATTTCGAACAAGCTTATCAACAACTTAACGGGAGCGGATATGAGCTGGTAAAGCTGAAGGTGCAGCACACGCCGGAATATATAGCCTGGTTAGATGAGCAATTGCCTGCCAAATCAGTTGTGGCGTTCGATTTTCAGCTGATGTCGATGGTTTTAGGCGAAGAAATTAAAGAAGCGCTCTCGGTAAAAGAGATTGCAATTCAAGATCAGGATCTACTGGCAGATATTTGGGAAAACAGACCTGCATTGCCAGATGATCTGGCCGTATTGTTGCCCGAAGAAGATTGCGGGCAGGATTTCAAAAGCAAATTGGCTGATCTTCGTAGGGCGCTGCAACTGGCTAAAGCTGATGTTCACGTCATTTCCAGTTTGGATGATCTGGCCTGGCTTTTTAACATCCGCGGGAACGATGTAAGCTATAATCCGGTAGTACTTTGTTATGCTTTAATTACAGCTGATGAAGTGAGATTATACCTCAATGAGGAGAAATTATCTTCAGGTGATTTGATTGCACTTGAAGAAAGAAAAGTGACCATAAAAAACTATCAGGCAATTGCTGCTGATATCAAAGAATTAACGGATTGTACCATTTTATTAGATGGGAAGCGGACTTGCTATCAGTTCTTCACACTGTTATCTTCATCGGTTCGCATTATTAAAGAAACCAATCCCGTAGTGTTTTTGAAGTCGATTAAGAACGAGATAGAAATACAGAACACCCGGGCGGCAATGGTAAGTGATGGCGTTGCGCTTACACGGTTTTTTAAATGGCTGGAAGAAAATATCGGTAAGATCGAAATTACGGAACTTTCTGCTTCACAGAAGGTGAAGGAGTTCCGCGAACTTGGTAAAACATTTGCCGGGATAAGTTTTGCTTCAATTGCAGGTTATGGTCCGCATGCTGCACTGCCGCATTATTGCCCTGATGAAGAAAGTAATCTCGAATTACTTCCTAAAGGTCTTTTCCTACTCGATTCTGGCGGTCATTATTTTTATGGCACAACAGATATTACCCGGACGGTTCCTTTAGGTGAAACCACTGAAGAAGAGAAACTGGATTATACCCTGGTACTTTCGGCGATGATTTTTGGCTCTGCAGCTCAATTCCCAAAAGGGACAAGAGGTTATCAGATTGATGGAATCTGCCGTCAGCAGCTTTGGCAACAAGGAATTAATTACGGACATGGTACCGGCCACGGGGTGGGATATTACCTGAATGTGCATGAAGGGCCACAAAATATCGGGCCATCCAATGCTGCGGTTGCGATTGATCCTGGAATGATTACTTCCATTGAACCGGGTATTTACCGGCCCGGAAAACATGGGGTCAGGATAGAAAACCTGGTATTAACCGTTCCTGCAGCTGCGACTTATTTTGGTGAGTTCCTGCAGTTTGAAACGGTTACTTTAGCTTATATTGATACGTCAATTGTCATTACTGAATGGTTACTCCCTGAACAGATCAGCTGGCTAAACAACTATAATCAAATAGTTTATGAACGATTAAAGCCAGAGTTGAGTAAAGAGGAAGCATTGTGGCTTAAGGAAAAGTGTAAGGCGATATAATTATAGCATTGAAGCAAATCTGATTGCAGCATATTGGTTGTAAGGTCTCGCTATGGCTTCAGGCTACCACGCTGGCTTGCCTCGGCTGGCCGCCGAAGGGCTTTTACTTTGCTGATTCGACAGTTGCCAATAGAATTCATTAGCCCCACGTCATCATTTCGAGCGAAGCCGAGAAATCTTTTCAAGTTGAAGAATGGCTGTGTTCAAAGATCTCTCCATTGCGCTGCGCTCCAGTCGAGAAGATGATGATACGATGGTCATTTCAACTGCCGGGGAGATACTTTTGAACCCTGAGCGTTATAATCCCCACGCCGTCATTTCGAGCGAAGCCGAGAAATCTTTTCAAGTTGAAGAATGGCTGTGTTCAAAGATCTCTCCATTGCGCTGCGCTGCAGTCGAGAAGACGATGATACGATGGTCATTTCAACTGCAGGGGAGATACCTTTGGAACCATGAGCGTTCGTTAAGCTTTAAACGTTTTTTCCTTCCATCATATCCCAGGCCGGTAGCAGAGTGGCCATAGCAGGGTGTCATTCAGAGCGCAGCGAAGAATCCCTGCGGTTTCACCTACTGCCTTCAATCAGCACCGAACCTTTTTATTACGTTATTCAATGAACGGTGGGTTAAAGCGGTCGTCATCCTGAACTTGATTCAGGACCTAACTTTATTAGGTGCTAAATTAAATTCAGCACAACGATTCGGTTAGTACATCCCCTCAAAAAATCCGTCTTTGCGAAGCAGATTTTTCATCTGCTGAAGCAATCTCCATCGAAGAATCTGCAAATGAGATTGCTTTGTCGTGCCTCCTTGCAATGACGAGATGTTTAAGAATAGTTATAGCTACTGATAGGGCCGTTCCGCTGCGCTGGCTTGTCTCGGCTGGCCGCCGAAGGGCTTTCTTCTTTTTCTTAACAAAAAGAAGCAAAAGTCAAGGCTTGGAACTGATGTCGGATTAGCGCGTCGAAATTTAAATGGCGGTAGCACAAGGGCTCGATTCTGTTTGAAATAAAGATGCTTTTTAGAGAGCCGTTCGCGCTACCTTGGGTTGGGGTATTTGAACGTGAGTGCAAAAATTTCAACGGCTACTCCTTCCATCATTTCCTAGGCCGGATAGCAGGGTGGCCATAGCGAGGTTTGCCCCTCATTGTCATTCAGAGCGCAGCGAAGAATCCCTGCGTTTTTCCCTACTGCCTTCAGTTAACACCGAACCTTTTTTGGCTTATTCTATGTGGCTTGCCTCTGCTGGCCGCCGAAGGACTTTTACTTTTTTGCTGATTCGACATTTGCCAATAGAATTCATTAGCCCCACGCCGTCATTTCGAGCGAAGCCGAGAAATCTTTTCAAGTTGAAGAATGGCTGTGTTCAAAGATCTCTCCATTGCGCTGCGCTCCAGTCAAGAAGACGATGATACGATGGTCATTTACAACTACAGGAGAGATACCTTTGAACCATGAGCGTTATAGTTAAACAGTAAACGTTTCTCCTTCCATCATTTCCGAGGCCGGTAGCAAGGTGGCCATAGCGGAGTTCGAATAAAGCTTGGGATGGACGATGGGCTAGAACGGTCGTCATTGCGAGGCACGAAGCAATCTTACTACGGTGGTGGGCAATTGATTCAAATATAATATCGCATTAGGATTGTTTCGTATGCTGAAGAAGCCTCCTCGCAGTGATGGAGATATAGGAGAAAGGTAACGAATACACCCACCCTGCAGGTGCATATCCCGAAGAGGGAAGTAATAAGCCACTTTACTTCTTCTGAAAAATCTTAAACCCTTCAAAAGCACCATACCCGGAGATATCCCCATAAGTAGCGTGATAAACCCCAACTTCCAAAACCTCGCCCGCCATATCTTCTCGTTTAACCGGACTTCCGGGAAGGTCTATCCAACGCTTTCCATCACTACTTCCACGCATAAAAAACGTATTCCCAAGCCGCTGAATTTGCAGGTAATTATAAAAATCCCAGCCTGATAAATTATTGGATTGTAATCTGCCTTTTTTACCAAGATCGGTTACAATATTGCCAACGCCCCAACCGGGCATAATGCCGTTTTGAATAAGCTGATCATTTGTTCCTGGCAATTTGACCATTATTCCTGCCTCATTCGCTCCAAAAGCTTTCTTTTTTTCAAGTCCGAGGAGATCTGCAAGTTTCACTTCGGCGACAAAATCTCCCTTCACTTTATGGTATGCAAACGGACCTATATTCTCCGAGCCATCCCAAACGGTATTGTGCGAAATCATTTTTAAAACACCTCCCTGCTGAACAAGTGTATCTGCAGATCCCATAAAACCATCCCATGAAGACCCGGCTAATCCGTCTTTTGAGGCCGGAATAGATCGAGCGATTCCAATCTGTCTTTTAACGATAAATAGCGAAGAATCAGTTTTTGCAGTAAAGATTGAAGAGGGTTCGGTTACATTGCCGAAATTATCTTTCACTTTCAGCATGTACTGATATTGACTTTCTGGCTTGGTAGTAAAATCTATAAAATCCGGCGTTCGGTTCCATTTTGCATTAGCTTCATCGCCTTCTCTTGTAAATAAATATTCGAAAACATTACCTGGTAATTCTGGCTGATGCGCCACCATGTAAATCATATTTGGTGTAATTGCACATGGATTTGAAGCGAAACGCGCTTTTATATTTTTAACACTTTGCGTTTGCTTCCAGAAATTAAATTCCTCATTTCTGGCGTGTTCATCTAAACTTAGGTTATAAATTAAAACAGAAGAGATGGCAACCTGACCTCCAGATGTTCCCAATAACAATTGTTCATCCTTATGCCTGCCTGCATTTAATAAATTGGAAACCGGTTTCCCGTCTACAAATACCTGAAACTTGCCATTAACATAGTTAAACATTACCTGCTGCCATTTTCCATTACCAGGAATGCGCGCTGTTTTCCCAGCACCAAAGTAAAAACTGGCTTTGGAACCACTACTGGGCAACACTGAAAAAACAGCACTGAAAGGTTTTGTAAAATCAACTGCTTTAGTGATTTTTTCATTTAGAAGCAGCCTTGCACCGTCACTTAATACGACTGAAATTTTTCCCGAAACATCGGCTACATCAGCTTTTCCTTTTATATCCAAGTCGCCTAAAGCCGTTCCGTTATTTTCCCATCGCTTTAGCATTCCATAATCCAGATTTCTGGCATTGGCATACAACACCGTGTGGTTAGTAATCCCTTTAGTATAAGCTGCCGTAATTTCTGTGGAACTTAACGGCCGATCATAAACTTTAAGCCCGGCAAGCGCTCCAGAAAAACCTGCCGTTAAATCTTCATTTCCACCGATAAGAAATTTCGATAATTTTTTAACAAAAAGCATTCTTCGCGCTTCCCGATCCAGCTTTCCATCTACATATATGCGCTCCAAAGTCCCATCAAAAACCATCGTGATTTGATGCCATTGATTTGCTTTAGGAACAACTTTGTAACCCAAATCTGCCCAGCCCAGGTGAACAGCTGCTCCGGCATTTTTGCTGGCCCCGTAACCTGCTGAAACATTGGTTAGGTTATCCCCTCCCCGCTGCGTCCACGAAATGATGGTTTCTTCTTTTGCAATTTCCGGATTAAGCACCCACATGCTTACGCTATAGCTGCTGTTGCCTAACAACGATGGCGGGGCCAAAATCGAAGAAGATAAACGTTCTTTTCCAGAAAACAACAAGGCTTTCTTTCCATCCAACATCGCAACAATTGGTTTCGCTGTTCCTACTGCAGAAAACGTACCTGCTAATTTTCCCTGATTGGAAAGGTTTTGAACAGCTGATCCGATACGTAGCTTACTAAAATTCAAATCGACCAATAAACCTTTCGAATCAAAACGCTGCAAAGATTCCCATTTCTTAACTTTTGTATTCATTATTGGGCGGTAGGATGCATCGTCAAAAACCTGAACATTCCAGATCGCTTTGTTTAAACCAGGGTATTCGGTGTGCAGCACGGTTGTGCGCAAGTACCTTGCGTTTACGTTTCCAAAATCTATCATCGGACTTCCGTGTTGCGTATTGCGGCTTTTATCTGCATACAATTTCCATGTTTTACCATCCAGAGAATATTCAATTTTATACTGGTAATACCAGGTGGCGTACTCAAATTGGGTATGTACACTTCGAACATTAACTGCCTTACCTAAATCTATCTGCAACCATGATGGCCCGATGTTATTCTTCGGTTTCCATAATGTTCCGTTGTTATCATCCACTGCGTACCCTGCTTTAAAATCTTCATCATAAACAGACGAGGCCGCTACGGTTTTACCGAACGCAAGGTTTTGATGTGGATTCACATTTTTCGCCAGATAACCAATACCTGTATGTGTTGGAACCAGTTTGAGAATACCTCCTTTTTCGTCAAAAATGATTTTATCGGCTGCCACTTGCCGGTGGTAACCACCATCATTATGCGGATTGTTATGACGGTGATAAATCAGATAAAAATCTTCGCCCTGCCGTAGTACGGATTGATGGCCGGGTCCGTGCACCGTTCCGTCGCTGCTGGTTGCTAAAATTGGGTTTTCGGCCGCATATTTAAAAGGTCCCATCGGGTTTGTTGCCGTTGCATACTGTACGCGATATGTTCCATCTTCACAATAACCGGATGAATAAGTGAGGTAATAAATTCCTTTTCGTTTAAAAACAAACGGTGCCTCAAAAAAATCTTTTGCATCTGTGTTTGGAATTTGTGCCAGTTTTGCAAATGATTTCATGTCTGCATTAAGCAAACCAACACCGCAACCGTGGTTTGGATAAATGCCCCAGGTACCCCAATACATGTAGTATTTCCCATCATCGTCTTTAAAAGTCTGCCCATCAAGCGTAATCACATTAGGCACCAAAAAATTCGGAACAATGGGCTTGCCGGGCGCCAACAAAGGCGTCCAGGGGCCACCTGGTGTAGCAGATGAAGCGCCAAAAATTTCTACAGGCTGGCAATAATAAAGGTAATATTTTCCATCCGGACCCACCGTGGCATCTGGCGCCCAGTAATGATGGGTAGTTGGCCAGTTCATATCCTGCAGTGTCCAGTTTACAAAATCTTTTGAAGTCCATACCTGCGACGGTCCGAAACCACCTCCATTACCATCTGTAGTGGCATAGATATAGTAAGTATCACCAAATTTCTTTACCGTAGGGTCTGCAAAATAGCCTGGAATTATCGGATTGCCATTCCCCTGTTTTAGGTGTTGATTTTGTGCCATTACCAACTGATAAAAACCAGTCAGAATGGATAATAGCAAGAACCTTACGAAAACGTTTTTCATGTTGATATATTAAAAAGAACACCTGCCAGTGCTGTTCTTTAGCTCTGATTAATTATCCAAACCGCAGCAGTAACGGAATTATTTTGCTGGTGAAACCTGATTCACATTTGGCGTTTCGGCGTTTAGCAGGTGTTTGATGAAGAAATCTCTCTTACGTCTTCGTCCGTAAACTCCGCCATCACTATGTCCCATGCCAGGGATACTCAAAATATCGAAATCTTTATTGGCCTTAATCAACGCATCCGCCAGGCGATAAGTAGATTCTGGTGGTACGTTTTCATCAGCTTCGCCTACAATTAAAAATAAATTGCCTTGAAGTTTTGCAGCATTGGTGATGTTAGATTGCGCATCATAATGTTCGCCCACCGGATAACCCATCCATTGCTCATTCCACCATTGTTTATCTATACGATTATCGTGGCAACCACAGGCAGAAACCGCAGCTTTATAAAATTCGGGATGAAAAAGTAAGGCACCCGTTGAGTTTTGCCCCCCGGCAGATGTACCGTAAATACCTACCTTATTGATGTCTGCATTTGGATATTTTTTAGCCATGGCTTTCATCCACAAAATCCGGTCTTCGAAACCCGCATCTGCCAGGTTATGCCAGCAAACATCATGAAAAGCTTTTGACCGATTTGCTGTTCCCATGCCATCCATCTGCACCACAATAAATCCTAATTCGGCAAGGCTCTGCATCTCACTGGCAGGGAGAAAATTTTTGGGCACAAAACTATCCTGCGGACCAGCATAAATATATTCAATGATTGGATAGGTTTTGCCCGGATCCATATTCGAAGGCCTGCAAATTACACCCCAGATATCTGTCAAACCATCCCTGCCCTTCGTTACAAACACTTCTGGTAACTTCACCCCTGTTTTCAGAAAGATTGCAGCATCTCCATGTTCAATTTCTTGCAGCAATTTAGTACTCGCGGTAAGTTTCAGTTTCGTAACCGGCGCAATATTAACCTGTGAATAAGTATCTAAATAGTATTTACGATCTGGCGAAAAAGTGAGGTTATGATTGCCCGTTTCCGGTGTTAAGTTTACCAATCCTTTCCCATCAAAACCGATCCGATAATAATGCATAAAATATGGATCTTCATCTTTATTCATACCACTGGCTTTAAACCAAACCTGGCGCTTAATTACATCCACACTATCAACATCACGAACCACCCAATTGCCTTTGGTAATGAGTTGCTGTTTGCCTGAAATGCCATTTACCAGATAAAGATGTTGCCACCCGTCTTGCTCACTGGTATACAAAATTTCGTTTGTTTTAGGGAGGTAACGGGTATAAATTTTGTTTTCGTAAATGAAAGTTTTGGTTTTTTCGTCGATAATATTTTTGGTTTTGCCAGTTTGTACGTCAACCTCAATTATCCTGAAGCGCTGGTGACCCCGATCGGCTTTTTCGTAAGTATAGTATCGGTTATTGCGCCAGTGCAATGGCTGCGGACCAAAAAAATCTGTAGCTTCTACATCTACCTTCTTTGAGGTTTTAGTTGCCAAATCGAAAACATATGGCTGATAAGAAGTAAACTCATCGCCAGGCTGCGCATACTCGCGGGATTTCAATTCTCCGCGGGTGGTTCCCGGAACGGAGCTTATTACATAATGAACTTTCTTTGTTTCCTTCGGATCAGTTTTGTAAGCCACCACCGTTTTGCCATCCGGCGACCACTCAAAATTTCCATAGGGTTTATCTGCCGAACCATCTTTACTGAGTGGCGTTTCAGCTTTGGATGCCACATCAATTAAAATTAAATTACCGCCGCGAATTTCGATTTCATTTTTCCCGTCGGGTGATAAACGAACCGTTCTACTTCCCTCCCAGCGAGATCGTTTCCGCTGCAAAGGCATTTTTGCGTTATACTTGAAAATAGTTGTATCAGTAGCAGGCTTAATGCTATAATCGCTTAGGTTTACCTCATACCACTTATTCTGCGATTTCAGTTTTAAAGTATTCTGATCAGTGAAGTAAAGTTCTGAGAACTGCAGGCGCAGGGGCTGTTGCTTTTGACCGCTTATGGCCGCAAGTTCCTGCGCGAGCTTTTCTGCATCAAAAGCCGGTTTTCTACTACCACTCGCCACATCAATATAAATGTATTCCCAGTTTTTATCCGGCAGGTTCTTTTTATACCAGAAGGCAGAACCATCCTTTTTCCAGAATGGAACAATGTCGTTATTGGTTGGAAGGTTTCTTAAGGCCGTATCCAGTTTACTTGCACGTTGGTACGCCTGAACAATATCGGTAGCGGTTGGTGCATAAGGCGTTTGCTGTGCCATTGCTGCAACAATACTCGTGGTAAAAAAAGTGGTAACAGCTAATTTTCGGATCAGGGAATTCATTTTCATCTTGCCATGTTAAGCTGTAAATATAATTTAACAAGGCCTGAAATTCCCGTTATATTTTAATGCATAACAGGATTATTTTAACCTTCTTAACGGTTATTTATCAGTATTAAAACGCTTGATTAGATAATAAACAGGAATCCCGATCAGGGTAATGATTAACCCGGGCCAGGTAAATTTAGGCTTAAAGATGATGAGGAGAATGCAAAAGGCCAGCCCCATTAAAATGTAAATAACAGGCAAAACAGGATAACCAAAAGCTTTGTATGGTCTTGCCGCATCGGGCCGTTTTTTGCGAAGAATGAAAATACCGAAGATGGTGAGCATATAAAAACCCACTACTACGAAGGAAATCATATCCAGCAAATCACCATATCTCCCGCTGAGGCACCATAGGCAGGCAAACACACACTGAATCCATAAACCGAAACCTGGAACGGCATTTTTATTCAGTTGCGCCACTTTTTTAAAGAACAGGCCATCTTTTCCCATCGAATAATAAACCCTTGCCCCAGCCATGATCAATCCATTGTTACAACCAAAAGTAGAAACCATAATCATTATAGCGATGATCATGGTACCTGCGGCACCGAAAATGTGTCCAGCTGCAGAGACTGCCACCCGTTCTTTATCGGCATAAGCAATATCATGCAAACTCAAAACGCCCGTATACATTACATTGGTGAGCAAATAAAGAATGGTCACCATGATGGTACCCAGCGCCAGGCTAAGTCCAATATTTCGGGCCGGATTTTTAATTTCGCCGGCAATAAAAGTTACATTATGCCAGGAATCGCTGCTGAAGATGGAGCCTACCATTGCTGCAGCAATTGCACCAAAGGCCGCTAAGGTGGTATAAGGAGAGATGATTCCATCTGTATTGAGCGATCCCAGATTCCACATATTTCCCCAATTGGCTTTCCAAATGCCTTTATCCAGAAAAAACAAACCAAACACAATCAAGCCAAAAAGGCTGAGTAATTTGGCCACTGTAAAAGTAGTTTGAATGGCTTTGCCGGCATTTACGCCACGACTATTTACATAGGTGAGTAAGATTATAACCCCGATGGCCAGCAGCTGTGCAGCTGAAATGGTAAAAAAGCCCAAATCGATCGCGACAAGATCCTCGCTGAAGGAGGGCAATAAATAGGCAGTGAATTTCGCGAATGCCACGCCAACCGCAGCGATGGTTGCAGTTTGGATTACGGTGAAAAAACTCCAGCCATATAAAAAACTTACCAATGGATTATAGGCCTCCTTTAAATAAATGTATTGCCCCCCGGCTTTAGGGAACATGGCACTGAGTTCGCCATAACTTAAAGCAGCGGTAAGGGTCATAAAACCCGTTATTAACCAAACGACCAATAACCAACCTGCACTGCCTACATTTCTGGTGATATCTGCACTTACGATAAAAATTCCAGAGCCGATCATACTTCCGGCAACCAGCATCGTTGCATCTAATAATTTAAGTGAGGGTTTAAAGTGTTTGGTTTCTTCTTTCATAAATTTAGTATCTTGATTTTGTGGTTCAGAATTGATTAAGGTTTAGACATTTTGTCGTAGAACTTCCACGTAGTGGTAAAATCTCTTGTAAGTGGCTGATTAATTAAAGTTGCCCTGATCATTTCAACAGGAATTAGATTTTCTTTAATTACAGCATCATGAAATTGTTTAAAACTCATTTTGCCACCATCAACAAGTTCATTCTTTAAAGCCAAAAGTTGCAGGCCTCCCGTAAGGTAAGCTACCTGGTATAGCGGACTATAATTGCCTTGAAACGAACGACGAACTTCACCTTCTGCATTTGCACGTTCGTGCCCAACACGATCAACCAGAAAATCGATACTTTGCTGTGGTGTCCATTTACCCAAATGATAGTTTAGCGAAAACAAGATTCTTGCGCATCGGTGCATGCGCCAAAACAACATTCCCATTTTTTCTTCTGGTGTTTTGGCAAAACCTTTATCGTAAAGCAAAAGCTCCCAATATAAAGACCAACCTTCGATACTAAAAGGTGTTTTAAAGGGATCACGGTAGCTCTTATATCGGTTGTTGATATAATATTCATAATGATGGCCAGGTAAAAGCTCATGCTGAACGGTACCTCTAGAAAAATATGGATTATTCCCCCTCATGCTCATCAGCTTATCCTCTTCTTCCATGGTATTAGTAGGGTACGAAATACTAATTTCTCTTCCTCCGGTAAAAAAAGGATTTACCAATTGTCGTTCTGCAGACATCATAACCATACCCCAGGTCTCTTCCGCCAATGCCGGAATATCAATTAGATCGTTAGCCTTAATAAACTTAAGTGCATCATCCTGTAATTTCACAATTAATTCAGGTTGTTTACCTAGTGGCACATAGCTATTTTTTATTTTTTCCTGTGCTTTTTTCCAATCTTTCCCAAAGCCCATTTCAACTGAAGCTTTTAACAGTTCAGCATCACAAAATTTAAATTCTTTTTCAGCAAGCTCGATGAGTTCCTTTGGGGTATAAGGAATCAGCTCTGCATTTAACTGTCTGATCAATTCATCACGCCCAATTGGCAAGCCTTTTATACCCAGCTTATCATGATTGGCAGCCATCAAACTATCTTGTTTAGCTGAAAATTGTTTAGCATAATTATCTAAAGCAAGATCAACTTTTTCATAAGGTTTAGGTACCCACCAGGTAAAAGTAGGTTCGTAATTCATGTAAAACTGATAAAATCCTTTTAAACGATGTTTTAAACTAATGGCAATATTAGATGCGGTTTTTAGCTGATCTAAACTAAGTTTGGTTGTTTTATTTAAATCTGAAGATGCCGAATCAATCATCTTTACTGTAGCGTTCAGTTCGGCAGCTATAAGAGCTCCATCCTTGTAAGTACCCCTTCTTCTAAGATTTTCCAGGCTATAAATGTTATCTGCAAAAGGAAAGTACTTTACCAGCGACTTATAACTTTTTTCTTCCTGATCAAGCAGAAAAACAGAAGCTTCAATTTGTTTCTTTAAAAGTATATAATCTACTTTTCCGTATATACTAAAGGTATTAAAACCTGCAGATTTTAGTTTTAGCAAATAGTCGTTATTAATTTCTTGCAAACGCTTACGCTGAACAGGACATTTAACAGTTGTGAGCGGCGCAGCATAGTAGCCGCCTGCCGAATAAGGATAATAAAAATCGTTAATGGCATCCACATCTCTTTGGTAACCTACAATTAGTGTCCCCATTTCGCTGGTTTGTTCGTAAAGGACAGCATTGGGGCTTTGAGCACTCAGCCGGGAGGATAGAAATGTGCTAAAAAATATAAAAAAAAGAATGCCGAAAAGTAGGCTATTACGCATGGTGAATTGTTTAAACTGGAACAATAGCAATTAACTCCGATTAAAAAAATCAGATCATTTTATTAGAAAAAAAATGACTTTTGAACCTTACGCCCCCATGTAACTTACCCTGCTTACTGTATTATAGGTATCTACATAAGCCCTTGGCGACTGGCCAATAATGCTTTTGAAAACCCTGTTGAAATTGGTGATGCTATTGAACCCGGCTTTATAGGCTACGCCTGATATACAGTCTGTTTTTTCGCCAGAGATTAAGCTTTTACAGGCATCATTTATCCGCACTTCGTTTAGAAAGGATACAAAAGTATGACCGGTGTGTTTCTTAAAATACCTGCAAAATGCCTGTGGTGTCATAAAAGCAACATTTGCTACATCTTCCAAAGTAATCTGGCTATTGTAATTTTCAGTAATATAACCGATGATTTTACTTAAGCGCATGCCTTCATTTTCACTTACGTTTGAAGAATACAAATCAGAACACAGTGGAATGGTATCCTCACCAATAGATTGTAGCGCCACCATTAACTTAACAAATGCGAACAACAAGTCTGTACCGGATGCTTCATGAACCGCCACCATCTTATCCAGAATTTCTGGAGTATGCGTAAATGGCACCTTGAAACCATGTTTATTCTTTGCTAAAAAAGACGTAGCCATCTTCATTTCCGGAAGAGAAAATAGTGGTCCTAATGTTCCGTTGGAGTTAAAATAAACAGAGTATGCTGCAACAGATCGTTCGCTTTTGGTCTCAAAATATTCAGGATTGCTTTTAAACAAATGCGGAAGTTTTGCGCCGATTACAAATATATCTCCTGGCCGAAAAGCATGCATATCACTCCCGGCAATCAGTGTTCCCTCGCCCCGTTCAATGTAAGTAATCTGCCATTCATCGTGTCTATGCAGATATTGATAAAAATAAGGCAATTCTACGTGCTCAGAAATGACACTCTTGTCATCAGGCACAAGCATGGTAAATGGCAATACTTTCATGTGGTTAGTTTGGTTGGTTGATTGTTTGTTGATTATGATTCAATATAAGGATATTAACTTTAAAAATTCAAAAAAACCTTTATTAGGTTAAAATCCTGCTACAATGCGATAATATTCAACAAAAACAAGCTTATAATTTTTATCCTTTGGTGATTGAAAAGTAGGCAGACTTAGCAAATTCAAATCAGTTTTGAACTTTATTTAGTGAAATTTGTAGTCATAATTTATTATGCTAAGCTAGCTGCACCATTAAGGAAAGCTAAAGACAAACCTCGCTATTGTAGCCCTGCTCACCTTCAGCGTTTGACAGCTATTTCCCTTAAAAATTTATTTACATAGATCCTGAATCAAGTTCAGGAGGACGATCGCCTTAACCCACCGTTTATGCGAATGCAAAAAGTTTAGTGTTAATCAAAAGTTCGTGGGTAAAACCGGAAAGATCCTGCGCTCTGCATTACAATATCGCTATCGCCACCCTGCTCACCGGCCTAGGAAATGATGGAAGGAAAAAACGTTTAAAGCCTCGACCACAATCTTTCAACCTACTACAACCCAAGGCAGCGCGTTCTCTCCCGATTCTTCATCGGGTGCTTGTGCTGCCGAAATAAAGCTTTAACGATTTTATCCGACATCAGTTCCAAGCCTTGAGTTTTGCTTCTTTTTGTCAAGAAAAAGAAGATAGCTCTTCTGCGGCCAGGTGAGGCAAGCGAGAGCGATAGCTTAAGTCGTAGCAAGATGCTACGACCAGTATTTTTCTATATTAATGTTTATTCAAACCTTATTATTCATTCTACCGATTCGCCGCGAAAGACCCCACTGCCATTTCGAGCTTTTCTTCTGCGATAATCTGGCTCACCAATAAACCTGTTGCCGGTCCAAGGCTTAAGCCCATCATACCATGACCAGTAGCAATAATTAAATTTTTTCTATGTGTACTGCGCCCAATATAAGGTAATCCATCAGGTGATGATGGCCTGAAGCCATACCAGATCTTCTTTTCATCCGGAAGCGCAGGATGTAGATCTGGGAAATATTTAGGAACAGATTCTACAATTCCCTTTACCCTTTGCATATTTACTTTCGTATTAATTCTGTCGAGCTCCATTGTTCCACCATAGCGAATGCTACCATTCATAGGGGTAATAGCCACCCTTGCTTCGCAAAGTAAAGCGGGAATAGTTAAACGCTGCTGCGGCTCAGGTTCCATAAAAGAATAACCTTTACCTGGCATCAAAGAAATATTTAAATCGGCCATTTTAGCAACCGCTGGTGACCATGACCCTGTGGCAATCACATATTGATCTGCTTCCCAGGCAGTAGTACCAGTAAATACTTTCATAATTTTATCTCCTGTTGATTCAATCCTATCTACTTCTTTTCCGCTAATTAATGAAACGCCATTCGCTCTTAAATAGGTCAGTAAGGCATTCATCAATTTGCCCGGATAAAGGTGCGCATCACAACGGTAATGAACCGCACCCAGAACATCAAGGTTTAGGTTTGGCTGTAGTGCTTTACACTCTGCAACACTTAAAACGGCCATATCCAATCCAAGTGCTTTGGCTTTATCGGCAAGGTGTGCTTCTTCTTCAGCAGCCTGCTCAGTTTTGTAAAAAGCTAAAATTCCGTTATTGGTGAGTTCAAAATTGAAGTTTGGTTCTTTTGATAAATCTTCGTAAAGCTTTTTGCTGAGTAAAGATAAATCGCGAAGTGGTTCTGCAGATTGCGCAACATGCTTTTCTGTAGCATGCTTCATAAATTTCAGTCCCCAGCCAATAAGGTTTGGATTTAAAGACGGGCGAACGTAAAAAGGACTTTTACTATTGAACATCCAGCGGATGCCTTTGCTGAGCATCCCTGGAGCAGCCAATGGGATAAAGTGACTAGGCACAATCATGCCTGCGTTGCCAAAGGAACAATTATCGCTTAAATCGCCCTTATCCAGAACCGTTACTTCAAATCCTTTTTTTTGAAGATAATATGCCGACGTAAGTCCAACAATTCCTCCACCTATAACTAATACTTTCGACATTATATTTTCCTTCTTCTATAAAACCAGCTACTAAATCACCTGAAATCCATAGGCATACGGATCATCTTCGGCATCTATTTTAATGGTATTGTAACCGAAAACCTTTGCCCATCCTTCTACACTTGGAATAATGGCTTTAAAACCACCCATTTCAATTTCTTCTTCTACCCTTCCGGTAAATTTGCTCCCGATAAAACTTTCATGGATAAAGTCTTCCCCTTTTTTGAGCTTTCCTTTTGCGTGCCATTGTGCCATCCGGGCAGAGGTACCGGTACCGCATGGAGAACGGTCGATAGCCTTATCGCCATAAAAGACTGCATTTCTTGCGGTCGAAGTTGGGTCTAAAGTTGTCCCTGTCCACAACACATGACTGCAACCATTAATCGTAGCATCCTGCGGATGAACAAAAGTATATTTTTCATTAATTCGCTTCCTGATGGTTTGACTCCAGGTAATCAATTGCGAAGCGGTATAATTCTCCAGACCCGGAAAGTTAGTTTGCGGATCTACAATAGCGTAAAAATTACCCCCATAAGCAACATCGAAAGTAAGTGTTCCCAAATCCGGACATTCTACTTCCAGATTTGCTGCAGCAAGATATGAAGCGACATTTTTTAACTTCACAGATTTAACCTTTTTACCCACCTGCTTATACTCAATCTGAACCAGGCCGGCTGGTGCTTCCATCCTGATAATCCCAGGAATTTTCGGCTGGATCAAACCTTCTTCTATAGCAATGGTGATGGTACCGATCGTACCATGGCCGCACATGGGTAAACAGCCACTCGTTTCGATAAACAACACCGCTACATCATTTTGAGGGTCGTGAGGCGGATAAAGTATACTGCCCGACATCATATCATGACCTCTTGGTTCGAACATTAATCCCGTTCTAATCCAATCGTATTCCCTTAAAAAGTGTTGCCGTTTTTCGCTCATATTGGCGCCCACCAGTTGTGGTCCACCCCCAGCTACCAACCTCACCGGGTTTCCGCAAGTATGTGCATCTACACAAAAAAAGGTTTTACTCATATGTCTTTTGTAAATTGCTGATTAACCATTCTAAAAATACCCGCCGGGTTGCCATCTTTCAACTCATCTGGCAAAAGCTCCTGTTCCCAATCCTGGTAAGCAATTGGACGAACAAAACGATATATCGCAGTAGACCCTACAGATGTAAATCTGCTGTCGTTCGTTGCCGGAAACGGTCCGCCGTGCTGCATTGCAGCACAAACTTCAACACCTGTAGGTACACCATTCAGGATAATTCTTCCCGTTTTATCAGTAAGTTTACGAATCAGTGATTGATATTTACTTAGTTCGTTTTTTTCAGCCATTACAGTAACTGTTAATTGTCCTTGTAATACTGAAATTACTTCTTCCAGTTCTTTCTGATCTTTCGCCACGACTAAAAGTGAATACGGACCGAAAATTTCTTCATGAAGTGTTGGATTTTTAATAAAGCCAGCAGCGTCTACCTGTGCTACTTTTGCTTCAGACTGATTTTGCAATGCTTCATTTTTCACCTCAGAAACCGCAAGTAGTTCAACTCCCGCCTCTTCGGTGATACTTCCAGAAAGCTTTGCATAATTTTTAGCGATCCCTGGTGTAAGCATAGTTGCAGATGGAACCACGGCTATTGCTGCAGAAAGCGTTTCTTTAAATTTTTCGAGTCCTGGCGAAGCAATCGCGAGCATCAAACCTGGGTTGGTACAAAACTGACCTGCGCCTAAAGTAATGGAAGCTGCATATTTTTTCGCCAGTTCTTCCGATTGATTTTCGATTGCTTCGGGGAGAAATATGATCGGATTAATGCTTCCCATTTCGGCGAAAACCGGAATGGGTTGTTTACGTTCCTGACCTAGTTTTACCAGTGCCATTCCGCCCTGATAAGAACCAGTAAAAGTTACGGCTTTCGTTAGTGGATGCAAAACTAAATCTGTACCCACCTGGTAAGCATCATCATAAAGCATTGAAAATACACCTTTCGGCATACCTGTTTTTTCAACTGCTTTAATAATTGCACCACCTACCAAAGCACTTGTTCCATAATGTGCGGGGTGTGCTTTAACCACTACCGGGCAGCCAGAAGCTAACGCAGAAGCAGTATCACCACCTGCTACAGAAAAAGCCAGGGGAAAATTACTGGCGCCAAAAACAACCACTGGTCCGATTGGAATCAGCATCCTGCGGATGTCTGATCGCGGTAAAGGTTGTCTTTCAGGTAAAGCGGTATCAATAATGGCATCTACCCAAGATCCTTCAGCAACGAGATTGGCAAAAAGCCTCAACTGGCCGGTTGTCCTCCCCAATTCACCCTGCAATCTTGGTAATGGCAAGCCACTTTCTGCAGCTGCACGTGCCACTAACTCATCGCCGAGGGCAGCAATTTCATCTGCAATGGCATTTAAAAATGCAGCCTTTTTATCTTTGTTGATATTTCTATAAACTTCAAATGCTTCGGTCGCCAAAACCAAAGCCTCATTAATCTCTTTTTCGCTGGCCTTACTAAAATCACCGTC
>Ga0308159_1000944_pt1 | contig 50227 bp, 48 predicted proteins | sample PhyCR1_FD_201040 | JGI IMG/M metagenome (GOLD analysis project Ga0308159, IMG submission 201040) | Phyllosphere microbial communities from UC Gill Tract Community Farm, Albany, California, United States - DLSLC.R1 | ecosystem: Host-associated > Plants > Phyllosphere > Unclassified | place: USA...
TCGAACTTACCTTTTGCCATTTTCAACTCCAAATAAAGAGCAATGCCCGTGTGTTGGTTTTACGTCTGCATCCCATTGCGGATTCCTTCGCCACGGGCAACGAAGGGCATGCGATCGCAGACAGAACTGATTTAACCCCCGCCCACGGCCTTCCTGATCGAAGGGCCGCGGAGCAGGCCATGCCAGCGGAACGCGCGGGACCGGCTTTGCCGGACCGCTGCGTGCACCCCCTTGAGGGGGAGGCGCCGCAGGCGACACAGGGGTGAGGGCCTTTTACTTCGCCCGGGCGGCCATGATGGCTTCGGACACGTTGCGCGGAGCTTCGCTGTAGTGCTTGAACTCCATCGTGTACGTGGCGCGGCCTTGCGTCGCGGAGCGCAGCGAGGTCGAGTAGCCGAACATTTCCGACAGCGGGACCTCGGCCTTGATGGCCTTGCCGCCACCGACCATGTCGTCCATGCCCTGCACCATGCCGCGGCGGGACGACAGGTCGCCCATCACGGTACCGGCGTAGTCTTCCGGCGTTTCCACTTCCACGGCCATCATCGGCTCGAGGATGACGGGGCCGGCCTTCTTGCAGCCTTCCTTGAAGCCGAAGATGGCGGCCATCTTGAACGCCAGTTCGTTCGAGTCCACGTCGTGGTAGGAGCCGAAGTGCAGCGTGACCTTGACGTCCACGACCGGATAGCCGGCCAGCACGCCCTGCGTCACGGCTTCGTTGAAGCCCTTCTCGACGGCCGGGATGAATTCACGGGGAACCACACCGCCCTTGATGGCGTCGACGAACTCGTTGCCCTTGCCCGGCTCGTTCGGCTCGATCTTGAGCACGACGTGGCCGTACTGGCCCTTGCCGCCGGACTGGCGCACGAACTTGCCTTCGGCCTCTTCCACCGTCTTGCGGATGGTTTCGCGGTAGGCCACCTGGGGCTTGCCCACGTTGGCTTCCACGCCGAACTCGCGCTTCATGCGGTCCACGATGATTTCCAGGTGCAGCTCGCCCATGCCGGCGATCAGCGTCTGGCCCGACTCTTCATCGGTCTTCACGCGGAACGAAGGATCTTCGGCGGCCAGGCGCTGCAGGGCGATGCCCATCTTTTCCTGGTCGGTCTTCGTCTTGGGTTCGACGGCCTGCGTGATCACGGGCTCGGGGAACACCATGCGCTCCAGAATGATCTGGGAGTCGAGGTCGCTCAGCGTTTCGCCGGTCGTCACGTCCTTCAGGCCCACGCAGGCAGCGATGTCGCCGGCGCGGATTTCTTCCACTTCCAGGCGTTCGTTGGCGTGCATCTGCACGATACGGCCGATACGCTCCTTCTTGCCCTTGATCGGGTTGTAGACGGTGTCGCCCTTGGTCAGGACGCCCGAGTACACGCGCACGAAGGTCAGCTGGCCCACGAACGGGTCGGTCATCAGCTTGAAAGCCAGCGCCGAGAACTTCTCGTTGTCGTCGGCCTTGCGGGTGACGGGGTTCTCGTCCTCGTCGGTACCCGTCACATCATCGATGTCGGTGGGGGCCGGCAGGTAGTCGATCACGGCGTCGAGCATGCGCTGCACGCCCTTGTTCTTGAACGCGGTACCGCAGAGCATCGGCTGGATTTCGGTCGCGATCGTGCGCGTGCGCAGGCCGGACTTGATCTCTTCCTCGGAGAGGTCGCCCTCTTCCAGGTACTTGTTCATCAGCTCTTCGGACGCTTCGGCAGCGGCCTCGACCATCTTCTCGCGCCATTCCTTGGCGGATTCCACCAGGTCGGCCGGGATGTCTTCGAAGGTGAACTTCATGCCCTGGGAAGCTTCGTCCCAGATGATGGCCTTCATCTTGAGCAGGTCGACCACGCCGGTGAAGTTTTCTTCCGCGCCGATCGGGATCACGACGGGCACGGGGTTGGCCTTCAGGCGCAGGCGCATCTGGTCGTAGACCTTGAAGAAGTTCGCGCCGGTGCGGTCCATCTTGTTGACGAACGCGAGGCGGGGCACCTTGTACTTGTTGGCCTGGCGCCAGACGGTTTCCGACTGGGGCTGCACGCCACCCACGGCGCAGTACACCATGCAGGCGCCGTCCAGCACGCGCATGGAACGCTCCACCTCGATGGTGAAGTCCACGTGGCCGGGGGTGTCGATGATGTTGAAGCGGTGCTCGGGGTAGGACATGTCCATGCCCTTCCAGAAGCAGGTCGTGGCGGCGGACGTGATCGTGATGCCGCGCTCCTGCTCCTGCTCCATCCAGTCCATGGTGGCGGCGCCGTCGTGCACTTCACCGATCTTGTGGTTCACACCCGTGTAGAACAGGATGCGCTCGGTGGTGGTCGTCTTGCCGGCGTCGATGTGGGCCGAGATACCGATGTTGCGGTAGCGCTCGATGGGAGTCTTGCGTGCCATGATGTTTCTTTCGTTTAACGGCCAAGAGCCCGCCCGCCAATGGATGTTGGCAGGTCGGGCTCCCAGCCTTCGAGATGTGGGGACGAAACCCGGACTTAGAAGCGGAAGTGGCTGAAAGCCTTGTTGGCTTCGGCCATGCGGTGCACTTCGTCACGGCGCTTCATCGCGCCGCCACGGCCTTCCGTGGCTTCCAGCAGCTCGTTGGCCAGGCGCTGGGCCATGGACTTCTCGCCGCGCTTGCGGGCGGCTTCCTTGATCCAGCGCATCGACAGGGCCAGGCGGCGCACGGGGCGCACTTCCACGGGCACCTGGTAGTTGGCACCACCCACGCGGCGGGACTTCACTTCCACCATGGGCTTCACGTTGTTGATGGCCACGGTGAACGCTTCCAGGGCGTCCTTGTCGGGGTGCTTCTTCTGAATGAGTTCCAGGGCGCCATAGATGATGCGCTCTGCAACTGCCTTCTTGCCGCCTTCCATGATCACGTTCATGAATTTGGACAGCTCGACGTTGCCGAACTTCGGGTCCGGCAGGATTTCACGTTTGGGGACTTCGCGACGACGTGGCATTTCTCACCTCTATCTTTGCTTCAGTTGGCGCCTTTCCAGGCACCGCGAGAACCCATCGGGGCTCCCACTTACTCGACCCGCGCAGAACGCCTGCGTTTGGGGCCACTACGCTGCTTCACCGCGCCACGCGGGAACAGCACCGAAAATTCTTTGCGAAAAAGCGCAGGGCTTACTTGGCCTTGGGCTTCTTGGCGCCGTACTTGGAACGGGCCTGCTTACGGTCCTTGACGCCTTGCAGGTCAAGGGAGCCGCGCACGATGTGGTAACGCACACCGGGCAGATCCTTCACACGGCCGCCGCGGACCAGCACCACGCTGTGTTCCTGCAGGTTGTGGCCTTCACCGCCGATGTAGGAGATGACTTCAAAACCGTTGGTCAGGCGCACCTTGGCGACCTTGCGCAGAGCGGAGTTCGGCTTCTTGGGCGTCGTGGTGTACACACGGGTGCACACGCCGCGGCGCTGGGGAGAGTTTTGCATCGCAGGGCTCTTGGACTTGGTCGTTTCGACCTCGCGCCCCTGACGAATGAGCTGGTTGATGGTTGGCATGAATCGTCCCTAAACGTGAAAACTCCGCCCGGTGGATTCGGTTCGGGCGAAGACGTGATTCCCTTCGGAAATTCCGAAAAGCCTTCTAATGTATCAGTTCGGCCCGGGCGAGGCAAGGTGCGGCGCGGCAGCCCCTGCCGCCCCACCCGCCGGCATCACTTGATCCAGAGCCGGATCGCGTCCCAGGCGCGGCCGAAGATGCCGGCCTGCTCGACGGTTTCGAGCGCCACGAGCGGCACTTCGGCGATCTGCTGGTCGCCCAGCGAGACCTTGAGCGTGCCCACGGACTGGCCCTTGGTGAACGGGGCCACGAGCGGGTCCTGCCGCACGATCTGCGTCGCGATCTTGCCCGCCGAGCCCGAAGGCACGGTGACGACGATCGGATCGGGCCGGCCGATCTTGAGGGTGTTCTGCGTGCCCTTCCAGAGGGCCGGCGTGGCGGCGGGCTGACCGCCGTCGAAGAGCTTGACCGCGTCGTAGGCGGTGTAGCCCCAGTTCAGCAGCTTCTGGCTTTCGTTGGCGCGCGCGCCTTCGCTGGAGGTGCCGAGCACGATCGAGAGCAGGCGGCGCTGGCCGACGCTCGGGAATTCGCGCTTGGACGTGGCCACGAGGCAGTAGCCGGCCGCCGACGTGTGGCCGGTCTTGAGGCCGTCCACCGTCGGGTCGCGGAACAGCAGCGAATTGCGGTTGGTGCCGTTGGAGGGCGGCGTGCCCGGATAGGCATAGTGCTTGGTGGAGTAGTAGTGCATGTACTCCGGGAAGTCCTTCATGAGCCGCGTGGCGAGCACGCCCAGGTCGCGCGCCGTGGTCGTGTGGCCGGGCTCGGTGAGGCCTTCGGGGTTCTTGTAGGCCGTGTTCTTCATGCCCAGGGCACGCGCCTGGTCGTTCATGAGCTTGACGAAGTTCTCGGCCGTGCCGCCCACGCCTTCGGCGAGGGCCATGGTGGCGTCGTTGCCGGACTGCACGATCATGCCCTTGATGAGGTCTTCCACGGGCACCTGCATCTTGGGGTCGATGAACATGCGCGAGCCCGGCATCTTCCAGGCGCGCTCGCTCACGGGCAGCTTCTGCTCCAGCGTGATCTTTTTGGCGCGCAGCGCGTCGAACACCAGGTAGCCGGTCATGAGCTTGGTCAGGGAGGCCTGCTCCACGGGGGCGTCGATGTCCTTGGCGGCCAGCACCTGCCCGGCGGTCACGTCGAGCAGCAGGTAGTTGCGCGCGGCGATCTCGGGCGGCTGGGGCGTCTGCACCTGCGCCCAGAGCGCGGCGGGCGCGAGCGCGGCGGCCAGGGCGAAGGAGCGCAGCAGGGGCACGAAGGACTTCAGGGAGGCATGCATTCGGAGGGGTCCGGGGAAAGAGAAAAAGGGAAAAGCGAAAGGAAGGTGCGGACGGGACGCAAGGGGCGCGGGCCGCGGCGCCAGGCCCGGCCGGCGGCCCGGTCAGGCCTGCGAGGTGAGGTGCCGCGCCACGAGGCTCTTGAGCAGCGGCAATTGTCCGTGAAAGAAATGGCCGCCGCCGGGCACGACTGTCACAGGGAGTGTCTGCGGGCGGGCCCAGTCCATCACGGCGGCGAGCGGCACGGTGTCGTCCTGCTCGCCGTGCACGACCAGGGTGCGGCCGTGGGCCTCGGCCGGCACGGGGGCCACGGTGAAGCGGCTCGCGGCCGTTCCCACGAGCACCGCGCGCTCGATGACGCGCGGCTCCCAGAGCCGCGCTAGCGCATGGCTGGTGACGAAGGCGCCGAACGAGAACCCGGCCAGCGCCAGGGGGCCTTCGGGCGCCGCCTGTCCGACGACGGCCAGCAGGTCTTCGAGTTCGCCGCGGCCCTCGTCGTAGGTGCCGGCGGTGGCGCCCACGCCGCGGAAGTTGAAGCGCACGGCCGTCCAGCCGCTGGCGACGAAGGCCCGCGCGAGGGTCTGCACGACCTTGTTGTCCATGGTGCCGCCGAACAGCGGATGGGGGTGGGCGATCACGGCCACGCCGCGCGGGGCGGCGCCGTCGGCCGGGGCGGCCGCGTCGCGCAGCGCCTCGATGGCGCCGGCCGGGCCGGAGAAGGTCAGGCGTTCAGTCTGGGCGTTCACTTCGGATGTCCGTCTGCAGTGGGGAGAAGCGGCGCGCGCACGGCGGGCCCGGCGGCCCGTGGCCGGGGCCCGCGGGTGTGCCGCGGCGCGGGAAACCGGGGCTCTGAGCCTGGATCAGCGCCCGAGTTCCGGCGGCGTGAGCAGGCGCTCGACCACCTGGCCGTTCTTGAGGTGCGACTCGACGATGTCGTCGATGTCGCTCTTGTCCACGTAGGTGTACCAGGTGCCCTCGGGGTAGACGACGGCGATGGGCCCGCCCGCGCAGCGGTCCAGGCAGCCGGCCTTGTTCACGCGCACCTTGCCGGGGCCGGCCAGCTTCTCGGCCTTCACGCGCGACTTGCAGTGGTCGAACGCCTCTTTCGCGCCGTGGTGGGCGCAGCTGTCTTCGCCGTTGATGCGCTCGTTGAGGCAGAAGAAGATGTGGCGGGCGTAGTAGCCGGAGGGCTGGGAGGTGTCGTCGGTCATGGACGGATTCTAGGGAACCCGGGGTTCAGGCGCTGCGGGCGCTGCCGCGGGCGCTGGCCCCTGCGGCACCGGCCGGCGCGCGACCTGCTGCACCACGTACACCAGCGCGGCGTAGGGCCAGAGCCAGCCGAGCCACTGCCCTAGGCCGTAGAAGCGGATGAAGCGGCCCTGCTCCCAGGCGAGCAGGGTTTCGGCGAAGTAGGCGCTGGTCGGCGCCTGGTTGAGCAGGTTGAGGTGCCAGACCAGCACGAGCAGCAGCAGCACGCCGGCCGCGCGGCGCGGCACCATCACCAGCAGCAGGGCGGCGACCAGCCCCGCGCAGATGCCCACCCGCGCGGGCAGGCCCAGCCACTCCCAGGCATGTGCGGGTCCATAGCTCAGTGCGGCCGAGAGCGCCGTCACCGCCACGCCGGCCGCGACCGTGCCGCAGGCGTAGGCCGCCCGGCGGCCGACCTGGCGGATGACGCAGTAGCCCAGCAGGCAGGGAACGAGCAGCCCGAGCAGCACGGCGAGCAGTTCCGCGCCGGGCATCAGGGGCTCCAGCGGGGTGTCGCGCACGGGCAGCCATTCGAGGAACGGGGTGTCGGCCAGCGTGTCGGCGAGTGCCGCCTCCAGGCGCTCCCACATCTGCCCCAGCCCGAACGGTACGGCGGCGGGAAACAGCAGGGCGGCGGGCCAGAGCGCGATGAGCACCAGCGCGCCGCTGGCATCCGGCACGAACCAGCGCGCGCGCAGGCGGTTCCAGCGGGCGATGGCGCCCAGGCGCTCCAGCAGGGCGGCCACGAGCGCACCGACCAGGGTGCCGGCCGTGTTGAGGAGCAGGTCCATGTTGGAGGGCACGCGGCGCGGCAGGTAGATCTGCAGCAGCTCCATGAGCATGGAGAGCATGCCTCCGCACAGCACGGCGACCGGCACGGCGGCGCGCGGCCAGCCGGTGCGCAGCAGGGCCAGGGCCAGCAGGAAGCCCAGCGGGGCATAGCCCGCGACGTTGATGTTGACGTCGAACCACGTCCAGTACGGCGGCGGGACGCGGGCCGTGAGGAAGACCAGGGGCGAGATGCCCTGCTCGCGCCAGCCTTCGAAGGGGAACAGGCTCGCGAAAACGATGAGCGCGATGTAGATCAGCGCGAGCGGCCAGGCGGACGTCTTGTGCACGGCTGGGCGCGCCCGGCTCAGAACGGCTTGACGACCACCAGCACCACCGCTGCCACCAGCAGCAGCACCGGCACCTCGTTGAACCAGCGGTACCAGCGGTGGCTGTGGCCGTTGCGCCCGGCGACGAACTTGCGCAGCAGCACGCCGCAGGCGTGGTGGTAACCCACGGCCAGCACCACCACGGTGAGCTTGGCGTGCATCCAGCCGTTGCCGGGGCCGCGGCCGATGCCGTAGCCCAGGTAGAGCCACAGGCCCAGCGCCAGCGCCGGCACGGCCAACAGCGTGGTGAAACGCAGCAGCTTGCGCGCCATGAGCTGCAGGCGCTCGCGCTCGGCGGTGGAATCGGGCGGCACCATGGCGAGGTTCACGAAGATGCGCGGCAGGTAGAACAGGCCGGCGAACCAGCTGGCCACGAAGACGATGTGGAAGGCTTTGACCCAGAGCATGGGTGGCAGTGTACGTGGGGGCGGGCGCCCGTCCGGCGGCACGCACTTCCGAAACGGGAGCACAATTTCGGGATGCATCTCTCCAGCCCCCCGCCCTTTCCCCAGCACCGTCCCCGCCGGCTGCGGCGCGACGCGTTCACCCGCAACCTCGTGCGCGAGCATCGGTTGTCATCGCACGACTTCATCTACCCGGTGTTCGTGCACGAAGGCACGAACCACCGCCAGGCCGTGCCCTCGATGCCCGGCGTGGACCGGCTGAGCCTGGACCTGCTGCTGCCCGTGGCGGAAGACTGCGTGCGCCTGGGCATCCCGGTGCTGGCGCTGTTCCCCTCGATCGACGCGGCGCTCAAGACGCCGGACGGCAAGGAGGCGCTCAACCCCGACGGCCTGATCCCCCGCGTGGTGCGGGCGCTGAAGAAGGAATTCCCCGAGCTGGGCGTGCTCACCGACGTGGCGCTGGACCCCTACACCAGCCACGGCCAGGACGGCATGCTCGACGAGACCGGCTACATCCTGAACGACGAGACGGTGGAGCTTCTCGTCGGCCAGGTGCTCACGCATGCCGAGGCGGGCGTGGACATCGTGGCGCCCAGCGACATGATGGACGGCCGCATCGGCGCGATCCGGGACGCGCTGGAGGCACAGGGCCACATCCACACGCGCATCATGGCCTACAGCGCGAAGTACGCGAGCGCCTTCTACGGCCCGTTCCGCGACGCCGTGGGCACGCGCGGCGCGCTCGGCAAGGCCGACAAGAACGTCTACCAGATGGACCCGGGCAACACCGACGAGGCGCTGCGCGAGGTGGCGCTGGACATCGCCGAGGGCGCGGACATGGTGATGGTCAAGCCCGGCATGCCCTACCTGGACGTGGTGCGCCGCGTGAAGGACGAGTTCCGCGTGCCGACCTTCGCCTACCAGGTGAGCGGCGAATACGCCATGCTGAAGGCGGCGGCCGCGAACGGCTGGCTCGACCACGACGCGGTGATGATGGAATCGCTGCTCGCGTTCAAGCGCGCGGGCGCGGACGGCATCCTGACGTACTTCGCGCGCGATGCCGCGCGGCTGTTGGCGAAATAAGGGGCATCCATGTCGCCGATCTGCCTGGGCCCGGAAAAAGCAGAAGACCCGCTCGGGGTGCGGCCTTGACCGCGGATTCGGACGGCAAGGTCCGGGTCTTCCACATCCAGCCGCAGGGCGCGGTCGAGCTGGACGCCATCCCGCAGCGCATGCCCGCGCAGGGCTTCGTGTGGATCGCCTGCACGCGCGCGACCTTCTCGGCGCGGCTGGGGGCGCTCCAGTCGTCCCTGCAGTCGCTGGCGGGCCAGCAGCTGGTCGACCTGCACGTCTCCGACCTGCTGAACGCCCAGCTGCCGTCGCACTACGACTACACCTCGCAGTACGACGTGCTGGTGTTCCGCCGGCTGAGCGCCACCCAGTGCGACACCGGCGGGGTGCCCAGCCTGGCGAGCCTCTCCGGACCGGGCGCCAATCGGGCCGCGCCGCCGGTGCTGCGCCGCATCAACACCAGTCCGGTCGGCTTCGCGGTGTTCGACCAGGTGCTGCTGTCCGTCCATCCGGACGACTGCACCGTGCGCGACGCCTTCGCCGCGCGCCTGCTCACCGCCCACCAGCCCGCGCCGGCGCAGGAGCCGACGGCGCAGATCGCCACGCCCGAGCATCCCCCATCGGAAACGCTGGCGCGCGAGCAGCGCACCGCGCCGGCGCCGGGTGCGCGCCTGCCGACCAGCCCGGCGGACCTGATGCTGCGCGTGGTGAACCTCATCGTGGACAACTACCTGGACCTGCGGCGCGAGCTCTCCCGCCAGCTGGACCACTGGCAGGCGGAACTGCTGCGGCCCCGCGGGCGCTTCGCCAACTGGAGCGCGCTGCTGGATGCGCGGCTCACGCTGCACCAGCTCGACGAGATCTGCGAGGACCAGCGCGCCGCCGTGCAGGACTGGGTGGACACGCTGGAGACCTGGGCCCTGCCCGACGGCATGCCCGCGCTGCGCGAGCTGGAACTGCTCAAGGTGCGCAGCCGCGACGTGCTGGAGCACATCGAACGGGTGGTGCACCATGTGCGCCGGCTGGAGCAGAGCACCGAGACGGCCGTGCAGATGCACTTCAGCGTGCAGAGCAACCGCACCAACGACATCATGCGCACGCTCACCGCCCTCACGGCCGTGTTCCTGCCGCTCAACCTGATCGCGGGCATCTTCGGCATGAATTTCGAATTCATTCCCCTGGTCCACAAGCAGGATGGCTTCTGGTGGGCCATGGCGACCATGACGGTGATCGCCATCGCGCTGGTGGCGCTGTTCTGGCGCAAGCGCTACCTGGCCCGCACCGGGCAGCATTGACGATGTCCGCCCGTCCCGGCTGACGGGCGACAGCGGAGATCGGCCGCAGCGCCGGGCCCTCTCCCCATCCGCTTTGCCCCGCCCGGCCATGGCGGGGCTGGTCGCGGCCGCGCCATCCCCTTGTCGAACCCCTTGCGCCGCAATCAAAGACTTGACATTATTTGTCTAGTCAATTAATGTTGCGGCATGAATTCTCAGACAGTTGCGTCCCCTCCCGCCCACGGCCTCATCGAACAGAGCATCGGCTACCAGATGCGCCGCATCGTCAGCCTGATGGGCAGCGAGGTGGACCGCCGCGTGGAGCCGCTGGGCCTGACCGATGCGCAGTGGCGCCCGCTGCTGCGGATCTTCCTGGCCTCCGGGCAGGAAAGCACCGTCGCCGCCCTCGCCCGTGTCTGCCAGCTCGATGCGGGCGGCATGACCCGGCTGCTGGACCGGCTGGAGGCCAAGGGCCTGTGCCGCCGCGAGCGTTCGCAGGAAGACCGCCGCGTGGTGCATCTCGCGCTGACCGAGGAAGGCCATGCCGCCGCCGCCCAGCTGCCTGCGCTGCTGCTGGACCTGCAGAACACGGCCCTGCACGGCTTCAGCGAGGCGGACACGGCGGCGTTCCGCAGCTACCTGGCCCGCATCTACGAGAACGTCACCACGCGGCTGACGCCGCCGGACGGCGCTTAAGGCACCGCCCACCCCTTTTCCTCGAGCACGACACAACATGAACAACCATCTGGCTCCCCTTCCTCCCGCCCCCTCCGGCCCGCTGCCGGGCACGCCGGCGGTGCACGCCGTGCCGCGCTGGCATGCGGCGGCGCAGTATTTCGGCACGGTGGCGTTCGCGCTGCTCGGGCTGACGGCCTGCGCCGACATGTCCGGCATCGCATCCCAGGCGAAGATGCGCGACGCGGCCTCCCTGGGCCTCGCAGCGCAGGCCCAGGGCGTGGCCGACGTGGCACGCGCCTTCGCCGACCCCGCCGTGGCCTCCGACTGGTGGCGCGGCTTCGGCGATGCGCAGCTGGATGCGCTCATCGACCAGGCCCTGGCGCAGAGCCCCAACCTGAAGCTGGCCGAGGCCCGCATCGCCCGCGCCCGGGCCTACACGGAAGCGACCCGCGCCGCCGACCGCCCGCAGGTGAACGGCAGCCTCGACGCCACGCGCCAGCACTACAGCGCCAACTCCATCTACCCGCCGCCGCTGGGCGGCGCCACCGAGAACAGCGCCACCGGCCGCCTGACGGGCAGCTGGGAGCTGGACTTCTTCGGCAAGAACCGCGCGGCCATCGATGCCGCCGTGGGCAGCGCCAACGCCGCCGTCGCCGACGCGCAGGCCGCGCGCGTGCTGCTGGCATCGAACGTGGCGCGGCAGTATGTGGAACTGGCGCGGCTGCAGGCCCAGCTCGGCGTGGCGCAGCGCACGCTGGAGCAGCGCAGCCAGACGCTCTCGCTGGTGCGCGACCGCGTGAGCGCCGGGCTGGATACGCGCCTGGAGGAGCGCCAGAGCGAAGGCAGCCTGCCCGAGGCGCGCCAGCAGATCGAGGTACTGCGCGAGCAGGCCGCCATGGCCCGCAACGCGCTGGATGCGCTCGTCGGCCAGCCCGGCGCCGCGCAGTCGCTGGTGCCGGCCCCGCTGGCGTCGCTGCGCCCCATCGCCCTGCCGGCCGCGCTGCCCGCGGACCTGCTGGGCCGCCGCGCGGACATCGCCGCCGCGCGCTGGCGCGTGGAGGCCGCCTCGCAGGAGGTGGCCGTGGCCCGTGCGCAGTTCTATCCCAACGTGAACCTCACGGCCTTCGTGGGCCTGGCATCGCTCGGGCTGGACAACTTCGTCAAGGGCGGCAGCCGTGAATGGGGCGTGGGCCCGGCCATCCGCCTGCCGATCTTCGAGGCAGGCCGGCTGCGCGCCAACCTGCGCGGCAAGGCCGCCGACGTGGATGCGGCGGTGGAGAGCTACAACGCCACGCTGCTGGACGCGCTGCACGAAACGGCCGACCAGATCGCCGCCGCACGCTCCATCGACCAGCAGATGGCCGAGCAGCGCGAGGCGCAGGCCGCGGCCGAGAGCGCGTATGCCATCGCGCAGCAGCGCTACCGGGCGGGCCTGGGCAACTACCTGAACGTGCTGTCCGCCGAAACCAGCGTGCTGCAGCAGCGCCGCCAGGCGGTGGACCTCGCCGCGCGCCGCCTGGACACCCAGGCACGGCTGGCGCGGGCACTGGGCGGGGGCTATGCCGCCACCGATCCGGTCCTCGCCGCCGCACCTGCGGCCGCGGGCGCCGCCCGCTGACGCTCCACCCGACGCTTTCCCCCCCTTCCGATTCCCTCCATTCCTGCCGCGCGGATTTCCATTTCTGCTTCCCGCGGGGAGACACTTCCATGAACGCACCCCAGAACGCTTCCGATTCCTCCAATGCTCCGGCCGCCGCCCCGGACGCCAAGGCCCGCCGCCGCAAGACCCTGGTGGCCCTGGCCGCCGTCGTCGTCGTGGCGGGCGCCGGGTGGGGCCTGTACGACTGGCTCGTGCTGAGCCACTACGAGGACACCGACAACGCCTACGTGCAGGGCAACGTCATCCAGATCACGCCGCAGACCGGCGGGACGGTGATGTCCATCATGGCCGACGACACCGACTTCGTGAAGGCCGGTGCTCCGCTGGTGCAGCTGGACCCGGCCGATGCCCGCGTGGCGCTCGCGCAGGCCGAGGCGGGCCTGGCCCAGGCCGTGCGCCAGGCGCGCACCGTGTACGTGAACAACGGCTCGCTGAACGCGCAGATCACGCTGCGCCAGGCCGAGGTGTCGAAGGCGCGCTCGGACGTGGCCCGCGCCCAGGAAGACCTGCAGCGCCGGCAGTCCCTCTCGGGCAACGGCGCCGTCTCGAAGGAAGAGCTGCAGCACGCGCAGAACCAGGTGGACGCGGCCCGTTCGGCGCTGGCCGCCGCGCAGGCCGGCGTGGAGGCCGCCCGCGAGCAGCTGACCAGCAACCAGTCGCTCACGCAGGGGATTCCGGTGCAGGAGAATCCCAACGTGCTGGCCGCCGCCGCCAGGGTGCGCGAGGCGTATCTCGCGGAGCGTCGCACCGCCCTGCCCGCGCCGGTGGACGGCTACGTCGCCAGGCGCATCGTGCAGCTCGGCCAGCGCGTGGCGCCCGGTGCGCCGCTCATGACCATCGTGCCGCTCAGCCATGTCTGGGTGGATGCGAACTTCAAGGAAAACCAGCTGCGCAACCTGCGCCTGGGCCAGCCCGCCAAGCTCACGGCCGACCTCTACGGCAGCAAGGTGGAATACACGGGCAAGGTGGTCGGGCTGGGCGTGGGCACGGGTGCGGCGTTCGCGCTGCTGCCGGCGCAGAACGCCACCGGCAACTGGATCAAGGTGGTGCAGCGCGTGCCCGTGCGCATCGCGCTCGACGCCGAGCAGCTCAAGGACCATCCGCTGCGCGTGGGCCTGTCGATGGACGTGACGGTGAACACCCAGGACCGCAGCGGCGCCCTGCTGGCCGATGCCCCGCGCGCCCAGGCCGTGGCGCAGACCGCCGTGTACTCGGACCTCGACAAGGGCGCCGACGACGAGGTGGCCCGCATCATTGCGGCCAACGCGGGGCCGGCCGCCCGCGCGGGCGATGCCCGGCAGACGCCCACCCGCGGCGACGCGGCCGCCGCCAGGGCCCGGCCGGTGCGCACCGCCGCCGCGCACGCTTCCGGCCAGCCGCAGGCCCATTGATCCGCGGCGGCGCTGATCCCTTCCCGGAACTTCCATGTCCTCTCCCACCCACACACCGCCCCTGGCGCCGCCGCCGCTCGAAGGCAGCGCGCGCATGTGGGGCACGCTGGCCCTGTCGGCGGCCACGTTCATGAACGTGCTGGACACGTCGATCGCCAACGTGTCCCTGCCCGCCATCGCGGGCGACCTCGGCGTGAGCCCCACGCAGGGCACCTGGGTCATCACCAGCTTCGCGGTGGCCAACGCCATCGCGGTGCCGCTCACCGGCTGGCTGTCGCAGCGCTTCGGACAGGTGCGCCTGTTCGTGGCCAGCGTGACGCTCTTCGTGATCGCCTCGCTGCTGTGCGGCATCGCGCCCAACATGGCCACGCTGATCGCGTTCCGCGCGCTGCAGGGCTTCGTGGCGGGGCCGATGATCCCGCTGTCGCAGTCGCTGCTGCTCTCCAGCTACCCGCGCGCGCTCGCGGGCCTGGCGATGGCGATGTGGTCGATGACCACGCTCATCGCGCCCGTGATGGGGCCGCTGCTGGGCGGCTGGATCACCGACAACCTGACCTGGCCCTGGATCTTCTACATCAACGTGCCCGTGGGCATCGTGGCGGTGCTTGTCACCTGGGGCATCTTCCACAAGCGCGAATCCGAGCGGCGCGCGCTGCCGATCGATTCCGTCGGCCTGGCCCTGCTCGTCATCTGGGTGGCGGCGATGCAGGTGATGCTGGACATCGGCAAGGAGCACGACTGGTTCGCCTCGCCCTGGGTGGTGGCCTGCGGCGTGGTGGCCGTGGTGGGCTTCGTCGCCTTCATGGTCTGGGAACGCGGCGAGGACCACCCGGTGGTGGACCTGTCGCTCTTCAAGATCCGCAACTTCTGGGCCGGCGCGCTCGCCACGTCGGTGGGCTACGGCCTCTTCTTCGGCAACGTGGTGCTGCTGCCGCTCTGGCTGCAGCAGTACATGGGCTACACCGCCACGCAGGCGGGCATGGTGATGGCGCCGGTGGGCCTGCTGGCGCTGGTGCTCTCGCCGGTGGTGGGCAAGAACATCGCCAAGGTGGACCCGCGCCGCTTCGCGACCTTCGCCTTCCTGGTGTTCGCGCTGGTGCTGTGGATGCGGTCGCGCTTCAATACGCAGGCCGACCTGATGACGATCATGGTGCCCACCATCATCCAGGGCATCGCCATGGCGTTCTTCTTCATCCCGCTGGTGACGATCACGCTGTCGGAGATCGCGCCCGCGCGCATTCCCTCGGCCTCGGGGCTGTCGAACTTCATGCGCATCACGGCCGGAGCGATCGGCACCTCCGTCTCGACCACGCTGTGGGAACGGCGCGCCACGCTGCACCATGCGCAGCTCACCGAAGGGCTGCAGCAGGGCGGCGTCGCGGTCACCCAGACGCTGCAGGGGCTGCAGGCCGGCGGACTCACCGCCGAGCAGGCGCTCGCGCAGGTGGAGCGGCTGGTGAACCAGCAGGCCTTCATGCTGGCGGCCAACGACATCTTCTATGCGTCGGCCGTGCTGTTCCTGCTGCTGATCCCGCTCGTGTGGCTGTCCCACCCGGTGCGCGCGAGCGCGGGCAGCGCCGATGCGGCCGCAGGCGCGCATTGACGGGGGAACACCCCCCTGAGCGGCTGCGCCGCTCGGTGCTGCCGCCAGAGTCGGCTGCCCTTCGTGCACGTCCAAGCCTGCGCAGGCAGGCTTGGAGCCGCGGCACTCAGCCCCCGCTCTCGCCATGCTGCGCATGGCGGGCAGGGCGGAGTGAGGACCGCGGCTCCATGCCCGCCTGCGCGGGCATGGAAGGGACGAACGCCCCTCGGCTCTGGCGAGGGGCTGGACGCCGGTGGCCCGGCAGAGCCGGTTCCACGGCGTCTGCTGGCTTGGCCTGCTCCGCGGCCATTTGACGGGTGCCGCTGCGCCGGCTTCAAAGGCCCGAGGGCGGGCCTCTGAAGCGCCCTTCGACGGCAGCTCAGCCCAGGTGCTTCGCGAAGAACGCCAGCGTGCGTTCGCGTGCCAGGTCCGCCGAGGGCGCGTCGTAGGAGCCGCGCTGGTCGCAGTTGAAGCCGTGGTCGGCTTCGTAGATGTGGGCCTCCACCTCCGGATGCGCCTTGCGGAAGGCCTCCACGCCGTCGAGCGGGATGTAGTGGTCGCGCTTTCCGAAGTGCGCGATCACGGGGCAGCGGGGCGTGCGGGCCACTTCCTGTTCGCCCGTGATGCCGCCGCCGTAGTAGACCGCGGCCGCCGACAGGCCCTGCAGCTCGCAGGCCGCCCGCCAGGACAGCAGGCCGCCCCAGCAGTAGCCCACGATGCCGACCTTGCCGCCGCTCTGCTGCGCCGCATGGTCGATGGCCGCCTGGATGTCGGGCAGCACGCCGGCGCCCGGCAGCGCCTCGACCTGCTGCTTGAGGCCGAAGCCCTCCTTCATGTCGTCGTCGCCGTAGCCCAGTTCAACGTCCGGCTGCACGCGCGCGAAGGTGGCGGGCGCCACCGCCAGGTAGCCGGCCGCCGCATAGCGGTCGGCCACGGCGCGGATGTGCGAATTCACGCCGAAGATTTCCTGCAGCACCACCACGGCGCCGCGCGCCGGGCCTTCGGGCTTCGCCACCCAGGCGGGTACCTTGAAACCGTCGGCCGAGGCCAGATCCACGAAACTGCCCATGTCGTCACTCCTTCGATGTTGACTGTGTGAGCGCCCCCCGCACGGGGAGCGGCGAAAAGAACCGATCGCAGCGCACGCCCGCCCGGGGCCGGCGGTGCTGTAATCGCGCCACGGCATTCTTGCAGGAGACGCTCCCATGGACAAAAAAGTGGTTTTGGTGACGGGCGGCAGCCGCGGCATCGGCGCGGCCACCGCCCGGCTGGCGGCCCGGCGCGGCTGGGCCGTGGCCGTGAACTACGCCCGCGACGCGGCCGCGGCGGCGCGCGTGGTGGACGGCATCCTCTCGGAGGGCGGAGAGGCCGTCGCGCTGCAGGGGGACGTGGCCGACGAAGCGCAGGTCGTGGCCCTCTTCGCGGCGGTGGATGCGCAGCTGGGCCGGCTTTCGGCCCTGGTGAACAACGCCGGCGTGGTGGACGTGCCCTCGCGCGTGGCGGAGATGGGCGGCGAGCGGCTGCGGCGCATGTTCGGCATCAACGTGCTGGGCAGCTTCTTCTGCGCCCGCGAGGCCGTGCGGCGCATGAGCACCCGCGAAGGCGGCAGCGGCGGGAGCATCGTCAATGTCTCCAGCGCCGCGGCCCGCCTGGGCGCGGCCCACCAGTACGTGGACTATGCGGCCGCCAAGGGGGCGATCGACGCGATGACGGTGGGCCTCGCGCGCGAAGTGGCGGCCGAGGGCATCCGCGTGAATGCGGTGCGGCCCGGCCTGATCGACACGGAGATCCACGCCAGCGGCGGGCTGCCCGACCGCGTGCGCGACCTCGCCCACCAGGTGCCCATGGGCCGCGGCGGCACGGCCGAGGAGGTGGCCGAATCCATCGTCTGGCTGATGTCGGACGCCGCGAGCTACACCACCATGAGCCTGCTGGAAGTCTCCGGCGGCCGCTGACACGGAAAGCCCCCATGGACCTCAAGCCGCTCATCACCCTGCTGGCCATCGTGAACCCGCTGGCCATCGTCCCCTTCTTCATCCACTACACCGACGGGTTCTCGCCGCGCCAGCGGCGGCGCACCATCCAGGTGGCGGCCTTCAGCGCGTTCTGCGTCATCGCGGCCTGCGCGCTGCTGGGCCTGCAGATCCTGGCGTTCTTCAACATCTCGCTGCAGAGCTTCCAGGTGGGCGGCGGCATGCTGCTGCTCATCAGCGCGATGAACATGCTCAACGCCCAGCCCGCCGAGGCCAAGCCCCACACCCACGAACTGGAGGAAGGCGCCGAGAAGGCCGCCCAGGGCGACAGCATCGCCGTGGTGCCGCTCACCATCCCGCTGCTCACCGGGCCGGCGAGCATGTCCACCGTGGTGATCTACGCCGACCGGGCGCAGACCGTCTGGCAGCACCTCGCGCTGGTGGGCTATGGCGTGGTGATCGCGCTGGCCACGGCGGTGTGCTTCGCGCTCGCCGACCCGATCGCGCGCGTGCTGGGCAAGACCGGCATCAACGTGATGACGCGGCTCATGGGGCTGATCCTCGCCGCGCTCGCGGTGGAGGTGATGGCCGACGGGCTGGGCAAGCTGTTCCCCGTGCTGGTGGCGCGCTGACCATGGCCGCCCGCCTGCTGCTCGTGGAGGACGACCCGGCGATCGCGCGCACGGTGGCCTACGCGCTGGAGCGCGACGGTTTGGCGGTGAGCCACAGCCTGCTGCTGAGCGATGCCCGCAGCCTGCTGCGCTCCCACCGCTTCGACCTGCTGGTGCTGGACGTGGGCCTGCCCGACGGCAGCGGCCTGGATCTGCTGCGGGAGCTGCGGCAGCAGGGCCACGGCCTGCCGGTGCTCATGCTGAGCGCGCACGGGGAGGAGATCGACCGCGTGCTGGGGCTGGAACTCGGCGCCGACGACTACCTGCCCAAACCCTTCAGCCCTCGCGAGCTGGCGGCGCGCGCCAAGGCGCTGCTGCGCCGCGCCGCCGGGCCCGCGGCCGTGCCGGCTCCGGCGGGTTCGCCATCGGCCGGCAGCGCCTTCCACGACGACCTGGCCGGCCAGCGAGTGCACCTGCACGGCCGGCCGCTGGAGCTCACGCGGCGCGAATACCGGCTGCTGTCGGTCCTGCTCGCCGGCGCGGGCCGCATCCACACGCGCGACGCCTTGCTGGCCGCCGCCTGGGGCAGCGACAGCGAGAGCACCGACCGCACCGTGGACACCCACGTCAAGACCCTGCGGGCCAAGCTGCGCGAGGCCGATCCGGCGCGCGATTACATCCGCACGCACCGCGGCATGGGCTATTCCCTGGAGGTATGAAGCCCGCCCTGAGGCGCTTCGCGCCATCCCCCCGAGGGCGGACGCCGCCGGTGGCCCGGCAAAGCCGGTTCCACGGCGTCCGCTGGCATGGCCTGCTCCGCGGCCTTCTGACGGTGTGGGCCGGAGAGCGGTCGGGTATCTGCTGGCGGGCATTACCCGCCTGGAGTGCCCCGCTGGCACGGAAAGGAGGTTAGAACCCATGCGCCTCGGACTGCGGCTGCTGTTCGCGTTCTTCCTCATCAACGGCATCGCGGCGTTCTTCGTGCTGCGGGTGTTCACGGCCGAGATCAAGCCCAGCGTGCGGGAGGTGATGGAGGACATGATGGTGGACACCGCCAACCTGCTGGCGGAGCTGGCGAGCGACGACCTCGCGAGCGGGCGCCTGGCGGCCGGCGCGGAGGACAGCGATTTCGCCCGCCACGTGCGCCGCTACGCGGCCCGGCCGGTCGATGCGTCCATCTGGGGGCTGTCGAAGCAGACGCTGGACTTCCGCGTCTACGTGACCGATGCCCGCGGGCGCGTGCTCTTCGACACCGAGCGGCGCTCCGTGGGCGACGATTACTCGCAGTGGCGCGACGTGGCCCGCACGCTGCGCGGCGAATACGGCGCCCGCGCCACGCGCGACGTGCAGACGGACGACACCAGCGGCGTGATGTACGTGGCCGCGCCCATCTGGATCGACGGCGCCGCCGGGGGCGAGCGGCGCATCGGCGGGGTGCTCACGGTGGCCAAGCCGACGCGCACCGTGCAGCGCTTCATCGACCGCGCCGAACGCAAGGTGCTGCAGGGCGGGCTGCTGCTGCTCGCGCTGTCGGCCGCCGTGGGCGTGGCCGTCACCGTCTGGACGGTGTGGCACGTGCGCCGCCTGCGCGACTATGCCCGCAGCGTGCAGGCACCGGGCGAGGGCGCGGGCCCGCCGCCCCTGGTGCCGCGCGTGCCGGGGGAACTGGGCGACCTCGCGCGCGCCATGGACCGCATGCGCGAGCGGCTCGCGGGCCGCGACTACATCGAGGGCTACGTGCGCGCCCTCACCCATGAACTCAAGAGCCCCGTGGCGGCCATCCGCGGCGCGGGCGAGCTGCTGCAGGACGACCTGCCCGCAGACGACCGCCGGCAGTTCGCGGCCCAGGTGGTGGAGCAGAGCGAGCGGCTGCAGCGCCTCGTCGACCGGCTGCTGGAGCTGAGCAAGCTGGAGCAGCGCCAGCATGCTGAGGCCGGCGCCGCGCCCGTGGCCCTGCGCGCCTGCGCCGAGGCCGCCCTGCGCCAGTGCGCCGCGCGGGCCCGCCAGCGCGGCGTGCGGCTGCAGCTGGAGGGCGAAGGCGGCAGCGGCCCGTGGGAGGCCGAACTCATCACCCTGGCGGTGGGCAACCTCGTCGACAACGCGATCGACTTCTCGCCTGCGGGCGGCACGGTGCGCGTGGTGCTGGACGGAGCCACCGCCACCGTGCAGGACGAAGGGCCGGGCGTGCCGGACTACGCCCTGCCGCGGCTGGGCGAGCGCTTCTTCACCACCGCGCGGCCGGACGGCACGCGCAGCGGCTCGGGCCTGGGGCTGGCGATCGTGAAGCGGGTGATGGCACTGCACGGGGGCCGGCTCGACGTGGCCCGCACCGCACAGGGGCTGCGGGCGACGCTGGTGCTGGGCGGCTGACGGCCCCAAACGGACGCACCCAGCCCTCCAGCCCTCCAGCCCGCGGGCCCGTGGAAGCCGCGTGGCGGCGCCGCGCTACTTCACGCCCGCCTCACACACCTCATTTCCCCCTCACACCCGGAACCCAGACTGCCCCTCCATCACCACTTGCCGGAGGAGCTCCCCTTGAAACGTCCCTTTCTCGCCAAAGCCGCCGCGCTGTTCGCGGTCACCCTGCTGCTGCTGTTCGGGCTGGGCATGGTCGAAGACACCGTGCGCGACCGGCAGCACTACCGCAGCGAAGCCACCCGCAGCGTGGCCCAGAGCCTGGCCGGGCCTCAGACGCTGCTCGGGCCGATGCTGCACAGCGCCTGCGTGGAAACCTGGGACGTCGTGACCGGCAAGGGCGAGGAGCGCCGCACGACCGAGCAGCGGCGCGAGTTCCTGCTCACCGCCATGCCCGAATCGCTGCAGGTGCGCTCGGGCGCCGCGATGCAGCAGCTGGCGCGCGGCCTGCACCAGGTCAACGCCTATACCCTCCAGGCGCACGTCACCGCGCGCTGGGCCACCCTCGCGGACCTGCGGCCGCACGCCACCGTGGAGGGGTCGCGCATGCAGTGCGGCGCGCCCATCCTCATGCTGGCCGTGGGCGATGCCCGCGGCATCCGCGCCGCCCGCGTGGAGATCGACGGGCAGCCGCTGGCGCTCAAGCCCGGCACCTTCCACCCCACCTACACGCGCGGACTGCACACGCCGCTGCCGGAGTCGCTGCGCGGGCGCGGCGAGCCCCTGAGTGCCTCGGTGGATCTCGAACTGGTGGGGACCGAGCGGCTCTCGGTCGTGCCCCTGGGCGGCACGACCGACGTGCAGTTGCAGAGCAGCTGGCCGCACCCGTCGTTCGGGGGCCGTTTCCTGCCGTCGGAGCGCACGGTCGGCGACGACGGGTTCACGGCGCGCTGGCACCTCTCCGCGCTGGCCACCACCGCGCAGCAGGACGTGGCGGCCAGCCGGCGGCTCTGCGACATCGGGGGCGATGCGGCGCCCTACGAGCCGCCGGGCACGGCCGAGGCGGGCTGCGCCGACGCGTTCGGCGTGTCGTTCATCGATCCGGTCAACCCGTATTCGCTCTCCGACCGCGCCACGAAGTACGGCGTGCTGTTCATCGCGCTCACCTTCGTGGCCGTGGGCCTGTTCGAGCTGCTGCAGCGGCTGCGGGTGCACCCGGTGCAGTACCTGCTGGTGGGCAGCGCCCTGTGCAGTTTCTTCCTGCTGCTGGTGAGCCTGTCCGAGCACCTGCCGTTCGGCACGGCCTACGCGGCGGCGGCCGGCGCATGCGTGCTGCTGCTGGCCTACTACGCCTGCCACATGCTGCGCAGCGTGCGGCGCGGCCTGCCGTTCGGCGCGGGCATCGCCCTGCTCTACGGCCTGCTCTACCTGCTGCTGCAGCTCGAGCAGACGGCGCTGGTGGTGGGATCTCTGGCGCTGTTCGCGGTGCTGGCGTTCGTGATGGTAGCCACCCGCAGGCTGGACTGGTATGCGCTGTCTTCCGGGGGGCGGGCGCTGCCCTCTGCCCCGCGGACGGAGGCAGGCCGATGACCGGGAACACCGCCTCCACCCCCTCCATCGCGGCATCCGCCGTACCACACGGCACCGCAGCCTGGTCGGGCTATCTCTCGGCATGGCAGATGCCCGGAGCGGCCATGGCACCATCGCCCCTCGGCCCGGAGGAGACTGCCCGGCTCGAACGCTACCGCGACCGTTTGCTGGCGGCGTGGGAAGCCCGCGACCAGGACGCCCTGCGCACCGCGAAGCAGGCCGTGCTCCGGACGGTCTGCATGCGCCCGATGCGCAGCCCGGTCTTCACGCAGGCCCTCCGCGTCCTGTCGTGGCGCATGGCGGCGCTGCGCCTGGGACGGTCGCGCGTGTGAGCGTGGCAACGCTGCTGCGCGGTATCCGCCCTGCGGCCTGCCGCCTGGATGACCGACTCAGGCCGCGGCAGCGACCCGGCTCTCGGCTTCCGCCCCGGCCGGATCGCTGGAGCATGCGCCGCCGCAGCCGTGGATGGGCTCGGCCGGCAGCGCGTCCGGCGCATGCACGGTGCCGCTGGCAGGGTCGTAGCCCACGCGGCGCAGGTGCAGGGCCAGCGCGGCATCCATGGTCTGGGTGTGCTGCGGGAACCAGACCGCCAGTTCGCTGGCCATGTGGCGCAGCACGGCGGGCTCGCCGGCTTCGGCGCGGGCCGTGCCCTCGCCCATGACCTGCAGCACCACCTTGTGCTGCAGGCTGTGGCAGTTGCCGGAGGCGAAGCGGGTGGCGGCCATCCAGGCGTCTTCGCGCGCGAAATGCCCGGTGGTGTGCGCCACGAGCGCGCGCCACGCGGGCAGCAGGGCCCCGTCGTCCGCCTCCTGGACGGCGGCCAGCAGCGCGACGAATTCCTCGTGCGTTTCATCCATGAGGGGCAGGTCGAGGGCCAGGCCCTCCGACCATTGCAATGCGGCCATGCGTCTCTCCAATCCTTGGGGCTTCGGGTGAGCGATGCAGCTTAGGCGCTGCCACCCGGCGGGGATTTGACGCAGGTCAGCCTTCTCCCGCGGCGGCAGCCAGGCGGTGGCGAAGGCCGGGCGTGCAGCGAATCCGCACACGCAAAAAAAGAGGCCGGAGCCTCCCTGGTGGAAGGATCCGGCCCACAGAGGACCATGGCGTGGCGTGCCATGGTTCCCACCAGTGTGGCTTACTGGTTGTACATGCGCTTGGCGTCGGCGACGCACTTGTCCTTGGCATCGCCGCTCATCGTGTCGCAGCGCTCCTTGGCGGCCTTGTAGTCGGCTTCGCGCTTCTCTTCGGCGGCGTCCTTCTTGGCTTCCGCCACATTGGCGTTCTTCTCTGCCATCGAGTCGGCGGGCTTGGCCTGGGTGCGTGCCACCTTGGCGTCTTCCTTGGCCTTCACGTGGGCTGCCTTGGCATCCTTCTGGCACACGTTCTTGGCGTCGCCCTGCAGGTCGTCGCACTTTTCCTTGGCGACGTCGTAGGCGGCGTCGGCGCGGGCTTCGGCGACCTTGTAGGTGTTCTTGTCGCTGGGCTTGTACTGCGCCTGCAGTTCGGCCTTGGCGATCTTCTCGTTGCCCTTGGCTTCCTTCTGGCAGACATCCTTGGCATTGCCGGTCATGCCGTCGCACTTGGCCTTGGCGGCCTTGTAGTCGGCGGAGATGCGGTCGCCCGCGGCCTTGTGTTCTTCCTTGGTCATGGCCATGCCGGACGTGGCGATCAGACCGGCGACGGCCAGGGCGAACAGATTGCGTGCGTGTTTCATTGTTTTCTCCTCAAGTCAGTGAAGGGGGGTTGGTTTTTTCGAAGGCTTCCGGAGCGTTGGCTCCGGCGGCCGATGTGTTGTGAGGGGGAGAGTTTGGACAGCCGGGATCACTTGTCGAAGCGGAAATCCGGATGGCGGTCCTGCCAGTCCTTGAGTTCCTTCTCGGCAGCGTCGCGGGCCAGGCCCTGGCGTTCCTGCAGCTTGCCCAGGAACTGGTCGCGCTTGCCGGCCACGACGTCCAGGTCGTCGTCGGTCAGCTTGCCCCATTGCTCCTTGATCTTGCCGGTGAATTGCTTCCAGTTGCCCTTGATGGTGTCTTCGTTCATGGACGATCCTCTCTTGGTACCTCGCTGCCCCATCCACTCCGGTGGGGTGGAACCCTGCGGGCTGCGATGGAAGAGACTGTAAGAGTCGCCCAGTCACCGTCGCGTAGGTACGCCGGATATGGCCGCGTCAGCCCAGGACTACTGGCGACGTGGGCACCCAGCCATAAAAAAAGGGCATGCGAGCATGCCCTTCGTCTTCGATGGCGCAGCGGCGCCTGGAGGCATCAGTGCGACAGGTGGAGCCCGCACTCGCGGTTGTCCTCGCCCTTGGTGGGATCGACGTAGTCGAAGTTGTTCGGCAGTCCATGCGCCTTGCAGTACTCGTGCAGGTCCTTGGAACTCCAATGCAGCAGAGGCGCGACCTTGATGAGGCCGTCGGGGTTGACGCTCACGGGATCCATCTGCGCGCGCACGGCGGTGTCGGTGGCGCGCAGCGCCGTGAACCAGACCTTGGGCGCCGTCTCGCGCAGGGCGCGCGCGAAGGGTTCGAGCTTGACCTCTTCCGTGAACGCGGCGTGGCGCGGATCGTCCAGCGCGGGCGTGGGACCTTCCACGGCTTCGCGGTGGGCGCGCGAGCGCCTGGGCAGGTAGATGCGCAGGTCGAGGTTCAGCAGGCGCGCCACCTCGTCGGCATAGCGGTAGGTGGCCTCGGTGTTGTAGCCGTTGTCCATCCACACCACCGGGATGTCCGGCCGGGCCTGCGTGCACATGTGCAGGATCACGGCCTCGAACGGCCGGAAATTGGTGGTGACGATGGCGGGCTGGCCCAGGCCGATGGCCCAGTCCACGAGGCCCTGCGCGTTGCGGCCGAGTTCGGCGTTGATCTGTGCGAGGTCGATGCTGCTCATGGAAATGCGTGGCTCCGGTGACCCGCCGGGAAGGAGATGGAGGACCGGCGGCAGGGTGGGGATTGTGCCGCGCGCCCGGCCGTGGACGCCGGACCCGGCCGGACGCCCCCGCTGCGCGCAGGGGCCTTCCGCCTTCCCGCAACAAACATGTCCATATGTCACTGTCGAGTCACACAACATGGTTACAAATTGCCAGCCTCCGGGGCCGCCGTGCGCCGGAGCACGCCCACAACGCTCTACAACATCCGCGTCCCATGTCCATTTCCCCGCTCCGCGCACGCCAGCCCGTGCGCCATCCCGTGGCAGTCGCCTCCTCCCTGCTGGTCCTTCTCCTGAGCGCCTGCGGCGGCTCCGGAGGTACGTCCGACAACTTCGAGAAGGGACGCTGGACCACTGGCGACCTGCACACGCACACCGTCCAATCCGACGACTCGCGCACCACCCAGACCCTGGACTTCCTGCTGGGCAAGGCCTTCACCACCTATGGGCTGGACTGGATGGCGGTCACCAACCACCTGCGCTCGTCCAAGTACGACGATGCGGCGAACCTGCTGCCCGCGCCCCGGGCCTTCGCCTACGGCATGGAGGCGTACGAGATGCCGCGCATCAAGGCGCTGCAGGATGCCGGCAGCTACAAGGGCAAGCTGATCTACTCCGCCTTCGAATGGGACATGCCCACGCACGACCACATCGGCGTCGGCATCTTCCAGGGGGCCAGCGGCAGCTGGAAGACCTCCCCGAGCGCCGCCAAGGAGTTCCAGTACCTGTTCACGACGGGCGCCGAAACGCTCTTCGATCCGGCGGACGTGGCCCGCTGGAAGCCCCAGTACCCGCAGCGCTACAACCAGACGGGCGAAGACGCCCTCAAGGCCATCGCCTGGCTCAAGGACAAGTACCCCGACACCAGCTACGCGCTCATCAACCATCCCTCGCGCAACCCGGGCAAGTACACGATCGCCGACTTCCGCCAGATGAACGATCTGGCGCCCCGGATCGTGTTCGCCATCGAGGGCATGGTGGGCAACCAGCTCGAACCCGACCGCGGCGGCTACACCTCCGCCTATGTCGATGCCAACCGGCCCAACCGCACCTACGGCGGAACGGACTACGTCGTGGCGCAGGTGGGCGGCGTGTGGGACGCGCTGCTGGGCGAGGGCCGCCGCATCTGGAACATCGCCGACTCCGATTCGCACTTCGAGATCGACTCGAACAACAACAGCAGCGGCTACTACCCCGGCGAATACGCCAAGAACTACGTCTGGCAGGCCGCCAAGGCGGACGGCCACATCGGCGGGCTGGTCGACAGCCTGCGCGCGGGCCGCAGCTTCGGGGTGTTCGGCGACCTGATCAACGCCCTGGACTTCCAGGTGTCCGGCGCGGCCGGCAGGGCGACCATGGGCCAGGAGATCCAGGCAGCCTCCGGCGAACGCGTGACGGTGCGCATCCGCTTCAAGAGCCCGCCGGTCAACAACTACCAGCGCCCGGTGGCGAGCGGCAACCTGGGGAACATGACGCCCAAGGTGGACCACGTGGACCTCATCGTGGGGGACGTGGGCGCCAAGGCGCTTCCCGGCACCGACGCCTACCGGCAAGCCACCAACCCGAGCACCCGCGTGGTCCGCCGCTTCACGGCCGCGGACTGGACCACCGACGAGGAAGGCTACAACGTGGTGGAGTTCCCGATGACGGTCACGAAGAACCAGTACCTGCGGCTGCGCGGCACCAACCTGGGCGAGAACGTGGCCGGGCTGACGTCCGGGGGCGAGCCGCTGCCGGACCAGCCGGTCACCACGACCGATCCCGCCAGCCGCCACGACCAGATCAACGACCGCAACTACGGCAGCCTCTGGTTCTATTCGAACCCGGTCTTCGTGTCGCTGCGCTGATCGCGCCACACCTCGCCGCCCGCCTGGGTGAAGTCGGCCAGCGAGGCGCGCAACCGTAGCACGCCGGTGCGTCCCGCGGCGCCGCTCAACGGCGGCGCCGCTCAACGGCGGTGGCGCGCTGACCGGCAGCACGCTGAACCGCTACCTGACGCGCGCCGCTACGTGCAGGACCAGATCACTTTCACGCCGCTGCTTGCGGGGGAGCCCTGCACCATCGCACAGCCCCTGTCCAGGGGCTCTGCGGGAATGTCCTGCATGCCGAAATGCAAGGGTCAGCGGGAAGCGAAAAACACGGCAGTTGCGGCACAGTGCGGGGCGCGTGCCTGCGGGATGGATGGGCATGCGCACCGGCACGCTCACCGTGGGCGGCGGGTGGTCCATGCCCGCTGCACGGGCAGAAAGAACAACAATGTCGCTTGCCTACTGGTTCCGGGAGGAACCTGCGGAGCCCATCGAGAATGGGAGAATTCAATACGGACCGGGAAAGGGGTTGCCCAAGCTGGTTTTCAAAGGGTTGGACAAGTCACAGAAACTTGTCGAGAAGATAGCCACCGTCGATCCGGTGCGCAAGAAGATCATCCTGATCCAGCCTAGAGAGAAAGCCCTTTATGTCTCAGGCTTGCGAGAACCAGGGGTACCGGGATACCTGTATCTGTTCGCCCATGCGAATGCAACCCGCCTGCAGGGAGTGCTAGATATTGGAGAAATCGTCAAGCTATTTCACTTCAGCGGGATCTGGCACAAACAGCCGATCTTGCTAGATGCCTGCAATGCCGGCGCCATGGTAGACGGCGTCGCCAGCGTGTTGGCGAGGTCCTTGCAAACCCACGTGACGGCGCCTACTACGACCACATGGAATCATCCTTTAGGTGGCTCTGCCATCGGTCAAGGAGCCTTCGACAAGCTTCCAGGCATATTGGAGAGGCTGTCCATTCCAAACTTCCTGCGCCCGGGACAGTGGCGAACCTGGGGGCCGGACGGTGAGCCCATCGCCATTACACGCACATCCCCGCGCGATGGTGGTGAACCCGTCAGAGGACCATTGGCAAACGAGCTGCTGAGAAAGCGATGATTTTGCGCTGTTGGAAACGGATGGGCTGCGGCCTGCGACTACTTTTGCTTTTCTCGGCCCTGATCGGCAGCTACACCGCATGGTGGTGGATCGACAGCGCTCGCACCTGCGAAACCCAGGACGAATACAACCTTCGCGGCATCTGCCTCCTGCGCATCCAGGAGCGGGCCGAGCAGGGCGACAACGCCGCACAGTGGGGCTACGGCGCCTACCTCGAAACGGAAGGCAGGGAATCGGAAGCACGCCAATGGCAATTACGCGCCATGCATGGGGCACAGGTGGGGCTGGCCCTTCGCAGCGAGATGAAGGTCTTCTGCGACCGCATTCCGGGCTTCGAGGCGCGCACGGTGGAGGCCATCATGCTGCGCGTGGCGCCGACCAGCCCCGACGCCCATCTTCGTTTGCTGCAACTCTACATCCATCCCGGCTGCGGTGCCTTCGACCTCGATAAGGCCAGTGCGCAGATTCCCCTGCTGACGCAATGCGCGCATCTGACGCTCGAAGACTACCTGGAGCGTGCTGCAAGTGCCAACTACCACATCCCGGCGGACACCCGAACGGCCATCCGCGCCAACCTGGCGCTCTGCGAACAGGAACTGGCGGGGCATGCACCACCGGACACCACCGTGCAGGAATTCATGCCTGTCCGCCGCAAGGACGTGGAAGCACTGCGGCGCCGCCTCGAGGCGGCGTCGCGCTGATTCACCGCCCCATCCGCTCCACCCACTGCGCCACGTCCTGCGCCGCCTGGGCCGCTGCCTCGGCCATGGCGAGCGTGCCGCCGCGCGCGTCGGCCGTGGGGGCCGGCCGCTGGACGACGAAGACACGCTGGGCCATGAGCTTTTCGCCCGCCTGGGTGGAGTCGGCCAGCGAGGCGCGCAAGCGCAGCACGCCGGTGCTGGCCTTGGGCGACTGGAAGACCTGGCTGAATTCCTCGATTTCCACGCGCAGCACCACCGGCGGCTTGCCGGTGTCGACGAGCTGCGATGCGCCCTCGTCGCCCATGAGCACGGCGCGGCGCAGTCCGAGCTGGTCGCGCAGGGCCTGCTGCACGAGTTGCGCGGGAGGCTGGCTCCAGCGCGACTGGCCGTAGGGACGCAGGTGGCGCGGATCGTCGTAGGCCAGGCGGTAGAGCACGGCGGTGCTGCCTTCGACCGGCCCGGCGACGGCCACCTCCGGCAATGCGATGGGCGGCAGCGGCGCACCGCGCTCGGCGGACGATGGCGATGGCGACTGCGCCAGGAGGCCGGGACCGAAGTCGTAGACGTCGGCCCGGACGGGTGGTGCCGGCAGCGCCGAGCAGCCCGCCATCAACGCGGCGGTCGCGAAGGTTGCGGCGGCGGCACAGAGGCCGCGGGCGCGGGGGGTGGCTGCGTGGTGTGCCATGTCTTTCCTCGTCATGTCCAGGGATGCGGAAAAAGGTCCTGCGGATGCGTGCGCGTGGCGGCGGGAAGGCCGCGGATTCACGGTGCCGACGCGGCCGCCGGCGCTTCGAATCCGGGCTCGCCCGGGCCGCCCGCGGCGCGGCCGGGGCCGTAGATGAGCGATTGCGGGTTGTCGCTGAGGTTGCTGGCCGCGCGGCCCAGGCGGCGCACGGCGCGCGAGGTTTCGTCCGCCGCATGGTTCAGGCGCGGCAGGGTCACGCGGCCGAAGCGGTCGGCGGCCAGCGACAGCGATTCCGAGCTGTCGGCGATCTTGTCGATCGGCCCGCCCTCGACGCTGAGCTTGCGCACGGCGATCTTGACCTCGTTGGCGGCGTCGCCGGCGTTGGTGCCGGCCTGCCGCAGGGCCTTGAGCGTTTCGCGCGCGTCGCTCGCCACCGCCGGCACGGCGGCCAGGGCGGGATCGAGGCGCTGCTCCACGGTGGCGTCGAGCCGCTTCATGAGCGTGTTGGCGCTGCCGGCGGCCTGTGCGAGGTTGTCCAGCGCCAGGCTGACGCGCTTCTGGTTCTCGTCGCCCAGCAGGTCGTTGATGCGGTCGGTGGCCTGCTGCACCTGCGCGAGGATGGCGGGGCCCTGCTCCGCGAGCTGGCTGAACGGCGAACTCTTGAGCGGCAGGCGCGGCAGGCCGCTGGAGCCGCGGGGCACCTCCGGCTGCGGGGCCGTGCCGTCGTCGAGCAGCACGTGGGCCAGGCCCGTGACGCCCTGGTAGCCCAGCACGGCGAAGGTGGCGGGGGTGACGGGCGCCTGCTCGTTCACGGCGATGCGGATCAGGACGTTGCCGGGCACGTCGGGATCGAAGCCGATGCGCGTGACCTTGCCCACGGCGACGCCCTTGTAGCGCACGGCCGCCTGCGGCTGCAGGCCGCCGACGCTCTCGCGCGTGGAGAGTTCGTAGAGCTGGTAGCTCGCCCGGTCGCGCGTGAGCCACAGGCCCAGGCCGGCGAGCAGCGCCGCCACCACCACCACGAAGATGCCCGCGGCGAGGGCATGGGACTTGTTTTCCATCAGGCCTCCTGTCCCGGGGCGGCGGCGGCCGGCGGCGCGGACGGCGCCGAGGGCGCGGGCGCCATCGCGCGGCGGCCGCGCTCCCCGAGGAAAAATTGTTGAATGAACGGATGCTCGAAGCGCGTCACTTCCTGCGGCGGGCCGCTGGTGATGACGCGTTTTTCGGCGAGGACGGCGACGCGCGTGCTGAGCGCGAAGAGGGTGTCCAGATCGTGCGTGACCATCACCACGGTGAGGCCCAGCGCCGCATGGAGTTCGCGCAGCAGCTCGCAGAATTCGTCGGAGCTGTTCGGGTCGAGGCCCGCGGTGGGCTCGTCGAGCAGCAGCAGCGGCGGGTCCATGATGAGCGCGCGCGCGAGCGCCACGCGCTTGATCATGCCCCCGGAGAGGTCCGAGGGGCTGCGCGTGGCGTGCTCGGGCTTCAGGCCGACCATGCGCAGCTTGACCATGGCGGCATCGGCGATGAGGTCCTTGGGCAGGGTGCCCTGCTCGCGCAGCGCGAAGGCCACGTTGTCGAGCACGCTGAAGGCCGAGAACAGCGCGCCGTGCTGGAACAGCATGCCCACGCGGCTCGCGGCGCCCGCGCGGCCCATTTCGGCGGCGGGGCGGCCCAGCACGGTGACGCTGCCCTTGGCGGGGTGGGTGAGCCCCAGCATCTGGCGCAGCAGCACCGTCTTGCCGGTGCCCGATCCGCCCACCAGCGCGAGGATCTCGCCGCGCCGCACGGTGAGGTCGAGGTTCTCGTGCACGGCGAACGCCTCGTCGCCCTTGCCGAACACGGTGGAGAGGCCGCGGATCTCGACCACGGGCGGCGCGTCCTGAGGCGGCGGCTCGGGGGCGGCGGCGGGGCCGGTGGCGATGGCGTCTTCTGCTGCGTCGCGCGTCATGCCTAGATCCCGAGGTTCTTGAACGCGATCGCGAAGAGCGCGTCCACGATGATGACCATGGTGATGGCGTTCACCACCGATGCCGTCGTGCCTTCGCCCAGGCTCTGCGTGTTGGGCTTCACGCGCAGGCCCCAGTGGCAGCCGATGAGCGCGATGCCCACGCCGAACACCACCGACTTGGCCATCGCGAGCCCGAGGTTGGAGAAGCTCACCGCGTTGGGCAGCGCCTGCACGAAGTAGGCGGGCGAGACGTCCATGGCGATGTCGGCCGCGAGCATGCCGCCCGCCAGCGCGCAGAGCGTCGTCCAGACGGCGATGAGCGGCATGGCGATGGCCAGGGCCACGGCGCGCGGCATCACGAGCCGGAAGCCGTGCGGAATGCCCATCACGCGCATCGCGTCGAGCTCCTCGGTCACCCGCATGACGCCGATCTGCGCCGTGATGGCCGAGCCGGAGCGGCCCGCCACCAGGATGGCCGCGAGCATCGGGCCCAGTTCCCGGATCAGCGAGATGCCCAGGATGTTGACGATGAACGATTCGGCGCCGAACTGCCGCAACTGCAGGCTCATGAGGTAGGCCAGCACCACGCCGATCAGGAAGCCCACGATGGCCGTGATCGGCATGGCCGTGGCGCCCATGCGGTAGAGGTGGCCGGAGATGTCGCGCCAGGGCGCGCGGCGCGGCGCCCGCACGACGCTGGCGAGATCGATGACGAGCTGGCCCACCAGCTCCAGCAGGTGCCTGCCGTGGCCGAGCGCGTGCAGCACCTTCACGCCGAGGCGGTCCACCTCCTCGGCGAGGCTCCAGTGCGGATCGGGGAGACGGTCGGTGACGGTGAATTCGGCCACGCGGTCGAGCATGTCGCGCTGCGCGTCGTCGAGCGCGACCCGCTCGGGCCACTGGCGCTGCCAGTGGTTCCAGAGCAGTTGCGCCCCGACGTGGTCCAGCCAGTCCACGCTGCGCAGGTCCCAGCCGAGGCCGGCGTCGGGCGCGTGCTGCGCGAGCTGCGCGGACACCTCGCGCCAGGTGCGCCGCGTGCCCAGGTCCGCGGCGCCCCAGCGCCCGTGCAGAACGGCGACCGGCCCTTCGGGCGTGTCGATGCGTTCGATGCGGGGCGGGCTGTCGCTCATGGACGGAGGCGGGACGGAGGCAGGACGGAAGCGGTGGCGCTGGAAAAGTGGCGAAGGGGCGGGGCGTACGGAAGAGCGCCGCACGAACGGCAACGGGATGTTAGCGGAGCGCGGCCGGGCGGACACGTCAGCGCAGAGCCCGTCCGCATGGCGGAAGCCATACATGAAATTTCCTCAAAACCGCATTGCGCCCTGGCCCTGTCGTTATTTTTTGCTATCGATCGGGGAGCGGCAGGTGTTTCCCTATCGACAGCCGGGCAACGCCGCGCACAATGGGCCGGGCCTGCCGCCCCAGGGCTCGCGTTCCTGCCTTTCTTCCATGAGCGACACCACTTTCGACTTCATCGTCATCGGCGGCGGCACGGCCGGCGCCCTGCTCTGCAACCGCCTGAGCGCCGATCCGCGCCACCGCGTCCTGCTCGTGGAAGCCGGCCGCAAGGACGACTACCACTGGATCCACATTCCCGTCGGCTATCTCTATTGCATCGGCAATCCGCGCACCGACTGGCTCTACCAGACCGAACCCGACGAGGGCCTGAACGGCCGCACGCTGCGCTACCCGCGCGGCAAGACGCTGGGCGGCTGCAGCAGCATCAACGGCATGATCTACATGCGCGGCCAGGCGCGCGACTACGACCAGTGGGCGGCCGCCACGGGCGACGACACCTGGCGCTGGGAGAACGTGCTGCCCGCCTTCCGCCGCCACGAGGACCACTGGCGCCTGGACCGCCCGGATACGGCGAGCGAGGCCTTCCGGCAGCTGCACGGCAGCAAGACTACCGGCGGCAGCGGCGAATGGCGGGTGGAGCGCCAGCGCCTGCGCTGGGACGTGCTGGACGCCTTCGCGCGCGCCGCGCAGGAGGCCGGCATTCCGGCCACGGACGACTTCAACGGCGGCACCAACGAGGGCGTGGGCTATTTCGAGGTCAACCAGAAGAAGGGCTGGCGCTGGAACACCGCCAAGGCCTTCCTGCGGCCCACCTGCTACGGCCGGCCGAATTTCGAGATGTGGACCGGCGCGCAGGCCAGCCGGCTGCTGCTGGAAACGCTGCCGGACGGCTCCAGCCGCTGCACCGGCGTGGAGGTCTGGAACGGCAGCGAAATGGTCACCGCGCACGCCGCCCGCAGCGTGGTGCTGAGCGCGGGGGCCGTCAACTCGCCGCAGTTGCTGCAGCTCTCGGGCATCGGCCCGGGAGCGCTGCTGCAGCAGCACGGCATCCCGGTGGCGCACGAACTGCCCGGCGTGGGTTCCAACCTGCAGGACCACCTGCAGATCCGCGCGGTGTTCAAGGTGAACGGCGTGCCCACGCTCAACACGCTGGCGGGCAACCTGTGGGGCCGTGCGCGCATCGGGCTGGAATACGCCCTCAAGCGCAGCGGCCCGATGAGCATGGCGCCCTCGCAGCTGGGCGCGTTCACGCGCAGCGCCCCCGGCCAGCCGCACCCGAACATCCAGTACCACGTGCAGCCGCTGTCGCTCGACGCCTTCGGCGAGCCGCTGCACACCTTCCCGGCCTTCACCGCCAGCGTCTGCAACCTGAACCCGACCAGCCGGGGCACGGTGCGCATCAAGAGCGCCCGCTTCCAGGACGCGCCGGCCATCGCGCCGCGCTACCTCAGCACGCCCGAGGACCGGCAGGTGGCGTCCGACTCGCTGCGCGTCACGCGCCGCATCGTGGCGCAGCCCGCGCTCGCGCCCTACCGGCCCGAGGAGTGGAAGCCCGGCCCGCAGTACGAGACCGACGAGGACCTGGCCCGGCTCGCGGGCGACATCGCCACCACCATTTTCCATCCCGTGGGCACGACGCGCATGGGGGCCGACGGCGACCCGGGCGCGGTGCTCGACGCGCGTCTGCGGGTGCGCGACGGGCGTGGTGGCACCATCGCGGGGCTGCGCGTGGTCGATGCGGGTGCGATGCCCACCATCACCAGCGGCAATACCAACTCGCCCACGCTGATGATTGCGGAGAAGGCCGCCGAGTGGCTGCGCGCGGAAGCGGCGGCCGCCGCCCTGGGCGGCGGCCGCTGAGCCCTGGGTGGGCCGCATGGCGGCCCCGTTGGCGGCAGGTGCGCCCGGCGGTGGCAGCCGGCCTCCCAACGACGGTGCATACGGCCGACCTGCGGGAAACCCCCAATGCACCAGCGGGGTGCGGCAGTTACATTGCGGTTACTCGATCGCACGCAACGTCGTGCAACGAGGGGACCGAGGAGACAAACTCGAACTCGAAAACACCAATCCAAAGCATCCCCTATAAAAGATGCCTTACTTCGAAGCGCCGGCGATCCCGGCGCTTTTTTTTGCCCGCAATCTCTTCCAGGCCCGGCCGCCGCAGGCATCCGGCATCGCACGCCGCACCGCCGAAGCTCCTGAAACGATAGCAGGTGCGACAATCGGGGGATGGAATGGATCATTGTTTCGCTGGCCTCGCTGCTGGCCGGCTTCGTGGACGCCATCGTGGGCGGCGGCGGGCTCATCCTCGTGCCCGCGCTGTTCGCCACCTTCCCCACCGCGCCGCCAGCCACGATGCTGGGCACCAACAAGAGCGGCTCGATCTGGGGCACCGCCATCGCCACCTGGCAGTACAGCCGCCGCGTGGAGATGCGCTGGCAGTCGCTGCTGCCGGCCGCCGCCGCGGGCTTCGCGGGGGCGTTCGCCGGGGCCTGGACGGTCACGGTGGTGCCGGTGGACTTCCTGCGCCGGCTGCTGCCCTTCATCCTGCTGGCCGTGCTGCTCTACACCCTGGCGCGCAAGGACCTCGGCAAGCACCATGCGCCGCGCTTCGAAGGCGGCATGGAAACCCGCGTCGCCTGCCTGATCGGGCTCACCATCGGGTTCTACGACGGCTTCTTCGGCCCCGGAACGGGCAGCTTCTTCGTGTTCCTGTTCGTGCGGCTGCTGGGCTATGACTTCCTGAACGCATCCGCGTCGGCCAAGCTGCTCAACCTCGCGACCAACGTCGCCGCGCTGATCCTGTTCACGGCCAAGGGCCAGGTGTGGTGGCACTTCGCGCTGCCGCTGGCGGTGGCCAACGTGCTGGGCAGCGTGCTGGGCACGCACATGGCGATGAAGCACGGCACGGGTTTCGTGCGCGGCATCTTCATCTTCGTGGTCGGGGCGCTGATCCTCAAAACGGGCTACGACGGGTTCCTGCGCTGAAGCCGTCGGCGCCCGGCGGCGGCGCGTAAGAAGGCTCAAAGGGCCGCGGCCGGACGCAGCCGCTCCGCCGCGCGCACGATCTCGTCGATGAACACCTTCACCGCGGGGTGGTCGCGCTCGCCGCGCCGGAAGGCGACGGAGATCTCCCGGGTGGCGGCCGGCCGCAGGGGTACGGCGCGGGTGCCCGGCAGGGGGCGCAGCAGGCGCAGCCCCGGCACCACGGTCACCGCGCAGCCGGCGCCCACCATGGCGGACACCACCTCGAAGCCCAGCGCGCGCACGTCCATGCGCGGCTCGAAGCCGGCCTCCAGGCAGAGGTGGCGCACGAATTCCCCGAAGCTGCTGGAGGCCGCGTCCATGGCCCAGGGCTCGTTCCGCAGGTCCGCCACGCCCAGCCAGGGGCGGCCCGCCAGCGGATGGGACTCCGGCAGCAGCACGTGCAGCGAATCGCGTGCGAGCGCCACGAAGCCGCAGCCGTCCTGCCGCCGGTCGCGGCGCAGCGCGAGGTGGTCGATGAGCGCGATGTCGGCCCGCCAGGAGCCGAGCGCCGCCAGGCCGTCGGCCGGCTCCATCTCCTCCACCGCCAGGCGCAGGCGCGGGTAGGCGGCGCGCAGCGCCTGGATGGTTTCCGGCAGCAGGGCCGACGCGATCGAGGGGAAGGCGGCCACGCGCAGCTCCCCCGCCAGCTCCCGGCGCAGCAGCGCCAGTTCCGACTTGGCCTCGTCCAGCACCGCCATCAGGCGCTCCGCATGCCGCACCAGCGCCTCGCCCCCGGGCGTGAGGCGCACGCCGCGGCCCTGCCGCTCGGTGAGGGCCAGGCCCGCTTCGTCTTCGAGCTGCGCGATCTGCTGCGACACGGCCGAGGGCGTGAGCGCCAGCGCCTCGGCCGCGGCGGCCATGGTGCCGCAGCGGGCCAGTTCGCGCAGCGCGCGCAGGCGGTTCATGTCCATGGGGGGCTTCCGGATCGACGGGAAATCGGTGATTTTTCTAATGTATCCCTTCACGAAAGATCAGTGGACCTGTCGAAACCGGCGTTCTACGCTCGGGTTGTCTTTGCGGGCCGGCTGGCCTGCCCGGCACACCGCCCCTTCCCTTCGCCCACCGCCCACCACCCACCTTCCATGGCCATCAGCGTCTTCGACCTCTTCAAGATCGGCATCGGCCCGTCCAGCTCCCACACGGTGGGGCCGATGCGCGCCGCCCGGCTGTTCACCCACGCCCTGGAGCACCAGGGCCTGCTGGCGGACACGGCACACGTGGAGGCGGAGCTCTACGGTTCGCTGGGCGCCACGGGCAAGGGCCACGGCAGCGATACCGCCGTGCTGCTGGGCCTCTCGGGTCACGAGCCCGACACCGTGGACGTGGACCGCATCGCCGGCTACGTGGCCGACATCCGCGCCGGTGGCCACCTGCGGCTGGCGGGGCACCATCCGGTGGCCTTCGACGAACGGCGCGACCTGCGCTTCTACGCCCTGAAGACCCTGCCCTTCCATGCCAACGGGCTGCGGTTCGCCGCGCATGGCGCCTCGGGAGAGCTGCTGCACGAGGCCACCTACTATTCGGTGGGCGGCGGCTTCGTGGTGAGCGAGGCCGTGGCCGCGGACGGGTCCCGGCACAAAGTGGTGGCGCCCGATCCGTCGGTGCTGCCGCTGCCCTTCGGCGACGCGGCCGACCTGCTGCGCCTCACGGCCACGCACGGCCTGGACATCGCCGGCGTGATGCGTGCCAACGAACGGCACTGGCGCACCGATGCGGAGATCGACGCCGGCCTGCTCGCCATCTGGCGCACCATGCAGGCCTGCGTGGAACGCGGCTGCCGCACCGAGGGCCTGCTGCCCGGCGGCTTCAAGGTGAAGCGGCGCGCGGCGGCGCTCGTGCAGCGGCTGGGCACGTTCGACCCGCGCCCGGAAGACCCGCTGCGCGTGCTCGACTGGGTGAACCTCTGGGCGCTGGCCGTCAACGAGGAGAACGCCGCGGGCGGCCGCGTGGTCACCGCGCCGACCAACGGCGCCGCGGGCATCGTGCCGGCCGTGCTGCACTACTACGTGCGCACGGCGCCCGGTGCGAGCGAGCGCGGCGTGGTGGACTTCCTGCTCACGGCCGGGGCCATCGGCATCCTCTACAAGCAGAACGCCTCCATCAGCGGGGCGGAGGTCGGCTGCCAGGGCGAGGTCGGCGTCGCCTGCTCGATGGCGGCGGGCGCGCTCTGCGCGGCGCTGGGCGGCACGCCGGCCCAGGCGGAGAACGCGGCGGAGATCGGCATGGAGCACCACCTGGGCCTCACCTGCGACCCGGTCGGCGGGCTGGTGCAGATCCCGTGCATCGAGCGCAATGCCATCGCGTCCGTCAAGGCGATCAACGCGGCGCGCATGGCGCTGCACGGCGACGGCACGCACTTCGTGAGCCTGGACCAGGTCATCAAGACCATGCGCGAAACCGGGGCCGACATGCTCACCAAGTACAAGGAAACGGCCCGCGGCGGCCTGGCGGTGAACATCGTGGAGTGCTGACGGGCCATCCGCATTTCCGAGGGGGCATGGCTCCATACCCCTTCTTTATAATGTGTCCGCTCCGTGACGCCCGCCGCCGGGCCGCGGCCCCACCATGTCCGGCTTCGCCACCCGCCAAGCCGGATTTTTTGTACCCTGCCTACCCCACAGGAACCGCTGATGAAGATTCTCAAGACGATGGCCACCGCTGCCGTGGCGCTGTGCGCGGCCTTCTCCGCCCAGGCCCGCCCGATCGACGCCATCCAGAAGGACGGCAAGATCATCATCGCGACGGAGGGGCAGTTCGCGCCCTTCAACTACTTCAACGGCACGCAGCTCACGGGCTTCGAGGTCGACGTGGCCAACCTGGTGGCCAAGAAGATGAACCTGAAGGTGGAGTGGAAGACGCTGGGCTTCGACGCGCTGCTGACCGGCCTCGCGCAGGACCGCTGGGACGTCGCCATCGCCTCGCACGGCGTGACGGAAGAGCGCTCCAAGGCCGTCACCTTCGCCACGCCCCACTACTGCTCGGGCGGCATGATCATCGCCATGGACCCGGCCATCCGCGCGGGCAAGGACCTCGCCGGCAAGGTGGTGGCCGTGCAGACCGGAACGAGCTACCTCGAGAACGTGAAGAAGGTGCCCGGCGTGAAGGACGTGAAGAACTTCCCGACCGACGTGGACGCCCGCAGCGCCCTCACCTCCAAGCGCGTCGATGCCTGGGTGACCGACAAGTTCGTCGCCAAGGAAGTCGCCGCAAAGAACCCCAAGGCCGGCCTGAAGCTCGGCGACATGCTCTTCATCGAGAAGATCGCCCCGGCCGTCGCCAAGGGCAACACCAGCCTGGCCGACGCCTGGAACAAGGCCTTCGCCGAGGTCCTGGCCGACGGCAGCTACGCCGCCGTCTCCAAGAAGTACTTCAACGAAGACGTCCGCTGCGCCCCCTGATCCCTGACCGCCGGCCGGCGTCCTGACGCGGCGCCGCGGCCGGCCTTCCGGACGCTTTCTCCATGCTCACCGCCCTTTGGCCCCGGCACTGGAGCCGCCAGCAGCGCAGCAATGCGACGCTGGTCTCGGCCCTGGTGCTGATGGTGCTGGCCCTCGCCCTGCTGGGCCAGGCCCTCTCCTTCCTCCCCGACCCCATCGGCCCCAACGCCCAGGCTTTCGCCGAAGGCGCGCGCACCACGCTCTGGCTCACGCTCGTGAGCGGCTTCTGCGGCCTGCTGCTCGGCACCGGCGCGGCCCTGGCCCGCACCGCGCGCTGGACGCCGCTGCGCTGGGCGGCCCGCTTCTACATCTGGGTGATCCGCGGCACGCCGCTGCTGGTGCAGATCCTCTTCGTGTACTTCGCGCTGCCGGTGCTCGTGCCGGGGCTGAACCTGCCCGACTTCGCCGCCGCCGTGGTGGCCCTGGGCCTGAACGTCGGCGCCTACAACTCCGAGGCCATCCGCGCGGGCCTGCTGGCCGTGCCGCGCGGGCAGACCGAGGCCGCGCGCGCCCTCGGGCTCTCGCGCACGCACGTCTTCTTCGACGTGGTGTTCCCGCAGGCCTTCAAGATCTCGCTGCCGCCGCTCGTGAGCAACTTCGTGGCGCTGCTCAAGGACTCGTCCCTGGCGTACGCCATCGGCGTGGTGGAGCTGACCAACGTGGGCAACCGCATCCAGTCGGCCACCTTCCAGCCGATCGCCACGCTCTCCACGGTGGCCATCACCTACCTGCTGCTGACGACGCTGGTGACCCAGGTCTCGAACGCCATCGAGCACCGCTTCGACGTGGAGGGCCGCGCCCAATGACGCATCCCCAGGCCACGCCCACCACGGCACCCGCCACGCCCTACATCGTGGCCGAGAACGTCTGCAAGGCGTTCGGCACGCACCAGGTGCTCAAGAACGTTTCCACCGTGTTCAACACGGGCGAGGTCACCGTGATCATCGGCGCCTCCGGCTCGGGCAAGTCCACGCTGCTGCGCGCGATCAACCGGCTGGAGCCGCACGACAGCGGCCGCATCGCCATCGGCGGCGTGGAGGTCACCGACGACCAGCGCACGCTGCAGCAGCAGCGCAGCGAAGTCGGCATGGTGTTCCAGCAGTTCAACCTGTTCGGCCACCTGAGCGTGCTCGACAACGTGACGCTCGCGCCGCGCCGCATCCACCGCACGCCGCGCGCCGAGGCGAACGAGCAGGCGCTGCAGCTGCTGCGCCGCGTGGGCCTGCGCGAGCATGCGCACAAGTACCCGTGGCAGCTCTCGGGCGGCCAGCAGCAGCGCGTGGCGATCGCCCGCGCGCTCGCGATGCGTCCCAAGGTGATGCTGTTCGACGAGCCCACCTCCGCCCTCGATCCGGAAATGGTGCAGGAAGTGCTGGACGTGATGCGCGAGCTCGCACGCGGCGGCATGACCATGATCGTGGTCACGCACGAAATGGGCTTCGCCCGTGAAGTGGCCGACCGCGTGATGTTCTTCGACCAGGGGCGCATCGCGCACGACGCGCCGCCGGCCGAGTTCTTCGCCAACCCCGCCAACGACCGCATCCGCGCGTTCATCGGCCGCATGGGCAGCTGAGGGCGCCGCCGCGGCGGCCCCTGCCTCCTTTCCAACCCATGCGCTCCGAACGCCAAGGCCTGCTGGCCCTCCTCCTGGTCACCGTGGTCTGGGGAACGACCTTCCCCGCGATGAAGATGCTGTCCGCGCACCTGGATGCGCTGCAGATCATCTGGCTGCGCTTCGCGATCGCGCTCGCCGTGCTCAGCCCCCTGTGGCGCGGCATGCGCCGCGCGGAGCGCCGCTGGGGCCTGCTGCTGGGCGCCCTGCTGTTCCTCGCGTTCTGGCTGCAGATCGAGGGGCTGGCGCGCACCAGCAGCAACCGCAATGCCTTCGTCACCGGGCTGAACGTGCTGGTCGTGCCGCTCCTGGCCATGGCCGTGCTGGGCCGCCGCTACGGCTGGACGCTGTGGGCCGCCTGCGGCATGGCGCTCGCTGGCATGGCGCTGATGTTCCACGAGAACGAGCCCTGGAACCTGGGCGATTCGCTGACGCTCGCCAGCACGGTGTTCTACGCCATCTACATCCTCGCGCTGGAGGAGTGCGCGCGCCGCACCGCCGCGGCCCCGCTGCGCGCCACGCGCATGGCGGCCATGCAGGCGCTGGTGATGTGCGCCGCCGCCACGGTGCTGGTGGGCGTGCGCCATGGTGGTTATGCGGGCACGCTGGCGCAGATCGCGGAGCTGCCGGCGGGCGTGTGGGGCGCCGTCGCCTACCTGGGCATGGTGGCCAGCGTGCTGGTGGTGACGCTGCAGGCCTGGGGCCAGCAGCGCGTGGACGCCATGCGCAGCGCCATCGTCTTCGGCCTGGAGCCGGTGTTCGCGGCGCTCACGGCGTGGCTGCTGATCGGCGAGCGCCTGGGCTGGGCCGGCGCGTGCGGTGCGGCGCTCATCGTCGCCGCGCTGATCGCGAGCCAGCTGCAGCCGCCGCGCGCACCGCAGGCCGCGGGCTGACGCACCGCCGCCGGCGCCCGTCAGGGCGCGGGCGGCGCGACCTGCACGTCGGCCGCGCGCCGCGGGGTGCCCATGGGCGCGCCGGCCTGGCCCTTGGCGACGGCCGCGAGGTCCTGCTCGTTGGGGTAGTCGCCCTGCAGCCAGTAGTCGAACACCCGGCGCACGATGGGCGCCGCGGCGGCCGCGCCAAAGCCGGCGTTCTCGACGATCACCGCCACGGCGATGCGCGGGCTCTCGGCCGGCGCGAAGGCGGCGAACAGCGAGTGGTCGCGCTGGTGCTCTTCCAACGCCTTGGCGTTGTATTTCACGTTCTGGCCCAGGCTCACGGCCTGCGCGGTGCCGGTCTTGCCGGCCGCGGTGTACGCCGCCCCGGCGAACACGCGCGTGCCCGTGCCGGCCTTGATCACCGCCGTGAGGCCGTTGCGCACGATCTCCAGGTTCTTCGCCGAATAGCCGAGGTTCTCGCCCGGCGGCTGCTGCACTTCCGTGACCGCGCCGGTGACGGTGTCGCGCACGGCCTTCACGAGGTGCGGGCGGTAGCGGATGCCGCCGTTGGCGAGCGTGGCCTCGGCCGAGGCCAGCTGCAGCATGGTGAAGCTGTTGTAGCCCTGCCCGATGCCGAGCGACACGGTCTCGCCCGAATACCAGCGCTTCATCTCCGGGCGCTTGTAGGTGTTGCGCTTCCACTCGGTGCTGGGCAGCACGCCGCGCACTTCGCCGTTGAGGTCGATGCCGGTGATCTGGCCGAAGCCCAGCGGCTTCATGAAGTCGTGGATGGTGTCCACGCCCATGTCCACGGCGAGCGAGTAGAAGTAGGTGTTGCTGGAGAACTGGATGGCGCGCACCATGTCCACGCCGCCCAGGCCGCCTTCGTGGCTGCGGAAGGTGTGGCCGCCGTAGGTGTAGAAGCCCGGATCGTTGTAGACCTGCGTGGGCGAGCGCTTGTTCAGCTGCAGCGCGCCGAGCGCCATGAAGGGCTTGTAGGTGGAGCCGGGCGGGTAGGTGCCGCGCAGCGCGCGGTTGAGCAGCGGCTTGTCGATCGATTCGTTGAGCGCCTGCCAGTTCTCCGAATCGATGCCTTCCACGAACAGGTTCGGATCGAAGGTGGGCTTCGAGACCAGCGCGAGCACCTCGCCGTTGCGCGGGTCGATCGCCACCAGCGCGCCGCGGCGGTCGCCGAACATGTCCTCCACGAGCTTCTGCAGCTTGATGTCGAGCGACAGCATCACCGTGTTGCCCGGCGTGGCCGGATGGCTGGCGAGGCGCCGCACCGCATGGCCGCCGGCGGAGGTCTCCATGCGCTCCACGCCGGTCTGGCCGTGCAGCGTGGTCTCCTGGCTCTGCTCGATGCCGAGCTTGCCGATGTGGTCGGTGCCGCGGTAGTTGGCCGCGTCCTCGGAATCCTCGATGCGTTCCTTCTCGCGCTGGTTGATGCGGCCGATGTAGCCGATCGCATGGCTGCCGACGTCGCCCAGCGGGTAGTTGCGGAAGAGCCGGGCCTTGATGTCCACGCCCGGGAAGCGGTAGCGCTGCGCGGTGAAGCGCGCGACCTCCTGGTCCGACAGGCGCGTGCGGATCGGCAGCGACTCGAAGCTGCGCGACTCCTCCATGAGCCGCTTGAAGCGGCGCCGGTCGCGCGCATGGATCTCCACCACCTTGGAGAGCGCGTCGATCGTGTCCTCCAGGCCATCCACCTTCGAGGGCGTGATCTCCAGCGTATAGGCCGAGTAGTTGGTGGCCAGCACAACGCCGTTGCGGTCCTGGATGAGGCCCCGGTTGGGCACGATGGGCACGACCGCCGTGCGGTTGCTCTCGGCCTGGTCGGCGAGGTCTTCGTGCCGCACCACCTGCAGCACCAGCAGGCGCGCCACGATGAGGCACATGGCCAGCAGCACCACGAGGCCGACGACGAACACGCGCAGGCGAAAGCGCGAGAGATCGGCCTCGGTATTGCGCAGCTCGGTCATGTCGGCGGGACGGAGGACAACGGAAGGCGCCTCAGAGCGGCCGGTTCTCGTCGCGGTCGGGCGGGCGGCGCTGGGGCGCGAGCAGCACCCAGGTCGCGAGCGGCCAGAGCAGCGCCTCGATCACCGGCGCGATCAGCCCCGGCAGCCCGGGCAGGATGCCGCCCGAGACCATGCGCACGAGCAGTTCGATGGCATGCGCGCCCAGGAAGAGCGGCAGCACCTGCAGCGCCTGCGAGAACGGGCTGAACCACAGCAGGCGCCGGTGCAGGTAGATGGCGCCGAACATCATGGCGCAGTAGGCCAGCGCATGCTGGCCGAGCAGCGCGGTCTGGTAGACGTCCATGCACAGGCCCAGGGCGAAGGCGACGGTCATGCCCACGCGCTGGGGCTGGTGCACGCCCCAGAAGACGAGCAGCACCATGACGAGGTCGGGCGTCCAGACCACGCGCCCGAGGGGCAGCATGTTGAACGCCAGCGCCACCAGCAGGCTGGCCGCGATGAACGAGGGCCGCACGGGCATCAGCAACTGCTCGCCGCGGGGCATGATCATCGGCGGCCTCCCTTGCGGGCCGGTGCGGCCTCGGCGGCGGGCGGGCGCTCGGGCAGGCCCGGGTCGAGCGGCTGCAGCACCATGACGTGGCGCGCGCCCTGCGCCTGAGCGAGCGGCGCGCAGTAGATGCGGGCGAACGCGGAGTCGGCGCGGCGTTCCACGCGCACGACGCGGGCCACGGGCAGGCCCGGCGGGTAGAGGCCATCGACGCCGCTGGTGGTGAGCAGGTCGCCCTCCTGCACGTCGGCGTTGCTGGGCATGAAGCGCAGCTCCATGCCGCCGCCGTGCGCGATGACGGGATCGCCGTAGGCCACGCCGCGCGCGCCGGTGCGCACGTTCATGACGGGAATGGCCTGGTCGCGGTCGATGAGCAGGGTCACCTCGCTCAGCAGCGGATGCACCCGCGTCACCTGGCCGAGCATGCCGGACTCGTCCATGACCGGCGCGCCGAGCGCGATGCCGGCCACCTGGCCCTGGTCGATCATCACGCGGCGGGTGTAGGGATCGGCGGCGTCGTAGATCACCTGCGCGGCCTTCGCGGGCGTCTGCAGCCGGTCGCGCAGCTGCAGCAGCTTGCGCAGGCGTTCGTTCTCCTGCAGGAGCTGGTCGGCCTGGTTGGCGCGCTGGGCCATGGCCACCATCTCGCGGCGCGCGGTGTCGACCTCGGCCTGGGCGGCCTCCATCGTGCGCAGATAGGCCGTGCCGCCGCCCACGAACTGCACGGGCTGCAGCATCACCCACTGCACCGGATAGAGCGCCACGGCGATGGCCTTGCGCAGGGGTTCGGTGACGTGGAAGCGGGCGTCCGCCACCATGAGGAACAGCGCCAGCGCGCCGCAGAGCGCGAACCGCGCGCGCGGCGACGGGCCCTGCTTGAAGAACGACGGCGCGGACCGCTCGAGGGTACCGATGGGCATGGCGGTAGGAAACAGCCGCTGGAGAGGGTCAGGAAGGAAGGTGCCGCGCAAATGCCCGGCCGGACCCGCAGCCCCCGCCCCGCGGCATGGTCATGTCACTCGCTCGTGAAGATGCTGCCCTGGCGGTCCATGCGCTCGAGCGCGATGCCACAGCCGCGGACCACGCAGGTGAGCGGGTCTTCCGCCACCAGCACGGGCAGGCCGGTTTCCTCGGCGAGCAGGCGGTCGAGGTCGCGCAGCAGCGCGCCGCCGCCCGTGAGCATCATGCCGCGCTCGGCGATGTCGGCGCCCAGCTCGGGCGGGGTCTGCTCGAGCGCGTTCTTGACGGACGAGACGATCTGGTTGAGCGGATCGGTCAGGGCTTCCAGCACTTCGTTGCTGGAGATGGTGAAGCTGCGCGGCACGCCTTCGGAGAGGTTGCGGCCCTTGACCTCCATCTCGCGCACTTCGGAGCCCGGGAAGGCCGAGCCGATGTGCTTCTTGATGGATTCGGCCGTGGGCTCGCCGATCAGCATGCCGTAGTTGCGGCGGATGTAGCTGATGATGGCCTCGTCGAACTTGTCGCCGCCCACGCGGACGCTGCCCTTGTAGACCATGCCGCCCAGCGAGATCACGCCGACTTCCGTCGTGCCGCCGCCGATGTCGACGACCATGGAGCCGGAGGCTTCGGAGACCGGCAGGCCCGCGCCGATGCCGGCGGCCATGGGTTCCTCGATGAGGTAGACGGCGGTGGCGCCGGCGGCCTCGGCCGCGTCCTTGATGGCGCGGCGCTCGACCTGGGTGGAGCCGCAGGGCACGCAGATGATGATGCGCGGGCTCGGCGTGAGCAGCGTGCGCGGGTGCACCATCTTGATGAACTGCTTGATCATCTGCTCGGTGATCACGAAATCGGCGATCACGCCATCCTTCATCGGGCGGATGGCTTCGATGTTGCCGGGCACCTTGCCGAGCATGGCCTTGGCCTCGTGGCCGACCGCCTGGATGACTTTCTTGCCGTGGGGTCCGCCTTCGTGGCGGATGGCGACGACGGAGGGTTCGTCGAGCACGATGCCCTTGTCGCGGGCGAAGATCAGGGTGTTGGCTGTGCCAAGATCGATGGCAAGGTCGGTGGAAAAGTACCGACGGAAAGCTCCGAACATTCAGGAATTCCTCTGGGGCACGGCATGCGCGTCGGCCTGCCGTCGCCGGGTGTTAGGGGGTGTTTGTGGGCTTTTTTCGCACAATGACCGGCGGTTGGGAGGGTATTGCGGCAAAGCCGGGATAATACCGCATCCCCTGTGAATAACTTCTGCCCGGCCCTTCGCCGGCGCAGCTTTACATCCCGTTTCCGCACCCGTTTTTCCCATGGCACTGACACCCCAGGACATTGGCCGCATCGCCAACCTGGCGCGGCTCGACCTGAGCCCCGCCGAAAGTGAGCGCATGCTCACTCAACTCAACGACTTCTTCGGCACGGTGGAGAAGATGCGGGCTGTGGATACCACCGGCGTGCAGCCCCTGTCGCACCCGGTCGCGGCGATCCAGGACATCGCCCTGCGCCTGCGCGAGGACGCCGTGGGCGAGCCCGACCAGCGCGAGGCCAACCAGCGCAGCGCGCCGGCCGTGGAACGGGGCCTGTTCCTCGTGCCCAAGGTGATCGAATAAATAAATAGAACACGCGAGCCACGTCATTCCATGAGCGACACCTCCCCTTCCCTGCACACCCTGGGCGTGGCCGAACTGGCCGCGGCGCTGCGCGGCAAGCGCGTCTCCGCCGTCGAGGCGGCCCAGCACTTCCTCGGCCGCATCCGGCAGCACACCGGCCTCGGCGCCTTCGTGGCCGTCGACGAGGACGCCACCCTGGCCCAGGCCCGCGCCCAGGACGACGCCATCGCCGCCGGCACCGCCGGCCCGCTGGCGGGCGTGCCCATCGCCCACAAGGACATCTTCGTCACGCGCGACTTCCCCAGCACGGCCGGCTCGAAGATGCTGGCCGGCTACCGGTCGCCCTTCGACGCGACCGTGGTCGCGCGCCTGGCCGAGGCCGGCGCGGTGACGCTCGGCAAGCTCAACTGCGACGAGTTCGCCATGGGTTCGGCCAACGAGAACTCGGCCGTGCCCCCGCTGGGCTGCGAGGCTCCCGCGCCGGTGCGCAACCCCTGGGCCGCCGACCGCGTGCCGGGCGGCTCCTCCGGCGGCAGCGCCGTGGCCGTGGCCGCGCGCCTGGCACCGGCCGTGACCGGCACCGACACCGGCGGCTCCATCCGCCAGCCGGCCTCGTTCTGCGGCATCACCGGCATCAAGCCCACCTATGGCCGCGCCAGCCGCTACGGCATGATCGCCTTCGCCTCCAGCCTCGACCAGGCCGGCCCGATGGCCCGCAGCGCCGAAGACTGTGCCCTGCTGCTCTCGGCGATCTGCGGCCCCGACCCGGACCGCGACTCCACCAGCCTGGACGTGCCGGCCGAGGACTTCAGCACGCAGCTGAATGAATCGATCGACGGCCTGCGCATCGGCATCCCCGCCGAGTTCTTCGGCGAGGGCCTGGCGCCCGACGTGCGCGCCGCGGTGGACGGCGCGCTCAAGGAATACGAGAAGCTCGGCGCGAAGCTCGTGCCGATCACGCTGCCGCGCACGGAGCTGTCGATCCCGGTGTACTACGTGATCGCGCCGGCCGAGGCCTCGTCCAACCTGAGCCGCTTCGACGGCGTGAAGTTCGGCCACCGCGCCAAGGACTACACCGATCTGGTGGACATGTACAAGAAGACCCGCGCCGAGGGTTTCGGCGACGAGGTCAAGCGCCGCATCATGATCGGCACCTACGTGCTCTCGCACGGCTACTACGACGCCTACTACCTGCAGGCGCAGAAGATCCGCCGCATGATCGCGGATGATTTCCAGAACGCCTTCAAGGCATGCGACGTGATCGCCGGCCCCGTGGCGCCCACGGTGGCCTGGAAGCTCGGCGAGCACGGCAACGACCCGCTGGCCGACTACCTGGCCGACATCTTCACGCTGCCCGCTTCGCTCGCCGGCCTGCCCGGCATGAGCGTGCCCGCGGGCTTCGGCGAAGGCGGCATGCCCGTGGGACTGCAGCTCATCGGCAACTACTTCCAGGAAGGCCGGCTGCTGAACGCCGCGCACCGCCTGCAGCAGGCGACCGACTTCCACCTCCGCACGCCCACGGGGCTGTCTGCACAGTCCGGGGGGAGCTTCTGACATGACCGCGAAACTCATCCACGGCTACGAAGTCGTCATCGGCTTCGAGACCCATACCCAGCTCGCCACGCACAGCAAGATCTTCAGCCGCGCCTCGACGGCGTTCGGCGCCGAGCCCAACACGCAGGCCTGCGCGGTGGACCTGGCCCTGCCCGGCACGCTGCCGGTGATGAACCGCGAGGCCGTGGCCTGCGCCATCCGCCTGGGCCTGGCGCTGGGCTCCACCGTCGCGCCGGAGAGCATCTTCGCGCGCAAGAATTACTTCTACCCCGACCTGCCCAAGGGCTACCAGATCAGCCAGTTCGAGATCCCGGTGGTGCAGGGCGGCGAGGTGTCGTTCTACCTGGGCGAAGAGAAGAAGACCGTGCGCCTGGTGCGCGCCCACCTCGAAGAGGACGCGGGCAAGTCGCTGCACGAGGACTTCATCGGCCAGTCCGGCATCGACCTGAACCGCGCCGGCACGCCGCTCCTGGAGATCGTGACCGAGCCCGACATCCGCAGCAGCGAAGAGGCCGTGGCGTATGCGCGCGAGCTGCACAAGATCGTCACCTGGATCGGCATCTGCGACGGCAACATGCAGGAAGGCTCGTTCCGCTGCGACGCCAACGTCTCGGTGCGCAAGCCCGGGGCGCCGCTGGGCACGCGCCGCGAGATCAAGAACCTGAACAGCTTCAAGTTCATGCAGCAGGCGATCGACTATGAGATCCGCTGGCAGATCGAGCAGATCGAGGACGGCCACGCGATCCAGCAGGCGACCGTGCTGTTCAACCCCGACACGGGCGAGACGCGCGCGATGCGCACCAAGGAAGACGCGGCCGACTACCGCTACTTCCCCGACCCGGACCTGCCGCCGCTGCGGGTGTCGCAGGAATGGATCGACCAGGAACGCAGCCGCATGCCCGAGCTGCCGCGCGCGATGGCGGCGCGCTTCGTGGCCGACTACGGCCTGCCCGAGTACGACGCCACCACGCTCACGCAGTCGAAGGCCATGGCGGCCTACTTCGAAGAGGCCGCGAAGGCCAGCGGGCAACCGAAGCTCGCGAGCAACTGGATCATGGGCGAAGTGTCGCGCCGCGTGAATGCGGGCGAGACCGACATCGCCGCCGCGCCGGTCACGGCCGCGCTGCTGGCGAAGCTGATCGCGCGCATCGCCGACGGCACCATCTCCAACGCCGCCGGCCGCCAGGTGTTCGAGGCGCTCTGGAGCGGCGAGGGCAGCGATGTGGACGCGGTCATCGAGGCCAAGGGCCTCAAGCAGATGAACGACACCGGCGCGCTGGAGAAGATCATCGACGAGGTGATCGCCGCCAACCCCGACAACGTGGCCCAGTTCAAGGCCGGCAAGGACAAGGCGTTCAACGCGCTGGTCGGCCAGGCGATGAAGGCGAGCCGCGGCAAGGCGAACCCGCAGCAGGTGAACGACCTGCTGCGCGCGCGGCTCGCGGCGTCCTGACCAGGCAGCGGCAGCCCGGCCGCACCGGGCTGTACCGGGCGCCCGGCCGGCTCCCGCGCTACTGCGGGGCCGGCACCGCCGGCGCGGAGTGCTGCGCGGCCCAGAGCGGGCGCAGCTGGGCCAGTTCGGCATCGAAGCGCTGGTGCACGCGGCGTTTCTCGTCTTCCTGCGATGCGATGAAGCGCTGCTGCAGCGCGATCGCATCGTCCTGCTCGGCGATCTGGCGGCGCAGGGCCATGGGGGCCTTGGAAGAATCGCGGCGGTAGAACTCCATTTCCGCATCGAGCTTTCTGCGCTGGCTGCGCAGCTCGGCCACGCGCGCCGCGGCCACGGCCGTCACCTCGTCCACCTTCGCGATCGCCGCCGCGCGCTCGGCATCGTGCGCTGCCTGGTCCGGATAGCGCGCGACCAGCACGCGCTCCCGGCGGCGCTCCTCGGCGGCGCGGGCCCGGTCTTCGGCTTCCTTGCGGCGCTGGGCGTCCTGGGCCGCGCGCTCCTGGTCGGAGAGCAGCGGACCGACGCGGCCGCGCTCGGTGCCGGACGGCCCGAGCACGCGCTGCTCGCGGTCGGTGCATTCGGGGATCGGGCGGTCCGCCGTGAGGCGCCGGCCCTTGGAGTCCACGCAGGTGTAGATGCCGCCGGCCCCGGGCTGGCCCGGCTGCTGCGCCTGCGCGGCCGCACCGCACAGGGCGGCCAGCGCCGCCCCGGCGCCCAGGCGCCAGAGGATCGGTGGCTTCAGCGGAAGGACTGCCATGGGGTTCGAGGTGCGGAAGATGGGCCGCGTGCGGCCCGGGTCAGACGCCGTAGCGCTGGCGGTAGGCCAGCACGCGCTCGTGGTGGGCGCCCATGTCGGAGCCCCCGCGCTCCTGCAGA
>Ga0308159_1000949_pt1 | contig 49760 bp, 41 predicted proteins | sample PhyCR1_FD_201040 | JGI IMG/M metagenome (GOLD analysis project Ga0308159, IMG submission 201040) | Phyllosphere microbial communities from UC Gill Tract Community Farm, Albany, California, United States - DLSLC.R1 | ecosystem: Host-associated > Plants > Phyllosphere > Unclassified | place: USA...
CCACCTGGCCTTCGAGGTCCCTGTCGTTCACTTGCATTCCCTTTCCCGCCGGACCATCAGAACTTCAGGCTAACGCTGGCCTTGTACATACGACCGAAGAATAGGTTCGTGCGCAAGGCGTCCGAGGTGCCGTCGTAGGTCCGCTGGTGTTCGTTGAGGATGTTGTTCGCCTCTAGGTTGACCGAAAGATTGTCGGTGAAATCGTAACGGAAGGTAGCCGAGAGGTCGGTATAGGTGTCGTTGTAGATGCCCGTGCCCGCCGCCGAGAGGCTGACGAGGTAATCGTCGCGCCAGTTGTAGGCGACGCGCAGGCTCACCGGGCCCTTCTCATAATAACCGATCAGGTTGACGTTGTTCTTGGACAGGCCCGGGAACGCCAGCACGCGGCCCACCACGTCGCGGATCGGGGTGGAGGAATCGATGTACGAATACGTCGCCACCACGCCGAAGCCGTCGAACGGTTCGGGCAGGAAGTAGAACGGCAACTGCATCAGCGCCTCCACGCCCTTGACCTTGGCCCCGTCGCCATTGACGCGGCGGTTGATGAGGTAGTTGATCCCGCCATAGGTCTCCGCGCTCTGCTGCGAGACGATGAAGGTCGACACGTCCTTGTAGAACAGCCCGACCGAGACCAGCGCCTGCTTGCCGAAGTAGTATTCCATCGAGGCGTCGAACTGAGTGGCCTTGTAAGGGTCGAGGTTCGGCGCTCCGCCGTTGCCGGTGCCCGGGGTGATCTGCACGCCGTCGACGAAGACCGCCGTATTGAACAGGGTCAGGCCGTTGTTGAGATCGACGGTATTGGGGAAGGCCAGGACCTTGGCCGCGCCCAGGCGCAGCAAGAGGCCATCGGCGATGTCCGCCTTGACCGTGGCCGACGGCAGCCACTCATCGTCGCCCCGGTGAAAGGTGGTGGGCGTGGCGGTGCCGTTGCTCGCGATCAGGTTACCGATCGAGGTCAGGTCGCGGTGCAGGTAGCGCACACCGACGTTGCCGGAGATGTTGAGAGCGCCGTCGACCGCGAACTCCAGCTTGCCGTAGCCTTCGTAGAAGTCTTCCTTGATCTGGTAGGTGCCGGCCAGCGAGGTCGTGGTAGCCGTAGGGTTGAGGCAGGCCGGCGCCTGGGAGATTACCGGAAACGCCGTCCAGCTATCGCATCCGCCGGCGATGGCACTGGTGCCGACCAGGTAGGTGCGCGGCAGGCCGGCGAAGTCGCCGCTGGCGAAGTCCGTGTTCGAGCGCAGCCGGACATAGTCGCCAAGCTGCGAGGCGACGATGCCGCCAGTCGGGCGAATGTCGGCCAGCGATGGGTTGGTCCGGTTGTCGAGATGCTGGTAGCGCGCGCCGACCCGCAGCTTGCTGAGGAAGCCGCTGCCCAGCTTGACGTCCCAGTCGGTGCGCGCCGCCGTTGCCTCGGTGCGGGCGCGGTAGAGGTTGTCGAACAGGATTGTGAAGCGCAACTGCGATGGGTCGGTCAGGTCGATGCCGTTGATCTTGTACGATCCCAGGTCGCCGTCGGTCAGGTCGAAATCGATGCTCGGGGTGATGCCGGCCACCGGCTGGAGGCGCATGTAGTTCTGGTCGTAACTCGACGAGGAGCGGTTGTACGAAATCTCGGCGCTGCCGTGGATCGTATCCGACACCTCGAAATCGCCGTGCAGCGCGCTCGACCAGGTATCGGCCTTGGTCTTGGCATATTCGGTATTGGTCAGCACCGGCGCGGTCGAACGGCCCGACATCAGCACATTGTCGGCCGAATAGGTGGCATTGGTCAGCCCCACCAGCGGGTTGAACGAAAGCCAGTAGCGCTCGCGATCGGAGACCAGCTTGGAATAGAAGCTGTCGAGCGTCAGTTGGACGCCGGGCGAGGGCTGCCACTGGATCACGCCGTCGAGGCCGAACTTGGTGCGCGTCTCGGCGATTTCCTCGGGCCGCACGTCGGACAGGCCGAAGTGGGTGGCGCCGGCGCCATCGGTGAAGCGGGTGTACCCGGCGAACGTGTCCAGCCCCTGCTGCGACAGGCGCCGCCGGCCGTAGGAGGCGGACAACAGGACGCCGAAAGTATCGTCGGCGAACTTGCGCGATACGAGGCCGAACATCTCGTAGCTCGGCTTTTCGGTGAGGTCATCGTAGCTGATGCCGCCGCGCGCGGCGATCTGGTCGGGACCGTCGAGCGGCTTGCGCGTCGAGATGTTGATGACACCGCCCAGCCCGCCGGCGATCTCCTCGGCGCCGGCCAGCTTGGTCACTTCCAGCTTGGAGATCAGTTCGGACGGGACGAGCGCGAGGATCCCGTAAGTGGAGCTGCCGAGCTGGTCGAGCCCGGTGCCGCCGCGCCCGGTCGAATCGACGATCTCGCGGCCGTTGAACAGGTAGACGTTCTGGCGCAGGCCGCGCACCGACACGTTGGTGCCCTCGCCGATGCCGCGATCGACCTGGATGCCCGAGACGCGGGCGAGCGATTCGGCGACATTGCGGTCCGGCAGCTTGCCAATGTCGTCGGCAACGATCGCATCGACGAACTGCACCGCATCGCGCTTGATGTCGCGCGCCTGGCCCAGGCTCTGGCGGATGCCGGTGACGATGATTTCCTGGACCGCCTGATCCGACAGCGGCTCGCTCGTGGCGGCCGGCGGCGACGTTTGCTCCTGCGCAAGCGCCGCGGCGCCCCAGGTTGCAGACACCAGCGCACTCGACACCAGCAGACCGCGAATCACATGTTCCTTCATCGGCTCACCCCTCCATTTTCATTAGATACGGGCAGGAGGACGGTCTTCCATCTCGCCTGCTTCGATAATCGCTATTAAAGCACCATTTTAAACTAGGCAAGCGGATTGACAGCTTTGTTTTCGACGTTGTACGTCACATATAGCAACACTATCCTCCGGGAGGGGAACAATGACCGAACTCAAGGGGGTCCTGCCGATCCTGCCCACGATCTTCACCGACGCGGGCTCCATCGACGAAGCCGGCACGCGCCGCGTTCTCGAATACATCATCGCCTCGGGTGCGCAGGGCGTGGTCTTTCCAGGCCTCGCCAGCGAATACGACATGCTTTCGCGTGACGAACGGCTGCACCTCACCGCGCTGATCGGCACATGGCTGGACGGGCGCATTCCCTTCGTAGTCGGCGCCAGCACCGAGGATACAGGCGAGGCCATCGCCTATGCCAAAGCCGGCGCGCGCGCCGGGGCGCAGGCGGCGATGATCCTGACGCCCAAGGCCTACGCTACCGACTTCGACGGCATGAAAAGCTTCTTTGCGGCCGCCCACGCCGGCTCCGGCATCGCGATCATGGTGCAGAACGCACCCGCCCCGATGGGCATCGGCCTGCCGCTGGAGCAAGTCGCGCAACTGGCGCACGCGGTGCCCGGCATCCGCTACGTCAAGGAAGAGGCTGCACCCTCGGGCCAGCGGATCACGCGCCTGAGCGAACTGGCCGGCGATTCGCTCGACGCGGTGTTCGGCGGCGCCGGCGCGCGCTACGTGATCGACGAACTGGTGCGCGGCGCGCGTGGAACGATGCCGGCCTGCGAAGTGACCGAACTGCACGTGCGTATGCTCGCCGCCTTCGACGAAGGCCGGGAAGCCGACGCGCGCGACCTGTTCGAACGCACCCTGCCCCTGCTGAGCATGCAGGCGGTGTTCCGCTGGCGCCTGACCAAGGCGGTGCTGCTGCGCCGGGGCCTGATCGACAGCGCCTTCACCCGCGCCCCCGGCCCCGACCTCGACCGCCACGACCGCGCCGAACTCGATGCGCTGCTGGCCCGCCTGGCAGACCTGACCTCGTTCGACCCGGCACGAAAGGCCGCATGACCATGCGCATCGCCGCCGTCGAGACGTTCATCGTCACGGTCCCGCGCGACACGCCCTACCTCGGCCCGCTGGGTCCGGGGGAGCGGGTGAACGCGCGCGGCTACCTGATACGCCGGGGCAACGGGACGATCTACCCGACCGTCGACCGCTCGATCGTGGTGCGCATCACGGCGGCGGACGGGCGGGTCGGCTGGGGCGAGACCTACGGCATCTGCGCCCCGCGCGCGACGTGCGAGATCATCAACGATCTGCTCGCCCCGGTGCTGATGGACGGCGAGGTGGACGACGTGCCGGCGACCTGGGACCGGCTCTACGACCTGATGCGGGTGCGCGGCTGCACCGGCGGCTTCCACGGCGATGCGCTGGCGGCGGTCGACATCGCGCTGTGGGACCTGGCGGGAAAGGCGCAAGGCAAGGCCGTCCGCGACCTGCTCGGCCCCACCGTCAACCCGCTCATTCCCAGCTATCTCTCGGGCCTGCCGGCAGCGACGCTGGCCGAGCGGGTCGATCTTGCGCTCGACTGGCAGGCGCGGGGCGTCACCGCCTTCAAGTTCGCCGCCGTCGTCAGCCACGAAGGCATCGTCGAGGAAATGGCGGCACTGCGCTCCGCGCTCGGCCCGGATGCCGATATCCTGATCGACCTGCACTGGAAGTTCGCCCCGGGCGAGGCCCGCGCCCTGATCGCCCGGCTGGAACCCTACCGCCCCGGCTTCGTCGAAGCCCCGCTCAAACCCGAGGACATGGCCGGCCTCGCCGCCCTCGCCGCGCACAGTCCGATCCCCGTCGCGGCGGGCGAGGAGTGGTACACCGCCCATGAATTCGCCAACCGTCTCGCATTCGGGCCGATCGCCTACGTCCAGCCCGAAATGGGCCACACCGGCATCACCCAATTCGTGCGCATCGCCCGGCTCGCCGCCGACCACGGCATCGCGGTAGCCCCGCACGCGACCATCGGCGCCGGCATCTTCCTGGCCGCCAGCCTCCAGACCTCGGCCACGCTGCCGGGGCTGTGGAAGCACGAATGGCAGCACTCGGTGTTCGAGCGGAACCTGAAGGTCCTCGAAACCGACATGGCCCATACACGCGGCGGCTATGGCCTGCCGACAGGCTCCGGCCTCGGCGTGGAGCCGGGCGAGGCATTCTGGGCCGCGGCGGAACCCGTCTCGTGACGCCGTGCCATTTGGCAAGCGCCGAACCTTGGTGCATAGGAGATTGCCGTGCGCGCTAAACTCAATGCCCAACCCAACCAGAGCCTGATCGATGGCATCGCCACGCTGCAGGCGCTCGCCACCTCGCCCGAGCCGGTGGGGGGGCGCGAACTGGCACGCCGGCTCGATGCCGATCCGACCAAGATCAACCGCCTGCTCAAGACGCTCGCCTACCTCGGCATCGCCCGGCAGACGGCCAACCGCAAATATACCGCCGGGGCCGGCATGCATGTGCTGGCCGCGCAAAGCCTGTTCGCCTCGGGCCTGATCCGCCGCGCGCTGCCGGTGCTGGAGGGCCTGCGCAAGTTCGGCCACACCGTCGCCCTAGGCGTGCTGTGGGGCGACAACGTCAGCTACCTGTTCCACGCCCCGCCCGGCATCGAGGTCTCGGCAGGCCTGGGCCGCATCGGCCTCCTGCCCGCGACCACCAGCGGTATCGGGATCGTCCTGCTGGCCGAGCACGAGGACGACGAGGTCCGCGAAATCTACCAGGACCGCGAAATTCCGATGTTCCCGGAAGGGATCGAGCAGCTCCTCGCGAAGCTCGCCGAAGTGCGGCGGCTGGGCTATGCCCGCGTCCACGTCGCCGACGAGCGCGACCATCACGTCGTTGCGGTCTCCACCGGCGATCCGGCCCATGCCGGGCTCGCCCTGTCCGGCTGGATTCCCGAATCCGCCACCGAGCCGCTGGTTGCGGCGCTTCGCGAGGCCGCACCCGAGATCGGGGGCTGACATGGACATCACCACGCAACCGGCGGCCGAGCCCACCTCGGCCCCGAGCCGCATGCGCTGGGCGATCCTGGCGCTGCTGTTCGCCTCGACCGTGCTCAACTACGTGGACCGGCAGACGCTGTCGATCTTGGCGCCGATGGTGCAGCGCGACCTTGGGATGGACGATATCGGCTATGCCCATGTCGTCCAGCTGTTCCTCATTGCCTATACGATCGCCTATCTGCTGGCGGGCTGGCTGACCGACCGGCTCGGCACCCGCCTCGCGCTCGCGCTGTTCGTGGGCTGGTGGTCGCTGGCGAACATGGCGACCGGGCTAGTGCGCAGTGCCGGGGCGCTAGGCGGCGCACGCGCGATGCTCGGCCTGGGCGAAGCGGGCAACTACACCGCAGGCCCCAAGGCGATTTCCGAGCACTTCCCCGCCCGCGAGCGTGGCCTGGCCTTCGGTACCTATACCGCAGGCGCCATGGTCGGCGCGACGATCGCGCCGCCGTTGATCGGCTGGCTGGCGCTGACCCACGGCTGGCGCGCCGCCTTCGTGGCGACCGGCGCGCTGGGCTTCGTGTGGCTGGCGGCCTGGCTCGCCATTTACCCGCGCCGCAAGGGCGAGCGCGTCGTTACCGCCGAACCGACACCATGGGCGGCGATCCTGCGCGAACGTCCGCTCTGGGGCTTCGCACTGTCGCGCATGCTCGCTGACCCGGTATGGTATTTCTACCTGTTCTGGTTCCCCAAATACCTATCCGACCAGCGCGGCCTCGACCTCGCCACGATCGCCGCCACAGCCTGGATAGTTTACCTCGCGGCCGACGTCGGCAGCATCGGCGGCGGGCTGTTTTCCGGGCGCCTGATCCAGCGCGGCATGACCCCGGCCCGCAGCCGTCTCGTAGCGCTGGCAGCGGCCGGCGTGCTCGCCCCGGTGGGCATGGCGATCTCGGTGGAACCCTCGATCCCGCTGACCTTTGCGATCGCGGCCGCCGTCGCCTTTGCGCACCTGGTGTTCCAGATCAACCTGAGCACCCTGGTAGTGGACCTCTATCCCACCCGGGTGGTCGCGACGGTGTTCGGCATCGTCGCGGCGGGTAGTGGACTGGGCGGCATCTTCTCGACCCAGCTCGTCGGCAAGCTCGCGCAATCGGGGGACTATGGGCAAATCTTCCTGCTCATGGGGATGCTGCACCCCGCCGCCGTGCTGGTCGCCTGGCTATCGCTGCGCAGCCAGCCCCGCTCGGCACTGCGGCCGGGGTGATGTAAATCCTCCCCGTCGCGCAGCGAGGGGGAGGATTCAGGCCAAGCCGTTACGCACCTGCCATTGCCGCGCAAGGTCGGGCCAACGCGAGATCGGCCAGGCGGGATCGCCGCGCAGGCCCAGGCCATGCGCGCCTTCCTCGAACAAGTGCATGTCGATCGCCCCTCCCGAAGCACGCACCGCCCCGAACAGCGCCAGCGAATGGTCCACCGGAACGACCCGGTCATGCACCGCGTGGACGAGCAGGATCGGCGGTGTGATGCCCGGCACGTTTCGGTCGAACGACCATTGCGCGATCGCCTCGGGCGAAGGATCAGGGCCCAGCAGGGCCATTCGCGAGCCGACGTGAGTGCCCGCCCCCAGCGTCACCACCGGATAGAGCAGGATAGCCCCGTCCGGCCGGGTGAGCAGATGGTCGGCCTCGTCGAGTTCGGGATAAGTCCGGTCGTAGACCTTGATCGCCAGGCTGAGCGCGAGATGACCGCCGGCCGAGCCGCCCATCACCGTCACCCGCCTGGGATCGACGCTCCAGCGCCCCGCCCCGCCGGCGCGGATCAGCCGCATCGCCCGCTGCGCGTCCTGCAGCGCAACCAGCGGCCCGCCGCCCCAGCGGTCGGCCGGCAGGCGGTAGCGCAGCACGAAGGCGGCCACTCCCAGCGAATTCATCCAGCGCGCGGATTCGTACCCTTCGCGGTCGATTCCGACGCGCGAATAGCCGCCGCCCGGCGTGATCAGCACTGCCGCGCCAGTCGGGTTGGTCGGCGCGAAATAGGAGATCGTCGGGCGTGTGACGTGTTCGGCTACGCGGTAGCGCAAGCCGGCGTTGTCCCACTGGTCGTCGACCGCCTCCTTCACGTTCGGCACTGGGCCGCCCGGCATCCGCCCTGCCGGCCACAGCGGCACGATCGCATCCGGCTCGCGCGTGTCCTTCGAGAACGAGGCGATATCGGCGAGCGCGACACCCTGCCCGAAGGCCCGCGTCGCGGCGACCGTGCCGGGCAGCAACGCCGCCGCTGCGAGTATCCTGCGACGCGACGTCGATGTCATCGCCTGCTGTTCCAAGCCATCCTCCTTTTTGGGACGCCCGGCGTCCTATTTGCGAGGAAACCTATCAATTGTCGCCATTTTAGCAATATAATATGTGTGAATTGCAGATATTGGCATATCTTCGCCATTCGTGGCGCTATATGTGACACGATCTCCGCCTGCGCTTCCCTCCTTTCGCCACGTCAGGATGGTCGAAGGCCACGCCATACGCCGGGTTCCGATCAGCGCGGAAGTTGCATGGCGCACCGACGTAGCAACCGTTATCCGATAGCTAACGCCCGGATATCGAGCATTCCCGGGCCAAAATCGGCTTCGGAAAGCGTCAGCTGTCACGCCTACGCGCCCGGTCCGGCTTATAATCCAAGCGCAGCAGTGATGCGCAGCCAGAGTTTCTGGTCGAAATCCTTGTCGACAGCGGCCGCACCTGTCCGCACGACAATCAGGTGCCTGCTCGGAACGATGTAGAGCCGCCGGTCGAGCGCACCCAGGGCAGCTACCATGTCAGCCGGCGCCGCGGCGACCAGCGGCCCCTCGCTCCTGCCCGAGGCGCGCATCGTGTAAGCGCTCCCGTTCAGCCACCACAGCCGGCCGTAGGCCGGATTGGTCGCCGAGGGCGTCAGCATAGCCTCGAGCCCCGCCTGTGACACCACCCGCCTGCCCTCGGTGCCGATGCCGCCCTTGAGGATCATCGTCCCGAACGCCGCGATATCGCGCGGCGAGGTGACGAGACCGGTGGCATTGCCCACGCCGGCCAGCGCCAGCGGACGCTGGCGCCACGCAGTGTCCCGCATACCCGCCGGCTCCGTCAGCCAGTCTCGCGTGATGGCTTCGAGCGGCCGCCCGGATGCCGCAGCCAGTATCCGCTTCGTGACGGCATAGACTGGGGTGTTGTAGAAGAACCGCGTTCCCGCGGGCGCGACAAAGGCGAACCGCTCGTCCAGTCCCGAACTCATGGTGAGGACGTCCAGCACGCGAATGCCCGCTTCCTGCTCGGGCGAGGCCTTGGACCATCCCTGACCCAGATAGGCCGAAACGGGCTTTTCGACATCGATGAGCCCCTTATCGACGGCGATCGCGACCAGCACCGATACAAAGCTTTTCTGCGCGGAGGCGACGTCTTCCAGCAGGGCCCCGTCCCCGGAGCGTTCGTAGGCGAAGGAGGCAAAGAACTTGTCCGCAGCCGGCGCGGCCCAGTTCCGCTCGACGACGACGTGATCGTCCTGGATGACCAGGAAGCCGGTGCTGCGCTGCCCCTGCACGTAATCGACGAGATCGCGCATCGGACCGGGCGGGACCTCCTGCGCCGCGCCGCCGGAACTCGGTCGAGAAGCCTGGGCGTGCAGGAGGGGTGCTCCGAAGAGCAGGCAGGCCGCAAGCAGACCCACGGCCATGGTGCGCACAATCATCGTCATTTTCTCTCCACGGAGACCGAAGCTCGACCGACCCCGCGGGCAAGCAGGATGCGCGATACCGCGTCCTGCATGAAATTGATGAGCCCGCGTGCCCCTTGAGCCGCCTTTTCGGCATCGCGCGCGACCAGCGCGGCGCGGATGTGATGCCAGAAGATATAAGGGCCGTTGCCGTTCGCGTTGATTGCCAGGGCCACATAGGAAAAGTGCCAGCGCGTCTTGCGGCGGATCGCTTCGATCATGCGCTGGGCGTCCGCGCTGGCGTTGGCGGTCATGTCGGTGAAGATTGCTTCGCTGATGTCCATGATCTCCTCGGCGGCAGCGCCCTCGTCGGCTGACTGGAGGAGCCGGTCGATCTTGACCAGCATCTGCGCGATCGCGGCGTCCGAGGCCCGCAGGCAGGCGAAGCGGGCGGCCAAACCGTAAAGCGCCGCGCGCACTTCGTAGAGGTCGAAGACTTCCTGGACCGTGGTTTCCGAAACCCGCGCCCCGCGGTTCTCCTCCAGTTCGATCAGCCCGTCATCCGCGAGCGTGCGCAGCGCACGGCGCGCCACCGAACGTCCGATGCCGAACTCACCGCACAGCTTCGCTTCGCGGATCCACTCCCCCGGGGCGATCTCGCTGCGCTGGATGCGCAGGCGCAGGACCTCGGCGACATGGTCAGCGGTGGGCGCCGGGTCAGGCTGGACGGCGTTGATGTTCAAGCAAATATCTTTCTGCGACAGGCATCGGCGCCCTTCGCCGGTCGCCTGAATCTATGGTCGGACCGGGCGCGCTGCAAGTTCGATTGTCCGGGCCCCAATCAAAAATTGTCGCTCAATAAATTTGACATTGTCAGGCGATATGCGGATTACCCCTTTAGTCAACTTATTTGGTAGTGAATGCAATGAAACGGGGTGCAATGGGGAATTTGCTCGTCACGACCGCAGGCCTGGCGCTGCTGGCAGGCACGCCGGCCTACGCGCAAACCGTCGAGAGCGAGGCAGCGCAGGTGCAAGGCGGCAACAGCAACGACATCACCGTCACCGCGCGGCGGCGTGAGGAAAGCATCAAGGATGTGCCCGGTACCATCGCGGCGGTCACGGCCGAACAACTCGAAGCCAAGGGCCCGGTCGTCGGCACCGCCGACCTGTTGAACACGACGCCCGGCGTCCGGTTCAACGATGTCGCATCCGAAAACCTCGCCGAACTCTCGATCCGCGGATCGGGCACGCAGCGCGCGACCAGCGCGGATTCGGGCGTGGGGCTCTTCGTCAACGGCGCCTATGTCGGCAGCAGCACGCTGGGTGGCCGCAATTTCAAGACGCTCGACTACTTCGACCTGGAACGGTTGGAGGTGCTCCAGGGCCCGCAGGGCGGCCTCTACGGACGCAACTCGGAATTCGGCGTCGTCAACATCGTCCTGGCCAAACCCCGGTTCGAGAACTCCGGGTACGTCCGCGATACATTCACGGCAGAATCGAACCAGAACCGGCTGGCGGCTGTCGTCAACCAGCGCTTGAGTGACGATGTCGCGGTGCGGGTCGGGGCGGAGACTTACGGCCAGTCCAAGGGGTTCTATTACGATCCCACCAATCGCAAGTACTACGACCGAACCAGCGGCTGGACCGCGCGTGGCCAGATCCGCTATCGTTCCGGTCCTCTCGACGTCACCTTGCTGATCGATGCGCAGGACCTTGACCTGCCAAGCTTCGTCAACAGCCTCGTGGTGCCGGGCGGCGGCGTCAACGCCCAGTTGCCGCAAGGCTTCACGCAGTCGCGCTTCACCATTCCGCACAGCGGTCAGGATGGCCTGCAACAGAAAGTCCAGCGCGTGATGCTGCTGGCCGACTACGACCTCGGCTGGGCCAGGCTGACCTCGACGACGATGGGAACGCGCTGGCGCTCCAGCCAGCAATTCGCGGCCGCCGTCGACCTTGCGACCGAGATCGCGTTGCAGCAGTCCGGGCAACTCGGCATCTATCCCTTCGGGCAGACGACGACCGACGTGAAGGACCGCACGTTCTACCAGGACCTGCATCTGGCGGGCGAGGCCGGCGGCGGACGCCTGACATGGCTGGTCGGCGCTGAGGGCCTGGTCCAGCGCGACACCTATCGCCGGACGGCGGCGACCTCCCCCTGCCTGTTCCGGCTCGGCAGCAGCCTGTGCACCGGAACCCCGACCGAGCCCGTCTGCATCAAGCCGCTCCCGACCTCGACCAACTGCCCTACGCCCTTCCCCAACGCCTTCGGCACCGACAACAACACTCGCCAGCGCGTCAACTCCTTCGCCGCCTATGCTTCGCTGCAATATGCGCTGGGGCCCGTCACCCTGTCTGGCGAAGGGCGTTTCACGCACGACTACAAGCGCTCGGCGCTGACCGTCTATTCGCTTTACACGAACCGGGTCGTGGGCACGCCGACGTCATTCTCGTTCAAGGCGGATCAGCCGACATGGACGTTCACGGCCAGCTACAAGACGCCCGATGCCTCCGCCACGCTCCTCTATGCCAAAGTCGGAACCGGCTACCGGGCGGGCGCCGTCAACAACGGCACCTTCAACGATGCCGCGCCCAATCCCTTCGTCGATACGTACGACAACGAAAACACGGTGAGCTACGAGACCGGCGTGAAGTCGAGCATCCTGGACACCGTGTTCGTGCGGGCCTCGGCCTATCTGTCGCGGACCACCGATGCCATCACCAGCATCAACGACGGCTGTACCGTCGCCAATGCCTGCGGCACCGCGCAGCAGACCTTCAACGTCAACGGCGGCACCATCCACGCACGCGGCTTCGAGGTCGCGCTCGACGGGCGCTTTGCGATCGGGACCGGCAGGCTTTCGATCGGCCTCAACGCGGCCAACCAGCGCGCACGCTTCCACGACGTTCCCACTGGCGTCTCGGGTCTGCCGGTGCAGGGTTCGACGGTCGCCCAGATCCCCGACTGGACGATGTCGGCCAGCGTCGATTTCAGGCAGCCGATCACCGACGACGTCAAAGGCTTCGTGAACCTGAGCTATTCGGGCCAGCGCGGCGGCGGTCAGGACACTGTGACCCTCGCCACGCCCTATATCCCGATGTCCGACTTCGACAATGTCAACGCGCGCGCAGGCGTGGATGTCGGCAAGGTCCAGGTGGCGCTGTTCGTGCGCAACCTCACCGACCAGCAGGTCGAGGTGCTCAAGTTCCAGCAGGCCGGCTATCCGTTGTCGGTCCGCTACAACAAGCCGCGCACATTCGGCGGCAGCGTCAGCTACCGCTGGTGATCGAAGGACAGGCATGATGCACGAGACAAGCAGGCGAAACTTCCTCGCGGCGAGCGCCGCCCTTCCCCTGATTGCCGGTGCGGCACCGGCTGCGAGAGCGGCCTCGCCGGAAGGCAGGGTCGCAGCGGATCTGGAGCGATACATCGGCTTCGGCAGCAAGCAGGCGGGAGGGCCCGGCGACATCGCCTGCGGCGAATGGCTGTCGTCCGAGCTCGAAGGGCTCGGCTTCGCGATCGAGCGCCAGACCCTGTCCGTTCCCTTCTTCGAGGCGCGGCGCAGCGAACTCGTCTGCGGCGCGGTGAAGGCGACGGTATGGCCGCAGCCGATCGTCGTCCCTACCGGCAAGGGAGGGATCACCGGCCGACTGGTGCGGGTGGATTGCGAGGGGCGGGCTACCGGACCGCTCGGCGGTGCGATCGCGCTTGTCGACCTGCCGTTTGGCCGCCTGTCCACCGCGCTCGCCAAGCCGGTGAGCACCCCCATCAAGGCAGCCTTCGCCGCCGGTGCCGTGGCCGTGGTCGCCATCACCAACGGCCCCACCGGCAAAGTGATCGCCCTCAATGCCGATGGCCGCAAGCCCATGTTCGCCGGGCCCGTCGCCCTGATCGCACCGGAAGGCGTACACGGCTTTCTGGATGCCGCACAATCAGCGGCAAACGCGACGCTGTTCCTCGACGGCGCCGGTGGACATCGCCCCACGTTCAACTTCATCGGCCGCATCGATCGTGGCAAGTCGCAGTGGCTGGCCGTCTCCACGCCCCGTTCCGGCTGGTACGGCTGCGCCGGCGAAAGAGGCCCCGGCATCGCCGCATGGCTCTGGCTGGCGCGCTGGGCGAGCGCGGCGGTCAGGGACTACAATCTGGCATTCGTCTGCAACAGCGGCCACGAATACGAGAACCTGGGCGCGCTGGAATCACTGAAGGCCCTGGCGCCCAAGCCCGGCGTGACGAAGCTGTGGCTGCACCTGGGTGCCAACGTCGCGGCGCAGGACTGGCACGAAGGGACCGGCCGCCCCCTCCCCAGCGTCGATCCCCAGCGCTACCTGTCCGTCAGCCCTTCCCTGCTTCCCCTCGCCCGCGCTACTTTCGCAGGCCTTGCCGGGCTGGAAGCGCCCTACACCAGCGATGTCCTGTCTGCGGGAGAACTGAACGAGGTCATCGCAGCGGGATACGGCACCGTGGCCGGGGTCTTCGGCACGCATCGGTATCACCATGTTGCCGGGGATGATGCGCAGTGTGTCTCCGCTCGCAATGTCATCGCGACCGCAAGGGCTTTTCAGAGATTTTTGGCCGAAGCAATTTGAAACCTTACCGGGCGTCGAGGTCCATGGTTTTCGCCGTGACCCCATTTTGCCGAAGCTCGACTTTGCGTACCTTTTCCGATGCCGTCCTGGGCAATGCATCGCGGAATTCGAGATAGCGCGGCTGGGCGAACCGAGGCATCGTTCGCCGGGCGTGCTCGACGACGTCCTCCTTCGACAAGGCGCTGCCGGGACGCGGGACGATGGCCAGCATGATCTCGTCCTCGCCGCCTTGAATGCCGGAGGGCACCGCGAATGCAGCGACTTCCAGGACGCCGGGTAGATCGAGGAAACCGTTCTCGATATCGGTGGCCGAGATATTCTCGCCCCGGCGGCGGATGCAGTCCTTTATCCGGTCGACGAAGGTGATGTAGCCGTCCTCGTCCATGCGTCCCGCGTCGCCGGTGTGGAACCAGAAGTTGCGCCATGCCTCTACGGTTTTGGCGGGTAGTTCGTTGTAACCGGCCATGAAGGCCTGCGCGACGCGCGGCCTCACCATGATTTCGCCGGATTCCCCGCAAGGAACCGGGAAATCGGTTTCGGGATCGCGAACCTCGACCTCGAAATACCGGGCGTAGGCGCGCCCGCAGGTGCCCGGCCTCGGCTTGTCGACGCTGCCGTACAGCGGGATGTTCACTTCCGTCATGCCATAGCCGCCCACGACATGGCGGATGCCGAAGCGTTCGCGCCAGGCGTGTTCGTGGTCGGGATGGTTGGGCGCCGAGAACAGCACCCGCAGCTTGTGGTCGCGGTCGTGCGGCGTGGGCGGCCGGGCGATGACGAAGGCGCTGATCGCGCCGAGGCTGTTGGTGACGGTCGCTTCGCAGTTGCGCAGGTCCTGCAACCATGCCGACGCCGAAAAGCGTTCGCGCACGCTGGCCCGCGCCCCGGCGATCAGGACGGCGCCGATCTGCATCAGCAGGCCGTTGGCATGGGATAGCGGCAAGCACACGTAATAGTGATCATCCGCCCCGACGCCGAGATTATCGACTACGCCAAGCCCGAACAGGAAGCAGTGCCCGTGCGGCATCAGCACGCCCTTGGGCGCCCCGGTGGTGCCCGAGGTATACATGATGCAGGCCAGATCCGACGCGCGCGGCATTGGCGGGGTGATTGCAGGCGCTGTACGCCACTCCTCGAAATCGACGAAGCCGGGGCGGTCCTGGACAGTCGTTCCTCCACCGACCACGATGACGTGGTCCAGCGCCGGCAGGCTCTCGCGCACCTGATCCAACGCCGGCAGATGGGCGGCATCGACGATCAGTATCCTGGGCGCTGCATCCACGATCGGATGCGCCAGGAACGTGCCGTTCAGTTCCGGGTTGAGGAATACCGTCACGCCGCCCAACCGGCTGATCCCCGCCCAGGCCCGCAGGAAGTCGAGGCCGCTCGGCAGCATCAGCGCGGCGCGGTCTCCGGCGGCGAAATCCAGCCGGGACAGCAGCCCGGCAACTTGCGCTGCGGCATCGCGCAGTTCGCGGTAGGTCATGCTCTCCCCGCCGATCATCGACACGGCGGTCTGGTCCCCCCTGGTCCGGGCCTGCTCCTCGATGGCCCTGGGAAGCACCCATCGCGATGGGTCCTGCGCTCCGCTGTACATGGTCAGTTCGGTGCCTGCGCAAGCCGTCCGCAAAGCTGTGTCGTGCCGGCGGCCATGAAGTAGGCCATCCGCTTGCGCACGGCGGCGACATCCCCGGACCGGCACAGCCCGCCGGACAAGGTATCGATGCGCCCGGTGTCCGCAAAGGACAGCGACAGCGCGCCCGAGATGAAATGATAGCACCAGAACAGGTCCTCGACCCGCGCTTCCGGCAGCACTTCGCGCAGCATTTCGACAAGGCGCTGGATGACGGGATCGAAATGCTGCGCCATCGTGTTGCCGCCCCAGGTCGGGGTATTGTTGACCAGCGCGACCAGCCGCAGATAGTTCTTCCAGCCGTCGCCGCCGGTTTCCCACCATTGCAGCACCGGCTCGAAAAAGGCCTGGAGGCAGCCTTCGACGGTCATCGCCGCAGTGGAATCGCGGTAGCGGCCCAGCGAATGCAGGCGCTGAGTGTTGACGACCTCTGCCCGGCGCATGAACACCGCATCGAACAGCCCCCGCTTCGATACGAAGTAGTAGTTGAGCAGCGCGGGATCGACCCCCGCCTCCGTCGCGACCTGCCGGACCGTCACGCCATAGAAGCCATGGACGCAGAACAGCGCCTCGGCCGAATCGAGGATGACATCGCGGCGGTCGACGTTTTCGTCATGCAGGCGTGGACGCCCCCGCGCAGCGGGGCGCGATGCCGGATCTTTCGAAGCCTTCGGACGGCCCGGCTTTCTGGCTGGAGATTCGCTCACATCCGCTCCTTCGACTTTCTTATCGTTGCCCCGATCTACCCTCGGCACCTGTTTCTGTCAATTAATTCCACGTTTGTAGAAATATATTGACGCCCTCGGAATGCCGCCTTACCTACAGGATGCGAAAGGCATCGACATGCAAAGGCAGCGGCGCTTTCCAGCATAAAAAAGAACTTTCGGCGTTATGTGTTCCACAAACGTTGAATTATAATCGGGAGAGCATGGGACATGGATAAGGCTTTGTGGCAGACGCTTGCGTGCGGCGCGGCATTGGGTGCGATCGGGATCGCGACGGCAGCGTCGGCGCAGCAGGCGAACACCGCGGCTCCCTCCCCGGCCCACTTCCCGGCAACCAGCAGCGAAAACGGCGCGGAGATCATCGTCACCGCCCAAAAGCGCACCGAGCGGTTGCAGGACGTGCCGCTGAGCATCGCCGCCTTCACGCAGGACAGCATCGAGAAGCAGGGCATCCGCAGCTTCGAGGATTATGCATCGCGCACTGCCGGCGTGCGCATGTCGCGCGACAGTTCGCAGTCCTCGTTCAGCATTCGCGGCATTTCATCGACCACGGGCGCGGACACCACTTCGGCCACCGCCGGCCTCTACCTCGACGATTATCCGCTGTACGATACATGGTTCCGCTTCAGTTCGCCGGACGTGCGCATCTTCGACGTGCAGCGCATCGAAGTACTGCGCGGTCCCCAGGGCACGCTTTACGGCGCGACCTCGCTTTCCGGCTCGATCCGCATCATCACCAACAAGCCCGATCTCGATGCCGTCGAGGCGAAGGGCGCGGCCACCGTCTCCACGGTGAAGGGCGGCAATGCCAGTTACGATCTCGACGCGATGGTCAACGTGCCGCTCAGCCCCAAGATCGCGGTTCGCGCGGTCGGGTACGTGCGCAAGGACGGCGGCTATGTCGACAATCCGGTCGTCGGCGCCAGCAATACGAACGAGCAGCGCACATATGGCGGACGCGTCTACTTGCGCGCGCAGCCGAACGACACGCTCAACCTGCTGGCCAGTGTGACGTACCAGCACGATGCGCAGGACGATCAGTCGGCCACGTACTACACTCCCCCGGCCGGCCGCACGGACATGCAGTGGGGTGGCTACGTCCTCAACAAAACGACCAGCAGCCTGCTCATCGCCTCGCTTGTAGCCGACCAAGAGATCGGCGGCGGCAACCTGACGCTAACCGGGATCTACGCCCGCAACAAATCGCGCAACAGCTTCGATGCGACGCCGACGGTCTTCCTGTTTGGCGGCGGACTGACCCCCACCGCCGAAGTGCGCCCCAGCAATTCGGACACGAAGATCGCGGAAGTCCGCTATACCTCGGATGCCGCCAAGCCGTTCCGCTTCGTGCTGGGCGCCTATTACAACAGCCGCTACCGCGATTTCCGCCAGGAAGCGGAACAGGCGACGCTGCTGCCGATCTGGGGAACCTCGCAAGTCTACAGTGTCACGGCGGACCAGCGCGCGACCGAGATCGCAGGGTTCGGCGAAGGCACTTGGGCATTCGCGCAAGGCTGGGAAGCGACCGTGGGTATGCGCGTGTTCCGCAATACCTATCACTTCAACAGCGAGGTGAGCGGCCTGATCAACAGCCTTGCCGCGCCGTCCTCGATATCCGTCACCGATGCCGACAACAGCCAGACATCGTACACGCCGCGCGTCTCGTTGTCCTACAAGCCGACCCGCAACGTGAACCTCTATGCGACCGTCTCCAAAGGCTATCGCTTCGGCTTGACCAACTACAACAGCGGCGCTGGATCAAGCGTACCGCTGCCCTACAAGTCCGACACCTTGTGGAACTACGAGATCGGCGCGAAGGCGACGATGTGGGATGGCCGCGTGAGCTGGAACACCTCGCTCTATTACATCGACTGGACCGATATCCAGCTGCCGTTCCGCAATGCCAACAACCAGGTCTACATCACCAATGCCGGCGATGCCCGTTCCTATGGCCTGGAAAGCGAACTGTCGTTCCGCCCCAACCGGGCGTTCGAGCTGAACGCGGCGATCTCCGTCGGCAGTGCGGAACTGACGCGGGGCAATCCGGGCGTGACCCGCCGCGTGGCGTCGATCAGGGGCCCCGAAGTGCTGGGCGTCCTGAAGGGAGACCGGCTGCCCGGATCGCAGGAAATCTCGGCATCGGGCGGCATCCAGTACAACATCCGCGATCTTGGCCCCGGCGACGCCTATGTCCGTGTCGACGATGTCTACGTGGGGCCATCCTACGCCGATTTCATGCGCGCGGGGTCGCTCAAGACGGGCGACTACAACCTCGTCAACCTGAGGGTCGGCTACAAGACCGAGCGGTTCGAGATCACCGCCTTTGCCGACAACCTGTTCAACAGCGGCGGGATCGTCAGTGCCGCCGCGAATGCGGACCGGCTGGGCACCGACGCCGCCTTCCGGGTGCGCCCCCGCACCATCGGCGTCACGCTGCGCGGACAATATTGACGCCATGTATCTGGAACGCCTCAAGCTGACCGATCGCATCGCCCTGGTCACGGGCGGGGCCAGCGGCATCGGTTTCGCGATCGTCGAGGCACTGGCCGAAGCCGGTGCGCGCGTGACGATCGCGGATCGCGATCCCGCTGCCCTTGTGGCGGCCTGCGAAAGCCTTGCCGCCAAGGGCTATGGCGTGGGCAGCGTGGTGCTGGACGTCACCTGCTCCGCCGACGTCACGCAAGTGGTCGACGATCTGGCGCGGGAAGCGGGCCGGATCGACATCCTGGTCAACAATGCCGGGATAGCGCGCAGCGAAACCGCAGCCCAGGACGTGACCGACGAGCACTGGCTGAACGTTCTGGACGTCAACCTGAACGGCACGTTCTGGTGCGCCCGCGCGGTGGGCCGGCACATGCTGGAACAGGGGGCGGGGGCGATCGTCAATGTCGGGTCGATGTCGGGCGTCATCGTCAACCGGCCGCAGCCGCAGAGCTATTACAACGCCTCCAAGGCGGCGGTGCATCAGCTTACCAAAAGCCTCGCCGCCGAATGGGCGCACCGGGGCGTGCGAGTCAATGCGGTGGCGCCGACGTATATCGCAACCCCGCTCAACGCCTTTGCGCAAGGCGAACTGCTGGAACGCTGGCTGGACGGCACCCCGCAGCACCGCCTTGGCCAGCCGGAGGAAGTGGCGTCCGTCGTCCACTTCCTGGCCTCGGACGCGGCCAGCCTGATGACCGGCAGCGTGGTTCTGGCGGATGGAGGCTACACATGCTGGTGACGTCACTGCACTATGCGCACGGCAAGGTCGTTGGCGTCGCCGCTGGCGGGGTTCGCAGCTTCTTCAGCCTGCCCTATGCGGCCCCGCTCACGCAGGACCGCCGCTTTCGCGCGCCCGAGCAGGTCGAGGTCTGGGCCGGAACCCGCGATGCGACCGTGCCCGGCCCCAGCGCCCCGCAAAACCCTCCCAAGGATATGGGGATCGATTTCAGCGGGCTGCTCGGCCCGCCGATACCCGGGGGTCCCGATTATCTGACGCTCAATGTCTGGACGCCCGATGGCGCGCCGACCGGCCGCCCGGTCATGGTCTTCATCCACGGCGGCAGCTTCGTGTCGGGCAGCAAGGATGCGCCGGTCTACAGCGGCGCCGCCTTCGCCCGCGACGGCGTGGTCTGCGTGACGATCAACTACCGTGTCGGGATCGAGGGGTTTCTTCCCGCGCGCGATGTGCCCACCAATCTCGGCCTGCGCGACATGATCGCCGCGCTGGCCTGGGTGCGTGACCATATCGCCGCCTTCGGGGGCGACCCAGCCAACGTCACGCTTTTCGGCGAATCCGGGGGGGCGTGGTGCATCGCTGCGCTGATGACCTCGCCGCTCGCCAAGGGCCTGTTCCACCGCGCCATCTGCCAGAGCGGGCACGTCTACCTCAGCCGGGACCACGCGCTCATGCAAAAGCTGGTGCACCGCGTGGCCAAGCGCCTGAAGATTGCCCCCACCCGGGCCGGCCTGCTGAGCAAGCGGCCCGGCGAGATGCTCGGGGCGCAGGACTGGGTGATGCAGCCCAGCTTGTGGTTCGACATGCGCGATGACCAGAAACGCGATCCCTCCTTCGGCGTCACCCGTTTCCTGCCGGTGCATGGCGACGACGTGCTGCCCGTCAGTACGATCGAGGCGCTGGCGCAGGGCGCGGACAAGGACATCCAGCTGCTGATCGGCACCACCAGCGAAGAGGCGCGGCTGTTCTTCGTGCCGGGCGATACGATCGGCAAACTCAAACGCTGGATGGCCGTGTTCTTCCTCAGGCGCGCCCTTCCGCGTGCGCGCGAGGCGCTGCGCGCCTATGGTTTCGATGAAAAAGGCGCTCAGGCAGGCGAAGTTCTGACCCGTGCCATGACCGACCTGATGTTCCGCTGGATGACCCGGCGCACCGCCGAACTGCACCGGGGCCGCTCGCACGTCTACGAATTCGACTGGCGCTCTCCCGCCATCGGCGGCGAACTGGGCGCCGCGCACGCGATCGAGCTTCCCTTCGTGTTCGATACGCTGGCCACCGCGAGCGGGCCGCGCGGCCTGCTGGGTGAGGCCCCTCCGCAGGCGCTGGCGGATTCGATCCACGCGCTGTGGGTCCGCTTCGCCACCGACGGCACCCTGCCCTGGCCGGAATACCGGCCCGAAACGCGGCTGGTCTATTCGCTGACGGCGCAGACTTTCGCCCACGAACCGGCGATGCCTGCCGCTGCCTTCCTGCCATGAACGACGAACGGGAACCCGTGATGACCAGAGTGCATGTCGCCGGCGTGGGGATGATCCCCTTCGCCAAGCCCAGCCAGAGCGATGACTGGGATGTCATGGCCGAACAGGCGATCCGCCTGGCCCTGGCCGATGCCGGAGTGTCCTACGATCAGGTGCAGCAGGCCTTCGCGGGGTATGTCTACGGCGATTCCACGGCGGGCCAGTCGGCGCTGTACCGGGTGGGGATCACCGGCATTCCGATCGTCAACGTCAACAACAACTGCGCGACCGGGTCGACCGCGCTGTACCTTGCCCGGCAGATGATCGCACTGGGCGCGGCGGACTGCGTGCTGGCGGTTGGCTTCGAACAGATGGTGCCGGGCGCGTTGGGCATGGTCTTCAACGACCGCAAGCGCACGCTCGACCTTGGACTTTCCCGGCAGGACGAGATCCAGGGCACCGACCCCGACGTGCCGTTCGCGGCGCAGCAGTTCGGCGGCGCGGGGCTCGATCATCAGGCCCGCTACGGCACCAGCGACGAAGCCTTCGCCATGATCAGCGTCAAGGCCCGCCGCCATGCCGCCAACAATCCGATGGCGCTCCTGCGCGCTCCGCTTTCGTTGGAGGAAGTCATGGCATCGAAGCATCTGTTCGGTCCGATCACCCGTTTCCAGGCATGCCCGCCCACTTGCGGCGCCGCAGCGGCCGTGCTGGTCTCGGCAGACTTTGCCGCCCGTCATGCGATCGACAGCTCGGTCGAAATCGTCGCGCAGGCGCTTGCCAGCGACATGCCAGGTACGTTCAAGGACGGTTCCATGATCGACGTGGTGGGCTTCGGGATGGCCCGCGAAGCCGCACGGCAGGTCTACGAGGCGGCCGGTGTCGGCCCGGACGACATCGGCGTGGTGGAACTGCACGATTGCTTCACCCCCAACGAACTCATCTCCTACGAAGCCCTTGGCCTGACGCCGCAGGGCACGGCCGAGCAGTACATCCGCGATGGGCACAACACCTATGGCGGCAGGCACGTCGTCAATCCTTCGGGGGGGCTGCTGTCGAAAGGGCATCCCCTGGGCGCGACGGGACTGGCGCAGTGCTATGAACTGACGCAGCAACTGCGCGGCACCGCCGGAAGCCGGCAGGTGGAGGGGGCCCGCTTCGGCCTGCAGCACAATATCGGGCTGGGCGGCGCCTGCGTCGTCACGCTGTTCGGACGCAGCGCATGAGCAAGCTGGCCGGCAAAGTCGCGATCATCTCGGGCAGCGGGCGCGGCATCGGCCGGGCAACCGCGCTGAAACTGGCTTCGGAAGGGGCCGCGATCGTCGTCAACGACCTCGACGAAGCCCCCGCCCGCGAAACGGTGGCGGCGATCGAAGCGGCTGGTGGCCGGGCGATCGCCTGCATCGGCAACGTGACGGCCGACGATTTCGGACAGCGGTTCGTCGCCGCCGCGCTCGATACGTTCGGCGGCCTCGACATCATCGTCAACAATGCCGGCTACACCCGCGACGGTGTGATTCACCGGCAGTGCGACGATCAGTTCCAGGCCATGCTCGACGTGCATGTCATGGCCCCGTTCCGCATCCTGCGCGCCGCCGCCGACCCCATCCGCGACATGGCCCGTGCCGAGGCCGAACAGGGCATCGAGCGCATTCGCAAGGTGGTCAACATCTCCTCGATCTCCGGCACCAACGGCAATGCCGGCCAGGTCAATTACTCCTCCGCCAAGTCCGCCCTGCTGGGGATGACGAAGTCGCTTTCCAAGGAATGGGGCCGCTACAAGGTCTGCGTGAACTGCGTCGCCTTCGGCCTGATCGGGACCCGGCTCACCCTGCCCTCGCAAGACCCCGGCTCCGTCGTCACCATTGAGGGAGAGGCGGTTCAGGCCGGCATGCCTGCCGACGCCCTCGAACGCTTCCGCGCCGCCGTGCCGCTGGGCCGGGAGGGCACGCCCGAGGAAGCTGCCGGCAGCATCTACCTGATGTGCATTCCCGAAAGCGATTACGTGAGCGGTCAGGTGCTGCTCGTCGCCGGGGGGATGAACATATGACCCTCGCTCCCGCCAGTGAAGCAACAGCCGCCGATGCGCGGCGCGCCCGATTGGGCACCGGGTTCAAGATCCTCTACGGATCGGGCGCCATCGTCGAGGGCATCACCACGGCGGCGCTCACCTATTTCCTGCTGTTCTATCTCACCGCCGTTTGCGGCCTGTCGGGCACGCAGGCCGGCACGGCGCTGTTCGTCGGCCTGCTCATCGATGCGGTGGCCGATCCCGTCATCGGCCTCGTCAGCGACAACACACGCTCCAGGATGGGGCGGCGATTGCCATACCTGGTCTTCGGCACGCTGCCGCTGGCACTTGCCTTCGCCCTGCTGTTTTCCATCCCCGCATCGCTTGGCGGCATCGCCCTGCTCCTTTACGCCGCCCTGTGCGCGATGGCGGTGAGGATCGGGCAATCCTTGGTCAACCTGCCCTACGTCGCTGTCGGCGCGGAAGTGACCGACGACTACTACGAGCGTTCCAGCATCGCCACCTACCGCGTGAGCTTCAGCATGGTGGGCACGTTCCTTGCCATCGGGCTGGGCCTCGGCGTGTTCCTGACCGGCGAAGGCGGCCTGCTCGACCGCGAGAGTTACGTTCCCTTCGGATGGGCCTGTGCGGCGATCATCTGCCTCTCGGGCCTCGGCGGCGCTATCGCGACCCGCAGTGTACTGCCCAGGCTGCACCAGCCCACACCGGCAAAGGGCCCGTTGTTTCGCAGCTTCGTGAACGAACTGCGCGACATCTTTCGCAATCGTTCCTTCGTCGTGCTGTTCATCGCCACGCTTGCCTTCTTCGTGGCGCAGGGCATGGCCGGAGCCCTTGCCATCTATCTAAACCGCTACTTCTGGAACCTGCCCGCATCGGCCGTGCAGATGATCCTCATCGGCGCGACGCTCGGCCCGATCATCGGCGTTCCCATCAATGCACTGCTGATGACGCGGGTGGACAAGAAGACTTTGACCCTCGCCAACTTCTTCCTGTTCGTGCTCGGCCAGGTCTGGCCGGTATTGGCGCGCCTTGCCGGCTTCATGCCCGGCAACGGGTCGCTGATCGTGGCGATCCTGTTCTGCAATGCCCTGCTGACGGGAGCCGCCCTCGTCGGAGCCGCGATCGGCGCCCAGTCTATGATGGCCGACGCGGTCGACGAGCACGAATATCTGTTCGGCGTTCGGCGCGAAGGCCTGTTCTTCTCGGGTCTCGCGTTCGGAGTGAAAGCCGCGAGCGGTCTCGGCGGTTTTCTGGCGGGGGCTGCGCTCGACCTGGTCCACTTCCCGGTGGCGATCGCCGGCAAGGACGATGCCGTGCATCTCTCGGCCGATGTGGTGCGGAACCTGGGATTGGTCGCCGGGCCGCTCCCGGCCGCGATCACGCTCCTCGCCCCTCTCACGTTGCTGGCTTACACCCTATCGCGCTCCAGGCACTCTGCCATCTTGTTGCATCTTGAGGAGCGGCGACCTGCTCGCAACTTTGTTTAGACCCAATTGGGCGCGGATGGAAGCGCTTGAATCACCTCGACTTTGTAGAGGCCGTTATCGTTTCGGCAAAAGCGTTGTCGTAGCTGCGCCGGGCCGCGTCCAGCGCGGGTCGGAATATCTTGAAGTCGAGACTGAAAAATCCACGCTTTGCCGAAATTTCGGAACCTATTATCCGAAATTTTCGATCACAAAAAAATATTACTCGTTAATTTATTTAATTTCAAAACGTAAAATCGGCAATTTTATCGACTATATTTATGAAGCAATAAAAGTGTAACAAAAAGTTCTCGGAACTTTCACAAATTTTTTCTGTCCCCGTTTTCACTCCCGACCGCTCTCCCCGGCCGAACGTCGCACGCGATCTTGCACTGCGGCGCATCCGGATCGGAATAAGGGGAGTTTTTGCAATGTGGACGAAGCGCAGCCTCTGGCTGGTATCGACGGGACTGGCTCTGTTAGCCCAGCCCGCGCTGGCTCAGGACGCCGCTCCGGCGGACGATGCGGGCGAGGCCATCGTCGTTACCGGTTACCGCGCCAGCCTCGATCTTGCGCGCGATGTGAAGCGCCAGTCGACGATCATTCAGGACTCGATCGTCGCCGACGACATCGCCGCCTTCCCCGATCTCAACCTCGCCGAAGCGCTGCAGCGCCTGCCCGGCGTCGCGATCAACCGCGAGGCCGGTGAAGGTCGCCGCGTCAGCCTCCGCGGCCTGGGTCCGGACTTCACCCGCGTTCAGCTCAACGGCATGGAAGTGCTGGGCAACGTCGATTCCCCGCAGGACAGCCGCGGCCAGGGCACGCGCGACCGCGCGTTCGACTTCAACATCTTCGCGGCCGAACTGTTCAACCGCGTCGACGTGCGCAAGTCCTTTTCGGCCGAGCAGACCGAGGGCGGTCTGGCCGGCACCGTGGGCCTCTTCACCGCGCGCCCGCTCGACTACAAGGAAGACAAGTTCGCGATCTCGGCCTCGGGCGGCACCAACAGCCTGACCAAGGATTTCCAGCCGCGCCTGACCGGGCTCATCTCCAAGAACTGGGGCGATTTCGGTATCCTCGTCTCGGCCGCCTACAGCCATCGCAAAACGCGCGAGGAAGGCTTCGATACCTACCGCTGGCGCCTCAACGGGGCGAATGGCTCGGATATCTCCGGACTGACGCAGGAGGAGCAGGACAAGATCAATTCCGGCACGCTGCGTTTCGCGCGCGGCAACCGCCTGTCGGTCTGGGACAGCACGCAGGACCGCTTCGGCCTGACCAGCTCGATCCAGTGGAACCCGGGAAGCAACACCCACCTCACGCTCGACGGCCTCTATGGCAAGTACAAGGCGGATCGCTTCGAGACACACCTCGCCTCGCGCGGGTCCGGCGGTTCGACGTGGCTCGGCGGTGCGCAGACCTTCGCGGGCGTTACGTATCCGGCCTCGACGATCAATGCGATCGAGTGGAACGACCAGAACGAGGTCACCTACCTCGACGCCTCGGGCGCGCAGACGTCTACGGAAACGCGCATCCAGAAGACCGAAAACACGTTCAAGCAGTTGGTCCTGAGCGGCGATACGGGCATCACCGACCGCCTTACCTTCCGCTTCCTCGGCGGCATCGAGCGGTCCAGCTACGACATGCCGGTGGACGATCACTTCTACACCGAAGCCTACGGGGACGTGATCTCGGATTATCGCGGCGGCAACTACTCGCTCGTCAATACCTACGGCTGGGACACGAGCGATGCGTCGAACTACCACGCGCACGAGATCGACATCAGTTCGAGCTATCAGGACACCGCCTTCGACAACATCAAGGGCAGCCTCGAATACGAACTGACCCCTGACGACAAGATCAGCGCGGGCGGCGAATGGCGCCGGTTCGAGAACTCGGGCTACAAGCGCAAGACCGACGACGCTCTGCTGAGCGGGTTCAAGTCGGGAGCCATCAGCGCCGACATCAGCGACTATTCCAAGGTATACAACGGCTATTCGGGCCAGTCGTGGGTCATCGTGGACTACGACAAGGCGCTCGACGTTCTGGGCATCGACCGCAGCGATTACCTGACCACCAAGAGCAGCGTCTATTCGGTCGAGGAGCGCACCGGCGCGGCCTATATCCAGTACGACTGGAACCATACGCTGGGCGGTGTCGGCTTCCGAGGCAACCTCGGCGGGCGCTATTACCGCACCGACATCTACTCGGCCGGGATCGGCACCGTCACCGGCAGCGCCAGCGGCCTGATCGAGGGCTCGTCGCGCTACGAGGGCTTCCTGCCCGCCGTGAACCTGGTCTTCGATCTCAACGACAGCCTGGTCGTGCGTGCGTCCGCTGCGAAGAACATCAACCGTCCGGCGCTCGGTTCGCTGGCGGTGAACGGTACGGTGTCGATCGGCGATGGCGGGGCCGTCTCGGTCTCGGCGGGCAACCCGAACCTCAAGCCCTACAAGTCCAACGACTTCGGGCTCTCGGTGGAGTATTACATCGGCCACACCGGCTCGGTCAGCGCGGCGCTTTTCTACAAGACGCTGGACGGTTTCATCGTCACGCAGACGGTCAACAACGTGGCCTACAGCACGACCGGCCTTTCCACCGATCTGGCGGCTGGGCTGACGGCGGATACCGTCGTCGATACCTATTCGCGCCCGATCAATCTCGGCAAGACTGACCTGTGGGGCATCGAACTGGCTGCGCAATCGGACTTCACCTTCCTGCCCGCGCCGTTCAACCGCTTCGGCGCCTCGGCGAACTTCACGTATGTGGATTCGAAGTACGATTACTCGACGATCTACAGCGGCGGCGCCAACACCACGCTGGAAGGCCTGAGCCACGTCAACGCCAACGCCACGCTGTACTATCAGGACGCGAAGTTCGACGTGCGCGTCTCGGGCAACTATCGCAGCAGCTACGTCTACAGCGCGGCGCCCGTCACCAGCACGCTGGGCACCGACCAGGACCTGTCGGGCTATGAAGGCACGCTCTATGTGGACATGTCCGCGCACTTCAAGCTGACCGACAACATCCAGCTGACGCTCGACGGCATCAACCTGACCAACCAGGCCGAGAAGCAGTACTCCGACAGCACCAAGCGCCTCTACGTCGTGACCCGTTCGGGCCGCACGATCATGGGCGGCGTGCGCTTCGAGTTCTGATCGAAGATGGCTTCCCGGCCTGCTCTCCCCTCGTGCGGGCCGGGAAGTCTCATCGCCGAAGTCACATCATTGTCATGCTCGATCGTTAGGCGCGCCCGGGAAAGGGCGCGCCTTCCGTGTATTCGCACTCCCGCGGCACCTTGGCCGCTCTCTGGCTGGTCGCTGCCCTCGGGGTGTCCGTCGCGGCGTCGGCGCGTGATCGGTCGCAGCAATTGCATGTCGTTCCCGGCCGGCTGGGGGACGTGCTCGCGCAAGTGTCGCGGCAGAGCGCGGTGCAGGTCGTGACCTCGGCCTCTCCCGAGATGCGCGTGGATCGTCCGTTATCGGGGCGTTTCCGTACCGGCGAGGCATTGCGCCGCCTGCTCAGGGGCCTGCCGCTGGCGGTGCGCGACATGCCGGGCGGTTATCTGGTGACGCCCGCATCGCGCGCACCGGAGCCGGTCATCACACCCGCCGCGCACCCGGACGAGGTGGTCGGAGACCCCATCATCGTCACCGGCTATCGCGAGAGCCTGCGGCTGGCCGTGACCGTCAAGCACACCGCGACCGGTATCGTCGAAGCTACCCGCGCCGAGGACGTGGCCGCCTTCCCGGACCCCAACGCCGCCGACGCCCTCCAGCGCCTTCCCGGCATCGCGATCAGCCGCGACAGCGGGGAAGGCCGGCAGGTTTCGCTGCGCGGGCTTGGCCCGCTGTTCACCCGCACCACGCTCAACGGCATGGAGGCACTGGTGACCACCGCCTCGGGCATGGACAACCGGGGCTCGGCAAGTCGCCAGCGGCGCTTCGACTACTCCGTCTTCGACGCCGCGCTGTTCTCCGGGATCGAGGTGCGCAAGACATGGTCGGCGCAATATGACGCCGGCGGCGTCGGCGGGACGGTGGCGCTGCACACCTTGCGGCCGTTCGACCGGCCCGGCGACGTGACCCTGCTCGCCGTGCGTGCCGCCAGCGCCGGGAACGCCGCAGGCATGGCGCCGCGCATCACCGCCGAACTGTCGCGCCGTAGCGGGACATGGGGCGTGCTTCTCGCCGCGTCCTACAGTCGCAATCGGGTGACAGAGTACGGCTATCGCAACTGGGACTGGGTGCCCGTCACGTTCGGCACCGCCAACATCGGCGAAGGCGTAAGCGATGCCGACCGCGCCCGGCTGACGGGAAAGGCGGGCGATCCTGTCTATATGCCACGCGGGCAGAGCTATTCGAGCTGGAGCAACCGCTTCGACCGCCTCAACCTCGTGGGCGCAATCGAGCACGAAGGCGACGACGGGTTGCACCTGACGCTCGACCTTGTCCACGCGCGGCTCAGCAACGATCGCAGAGAATATTCGCTCGCGGCGGCGGGGAGCAACGGGCTCACCACCGGCAGCATCGACGGCACACAGGTGCTCAATTCGGTGCGGATCGTCGGCGACACGATGGTTGCGGGCGATTTCAGCGGTATCGACATGCGCTCTGAAAGCAAGGTCACGCAGGACCGGACCGCGTTCACGCAGGCGGTGTTTTCGGCTGAGCGCCCATTGGGCGAAGATACCACGATGACCGCGCGCGTCGGCTATGCACGTTCCGATTTTGCCGAGCCGGTGTTCGACAAGGCGTTTCTCGAAAGCACCGGGCAGGACTTCTCGTTCGTCGCGACGGGGGCAAACCCGCGCAACCGCTATGGCTTCGATACGAACGATGCCGCCAACTGGACGCTCATGCGCGCCGACGCGCGTGAAGATGCGATCCTCAACGAGAACGTCGCAGCGCGGTTCGAACTGTCGCACCGCCTGACCCCGACGCTGGAACTGCGCGGCGGTGCGACGTACCGTTTCTTCGGCAACGATGGCTATGAACGCCGCGTTACGCAGGACTATGGCGAGGATGCGCCGTTCGTCGCCGCTTATCCCGTCGATGTGCGTTCGCGGGCGAGCTACGTCGTCGCCGACGTCGATGCGGCTTTCGCGGCAACCGGGCAGTCGCGCGATCTCACGGCTTCGGCGAACTTGCCGGGCATGGCCTACCGGGTGCGGGAGAACAGCTATGCCGCCTTCGCGCTGGCGCGCCTGGACCTTGTCGTCGGAGCGATGCCTGCCGAGGTCGAACTCGGGGTGCAATATCTGCGCACCGATACGTCCTCCTCGGGCGAGGTGCGGGGCGACGACCAGCCGCTCGACCGGGGACAGCGCAACCGGCACGAGGCGTGGCTGCCCTCGCTGCGCGCGTGGATGGACCTGCGGCGCGACTTGCGGCTGCGCCTCGCTTTCAGCCGCGACGTCAACCAGCCCGACGTCTCCGACTTGCGCGCGGCGGCGTCGGTGAACTCTACCCCGTTCGGCGGCACGGTGGAGACCGGCAATCCCTCACTGCGCCCCTTCACCGCCACGGCGCTGGACCTTGCGCTGGAGCACTACATGGGCCGTGACGGCTATGCCTCGCTGGGGGCGTTCTACAAGCGGATGGATTCGTTCATCACCTCGGCCACCACGCTGATGCCCTATTCGGCGACCGGGTTGCCGATGGCGTTCCTCTATTCCGGTGTCAGTGCCGATACGCTCTACAACGTGGTGCGCCCGCTCAATGGCTCCGGAGCCTCGATCCTCGGCGTCGAGGCGGCGGTGCAGCGTGACCTGCGGTTTCTGCCGGCACCGTTCGACGGGCTCGGCCTGCAGGCCAATGCGACTTTCGCCTCGGGCCACAGCGATGTGATCTATGACGATACCGCCGTGTCGCTACCGCTGATCGACCTCTCGCGCTGGTCGGGCAACGCCACGCTCTACTACACCGGAAAGGGCTGGGACGCGCGCATCGCACTGGCCTATCGCGGCACGTATCGCGACGGAGTGGGCAACAACGGCAATATCGGTACGTGGATCCGGGGAAGCACGACGATCGACTTCGCGGCCCATGCCATGCTGCGCCCCGGCCTGCAGGCTTCGGTGGAAGCGCGCAACCTTACCGACACGCCGATCGAGCAATATACCGACCGCATCGCCAAGCGCCTGCTTGCGCGCACGCGCAGCGGCCGGACGATCGCGCTGGGGCTGCGCTATGCCTACTGATTTTGTCGCGGCCCTGTCCCCACCGGGTGTCTTTTGGGCTCTACAGGGGTGGCGCGAATGGATCGGCCGCCGAAAGGGAACCGCGCAATGCTGATGAGCAAGGCCGGCAATTCCCTGCTGGGGGGCATGGAACGGCTGCGCAGCTATGTCCGCAAGCGAATGCGCGACCCGGATGGCGTGGAGGACGTGGTGCAGGAAGCCCTTGTCAGAGTAATGGAACAGGAGCGACGGCAAGCGATCGAGCACCCGCTTGCCTACGCCTATCGCGTGGCGGATTCGGTCATCATCGCCGGCGCACGCCAGGCGCAGCGCATGGGGGACGCTGAAATTCCGGACCTCATGTGCGACCTTCCGCTGGCCGACGAGGTACTCGACTATCGCCAGCGCTACGAACGCTTCGAGGCGGCGCTGGCGCGGCTGACCCCGGCGCGGCGCACTGTGTTCCGGCTGCGTCACATGGACGGCCGCTCGCGGCAGGAGATCGCCGAGGAACTCGGCCTCAGCGTGGAGGCCGTGAAGAAGCACCTCGTGCGGGCGATGGCCGACCTGGCATTGGCACTGGAAGACGACCTTGATGGGGAGAGCGAAGGGTTCAAAAGATATGAATGATCAAAAAGCCCTGATACTGGAAACCGCGGCTGACTGGGCGGATCGGCTTGGCGAACTGACCGTATGCGAGAGGAAAGAGCTGAAGGCATGGCTGCACGCCTCGGCCGACCATGCGAGCGCCTTCGCGCGGATGAGCCGGATGATAGCCGACGCCGCGCTGGTCGACGCATTCGAGCATGAGGCCCAGGCGCCTGCCCTGCCTGCGCCCCGGCCCGCCTCGGAGCGACGCCCCGGCCAATGGCGCAAGGGCACGCCGATGGTCGCGCGCCGACAGGCAATCGCGGCCGGGATCGCGGGTGCCCTCACTTTGCCTGTGGCCGCATACTGGCTGCTCGGCCGCGAGGACAGCGACGCCGCCGCCCATACCGAGCGCTTCGCCAGTGCGGTAGGGCAACGGCGTCGGCTGGTGCTGCCCGATGGCTCTGGCCTGCTGCTCGACGCTTCCTCGCGCGTGGCGGTGGATTTCGCGCAGGGAAGCCGTGCGATCGTGCTGGAACAGGGCGCCGCGCGATTCGACGTGCGGCACGATCCGGCGCGTCCGTTCGAGGTACACACGCCGCAGGCCCGCATGACCGCGCTCGGCACCAGTTTCAGCGTCGATCATGGCCGTGACGGCAGCGAATTGCGGGTCTTCTCGGGCAAAGTCGGGCTGGATGCTGCATCGGGCGAGCGGCTGATGATTCCCGCCCGGCAATGGGCCATGGTCGGGGCTTCGGCGATCACCGGCCATGGTACGTTTGATCCGGCGGCAGGCGACTGGCAGAGCGACTGGCTCGATGCGCAGGCGATGCCTCTCGGCCGTGCGGTGGAACGGCTCGGCCGCTACAGCGAGACGCCGCTGCGACTGGGGCAGGCGCAGCTCGCTTCGCTGACCTTCAGTGGCCGCTTCCGGCTGGATTCTCCAGAGCAATCGTTGGCGCTGATTGGTGCGCTATTCGGGCTGACGTTACAGAGACGCGGTAACGCGATCTACCTTGACGAAGCTGTGCCTGCATGAACCTGCGGCGAGCCGCGGAAGGGGTGCGACTTCGTTTCGTCGCTCGGAAGCGGTCATTCATTCCGATTGGATCGACCCGTCTGATAGGGGAAAGTTGCCGGTCGGCCACCGCCCCATTGCAGACGATGCATTGGTGCGTTAGCACATCGCCATGGCACGAAAGCACCGAGTAGCTGCATTTGTCTCGTTCTTAGTTTTCATAAGCGCGTCCGGATGCCAAAGTGCTCCGCCTATGTCGCAAGAGATTTTTTCAAGCGCCGCAAAATTGTGCGAGCTTAGAGCAACCACGTATACTTTCCGTGACGGTTTTTTTCTCGACGAACCATTGATCGACTTTTCACACGAACCTAGTCCTGCCGAAGCCCATGATTGTTTCAACAAAGCTCTGGAAGAGGTTGACCGGGCCGCGACCGAGCGCGGAGTGGATCACATCAGCTACATATGGGAATGGCAGACCTGAGTTCTCTGTCCGCTTGCCACGCGTTTTCGCCATTCAGGGAGGTGAGCGTTGCGCTCTATAGCGGCCCGTCCGGTACTCAACGCTCGGGAAGAAATGCAGCCTGACCGGACACGCCCCAAGACGGACGCCGAGATTTTGCCTTCTTGTAGACATACTAGATAATCAAGGTCGGTCAAACGGAGGCGAAGATCGAAAGTTTAGTGGTTCTCGGAACAGCGCTTGTGCTGGTCGTCGGCATGCCAATCCTGATTAGTCGAATGATGGGTAGAGCGCGACGTAAGCGGCAGAATGGTGCTTACGGCATGGGCTTCGGCGGGGCTTTCGATGTGCTTGACCCGGCAAGAGCACGTGCGCGGGAAACCATAAGAATCCAGAAGGAAATTGGTCACGCAGATGAGGGGAAAGCGGGAGAACTGTTCGAGCGGGGCGCTGATCGCTCGGACTCGGCCCATGAGAGGCCGAGCGCTCCCTGAATGTCCGCAATCCACCCAAATCCGTCCTTCCAACCCCGCTCAGCATGAGCGGTGTGGGTGGGGCAACGGCAGATATCCACCCCTTTTCGCCATTCCGGGAGGTGACCGCTGGGCTCTATAGCGTCCCGTCCAGTACTCAACGCTCGGGAAGAAATGCAGCCTGACCGGACGCGCCCCGTTGCAGACATTCAGCGCTCGGCTAACCTCGCTGGATGATATGCCGGACATTGATGATCGCAGCGAGTGCGTTGCTGCTGGGTGGATGCGATATGATCCGTGCGATGCTGCCGCGTCATGGCACCAGCGAGGCTGATGTGCGGAATGCACTATCCGGCTGTGGCATCCCATCTGACAGCATCGCTTGGTCGGTCGGCCCGGACGGCACCTTCACCTTCGGGCGTAAGAGCGTCGATGCCTTGCCACTCCCCGAAGTGCAGAACGAGTGCCTCATGCGCTGGGTCGAAAAAAACCGGGTCAAGGTGGGCCTCATTGGCTGGGAGACCGGCCCTCGGTAACCGCTGCTTCCCACCCAAATCCGCCGCCACCCTGAACCAATGCACGAACCCGCTCCGCGGGAGAGTCGCGTGGGGTGACGTAGGGTAGTATTTGAAAGGCTTTGGGCGGGGAGATGTTGCCGCTCGACCATGCGGGTTCCTTCAACGGAAAGGAACTCACCATGGATGCTATCACGACCGCCGCCCCGAACACTTCGCTCCGCCAGCGCATGTTGCAGGACATGAAGATGCGTGGCTTTGGGGAGCATACGCAAAAGGACTACATTCGCCATGTTCGGCGCTTCGCTGCTTTCCTCGGCCAGCCTCCCGATACAGCCACCGTCGAAGATCTCCGGCGTTTTCAGATCGATCAGCATGAGCGCGCTGTTGGGCCGGCATCCATCAATGGGGCCGTATCGGCATTGCGCTTCCTGTTCGGCATTACCCTCAAACGGCCAGAGATGGCGCTTGGGCTCGTCGTCCTTCATTACGCGCCGAAATTGCGGGTGGTTTTGAGCGTCGAGGAGACCGCACGGCTGCTCGAGGCTGCGCCAGGCATCAAATACAAGGCAGCGCTCAGCGTGGCTTATGGCGCGGGCCTGCGGGTGTCGGAGGTTGCCCACCTCAAGGTCGACGACATCGACAGCACCCGGATGCTGATCCGTGTCGAGCAGGGCAAGGGGCGCAAGGATCGCAACGCCATGCTCTCACCGCATCTGCTAGACTTGCTCCGTCAATGGTGGCGCGAAGGCAAGCGACGCGGGGTGATGTTGCCTCATGGCTGGCTGTTTCCCGGTCAGAACGGCACGAACCCGGTCTCGACTCGCCAGTTACACCGTGTCGTGCAGGAAGCCGCCGAACGCGCCGAGATTCACAAACGGGTGAGCCCGCATACGCTGCGACATTCCTTCGCCACTCACCTGCTCGAGCAGGGCGTCGATATCCGTGTCATCCAGGCCTTGCTGGGGCACGTGAACATCAACACGACCGGCATCTACACGCAGGTTTCGAGCAAGACCATGCGGGCGGTGGCCAGTCCCCTCGACCAGATCGTGGCCGTAATGGAAGGCAGAGCCCCTCCCGGTTGAACCGGTGAACCCCTCGCTCGAGGTCGCCGATATCTTCCGTAGCGCCGGGGCCGCCTATCGCGCAGCCCATGCCGGGCATCTCAGCCTCGGCCAGTTGAAGGTCATGGCAGCCATCGAGAACTGCCGCACCGCCGCGCTGGGCGGTCACGTCGAGGCCTACGACGACTGCGGTCACTGGCGGATCGCCTACAACTCGTGCCGCAACCGGCACTGCCCCAAGTGCCAGGGTGCCGCCGCGCGCACCTGGCTGGCCGCGCGTGAGGCCGACCTGTTGCCGGTCGGCTATTTCCATGTCGTGTTCACCGTGCCCTCCGAGATCGCCGACATCGCGTGGCAGAACAAGGCGGTGGTCTATGACCTCCTCTTCCGCGCGGCGGCGGACACGATGCTGACCATCGCCGCCGATCCCAAACACCTCGGCGCGCGGGTCGGCATCACCGCTGTGCTGCACACCTGGGGATCGGCACTGACTCACCACCCGCATGTGCACATGATCGTGCCCGGCGGCGGTATCGCGCTGGACGGCACGCGCTGGGTCTCGTCGCGCCCCGCCTTCCTGCTGCCGGTGCGTGTGCTGGGCGCGTTGTTCCGTCGGCTGTTCCTTACGCGCCTGCTGGCGTTGTTCGATGCCGGCAAGCTGGCCTTCTTCAACACCTTGGCGGGCCTGGCCTCGCGTAAGGCGTTGCTGCGACATCTGTCGCCGATCCGAAAGAAGCGCTGGGTGGTCTATGCCAAGCCACCCTTCGCCGGGCCGCAGGCGGTGTTGGCCTATCTCTCGCGCTACACCCATCGCGTCGCCATCTCGAACCGGCGCCTCATCGCCTTTGACGAGGGTGGCGTGACGTTCCGGTACAAGATCCCATGAGGGCGTGGATAGCGACCTGCGCTGTGGCAGAGCGAGGTTGCTGAACTTCTCTGGAGACCAATCATGCCTGTCACAGCTGACCAATCTGCAGCGTCGGCCGCCATCCGTGTCGAGCTTGACGCAATTTTCGTCTCGTTGGAACTGAGCAAATCAACTTGGCTGGTTACATCGCTCTCGCCTGGTGCCGCCGATAAGATGTCCCGGCACACGGTGGTCGGCGGCGATATTGCCGGACTGTTCGCACGTATCTGCGAGCTCCGCGACAAAGCGCTGGCGCGGACCGGCAAGCTCTATCGGATTGTGTCAATCCAAGAAGCTGGACTGGATGGTTTCTGGCTCCACCGGTCACTCGACCGCGAGGATTGGATCGAAAGCCATGTCGTGGACGCTGCCTCGATTGCCGTGTCGCGAAGGCGCCGGCGTGCAAAGACCGATCGGATCGACGGCGAGACCCTGATCCGGACGCTCTTGGCCTACAAGCGAGGCGAGCCGCGCGTCTGCTCGATGGTGCGGGTTCCAACTCCACAGGACGAGGATCGTCGCAGGATCGGTCGCGAGCGCAAGGTACTGGTCGACGAACGAACGCTTCATATCAACCGCATCAAGGGGTTGCTCTTCAGCCAGGGGATACGGGGGTATGAACCCGGGCACCGCGACCGCCGCGAGCGGCTTGAGGAACTGCGCACAGGCGATGGTCGCGATCTGCCGACACACATCAAAGCCCAGCTTCTTCGCGAACTCGATCGCCTCGAATTGCTGATCAAACAAATCAAGGCAGTTGAGATCGAGCGTGACGCGATCCTGGCGCAAGATAAGGCGAGCATGACCAACGCAACGGCAATGTTGCTCGGCATCAAAGGGATCGGCCCGGAGTTCGCCACCGTCATCTACAGCGAATGCCTTTCCAGGCATTTCGACAATCGAAGACAGGTTGCATCCTATGCGGGCCTGGCTGCGAGCCCTTGGCAAAGTGGCTCAATCAATCGTGAGCAAGGTATCTCGAAGGCAGGCAACCCACGCCTTCGGACAGCGATGGTGCAACTCGCATGGTTATGGCTGCGCCACCAGCCGGATGCGGCGCTGAGCCACTGGTTCCGAGAGCGGGTCCGCGAGAATGCGGGCAGACGCAAGTCGATGACGATCGTCGCTTTGGCGCGCAAGCTACTGGTAGCATTCTGGAAATATGTAACGTTCGGTGTGGTCATCGAGGGCGCCATGATCAAAGCCGTCTAATGCATATGCTACTATAGAGTTATTCCCATCCCCAGGGCCTATTCAGCCCTGACGGATCCGGGGGACGAACCGTGATAGTCCATGGCTCCAGCTAGCCGCCTACAAGAATGGTCTCGTCCTTCTGAGCCCTTGCCCGCCGGACGCGGGATAGTGGTGCAGCCGCTGCGAGCGGCGACCGGATGTGAGGTTGATCTGGCTCTGATACCGAGCCGCGTCATGCAATCGGGCTTGGACCTTGGATACCGTCTTCGACTTAGGATTGTACGATGTCCCCATAACACCGTGACTTGACGTGATATCCCTCATGTGAGGACTATCGCCGCGATGGCGCCGAACGCCAGCAGGTCATGACGCTGGCCACCGACGAGTTCATCCGCCGCTTCCTGATCCACGTCCTGCCACGCGGCTTCCACCGCATCCGGCATTACGGCCTGCTCGCCAGTTCAACGCACAAGGAGGCCATGGCGCTCGCCCGCAGGCTGCTGGGCGTTGCCGCACCGGTCGTGGAACTCGAACCGGAAGAACCGCCCGATCATCGCCCGCCATGCCCATGTTGCGGAGGGCATATGACCATCATCGAAACCTTCGCCCGCTGGTGCCGGCCTCGCGCTCCGCCGCAGCCAGCACCGCCCGCCCGGAGACACGCGCCATGATCCGGCATGGCCAGCCCTGCACGACGGTCACGCCCATGGCATCCTGGCCGATGACCCTGCGCATGCCCATCCCAGAACTGCGCCGGGCGCAAGGCACACCGGCCAGCAAAACCAACGCTGCCAGCAAACTGATGCCGCTTGAAATCACTCCAGTCGGACCAGCGGCGGCACACCCGGATCGGCAGTGCCTACCCGCAAAAACCACCCCAAAGCTCATTTACCCATAGACCAGCGTGTGGGGCCCGCGGGTTCCTGCATTGGAGGCTTTCGTACGCAAGCGCCCGAAACCCTTCACAATTCCAGACGTCCTCGGCCATTCTCAAAACCCCCTCCTCAATCGCGGCCGGCTCGGTGAGGTCATGCTCGAAGGTAGTCTCCGACCCCGACGACTTGCGGACCCGGTCCGGGTTCACCGGTCGGTCGTCCTGCCCCCGCGAGATCGCATAATACCAGCCGGCCGAGCTGCCGAAATGCTGTTGGAGAAACTCGAAAGACTTCGTCCTGAGATCCGCGCCGGTGGCGATCCCCAGCCGCTTCATCTTGTCCGCCGTGACCGGACCGACGCCGTGGAACCGGCTGACCGCCAGGGACTCGATCCAGGCCGGTCCCATATCGGGCGTCACCGCGAACTGGCCGTTGGGCTTGCGGTGATCGGAAGCAAGCTTGGCGAGGAACTTGTTATAAGAGATACCGGCCGAGGCCGTCAGTCCGGTTTCCTCCAGAATAGCCGCGCGGATCTGCTTCGCTGTCCGCCATGCGGTCTCGATCCCGCGCCTGTTCGCGGTGACGTCGAGATAAGCCTCGTCCAGTGACAACGGCTGGATGAGGTCGGTATAGCGCGCGAAGATCTCGTGGATTCGGCGCGACACCTCTTGGTAGACATCGAACCGCGGCGGCACGAACACGAGGTCCGGACACCGGCGCATCGCTGTTACCGATGGCAGGGCCGAACGGACTCCGAACTTGCGAGCTTCGTAGCTCGCCGCCGCCACGACGCCCCGGGCAGCGGCATATCCGACGGCAACTGGGCGACCGCGCAACGAGGGGTCGTCGCGTTGCTCGACGGACGCGAAGAAGGCGTCCATGTCGACGTGAATGATCTTCCGGACTGCGCTATCGGACATCCGCCCGGCATATCACAGCTGGAACGTAATGCGAACATCGTATCCGCACCGGCGGATTTGCGCGATCGGTCAGGCAGCACAGCATGGGGAAACGAAAATCGGCCCACCGTGTTCTGAAGATCGAGAATCCGAGACTGAATGATCGCAAATGGTAGCAAGCAGCGACATTGGGACTATGCGCCCCGTCCGCTTTGAATGCCACTAAAGCGATAGCGGACACTGAAACCTAGCCGACGGGCAGCTTGCCGGCGCCCAGGTGGATATAGTTGCCCTCGCCGTGCGCTCGCAATCACGGCGCTGTTTTTTCAATCTTCACCCACTCGATCGCAGTGAGCGCACTTGTCAGGAGAATGGGATGGACGCGATCCAGCGGGGAATGGTGGCTGACGAAAATAGCGCAATCGCTGAGATCAGCGCACTCGCGAAGGCTCGCCTTCGTGTCGGTCGCAATCGGCGGACCGGCTGAAAGCGGTCTTCTCGTTCAGGTCGAGGCGATGTTTGGGTGCCTCTGATACTCCAGGACCTGATGAAAATTTCGTTGGTGAGCAGGGCGACCGTTTGGCCGCCCCATCTACTAACGGCTGAACACAGAGACTGACTTTCCCGGCGGTAACCTCAGTAGAGTGCGACGAAGCGGCCGCGCACACCGCCTTCTGCAAGCCGGTTAAGACTCTCCGGGATATCGTCGAAGCCGATCGGCAGGACGGCGGACTTGATCGTGCCACCCGCCATCAGTGTCAGGACCGCCTCCGCCTCCCCCTTTTCCCCGCTCGATGCCCCGACATAGGTGATTTCTTTCATCACGATCTTCTGCGCGGAGATCGTCGCCATCTCCTTGGCCAGACCGATCTGGACCACGCGCCCACGGGGGCGGACGGCGTCGATCGCGGCAGCTGTCGTAGTACCGAATCCGGCAAAATCGACGATGACGTCAAGCTTCTTGTCCTCGAACGCGCGAATGTCCGCCGCGACATCGAGAGCGCCCTGTCGCCGTGCTTCGTCCCACGCCGCCTCATTGACCTCCGCGACATAGACCTGTGCACCGAGCGCGCGCGCAATCTGCACGCCCAGCGAACCCAGTCCGCCGAACCCGATCACGCCGACAGTCATGCCCTCGGTCAATCCGCCGGCCGTCACCAGACCGCGAAACGCCGTGCGCGCTGCATCCATGGCCGGAGCCGCCTGCTCGAAGGGAACTTCGTCAGGCAGCAGCACGCATTGCTCGGCGAGCACCGCGACCTTGTCCGCGAAGCCGCCGTCACGTGCAGTGCCCGGGGATTCCACCGTTGCGGGGATACCAACGCGCTGGCCTATGCGGACCGTTTCCACACCCTCACCGACCGCCGAAACGACACCGGCGATCTCACGGCCGGGCACGATCGGGATATGAGCAAGGAGCGACGTGATCGTCCCGTCCATATAGCTCACATCGCTATGACAGAGGCCCGCCGCCTTGATCTCGATCACCACCTCCCCGGGACCGGCGACCGGATCGGGAAGTTCTGTTCGTACGAGCGGTTCTCCGACGCCCGTGAATTGCCATGCCTTCATATCATCATCCTCGATCTTTGGCGCGGAGCGAGGCCATCGTCGCCCCGCGATCGTACTTTCAGCGTTCCACCACCGGGGTCACGCCCCCCATAACCGAAAGACCACCGTCGATATTCTGGGCGGTGCCGGTCGTGAACCAGCTTTCGTCGCTGGCAAGGTAAAGGATCAGATAGGCAAGGTCGATCGGGCGCCCCATGCGGCGCAGCGGCTGCGCGGCAGCGGCGGTATCGATCGAGGTCTGATCGGGGAAGGCCTCGTCAACCATGGCCGTGTGAATGACGCCCGGATTCACCGAATTGACGCGGATATTGAGCGGCGCCAGTTCGATCGCGGCGGCGCGCGTCACGGCATCCACGGCGCCCTTGCTGGCGGTGTAGGCCGTGAAGCGGCCGCAGGCGTTCACCACCGCCAGTGATGCGATATTGATGATCGAGCCGACCCCGGCTTCCTGCATCTGCGGGATGACGGACTGCATCCCGACAAACTGGCTCCAGGCGTTAACGTCCATCGTCCGCTGCCAGTGCTCGTGGGTCAACTTGTCATAGGTGGCGGGCGCCAGGATGCCGGCATTGTTGACCAGGATGGTAATCGGCCCGAACGCGTCCTTTGCCTTCGCCACGACCTCTGCCCAGGCGTCACCTGACGCCACATCATGTTTCAGCGCGATGGCCGCACCCGGGCGCTCGGCGTTGATCTCGTCCACGACCCTTGTGACCGCCTCAAGATTGATATCGGTCGCGATGACTGATGCGCCTTCAGCGGCGAGCATCCGCGCCTCGGCTTCGCCTTGTCCCGCACCGGCACCCGTCACCAGTGCGACCTTGCCTGAAACTCGTCCCATAAAATCCGTCTCCATTGACCTGACGGAATAAGTGGTCATCAATGACCGCTTATGCAAGGCCGGAGCGAAATCATCGCTTTCAGCGGTGATTTTGATTAGGCAGGCGCATGGCTCCCCCCCGAACCGAGAAACCTTTGCGATCCGATGCCGCCGAACGCCGGCAGGCGGTCCTGGCGGCCGCGCGCCGGGTCTTCACCGAGGAAGGGGTCGATGTTCCGATCGAGCGTATCGCTCAGGAGGCAAACGTGGGACGTGCGACCGTCCACCGGAATTTCTTCGACCGCAGGGGGTTGCTGCTGGCCCTGCTGGACGAGGAACTGGACCAGTTCGCGCGCGACCTGCTCGATGCCGATCTCGAACGACAGCCGATGGCATTGTTCGATGCATTCTCGAAACTATCCCTCAACAATTCGGCCCTGCTACCGCACTGGCAGTCGATGAACGCACATGAAGAAGCCTTCGCGAAGTTGCGGACCAAGTTTTCAGGAATCGTCAGCGCGGCACTTCCTGCGGTTCTCAGGTCCGGCGCTGTGCGCCCGGATTTGTCTGTCGCTGACATCGAGCTTGTAGCGGGCATGCTCGGCGCCGCCCTGAAAGGACAGACTGTCAATGAGAGACAGGCGATGACCGCGCGGGCGCTCGACCTGATAAAGACCGGGGTGGGCCGCGAGTCCCTTCTATAGGCCGCATGCAAGCGGCAGAATCGCTTCGATATAACATTCGTTTACAAAGCAACGATTGCTTTGTAAATAAGCGCCGTGCTTGCCGTCGTCGCAAGCGGATCGATGCCTCCCGCCTGCATGGAACTTTGCCGGAACATGACGTGCGACTCGTCCCTCTATGCCCTCACCAACGCGCTTCAGCCGGTGCGTCGCGCCTGGGTGCAAGCGGCAACACGCCAATTGGCCGGATCCGGGCTATCGACATCGCTGGCAACGGTGGTGCTGCTCGTTTCGCGTCTTGGCGCTGCGACCAATCAGAGGGCGCTTGCACTGGAAGTCGGTATCAATCCCGCGGCGCTGGTGCGGCTGCTCGATCATGGCGAGGCGGCCGGAGTGCTGGTGCGCAACGACGTCGAGGGTGATCGCCGGAGCAAGGTCGTTGAGCTTCTTCCCGAGGGACGGCGACTGGCGCTTGCGATGGAAGAATCGCTGGCGGCGCTTCGCCAGGAATTGCTCGGCGAATTACCGGACCACGACGTCGAAACCGCGACGCGCGTGCTGCGCCTGCTCGAGGAGCGATCAGCTGACTGGCTAAGCGGCAATCAGGATCGCTGATGTTCCAGTTCGATCGATGGTTGTTCGCCACCAAGATGTTCTGCTCTGCGATGATCGCCTTTGCGCTATCGGTGCGATTGGGTTTGGCGCAGAATTACTGGCCGGTGGTCACCTGCTGCGTCCTCGCCAATCCACTGACTGCCGGGGTCCGCTCGAAGGTCGTGTATCGTTTTCTCGGCACGTTGTGCGCGGGCCTCGTCTCGTTGCTGCTGGCCGCGATGTTCGGCAGCGCGCCGGTTTTGATGGTCATCGGTGCCGGCCTGTGCGGGACGGCGGCGTTCACGATCGGGCTTCTCGACCGGACGCCGCGATCCTACGGCTTCCTGCTGTTCGGGCTGACGCTGATGATCGTTCTGGTCGGCGGCATCGATCATCCCGAGCGCATGTTCGACACCGCGCTTGCGCGCGTGACGGAGATCAGCCTGGGCATCGTCTGCGCCACGGCGATCGACAGCCTGATCCTGCCGCGTTCGCTGGCACCGGTCGTTCGCGCCCGGCTGCGCGGGTCGCTACCCGACATGGAGCGCTGGATGGACGACGCGCTGGATGGCCGGGAGGAAGGCGCCGGCGCCGCACACGACCGACTGAAGGTGATCGCCGACATGACCAGTCTTTCAGCGCTGGCCGGGCAACTTCGCTACGATCCGATGGTCGGCAGTCACGACCGGCAGCTGATCTTCGCGATCCAGCGGCGGATGCTGCTTCTGGTCCCCCTGATCTCCGCGATAGGATCACGGGTCGCCGCCTTCGGCGAGGCAGAACGCGCGACCCTGGTGCCGCAGATGCGAGCCGCCTGGCATGCGGTAAGAGCATCGACGGTCGAGACGGCGCAGGCGCAGACGCCGATGCTCGATCTGACCGGCCTGCGTGCCGGAACGCCCTGGCAGGTCATGGTCCGCCAGAACGCAGCCGAATTGACCGATGGGGCGCTGCGCCTCTGGCGCGAACTTCGCCTGCTCGACGCGGCGCTGGAAAAGGACGCGCCCCTGCCGGAAGCGCTCCGCGTGCGGATCGCACGCGATGCACCTTTTCCGCTTCGTCCCGACTTCCACATCGCGCTACGCGTCGCCGCCGGCATCGTTCTCGCTTACACGGCGCTTTGTCTGCTGTGGTTGCTGACCGGCTGGACTCAGGGCGCGGGCGCGCTGCTGATCGGGGTGGTCGCGCTCGCCTTTTTCGGTGGCGCGGATCAGGCGGACAAGGTCATCGCCCAGTTCGCGCGCTTCTCGTCTGCCGCAATCCTGCTCGGTGTGGTGCTGAGTTACTGGCTGCTGCCACTGGCGCATGATTTCACGAGTTTCGTCATGGTGATGGGGCTGTTCATTTTGCCACTGGCCGCCTGGGCCGCCACCAATCCGCTGGCGATCCTGCTGCTGGCGCTGGTACTCAGCAACATCAATCTCCAGGGAACCTACGCGCCACCCGACTTCGGCGTGTATCTCGATGCCAGCTTCGCCAGCCTGACCGGCATCTTCGCCGCCTTCGCGAGTATTACGCTGGTGCGCCGCATGGGCAGTTCGCACGCGCTGGCTCGTTTCGTCGCGGATGGCCGTGCCGATATCGTCGAGCTGACCCGACGCGCCGATCGCAGCGAACGCGACGCCTATCTCGATCGCGCGCTCGATCGCATCGGGCTGATAAGCGCCCGGCTGGCGGCCACCGGCGAGACCGAGCAAAGCGCAGGGATGCTCAGGCGCCTGCGCGCCGGCGCCAACATCGCCGATCTGCGCCGCGCGACCGATGGGGTGCGCGGCGAAATCCGGGCCTCTTCCGAGCGCCTTCTGGCGACGGTGCGCGCCGACATCGGCAGCCCGGTGCCGCCGCCGCGTTTGCTGGACGACATCGACCGCACCCTATCGCTGGCCTGGCGCGAGAGCGACGGGAGCGCGCTGCATTCTCTGGTCCGCAGCCTGATCGGCCTGCGCCTCGCATTGTTCGACCGCGCGCCCGCCTGGCAGCCGGCGACATGATCGGCGAACTCGATATCGCAGGGATATTCGTGTCCCCATTGCTGCCGTGCCTGCTGGTGGCCTTTCTCGTCAGGGTGATCGTGTCCCGCGTGCTGGCCGGCGCAGGGCTCTATCGTCTCGTATGGAACCGGCCGCTGTTCGACCTGTCGCTTTTTCTCATCCTGCTGGGCGTGATGTTCACGCTGCTGCGCATTCTCACCACGAGCTGAACCATCATGACCTTCACCCGCCAGCGGATCTCCGAGATACTGAAAGTGCTGCTGACCCTCGTCCTCGCCGGTCTCGGCGCGCTCGTGCTGTGGCACCTCTATGATTATTACACCTATGCGCCGCAGACCCGCGACGGGCGGGTACGGGCCGATGTCGTGCCGCTCGCGGCCGATGTGACCGGTCGCGTTACCGGCGTGTTTGTCCGCGACAATCAGCCGGTGCGGCGTGGGCAATTGCTGTTCGTCGTGGATCGCGAGCGACTGGCCAATGCCGTCGCCCGCGCCGACGCCGCGATCGGCACCGCCAGGGCGAATCTTGTTGCCGCCGAGCGAGAGGACCGCCGCTATCGTGGGCTGGCCGGCGTGGTGTCCAGCCAAGACATCGACACGCGTCGCTCCGCTGCCGAAAGCGCGCGCGCGGCCTATGCGCAGGCGCTGGCCGATCGCGATCTGGCGAAGATCAACCTGGATCGTGCGGAGGTGCGCGCGCCGGTCAACGGCATCATCACCAATTTCTCGTTGCGGCCGGGCGCCTATGCCACCGCCAGCGCGCCGGTGATGGCGATCGTGGATACCGACAGCTTTTACATCGCCGGCTATTTCGAGGAAACCAAGCTGGGCCAGATCCGTGAAGGATCGCGCGTGACGATCGAGATGATGGGCGATTCGCGCCCGCTGCGCGGCCATGTCGCCGGGCTTGCGGCCGGTATCGACGATCGCGATCGAACCACGGCCAACGGCACGCTGCTCGCCAACGTCAACCCCACCTTTAGCTGGATAAGGCTGGCTCAGCGCGTGCCCGTGCGGATCGCGATCGACAAAGTTCCGCCAGGCTTGACGCTCATCGCCGGACGCACCGTCACCGTGTCGCTCGACGGCGCGCAGGATATCCTCGATCCGGGGCACCGGCCATGAGCATCGCGCGGTTTCGTGCCATGGCGACGGCAGCATCGACGCTGCTGATGGCGGGGTGCGCCGCAGTCGGGCCGGACTATGCGCCGCCACTGCCGCCCGCCGGGCTCGCCGACCGGCCGACGGCCGCGTTCGAAGCATTGCCTTCCCCTGCCTTGTCCAGCGCGGCGTTGCCGGTCCGCTGGTGGCGTTTGTACAATGATCCGCGTCTCGACGCGCTGGTGGAACAGGCATTTGCGGCCAACACCGATCTGCGCGTCGCCGCCGCCAACATCGATCGGGCACGGGCGGCACTCGATGAGGTGAGGGTCGCCGCCGGCGTCCAAACCAGCGTGCAAGGCGGACCGAGCATCGGTCAGGGCAGCACGCTCGGCATCGCGCCAGCCGGCGGCATCCACGCGCAGCTCGATGCCGGAATCGCGATCTCCTACCAGATCGATGTCGCAGGCCGCATCCGCCGCAGCATCGAAGCCGCGAACGCATCCGCCGAGGTGCAAGCGGCGGCCTATGATCTGGCGCGCACGACGGTCGCGGCGGGAGTGGTCGGCGCCTACACCGATGCCTGTGCGGCTGGCGCCCGCATCGCTGTGACGCAGACGTCGCTCGACCTCCAGCGCCGCAGCCTCGCGCTGACCGAACGCGGCGTGCGCGGCGGGGTATTCCCGCCGCTCGACGCGGTGCGCTCCCGTACGCTCGTCGCGCAGCTCGGCGCTGCGCTGCCGCCGCTCGAAGCCAGCCGCCGCGTCGCGCTCTATCGACTCGCGGTGCTGACCGGCCGCGCCCCCGTCGACTATCCCCCCGAGCTGGCGCATTGCACCACGCTCCCGCGCATGGCGCAGCCGATGCCGGTCGGTGACGGTGCTGGACTGATCCGGCGGCGGCCTGACATCCGCCAGGCCGAGCGCGAACTCGCGGCAGCGACCGCGACGATCGGCGTCGAGACGGCGGCGCTCTACCCCAGCATCAGTCTGGGCGTGTCGGCAGGGAGCACGACGCGACGTGTCGGCGGATTGCTGAGCGACTCTGCGTTGCGCTTCAATGTCGGTCCACTGGTGAGTTGGACCTTCCCCAATCGCAGCCTTGGCCGCGCCCGCATCGCGCAAGCGGATGCCGCAGCCCGTGCCGCGCTGGCGGGCTTCGACGGCACTGTCCTCGTCGCGCTGCGCGAGGCGGAGAGCGCGTTGACGCTCTATGTCCGCGATCTCGACGAGAACGCGCGTTTGCACGAGGCCCGCGAGGAGAGTCGCAAGGCTGCGGCTCTCCAGCGCAGGCTTACGCGGGGCGGCACGGGCACCGCACTGGCCGCGCTCGACGTGGAGCGGACGCTGGCAGCCGCCGAAAGCACATTGGCCGCATCGGACGCCAAACTTGCAGCGGATCGGGTGGCGATCTTCCTGGCATTGGGTGGGGGGTGGGAGGACAGCGAGGAGAGGTGACCTCGGCCTGCGATGCTTCGCGACACTGTCCCGAAATGTGGGCGGGCTCAATCGGTGGTCTCAACAGATCATTCTCGAGGTGAGAGGGACGTGAGCGATAAAGCAGCGGACGCGGATCTACTATTCGGGAGCGAAGCGTGCGGAGATTGGGATCGGTGGCGGTGCGGAGAAAAGCGATTGACCGCCGACCAAATCGTAACCACAAAATGCCATGATCATCGTATAGGATGAACCGAAAGGGCAAGCGAACCTCGTCAAGCACGGGATCGACCTTGCCGATGTGGGCGAAGGGTTCTTCCTCTCCGCTCTGGTGATCCCTGCGAAGGACGGACGCTTTGCCGCCATCGGTGAGATGAACGGCACGATCACGGTGATTTTCGCTGTGCTGGGCACCGAAGGCGTCTCGATCATCTCTGCCCGCCGGGCCAGCATTACGGAACGGAGGCTCCTGCCATGACCGACCCGAAACATGCCGCTCCCGGATACACCAAGGCCGATATGGATGCGGTCAGCAATAACCCCGAATGGACAGCCGAGGACTTCGCGAGGGCAAAGCCGTTCGCGGAGGCCTTCCCGGATCTCGCGAAGACGATTCGCGCACGCGGTCCGCAGAGGGCACCTAAAAAGTTCAGCACTACACTGCGCCTTTCGCCCGAGGTGATCGAGCATTTCAAATCCGGCGGCCCCGGTTGGCAGTCGCGGATCGATGCTGCCCTCAAGGATTGGGTGGCTGCGCACTGAGTCTGATTGGCCCCCATCCTCTCGGTAGGACCATGGCAAGCTGCCGGTTCGCTCCTAGGGAGCCGAAATCGGCGACTGATCGACCGCCATGGGTCGTCTCACGCGGCTCACATGCCAGGCTTGAGGAAGTACGCAGCCTGTAGCTCCAAGAAGAGTCAGTCGGTGGGCTTTGTCGGCTGATTCGTGAGCTTTTCTTCTGCAACGCATCGATAACCGGCAGGTTAACCGGGTAAACCGTTGAACAATTATGCCTATTTTCGACGCCATTATCAGTTAGAGAAATTGTGGCCAAATGTAGAACAAAACGGTATTTACGCGGTAAGCAAAAGAGGACCGCAAAATGAATCGAGTGGCGCTTTACGCCCGCTATTCGTCCGATAATCAGCGCGACGCGTCAATCGAGGATCAGTTTCGCATATGCAGGGAGCGAGCGGAGCGCGAGGGTTGGCAGGTCGTAGCCGCTTACAAAGATGCCGGTATCTCCGGCGCGAGTATGATCTTGCGCCCCGGTATCCAATCCCTGCTGCAAGACGCTCAAAGCGGCCACATCGAACTCATTCTGGCAGAAGCCCTGGACCGATTGTCCCGTGACCAGGCCGATGTCGCCACAGTCTACAAGCACCTCAAGTTTGCAGGCGTGCCGATCATTACACTGGCCGAAGGGGAGATCAGCGAACTGCATGTCGGCCTTAAGGGGACGATGAACGCCCTTTTCCTCAAAGATCTTGCTGCCAGGACGCATCGTGGCCTTCGCGGGCGCGTCGAGGAAGGGAAGTCGGGCGGCGGCATTTCCTATGGCTACAAGGTTGTGAAGCAACTCGACGCGCGCGGCGATCCAATCCGCGGAGACCGAGAGATTAACCCGGCCGAGGCGGAAGTGGTACGCCGCATATTTCGTGACTTCGCCGCAGGCGCGTCCCCACGCACGATCGCGCGCAAATTGAACGAAGAGCGAGTTCCAGGCCCCGGCGGTAAACTGTGGAACGACACGACGATCCGCGGGCATGTGAAACGCGGAACCGGCATCGTGAACAATGAGCTGTATATCGGCCGCCTGATCTGGAACCGGCTGCGGTATATCAAGGACCCATCGACGGGTAAGCGTGTCTCGAGGCACAATCCGGAGGCGGATTGGATCATTCGTGAGGTCCCGGAACTGCGCATCATTGACGACGAACTGTGGCAGTCAGTGCGGACGAAGCACGAAGAGATCGCCGAGAAGTTCGTGAATGTGGCGGCAGCGATCCGAAGCAGCGAGCATAATCTCCTGAACGGCGGTCGCCGTCCGCGCACGATGCTGTCTGGCCTCATCTACTGCGGTTGCTGTGGTGGCCCCTACTCTCTTCGGGGTGCGAACCGGTTTGCATGCTCCACGCATGTCAGCAAGGGAACCTGCGACAACAACCGAACGATCCGGCGTGAAGATCTTGAGACGCGGGTGATCGCAGGCCTCAAGGACCGAATGATGGCACCTGATGTCGTAGCGGAAGCGATGCGTGCCTATGCCGAAGAAACCAACCGGCTGAACCGCGAGCGGCGCTCTATGCGCGATACGTGGGCTTTGGAACTCAAGAAGGTTGTGAAAGATATCGATCAGATCATCGATGCGATCACCGAAGGGATGTTTCATCCATCCATGAAGGACAAGATGACTGCGCTCGAAGCACGCAAGGCCGAACTGAACGTTCTGCTGAGCGGCAAGCCGGATGCGACGCCTGATATTTTACCGAGTGCGGCGGTCATCTATGCCGAGAAAGTCGCATCCCTTACGCGCGCACTCAGCCAACCAGATGAGAGCCACGACGCGTCCGAAGCTCTGCGCCAGCTTATCGAGAAGATCGTTCTGACGCCTGCCCCTGAACGCGGGGAGATGTTCGCCACACTCCATGGCGAGCTCAATACGATCCTGCGTTGGGTTGAGCACCAGGAAACCTGCAAGAATGCCAAAGGCAATCACGCAAAAGCTCGGAATACGGGAGTGTCGGTATCGGTGGTTGCGGGGGCAGGATTTGAACCTGCGACCTTCAGGTTATGAGCCTGACGAGCTACCGGGCTGCTCCACCCCGCGTCACCGTTGTTTTTTTGCGTCG
>Ga0308159_1000950_pt1 | contig 49719 bp, 42 predicted proteins | sample PhyCR1_FD_201040 | JGI IMG/M metagenome (GOLD analysis project Ga0308159, IMG submission 201040) | Phyllosphere microbial communities from UC Gill Tract Community Farm, Albany, California, United States - DLSLC.R1 | ecosystem: Host-associated > Plants > Phyllosphere > Unclassified | place: USA...
GCATCCGCTTCACCGCCAAGATCGTCGAGAAGCTGTGCGACACCCTGCGAGCGCAGGTGGATGAAGTCCGCACCGTCGAACGCCAGATCCTGGACGTGGCCGTCAATAAGTGCAACATGCCGCGCGCCCACTTCATCAAGGTCTTCCCCGGCAATGAAGTGAACCTCGACTGGGTGGATGGTGAAGTCGCCGCCAACCATGACTACAGCACCGTGCTGAGCCGTAACGTCCCGGCCATCAAGGAACTGCAGCAGAAGCTGATCGACCTGCAAGCCCGCGTGGTACTGCCGCTGCCGGACCTGCGCGCCATCAACAAGAAGATGGGCGCTGGTGAGAAGAAGGCACGCATGGCCAAGCGTGAAATGACCGAGGCCAACCTGCGTCTGGTGATCTCGATCGCCAAGAAGTACACCAACCGTGGCCTGCAGTTCCTGGACCTGATCCAGGAAGGCAACATCGGTCTGATGAAGGCAGTGGACAAGTTCGAATATCGTCGCGGCTACAAGTTCTCGACCTATGCGACCTGGTGGATCCGTCAGGCCATCACCCGCTCCATCGCCGACCAGGCGCGCACCATCCGTATCCCGGTGCACATGATCGAGACGATCAACAAGATGAACCGCATCTCGCGTCAGATCCTGCAGGAAACCGGTGCCGAGCCGGATCCCGCGACCCTGGCGATCAAGATGGAAATGCCGGAAGACAAGATCCGCAAGATCATGAAGATCGCCAAGGAGCCGATCTCCATGGAAACGCCGATCGGTGACGACGACGATTCCCATCTGGGCGACTTCATCGAGGACAACAACACGCTGGCCCCGGCCGATGCGGCGCTGCACGCCTCGATGCGCAACGTGGTCAAGGACATCCTGGACTCGCTGACCCCGCGTGAAGCCAAGGTCCTGCGCATGCGTTTCGGCATCGAGATGTCGACCGACCATACGCTGGAAGAAGTGGGCAAGCAGTTCGACGTGACCCGCGAGCGTATCCGCCAGATCGAAGCCAAGGCACTGCGCAAGCTGCGTCACCCCTCCCGTTCGGACAAGCTGAAGAGCTTCCTGGAAGGGAATTGATATTAGGGTGTCAGAATTGGCCGGCGAAGATGTTAAAATCGCCGGCTGATTTTTTGGCCCCCTAGCTCATGCTTGGTTAGAGCAGCGGACTCATAATGTATTTGCTTGAAAAATAAAGCCTTTTAAAATCAATGACTTAATATTTTTCCTAATGGGAAAAATTGGGCAAGGCTACGAATAGGCTACAAGTTGTACTGTGCCGCAACTGTTAATGCAGTAACATCTAGTTTTTCAGGGCCTCTAGCTCATGCCTGGTTAGAGCAGCGGACTTAAGTCTGCACCGTCCTACGGCCCGAGAGGGTACGGGCGATGCAAAGATGGGTTGCCTTGGGGTAAGTTGACTCTGCTCCTTGGTAGAACTGCTCAAATTCGGGGAAACCTCTGCTTGTTCATGGCGTGGCAATCCCGAGCGAAGCTCTTGTTAGAGAGAACGTGTAGAGACTGTACGGGCAGGTCGTAAAGACAAGAGACAGTCCAGACCACAAACCTGAAAGGGGTGGCGAAAGCCATAGTTGGTAAGCATAATCCGTTGGTGCCGAGTTCGACTCTCGGGGGGCCCACCAAACACTAAAGCCGCTGTGTGCTCCACACAGCGGCTTTTTGTTTTTCGGGATCAAGATAAATAAGCCGGGGAGACTCACAAAATGAGTGAAAAGGTTGCGCAATTCCCGAAGGATGGTGTTGGCAACGATGCTAATGAGCATCAAGAAGAAGAGAGCTTGCCATCATTAAAAGAAGGCGAGATAGATCCCTTTTTGGGGAAAACAGTGCGAGTGCTGATCGTCACACATGAAAACTATAACGTTTATCTAGACGACTCTCTATGTACTCAATGGTACGGACGAATTGCCGACGATAAGGACATTAGCACTGCGTTAAATCGCCTATCGAAACTTGAGTCAAGTTCACATTTCATCACTGACGATAAAATTCTGAAACCAATTCGTCAGCAAATCGCGGAAGGCCTTGTTCGTGCCCTAGAGGGACACAAAGAGCTTTCCTCTGAGATGTTCAAATTCCTAGAGAAGGAAATTCAGCTGAGGAACTTGGAAATATCATGGCATTGGTATTTTTTGGGTTCGGCTTTGCCAGCGTTAGTTTCCCTGATTACGTTGATCGTATTTTGGATATGCAGGGAATATCTAAGGAGTGTATTTGGTGCGATCGGATTTACGGTGGCTCTTGGGGCGATGGTAGGCGGTCTCGGTGCATTTCTATCTATCGCAAGCCGTTCAACAAAGATTGCTTTGGATGCACGTGCTGGTTTCGTAATTCACGTTACTGAAGGATTGGCCAGGATTCTTACCGGTATCTTTGGCGGTGCATTATTGGTGCTAATCACCAAAGGCGGTGTGGCATTCTATGCGCTGAAAACATCAGGCAACTCCTTAGCCGCACTCCTAGCTTTTTCCTTGATCGCAGGGACAAGCGAGAGATTGATTCCTAATCTCGTGAAGAAACATGAAGCTGATTTGAAGTGACAGCTTGCGCGCAATCCTAATAAAACTTAAAGATATTTGGGTGGGAATAGATGTCGGATAAAGAAATCAAACTTACGCTCCGTGTTGAAGGCGGTGTTGCGGATGAAGGGGTATTAGACATCTATGACGCGGCGGGTACGATTTACGGCTTGGCGCGAGGCGTGAATATGGTGGCTCATGCGTTCGCTAATGACGGCGAAGTAAAGAAAAAGAACAAATTAGTGCGCGGGGCTAAGACCGTTATACGTCCATCCATAAAAGGATGTTTTGAAGAGCAGATTGCGATTCAATTTGACGAGAAAATTGTGAACGAGGTCGGCCCAACAGTGTTTGCGAACGTTTTTTGGGACTATTTACAGTGGACTTGGAGTGGTGCATTTGGTGTCGATTGGGAGCCTAAGACGGCATACGTCAGGGCTTTAGCTAAGAAGCATGACGTTCTTATCGATGAGATTTCGGATGCATTGGAGAAACCGATGCAGCTTATGCACAGTTCAATTGCGAGCAACAAAGAGGTGAAAGTATTTATTAATAGACCCAAAGTTCGTGACGTTTTTCAATTTGATAAAGAGTCTCTTAACTATGTAACGACGCGAGACGAATCAACTGAGACGGAATACATAGTCGGAAACATAACCAGGTCTAATGTCCTTAGTATATTTGGGCGGCTTTTTTCCGATGAGGAGATGAGGGTCGTTTCATTTAGCTTTGCCAACGGCGAGGACCGCAGGGTTCGGGATCTCGCTATCAAATCTATGCAAGAGCATGAGAAGGAAAGCAAAGGCAAAATGAACTTGCTTGTATCAAAAGTGCTCAGCGCGCATGGGGTAGTGAAGCGCTATGTCGTTCACGATATTCTTGAAATCCATAAAACGGAATAGCACCTTAAAAATGCATGCATATGTTCATGGAGCTGGCCAATATAAAGTTTGGATTTAATTGATACATGCCGGGGGATTCGGATGCCAATGAATTATGAGCAGTATGTGACCGAGGTTACAGCTGATATAGCAGATGTACTGGCAAATGCCCAATGCCAGCCGATTTTGTTTATTGGGTCAGGATTCACCAGAAGATATGCCGGTGGTCCAAGTTGGTCAGAGCTGCTGGAAAAGCTTGCTGAAAATTGCCCGAAGATTGACAAAGAGTTTGCCTACTACACGCAAACATATGGCGGTGATTTAAAGAAAATTGGCTCTGTATTCTCAGACCTGTATCGAGAATGGGCATGGGGAGAGGGAAGGAAAAACTATCCTGACGAATATTTCACCCGAGATGCTCCGAGTGATATTTTTATTAAGCATTCAATTGCAGAATTGTTGGCGAGCCTTGGGCCAGATAAAAAGGGTTCGTATGGTTCTGCCCTACTTGATGCAGAGATAGCGGCCCTAAAGAAGATTAGTGCTCATGCGATTATCACCACCAATTACGATGAATTAATTGAATCCCTGTTTCCAGACTATGAGCGTATTGTCGGTCAGCAGATTATGCGTAGAGGATTTCTCTCTATTGGGGAGATTTTCAAAATACATGGTTGCCGAACAATCCCACACTCCATCATCATCAATGATGCAGATTATCAACGGTTCTCCGAAGATCATAAGTATCTCAGCGCCAAACTCCTTACCTACTTTATTGAACATCCGTTGATTTTCATTGGCTACCGGGCAGACGATCCAAATATAAAAGCCATACTTTGTGATGTGGATCGCATGGTTCGAGCTGAATTTCAATTGGTTCCGAACATTTATATTTTGGAGCGCGATGATTCCATTACTGCTGCCTCTTATCCAGCGCGGGACAAGGTCATCGCTGTTGCTCCAGATGTGAATATTCGTATCAAAAATATATCCGCGTCCTCATTCGAGTGGGTCTATAAAGCATTTGGACAAGCTGGAAATCTGGAGAAGATAAATACAAGATTGCTGAGAGCGCTAATGGCGCGTTCAGTGGAGCTGATCCGTTCAGATATACCCAAGAAACACGTAGAGATTGATTTTCAGCAGCTTGAGCATGCTGTTGAGACTGGCGCATCCTTTGCTAAATTGTTTGGAGTGACCACCTTAGATGATCCGTCGAAGGTGAATTTGAATTACAAATATGCGCTTACTGGCGTAGCGGAGAAATTGGGATTCAAAACTTGGCACAAGGCAGATGAGTTGATTTCGCTCTTAAAAGATCAATCTGGTTTCAATATGAAAGCCAGTGACAATAAATACCATTTGAATATCAAAATGGGCCATGCATCTGGCTCTAGTGCACATCGTTATACCGATGCAGCAGTTGATTTATTGCGAAGGGTGCTAAATGGCGAGCCTTATGAGCTAGATGAGCAACCAGTTGATCCCGAAAAAGCGGAAGCCTAATTGGCGTCACTACCCTTTGGTGGTATCAGAAATCTTAAGTCGAATGGAGTGTTTGACAGAGTGATCAATTCGTGGGGAATGCAAGTCCGCTAGGCTAGAGGAGTCTTTGTCCGTTTTCTGGTGTTTGATTCTAGGCTACTCATTAGGCTACAAATTCCTTAGATCATCATGAGAAATCAAGCACTTAGAATCAATCGAAAATTTGTAAGCAATTGATTTTGCGGAAGAGTCCGTTAGATTTTGCGGCTCATAATCCGTTGGTGCCGTGTTCGACTCACGGGGGGGCCACCAGTACCTGAAAGGGATTTCGAGAGATCGAAGTTTCTTTTAAGGCTACAGGCAATCGTCATGACTTCGCGGATCCAGCTCACGCAAAGCCGCCCAAGCCAACGCTCACCCTCTACCAGGCAAGATCACGCACACAGGTATACGATGGTGACCCATCCAAAGACCCCATCAGGAGCAAGGCATGCCAAACCTTCATGACCCGCAACAACCCCAGGTTCCGTGGGACGCCGCCCAGTATCTGCGCTTCGGTGGTGAACGCCTGCGTCCGGCGCTGGACCTGATGTTGCACCTGCCCTTGCCGGCTCCCGCCCATATTCTCGATTTCGGTTGCGGTGCCGGTAACCTGACAACCTTGCTGCAGCAGCGCTGGCCAGAGGCTGAAGTGCTGGGCGTGGATGGCTCGGAGGACATGCTGGCCAAGGCCCGCGCGACCGTTCCGCATGGTCGCTTCATCCAAGCCGATCTGAACCACTGGACGCCGGAGCACAAGCTTGACCTGATCTACACCAACGCGACCCTCCAATGGCTTCCCGATCACGCACAGCTGTTCCCACGGCTGTTGTCCTTCCTTAATCCCGGTGGTTGCCTGGCGGTGCAGATGCCGGTCATGCACGATGCGCCGTTGAGACTGGCGCAGGTGGAACTGGCGCGCTCGCCGGCCTATGCAGAGGTTCTGGGTGACGTGTCGGAACGGCGCAATGTGCTGGATATGGGCGGCTATCACGACCTGCTGCGACCACGGGTGGCGAGCCTGGATATCTGGCAGACCACCTATCTCCATGTGCTCAAGGGCGAGGACCCGGTGCTGGAGTGGGCCAGCGGCAGCAGCCTGCGGCCCTACCTTGAAAAGATGAAGGGCGAACAGCTGCAGGCCTTTCGCGCCGATTATGCGCACAGGATGCATCTGGCCTATCCGCCACGCAGTGACGGCAGTACCTTGTTGCCGTTCCAGCGCATGTTCATCATGGCGACCTTGCCGGGCTGAACCTGGCGCGTTGCGAACAGGCCTTAGCGGGCCAGCCTGTCGGCCCAGTCCGCAATCTCCCTGGCAACCGCCTGCGGCTGTTCCGGGAAAAGCGCATGACTGGCATCAGGAATCACCCGCACCTCCACCATGCCGGGCAGGGCGTCGCGCAGTTCGTCGCGGGTGGCCGCAGGGCGCCAGGGGTCGTGCTGCGCTTGCAGGTCGAGGATGGGTACGGTCGAATACGGCCACCACGTCGATTGTGGTGTCGTCCGGCTGGCCTGCCGATAGGCCGAAGCAAGTTCTGGATGCCATCCCTCCAGCCAGGACTGCGGCACGAACGGTCCGTAGAAGAAGGCATCTCTGAGCGCCGCAATCCGCTGCGCGGTTGAGTTGCGCTGGTCTGCAGCGGTATCCAGCGCCGCGCTCAATTGCGCCGGGAGCCGTCCTTTGGCTGCCGCAGCTGCCACGACCACGCCGCGTACCAGTGCGGGATAATCCTGCGCCGTGACCCGGGCCACGTAATGTCCGTAGGCATGGCCCACCACGATGGCGCGGCCTTGTCCCAACAGCCGGATCGCCAGCGCCACATCACCGGCCAGGGTGTGCAGGCTCATGCCTTCCAGTGGTCCTTGGCTGGCACCGATGCCACGCGGTTGCGGCCGCAGCACACGATAACCGGCCTGGGCCAGGAGTTCGGCGACGGTGTCGAAATCCTCGCTGCCACGTTGTGAGGAAGGCAGCAGCACGATCACTCCCTTGCGCTCCCGGGCATCGGGGTCTGAGGCTTCATCGACGATTACCTCGATCGACGTTTCACCCTCTTGAACAATGGCATGGTTGCGTACATTGGCTGCTGCCAGTGGCGCGCTCCACGCCAGCCATGCCGTTACGGCGGCCAGCAACATCGCAATCTTCATGGCGAATCCTTTTTCTTGTCACGATCATTGCGCGGGCGAGACGGCAGGTCGGAGCCTGCCGTGCCGCCCACCCGTATCCATGCATGGGCTCAGGCAGGTGCTGCTCAGAACGTATGCCTGATCCCGGCATTCCAGGCCATGTCGCCCGAGCCAGTCTCGATGGCGCTGCCCACCGTGTAGCCGGCGCCGTTCCGGTTCCAGATCCTGGCCACGGTTGTGTAGAGTTCGGTACGTCGGGAGAGCGCATACAGATAGCCCAGTCCCAGTTGCGAAGCATCCTGGTTGAAGCGGGTGCGGTCATCCTTGCGGATGTAGGAGGCGATCAGCTTGTGCTGTCCCACGGGCAGGGTCACGCCGAGGATCAGGTCGCGGCTGTCGGTGGTCGGGGTTGGGGCGACGGCCAGGCCGTAGGCATTGGCATTGTTGAGTGCCGAGCTGCCATAGCCCTTGTTGATGCCGTAGCCGAAGTTGAACTTGACCACCTTCAGGTCATAACTGCCGGAGAGCAGCGTGTTCTTGGCGTTCTCGCTGCGCTGGACGGTGGGCGTATCCATGTTGCGGTTGTGGTGCGCCAGGCGTAGCGAAAGGCCGCCATTGGCATAGGCCAGGGCGCCGCCCCAGGCGCGGCCCATGGCATTGGAGCCGGCGTTTTCGCCGAAGCCGTAGACCGCTTCGGCGGAGACGCCGCCGAAGGAAGGTGACACGTACTTGACCGTGTTGTCCATGCGACTGCCCGAATTCGCCGCCAGGTTCGCGGCGTTACCGGCAAAGCCTGCCGCAAACGGATCGGCCAGCACGAAGCCGGTGTAGTGTGGCGTGTACTGGCGGCCCACCGTGAGCGTGCCTTGCGAACCCGACAGGCCCACATAGGACTGGCGCCCGAAGAGCAAGCCGCCCTGGCCCATCGCCCCGGTGTCGCTCTGGAATCCCGATTCCAGTACAAACAGCGCCGACATGCCGCCACCGAGATCTTCGGTCCCCTTGAAGCCGAGTCGGGAACCCGATCCTATCCCGCCGGTGATCTTGTTGACCGAGCCGTTGCGGCCACCGGATTCGTGCACGAAGCCGGTATCGACAATACCGTAGATGGTCACGCCGGACTGCGCCAACGCGGCGTGGGTCGACAGCAGCAGGGCGGCGCCCAGGGCCAGCTGGCGGGCATAGGTGCGGGTGTCAGGCTGCTTTGTCGACCGGGAAAACTGTGATGACAATGGGTAAGACATGGATGCTCCTCCTTGTGGTTGATATGTGTCTGCTGCCCGGCCCGATGCCGGGCGCAGGCAAGACGTATCCCTTCCACTGCGACGGCGAGGTCGCAGCGGTGGAATCTTGTGAAGGTGTTCCGGGCCGGCCGCTACGTGGGTGTGCAGCGGTGGGACGGCACCGGCAGCGGTCAGCGGCCGGTGAAGACCGGTGCGCGCTTTTCCTTGAACGCCAGCTGCGCTTCGCGCGCATCCTCGGTCTTGCCGATGGCGGCGGTCATGTCCTGTTCGTAGCGATAGCCGTCGCGCAGGCTCAGGTCTTCGATGACGTTCATGGTGTGCTTGCCCATGCGCGTGGAGACCGGACTTTTGGAAGCGATCACATGGGCGATCTCCAGTGCTGTCTCCAGCAGGGCCTCGGGCGCCACGCAGGCTTCCACGATGCCCAGTCGGTACAGCTCCTGGCCGCCGACCCGGTAGCCGGTGAGGGCCATGCGGCGCAGGCGGGAATGCGGGAACAGGCGCATGGCATGACGGCAACCACCGAGCAGGCCGACATCGACCTCCGGCAAGCCCAGGCTGGCCTGCTCGGACGCCACCAGGATGTCCGAGGAGGCCACCAGTGCCAGCCCCGAGCCCAGTGCGGCGCCGTTGATGGCGGCCACCACAGGCTTGGCGCATTCACGCACGGCATGGAAGCATTCCCGGGTACGTCGCGAGTGCGCCATGAAGTCGCCCGGCTGGCGGATGTTCTCGGCACGGCCCTTGAGGTCGGCGCCGGCGCAGAACACCTTGCCGGCACCCGTCAGCACGACGGCGCGAATGTCATCGGTCTCGGAGATGGCGTCCAGTGCCATCGTCAGTTCATCGTTGAGCGTGCGGGTCAGCGCATTGACCGGCGGCGCATTCAGGGTCAGCGTGGCGACATGGCCATCGAGTCTGACATTGAGCTGGGTGAAGTCGAACATGGAATCCCTTGTCGTGAATTTAACGGCCGGCCTGGTCAAAGCCATACAGTGTCTGCGGGTTGTCCACCAGGATCTGCTGCCGCACCGCGGCGTCCGGCACCCACTGCTGGAACAGGTCGATGAGTGCGCCCACATCCGGTGCCTTCTCGCCCATGCGCACATGGGGCCAGTCCGAGCCCCACAGCAGGTGCGCGGGATTAGCCGCCACCAGGGCGTCGTGGAAGGGTTTGAGATCGGCATAGGCGGGGGCCGCACCGGAGACCCGGCAGACCGACAGCTTGACCCATACGTCACCGTCCCGAAGCGCGGCCAGCACCGTCTGGAAGGCGGGATCATCGACGCCGCGCTCGACCTTCAGGCAAGCCATGTGGTCCAGCACCAGTGTCAGCCCGGTCGCACGCAGCTGCGGCAACAGCTGCGCATAGGCCTCGCAGGGCGCCCACAGTTGCGCGTGCAGGCCCGCTTCGCGCATGGCCGGTGCCAGCTGCAGCAGATCGTCCACGCCCACGCTGCCGGCAAACCTGTCACCGGCAGGGGTGAGCATTTCCACGAAACGCAGACCACGGATGCCGCCGGCATGCCAAGCCTGCAGAGTGGCCAGCGGCGTGTCGGCGCTGGCCACGGCGATGCCGCGTACCTGTCCGGCGCTGGCGGCGATGGCTGCCAGCATGCAGGCCGGATCGCTACCGTAAGGAGCGGGTTGCACCAGCACGCCGCGACTTGCACCTACCGTGGCCAGCATCTGCGCATGGAGTTCGGCAGGGGCCAGCGGCGGCGGATAGTTCGATGCCGTGGATAACGGAAATGCCGCATACGGACCGAAGACATGGGCGTGGCTGTCGCAAGCCTGGGCCGGCAAGGAGGTACGCGGCGCAGTGGGCATGCGCGGTGTCTCGGTCTCGGTGGGGATGAAGCTGGAGGTCGTCACGATAGCGGCTCCTTGACCTGGCTCAGTTGGCCGGGTGGCAAGTCGGCCAACTGCGGCCGGCCCTGTTGCGTGGCGACCTGCAGGCGCGGTTCTGCATATTCCTCCGGCACCGGAATCTGGTGCACGTTGAGCGTCATGGCCACCATCGTGTAGTAGCCCAGGATGGCACCCAGTTCGACGATGCCGGCCTCGCCGTAGAGACCCAGCACGCGTTGATACACCTCCTCATCGACGTTGCCGTGCTGCTGCAGTTGCCGGGCATATTCGTAGACGTGGGCATCGGCGGCGTCGGCAAACAAGGGGGGCTGGCATGCGCACAGCGCATCGATCACCATTTGCGGCAGGCCGGCGGCCTGTGCTGCCTGCGCATGGATGGCCCATTCGAGCTGGCTGTTCCAGCGCCGCGCTGCCACCAGGATCACCAGTTCGCTATGACGCGGCGGAATACTGGTGCCGAAGCGCAGCAGGGCCCCCATCTTCTGCCAGCGGTCAGCCAGTGCCGGGTTGTGCAGGGCGGCTTTCAGGGGGCCGACCAGGCGCGCGCGCGGGCCGCTGACGATGTCGTCGTAGACCGCACGCTGTTCGGCGTTCATGGTCTCCGGGGAGGGGAAGGAAATTCTTGGCATGGCGTTTCGGTCAGGTTCTTGTCGTGGTTCGATTTCAGATCACGCCAGCGTCATTCCACGCGGCGATCTGGGCGGCATCAAAGCCGAGTTCGGTCAGCACCTCATCGGTATGCTGGCCCAGCAGGGGAGGTGCCTTGTCGAAGCGCAAGGCAGCGTCGGCAAAGCGCATCGGGCTGCGGATCTGCGGCACCGACCCGGCAGTGGGATGGGGGATCTGGATCAGCATTTCGCGGTGCTTCACCTGTTCGTCCTCGAACACCTGCGGGATGGTGTTGATCGGGCTGCACGGGACCCCGGCGGCATCCAGCAGCGCGGCCCATTCCTGCATGCCGCGGGTCTTCAATACGTCGGTGATCATGGGCAGCAGCACATCCTTGTTGCGCACCCGATTGCCGTTGGTGGCGAAGCGCTCGTCGGCCGGCCATCCGGCCTGGCCGATCACCTGGCAGAACTTGGCGAACTGGCCATCGTTGCCGACCACCAGGACGATGTAACCATCGGCGCAGGCGAACACGTCCTGGGGCTGGATGTTGGGGTGCTTGTTGCCGGCGCGTTGCGGGGTCTTGCCGGAGATCAGGTAGTTCATCCCCTGATTGGCGACCGAACCCACCATGACGTCGAGCATGCCGATATCGATGTAGTCGCCCAGGCCGGTCTCTGCCCGTCGCGCCAGCGCCGCCAGTACCGACACCGAGGTGTACATGCCGGTCATCAGGTCGACGATGGGCACGCCCACTTTCTGCGGGCCGCCGCCTGGCAGGTCGTCCCGTTCACCGGTGACGCTCATGAGGCCGCCCATAGCCTGGATCATGAAGTCATAGGCGGCGTTGTCGGCCTTGGGGCCGGTCTGGCCGAAGCCGGTCACCGAGCAGTAGATCAGGCCGGGGTTGATCTGCTTGAGGCTGGCGTAGTCCAGGCCGAACTTGGCCAGGGTGCCGACCTTGTAGTTTTCCAGGAGGATATCCGAGCGCGCCGCCAGATCGCGGATGATGCGCTGGCCCTCGGCCGTGTTCAGATCCACCGTGATGGACCGCTTGCCGCGGTTGCAGGCCAGGTAGTAGCCGGCTTCGCGGGTTTCGTTGCCCTCTGCGTCACGCAGGAAGGGCGGGCCCCAGCTGCGGGTGTCATCGCCCACGCGCGGGCGCTCCACCTTGATGACGTCGGCGCCGAGATCGGCCAGGATCTGGCCCGACCAGGGACCAGCGAGGATGCGCGAAAGATCGAGCACCTTGATGTGGGAAAGCGGACCTGCCATGAGAACTCCGATATCAAACCAAAAAGCAGAAAAAGAAGGGCAGCCGTGTTCAGGCCGCAGCGTCGTCCGGCACCGTCGCCTGTGCCGAGGGACGCAGGCAGAATCCCGCGTGCCAGCTCGCCAGCTGCGGGCGGCCGGCACGCCAGTCGAGATCGGCGAAGCGGTAATCGAGATAGGACAGCGTGCAGCCGAGGGTGAGGTGACCGATGTCGAAGCCACTGTCGGCCAGGGCCGGGGCCTCGTCTTCTAGACGGTCAAGCGCAGTGCCGATCTTGAGCGCAAATGCCTGCAGCCAGCTATCCAGTTGCTGGGCGGGCGTCTTCATGCGTTCCTGGCGCCAGATCAGCAATACCGACAGCATGCCGTCGCCCAGTGCCTGGCGGCGCAGCGCAGTCCAGCGTGCCGGGCCGGCCGCCGGGAAGAACCGTGGGCCGTCGTGCAGGCTGTCGAGGTATTCGCAGATCACCGGCGAGTCGTACAGCGGCTCACCGCCGGGCAGAACCAGCGCGGGAATCTGCGAGAGGGGATTGTCGGCCATGATGGCCGGATTGGGCGTGGCGATGGCGGCCACCGAACGCACCAGCTGCACGCGCGATTCGAGACCCGTTTCCTTGAGCAGGATGACCACCTTGCGCACGAAGGGCGAGCGTGGCGACCAATGGAGTTTCATGCCGTTTCCTCATCTGTCGATGACTGGCAACGGCAATCGGTGCACCGTTACTTCAGTCGTATGTCGAGGCGAATCACATCGCCCCGGTAAATGCCCCGGCCCACGAACACGACGCGGCCGGCCTGGTCTACCGCCGAGCGCGTCACATACGCGATCGGCGCATTGAGCGGGATCTGCAGCAGTTCCGCAATGAGCGGATCGGCCGAGCCCAGCGTCAGCGTCTGGTGTGCCTCCTTGATCTCCAGCCCCGGCAGATCGCGCAAGATGCGCATCGAGGTCTTGGTCTCGAAGGACTTCTTCGGGATGCGGGCGCAGACGCGCGCATCGATATACACATCGCCGAGGTAATACGGCTTGCCATTACGCCAGTGGCGGCGCCGCCAGTGCTCGTAGGCCTCGGCCATCTGGCCCAGCGACGGCTCCACCGGTGCAGGCGCCAGTCGCTCGCGCTCGGTCAGCACTTCGATGGTGGCACCTTCCGGTGCCAGCAACTGGCCTGACCAATCGGTGGCCACCTCGCACCAGAACTGCTCCTGCGGTTTGCCGATCACGAACGTGCCCTTGGCACGGTAGCGCGCGATCAGCTTTTCCTCTTCCAGCATGTCCAGCGCCTGGCGTACCGTGGCGCGGGCCACCTGGCATTCCTCGGCCAGTTCATCGACCGTGGGAATCTGCGTGCCGACTGCCCAATCACCCGATTCCACCCGATTGCGGAACAGACTGGCCAGCTGGACGTAGCGCGGTACGGCGCTACGGCTGAAATCGATGGCCAGCTTGCGCGGGTCGGCCAGGTCAGGGAGGGAGGGGCGGGAGGGCGGGTTTTTCATCAAAAGCTTTCGGGAGCTTGGCGGCCGCCGGGAGGGGCGGTGCACTGGGCGATAATTCGGCCGTTCATTGACGAATTATCCCCGAATTATCCGTTAGCTCAAACTTTTGACTGATACCCGTCCATACTGCCTTTGCCCGCTGCCTGGCGGCTCAGCGCCCCTGATAGCGCGCTGCTCTCTTTTCCAGGAACGCCTGCATGCCCTCCTTCTGGTCCTGCGTGTCGAACAGCATCTGGAAGGCACGCCGTTCCAGCGCCAGCGCACTGTCCAGCGCCATATCCTGACCCTGCTGCATGACCTCCCGGATCGCCCGCACCGCCAGCGGCGGCATGGCCGCAATGGTGCTTGCCAGTTCGCGCGAGCGCGCCAGCGCCTGGCCGTCTTCACAGACTTCCGAGACCATGCCCATGGTCAGGGCTTCGCGTGCGCTGACCGCTTCGCCGGTCAATACCAGCTTCATGGCCTGGTACTTGCCGATAGTGCGCACCAGCCGTTGCGTGCCGCCGGCACCCGGCATGATGCCCACGCGGATTTCCGGCTGGCCCAGCCTGGCAGTCTCACCGGCGACGATGAGGTCGCAGCACAGCGCCAGCTCGCAGCCGCCGCCCAGGGCATAGCCTTCCACTGCCGCGATCAGCACCTTGTCCACACGGCGCAGCACATTGAAGACGCGGTCGGTGGCTTGCAGGGTATGCGAGGTCGGCGTCATCGTCGCCATCTCGCCGATATCGGTCCCGGCGACGAAATAACGGTCCGAGCCGGTGAGGATGATCACGCGTACCGCCGGGTCCGCCGCCGCCGCGTCGATCAGCTCGGCCAGGGCCTGCTTGACCTCCAGATTGAGAGCATTGCGGCGTTCCGGCCGGTCGATGGTGATGACGGCCACGGCGTCGGAGATTTCGCAGCGGACGGGCGCTTTCCTGTCGGCAGCCTGGCTCATGCGCTGGCCCTCTCGGAAAAGAAGGCGCGATTCGTCAATGCCATGCGCGCCAGCAGCGGCGAGAGACGGTAGCGGTCCTCGCCGTAGCTCAGTGACAGATGGCGGATCACGCGCGCCACATGGGCAATGCCGATGCGGTCGGCCCAGGCCAGCGGCCCACGCGGATAGTTCACGCCGTTGAGCATCGCCAGATCCACATCGGCGGCCGTGGCAATCGTCTGCTGCACGGCGTCCGCGCCTTCGTTGGCCAGCATCGCCACGGTGCGCATGACCACCAGCCCTGGGCAGTCATCCAGCACGACGACCGACTTGCCGATACTGGCGAAGAAGGCCTGGGCGACGGTGAGTGCATGGCGATCCGTCTGGTCGGCCGCCGCCAGGGCAATGCTGCGCGCCTGACGATAGTCCAGGGCCAGGTCGAAGAGCACTTGCACGCCATCCCGGGCAAAGCGCTCGCTGGCACTGCGGCCGTCGCTCAGGGCCAGCGTCACGCCATCGATGTGCAACACACCCGCGCCGTCGGTCACGCGCACTGGCAGGCCGTGTTCGTGCGCCAGGTCGATGAGTGCGGCGGCGGGGCCCAGTTCGCCTTCGGCGATGACACTGCCTATGGTGTAGCCGGCAGGGGTGTCGACGGCGGAGGTGCTCGCGTCGCCTGTCTGCGCCTCCACGTCATAACGGTAGAAGCCGCGCCCGCTCTTGCGCCCCAGCCAGCCGGCATCGACCAGCTCCTTCTGCAGCAACGAGGGTTTGTAGCGTGGGTCCTGGTAGAGCGCGTCGTAGACCGATTGGGTGACGGCGTAATTGACGTCGTGGCCGATCATGTCCATCAGTTCGAAGGCGCCCATGCGGAAGCCGCCCGTCTCGCGCAGCACCCGATCCAGGGTGGCGGCATCGGCAGCACCCTCGGCCAGCAGGCGCAGCGCCTCGCCATAGTAGGGGCGGGCGATGCGATTGACGATGAAGCCCGGCGTGGAGCGGCAATGCACCGGGACTTTTTTCCAGGCCAGGGCGGTCTCGAAGATGGTCTGCACCACTGCCTCGGCACTGGCCTTGCCGCTGACCACCTCGACCAGCGGCAGCAGCGGTGCCGGGTTGAAGAAGTGCATGCCCACTACCTGCTGCGGCCGCGCCAGTCCGGCGGCGATGGCGGTGATCGACAGGGAGGACGTATTGCTGGCGATGATGGCGTCCGGGCGCAGCAGTTGCTCCAGTTGCGACAGCACGGCGATCTTCACGTCCAGTCGTTCGACGATGGCTTCGATCACCAGTGCGGCGCCGGCCAGCTCCTGCAGGCTGCCGCCGCGCAGGCGGGCCAGGCAGGCATCGTGATGGGCCTGGTCTATCTTGCCCTTGGCCAGTAGCCGGGCATAGCGGCTGCCGATGCCATCGAGGCCACGTTCCAGTGCGCCCGCTGCGGCATCGTGCAAGACCACCGGGTGACCGGCGTCCAGAGCCACCTGGGCGATGCCGCTGCCCATGGCGCCGGCGCCGATGATGCCGATGAGGGTGTCTGGTTTCAAGGCGTTCATGTGGGTATGCAAAGAGGTCATGGCGTGGTCAGGCTGCGGCGGTGCGGGGCTTGGGCTTGACGCCCAGCAGAAGGGTGAACGCACCCACCAGCATCCATGCGCCGAAGTAGTACTGGCCGGTGGCCAGGCTGCCGGTGGTGCTGGAGAGCCAGCCCACCAGCATCGGGCTGAACACGCTGCCGATACCAGCCAGGGTGCTGAGCAGAGCGATGCCGGCCGCCAGTGCGGTGCCCGAAAGGAATTGCGCCGGCAGGATCCAGAACGGTCCGGTCAGGCTGAAGGTGCCCGCGGTCACCAGGGTCAGCATCGCCAGCGACAGGGGAATGCTGTTCTGCACCGAAGGCAGGGCGATCCAGCCGATGCCGGCGACGATGGCCGGGATGGCCACGTGCCAGCGGCGCTCGCCGGTGCGGTCGGAGTGACGGGCATTGAGATACTGGATGACGATGGCCGCAGCAAAGGGAATGGCCGAGAGCAGGCCCACCGTGGCGATGTCATGCACGCCCGCCTTGCGGATGATGGTGGGCAGCCAGAAGAACACCCCACCGGTGCCGACCAGCACGGCCACGCCCATGCCGGCCAGCCAGTACAGCTGAGGATTACGCAGCGCGTCGCCGAAGGAATGCCCGCCGCCCTTGGGCTTGGCGGCCTGGTCGGCCTGCATGTCGGCCGTCACCAGGGCGCGTTCTTCGGGAGTGAGCCAGCGGCAATGATCCGGCTTGTCATTCAGGTAGAAATAGGCCACCACGCCCAGCACGCAGGCTGGCAGGCCCTCGATGATGAACAACCATTGCCAGCCGCGCATGCCCGCCACGCCCTCGAAGGCGTGCATCAGCCAGCCCGAGAGCGGGCCGCCGATCAGTCCGGCCAGCGGGATGGAGGCGGTGAACAGGGCCGTGAAGCGTGCACGGCGCGACAGCGGAACCCAATAGGTGAGATAGAGCAGCATGCCCGGAAACAGTCCTGCCTCGGCCGCGCCCAGCAGCAGGCGCATCAGGTAGAAATGCGTGGCGGTCTGCATGAACGCCAGGGCGGCACAGAACAACCCCCACAGCACCATGATGCGCAGCAGGGTCTTGCGCGCACCGATCTTTTGCAGCCACAGGTTGCTGGGGACTTCGAAGAGGATGTAGCCCACATAGAAGATACCGGCGCCGATGCCATAGATGGCATCGGTGAAATTGAGATCGGCCAGGAAGTGCAGCTTGGCAAAGCCGACGTTGGAGCGGTCGATGAAGGAGACCACGTACACCAGCATCAGGAAGGGCATGATGCGCCACAGGATCTTGCGGTAGGTGGCATCAGCCAGCGTGGCACGGTCCGGTGCCATGGACTGCTTGCCGGCCTGCCCCAGGGATGGGGAATCAGCGTTGCTCATCGGGTCTCCTCGTTCATTGTTCTTTATCGATGCTGTTGGATGCGCCGGCCTCCTGCCTGGTGTCTCATGTAAGGGGAAGGGAAGAGGGAGCGGATCATTAAAATCATTAGGTCATACTTATGACCTTTTGGCGAGAATACCGTGCCGATGCCTTGCTGTCAAATCCGGGATGGGGAGGTGGTCCGGTGCGGCGGCCTTGCATGCCCGGACCGCGATGCGCTCGGTCGCGCAGCTTATTCCAGCCCCAGCTTCTCCCAGCGGTAGGAAAACTGTCGTGGTGTGAGGCCCAGTAGTTGCGCGGCGCGCGACTTGTTGCCGGCGCTTTGCGTCAGCGCCGCCGTCAGTTGCGCTGCGGAGTGCGAGGCCACTGGGGCATACGGCCTGACCGCAACAGCAGTCGATGCCACGTCCTGGCCCCAGGAGGCACTGTCCATCGGCCGCATCGCCGCCTCCTGATGCTGTGGCGGCAATGGCTGCGCCATGCCAGAGCTTTTGCGCTTGTCCGGCAGGAAGCGCGCAATGTCGCGGGCATCGAGGATAGGGCGCTCAGCCAGCAGGATCGCGCGCTCGATGAGATTGGAGAGCTCGCGGATATTGCCAGGCCACTCCTGCTGCTGGAGCAGGTCCAGCGCATCCTGGGAGAGATTGACATTGCGCTGGTGCGCCTGGTTGATGTGATTGAGGAAATGCAGGACCAGCGCTGGAATATCCTCGCGCCGTTCGGCCAGCGAGGGAAGATGGATGGGGATCACATTGAGCCGGTAGTACAGATCCTGCCGGAATGCGCCGACCTCGACCTCATGCGCCAGGTCCCTGTTGGTGGCGGCGACCAGCCGCACATCGATGGCAATTTCCTTTTTGCCCCCCAGGCGCGTAATGGTGCCTTCCTGCAAGGTACGCAGCAGCTTGGTTTGCATTGCCAGCGGCATCTCACCGATCTCATCGAGAAAGATGCTGCCTGCATTGGCCTGCTCGAACCATCCAGCACGTGCAGTAGCTGCGCCGGTAAAGGCGCCGCGCTCATGCCCGAACAGTTCCGATTCGAACAGCGTGTCGGGGATGGCAGCGCAATTGATCTTGATGAAGGGCTTGTCGCGCCGCGGGCTGGCCAGGTGCAGTGCGCGTGCGAAGAGTTCCTTGCCGGTCCCGGATTCGCCCATCAGCAGGACACTGGCTGTAGCGTCGGAAACCCGCTCAAGCTCAGAAATTGCCTTCAGCAGCGAAGGGGCGGTACCGACGATCCCATAACGGGTGGCCTCGGCTTGCAACGCCTTGGTCAGGATTTCATTGCGCTGTTCCAGCACCTTGGTCTTGGCCAGAAGACTCTGTTGCAGTTGCAGCAACTGGCCCGCCAGCGTACTGAGGATGCGCAGCACCGTGAGGTCGTCACTGAGCGTGCGCATCCGGCTGCGGATGCGGTGACAGGCCATCACGCCCACGGTCTGGCGGTCGATCTTGATCGGCATGGCGATGAAGGAAACCGGGCCGGAGGGAAGGTCCTCCCGCCGCACCGTACGCAGCAGGAAGCGCGGTTCCTGGTCAATATCCTGGACGATGGTCAACTGCCCGGTCGCCAGCACGCGCCCGGTCACGCCATCGCCAGGCTGGTACACCCCGCGTGCCATCTCCTGGCGCGTCATGCCATATGCGTAATGGATGCGCGCCGTCTCGCTACCCTCATCGCGCAGGACTACGCGGCCCCGGTTCAGTCCCAGTAGTTCGGAGAGCAGATGCAGCATCTCGCGCAGGACCACTTCGGGAGAAAGGCTCTTGCCGACCAGGGACATCACCTGTTCAAACAACAGCATTTCCTGTTGGCGCCAAAACGACGGCGAGCTATCGGAATCGATGTCGATTTCGGGGTCAGGGGTCATGGAGGCCGGTGGTGGTGAGGCAAAAGAATGGATCGGTCAATTATCGCCATGAAGATTAACAATGTCTACAAATTGTAAACATTGTCGGACATTTGATGAGTGGGCGAAATTGTCGCTGAAAATGGGTTTTGTGATTTAAATCAATGACTTATCGTGACAAATCGTCTTGGCACAGCTTTTGCCATTAGGGAAGGGCCGGAGAAAGATCTTCTGGCTGGCACGGCGCCAAAAGCCGTTATTTCCCAAGGAGCGTTCCGTGACTACCGCCACCCCCCAGACCGTCCAGACCTATCTGCGTCCGATTGATCGCGACGGACTGATGAAATTCGCCGAACAGGGCCGTGACAACCCCGCGCGTCGCGGCACGAACAAGGTCCATACCGTTGTCGAGGGTCAGTACCGCACTCTCAGCTATGTCGGTGACCACGCCGCCGTGGTGGTGGATGAGCCGCTACATCTGTTCGGAGAAGACACCGCGCCAGCCCCGGGCGAGATCGTGCTGTCTGCGCTGGGCGGCTGCCTGGCGGTGGGCATCACCGCCGTGGCGACCTGGAAGCAGGTCAAGCTGTCGCGTCTGGAATTGTTCGTGGAGGGCGATATCGGCAACCCCGCTGCCTGGGGTGCCGGTGGCGCGCAGATGCAGCCTTCGGAGATGGGCTTCCAGGCAATCCGCGTCAAGGTGCTGGTGGAAGGCGATGCCAGCCGCGAAGAACTTGACGAGATCGTCAAACAGGCCAACTTCTATTCGCCAGTGGCCAACACCATGCGTAACCCCATCCCCTTCAGCATCGGCCTGGCCGACTGATTTCGTCGCGCCAGTCCCGCCATCAGCTTGTTGAGGAGAACGTCATGACCACCATAGATATCCGTAGTGCACAACTCGATCCGGCCCTTGGCGATGCCGCCGTGGTGGCCGCCGTGGCCGGTGTTGCGGTCGACCAGTTGGCGCCGCTGGCGACCAGGATCGACCATGAGGGCCACTATCCGCTGGAGGTCATGGCGTCGCTGGCGCGCGCGGGGGCCTTTGCCGGCCATTTGCGGCGCAACGGCGAGCGTTATGGGCTGGCGCTGGGCGCCATGCATGAAATCAGCAGGCAGTGTGGCTCGACCGGTTTCCTGACCTGGGCGCATGACGTCTGCGCGCTGTACCTTGAACAATCCGGCAACCCCGCCCTCGACGGCCAGTTGCTGGACGACCATGTGGCAGGGCGCAGCTTCGGAGGCACCGGCCTGTCCAATCCCATGAAGGCCTTCGCCGGGATCGAACGAATGTTGCTGCGCGCGCGCCGGGTAGCGGGCGGTTACCGGGTCAGCGGTGCCTTGCCCTGGGTCAGCCATATCGGGCCGGGTCAGTACTTCGGCGCGATTGCCTCGGTCTATCGCGATGACCAGTCGCATTCGCATGACATCATCTTTCTGGTTCGCTGTGACCAACAGGTGGTGCTGCGTCAATGTCCGGAGTTTTCCGGGATGGAAGGCACCAGTACCTGGGGTGTGCGTCTGGAGGATTACTTCGTCGGCGAAGACAATATGATCGCCGATCCGGCCCGGCCTTTTATCGAAAAGATCCGCGCTGCCTTCATCCTGCTGCAGATAGGAATGGCCACCGGGCTGATCCAGGGAGCGCTCGATTCCATGCGCGACGTGGAACCGCTGCTGGGGCATGTGAACCAGTTCCTGGACGACCGCCCGGATGAACTGGAAGCCGAATATCTCGAACTGGCTGGCCGCGTCGCCAGGCTTGTCGGCTCGCCCTTCGACGGCAGCAAGGATTATATGCTGGACGTGCTCGACGCCCGCGCCCAGGGGGCCGAGCTGGCGCTGCGAGCGACCCAGTCGGCATTGTTGCATCAGGGCGCGCGCGGCTACCTGATCAACTCGGCCCCGCAACGGCGCGTACGCGAGGCGCATTTCGCAGCCATCGTCACACCCGCCATCAAGCATCTGCGCTCGGAAATGGCGCGCCTGTCCCGCGAAGAGGTGCCGGCATGAGCCTCGCTGTCGTGAAGTGGCGCCAATACCTGTGCCGCGCCTGCGGCCTGATCTACGACGAACAGGAAGGCGATCCCGATAGCGGCCTGCCGCCGGGAACACGCTTTGAAGACATACCCGACGATTGGGTTTGCCCCCTGTGCGGTGTGGTCAAGGCGGACTTCGAGCCCTATGCACCGCAGTCGGAGGCGCCGCCGCCGCCGTCGGGCGCAACGATGCAGGCTTCGACGCACCGCCGCGGGGTCATCGTCGTCGGTGCCGGCATCGCTGGCTGGTCGGTGGTCGAGGCGCTTCGCAAGCTGGATGCCGATGTTCCCATCACCCTGGTGACTGCCTGCGCCGGGGACCGGTATCACAAACCGGAGTTGTCGATCGCACTCAGCCGCAAGCTCGACCCCGCTGCCCTGGTACGCGAATCGGCAGCCGAATCGTCCCGACGTCTTCGGGTGCGTCTGCTCAGCGGGACCTATGCCATCGGCATTGCTCCTGGCCTGCGACAACTGCGTACCACGCGCGGCACCCTGCGTTATACCGACCTCGTGCTGGCCCAGGGAGCCAAGCCCTACCTGCCGGACGAGGTGCCGCCTGCGTTGTGCTGGCGCGTCAACGATCTGGCAGGTTGGAGTGGCCTGCAAGCAGGTCTTGCAGGGGCTGCAAGGCGCGTGGCCATCATCGGCGCCGGCATGGTGGGGTGCGAGCTGGCCGAGGATTTTGCGCGCGCAGGGCATCAGGTCAGCTTGCTTGACGTAGCAGCGCTGCCACTGGCGCAACTGCTGCCGCCGCAAGCCGCTGAGCGCATGCGTGCCAGTTTCCAGTCCCAGGGCATTGCCTTCTACGGGCAGACCCGGATCAGCCACATCGCTGGCAGCGCGCAAGGCATCAAGGAAATCCGCGGTGCCGACGGCCTTAGCCTCAGTTGCGACCAGATCGTGGTCGCCACCGGCCTGCATACCGAGAGCCGCCTGGCCCGCGGTGCGGGGCTGGCGTTCGATCGAGGTATTGCGGTCGATGCGGCTACCTTGCGCACCAGCGCCGAGCACATCTATGCGCTGGGCGATTGCATCAGCATCGCCGGCACACCCTGTCGCTTCATCGAACCATTGGCGCGTCAGGCAGCCGTGATCGCCGCCCAGTTGCTCGGCCTGGCCGGGCCGCAATACGAGCACCGGCCGCCGGTCATCCGCCTCAAGACCAAATCGCTTTCGGTGGTACTGCATGGCCAGCCCTGCGCCAATGGCCAATGGCTGGTTCTGGAGGACAGCCCGGAGGTCCTCCGAATGCATCAGCTCTACCAGGACAAGATCGTTGCCGCGCTGGACATGAGTGTCCCGCGACAACGCCTGGCCGCCTGATATCGCCGCATCTCTGTTGATATTTCACCCATCCACTCCCAACCAGGGGCCTTGCATGACCGATAAAAATCTCTATCGTCCGTATTCCCTCGACACCTCGTTGGCGGCCTGTTCATGCGGCCAGCATGCCTCCGAGGAGGAGCATGCGAACCAGGCCGCAGCGGCCAGCGCGACCCGATTGGCCCGCGCTGGAGACGTCGAGGCGCTGTCATGCGACTTCGTCGAAGCGGCCGCCGTGCGCGCGCTGTTTCCTCACGATGCCACGCGCCGCAACCTGATCAAGGCGATCGGTTCCCATGCACTGATGGCTGCAGTGGCGTCAGTGCTGCCGTTGGGCAGCCTGCAGGCGCAAGCGCTGGAAAAACAGGGCAGTCTGGAAAAGAAGAGCCTCAGGATCGGCTTCATTCCCATCAATTGCGCGACGCCACTGATCATGGCCGACCCGATGGGCATGTACCGGGAGCAGGGCCTGGATGTGACCCTCAGCAAGACCGCAGGCTGGGCGCTGGTACGCGACCAGATGATCAATGGCGAACTGGATGCCTCGCATTTCCTGGCGCCCATGCCGCTGGCAATCTCCGCCGGCCTTGGCGCGGCCGCGCAACCGATGCGGGTCGCCATGATCCAGAACATCAATGGTCAGGCCATCACGCTGGCACTGCGGCACAAGGACAACCGTGATCCGCGTCGTTGGAAGGGATTCAAGTTCGCCATTCCCTTCGAGTATTCGATGCACAACTTCCTGTTGCGCTATTACCTGGCCGAGCATGGCATCGATCCCGACCGCGATGTGCAACTGCGGGTGACGCCACCGGCGGAAATGATCGCTAACCTGCGCGCCGGCAATATCGACGGCTTTCTCGGTCCGGATCCCTTCAACCAGCGTGCGGTATACGACCAGATCGGTTTCATCCATCTGCTGACCAAGGATATCTGGAACGGCCATCCCTGCTGTGCCTTTGGCACCACGCAGGCCTTCATCGACCGCAACCCCAATACCTTCGCGGCGCTCTACCGGGCCATTCTCAACGCCAGCGCCATGGCGCACAAGGCCGAGAACCGGGCGGCCATCGCGCGGGCCATTTGCACCCCGGGCTATCTGAATCAGCCCGAGACAGTGGTACTGCAAGCCCTCAGCGGTCGTTATGCCGATGGTCTGGGTAATGTGCGCAACGAACCGGATCGCGCGGATTTCGATGCCATGCCCTGGTACTCGATGGCGACCTGGATGCTGACCCAGATGAAACGATGGGGCTACATCAAGGGGGATATGAACTACCAGGCGCTGGCGGAAAAGGTGTTCCTGCTCACTGACGCGCGTCGCCAGATGACAGCACTGGGCATGCAGGTGCCGGCGGCGGCCAGCAATGGCTACCGTTCGTTCAGCATCATGGGCAAGACATTTGATCCGACCAATCCGCAGGGCTACCTGAACAGCTTCGCCATCAAGCGAACCTGACCGCAGCGAGGAAAGAACATGAACCATCAACTCAAACTGCGTGCGGCCTTGTTGTCGGTGTTGCTGCTGTTGCTACTGCTGGGTATCTGGCAACTGGCAACGATGCCGCGTGCCTCGGCCCCCACCGCGGTCAGCGCCAAGGATGCCGAATACGCAGCCCTCATGGGGCAGGCCCCGTCTGCCGCCGGAGAGGCTCCGGCGAAGGTCGACGGCTTTCCTACGCCCGCCCAGTTCCTGCATATCGCGGCACGGCACCTGAGCGATCCTTTCTACGATCATGGCCCCAACGACAAGGGCATCGGCATCCAGTTGGCGCATTCCCTGCTGCGCGTGGCACTCGGGTATCTGCTGGCCATGCTGGTCGCCATTCCGCTGGGCTTTGCTATCGGCATGTCCCCACTTCTATATCGAGCCATCGACCCTTTCATCCAGGTGCTAAAGCCCATCTCTCCGCTGGCCTGGATGCCCATTGCGCTCTACACCATCAAGGATTCTTCGGTCTCGGGCATCTTCGTCATCTTCATCTGCTCGGTATGGCCGATGCTCATCAATACCGCCTTCGGCGTGGCCGGTGTACGCCGTGACTGGCTCAACGTGGCACGTACCCTGGAAGTCTCACCGCTACGCAAGGCCTTTTTGGTGATCCTGCCGGCCGCCGCTCCCACCATCATCACCGGCATGCGCATCTCCATGGGGATCGCCTGGCTGGTCATCGTTGCCGCCGAGATGCTCATCGGCGGCAACGGGGTCGGCTATTTCCTGTGGAACGAATGGAACAACCTCTCGCTGTCGAACGTGATCTTTGCCGTCCTCGTCATTGGTGTCGTCGGCATGCTGCTCGACATCCTCTTCGCCGCCCTGCAAAAGAAGGTGACCTATGCTGAATGATCGCACCCGGGATACTTCCCGGTCCCCCGCCGGCCGACCCTTCGTCCAGGTCGACGGTCTGTCCAAGCAGTACCGGCCCGACCTGCCGCCGGTATTCAACCAGGTACAGTTCGGCATCGAGCGTGGCGAGTTCATCTGCATCATCGGCCACTCCGGATGCGGCAAGAGCACCATCCTGAATGTGTTGGCCGGGCTGGAGGCGGCCACCACCGGCACCGTCATCATGGACAACCGCGAGGTGGCCGGACCTGGCCTGGATAGGGGCGTCGTGTTCCAGAGCCACGCCCTGTTGCCCTGGCTGAGCGTGGAAGAGAACATCGCCTTCGCAGTGCGTTCGCGCTACGCCGACTGGAGCCGCGACAAGGTGGCGGCCCACGCTGCGCGTTTCATCGAGATGGTCGGCCTGTCGGCCGCAGCCAAAAAGAAGCCTGCCGAGCTTTCCGGCGGCATGAAGCAGCGCGTCGGCATTGCCCGTGCCTTCGCCATCGAGCCCAAGATGCTGCTCATGGATGAGCCCTTCGGCGCGCTTGACGCCCTCACGCGCGGCGTCATCCAGGACGAGTTGCTCAACATCTGCGAGGCGACGCAACAGACCGTCTTCATGATCACCCACGACGTGGACGAAGCCATCCTGCTGGCCGATCGCATCTTCCTGATGAGTAACGGCCCCAGGGCGCGCATCGCCGAGATCGTGATCAACACACTCTCGCCGCAGCGCACCCGGGCCACCATTCATCGTGATCCCCAGTTCTACCGGATACGCAACCACCTCGTCGATTTCCTGGTGCACCGATCCAGGACATTCCAGATGTCGGGCGAGGTGGCCGAGCTGGCCGTCACGCGCATCGTACGGCCCGGCCTGGAGTCCGACGCCGTGCCTGACATCTCCTCTGTGCTGGATATACGCGCTTCGGCGTGAGTCCGCGCACCGTTTTTTTTCAACCCGTCAATTCGGAGCTATCAAATGATTTCCAGTCGTGAAGAAGTAACCAAGATGATCCTTTCTGCCAAGGTAATGAAGGGCATCAAGTGGAGCCAGGTCACCGCGGCTACCGGCCTTTCCAAGGAATGGAGCACGGCCGCCTGCCTGGGCCAGATGACCCTCGACAAGAGCCAGGCGGAAGCCGTCGGCCGGCTCTTCGACCTGAGTGACGAAGCCGTCGCGTGGTTGCAGATCGTTCCGTACAAGGGCTCCCTGCCTACGGCCGTGCCGACCGATCCGCTCATCTATCGCTGGTACGAGATGGTCAATGTCTATGGCACCACCATCAAGGAGCTGATCCACGAGGAGTTTGGCGACGGCATCATGAGTGCCATCGATTTCAAGATGGATATCCAGCGCCAGGCCGATCCGAATGGCGATCGCGTCAATGTACTGCTTTCCGGGAAGTACTTGCCGTACAAGACCTATTGAAATTGAAGGGCCGGGGCCGGTAAAGGACATGACCGCGCTGACGACGCGGCGTGTATTTGCTTGAGGACCTGGCGTTCAGGGCCAATGAGATGACACCACGGATAGAAGCTTTCTTCGATGCCACCACCGGGACCTTCAGCTATGTCGTTCACGAAGAGGGTGGCGTAGCATGCGCCATCATCGATTCAGTGCTCGGCTACGATCAACGCTCCGGCCGCACCTCTGCTGCCGGCGCCGATCAGATCGCCGACTACGTCAGGCAAGGCGGCTTGCAGGTGCAATGGCATCTGGAGACCCATGTGCATGCTGATCACCTCTCTGCTGCCGCCTACCTGCGGCAGTCCCTGGGCGGGAAGATTGCCATGAGTGCTCGCATCGCCGATGTCAGGCAGACGTTTTCGCACGCCTTCGATCTGGCGCCGGCATCCTTGCAGGCGACGGACTTCGATCACCTCTTCGAGGATGGGGAGCGGTTTCTGATCGGACGGCTGAACGCCGAGGTCATATCGGTGCCAGGTCATACGCCAGCCGACCTGGCCTACCGCATTGGCGAGCAGGCCGTTTTCGTGGGCGATACCCTGTTCATGCCCGACATCGGTTCGGCGCGTTGTGATTTCCCTGGAGGAGACGCGCAGCTACTGTATCGCTCGGTGCGCAAGCTGCTGGCACTGCCACCGCAGACTGTGCTTTACATGTGCCATGACTATCCGCCTGATGGACGTGCGCCGGTCTGGCATACCTCCGTGCAGGAGCAGCGCGAACGCAATATCCACCTGCGTGATGGTGTCGAACTGGCCGACTTTGTGCGCATGCGAACCCGGCGCGATGCCACGTTGTCCCTCCCGCAACTGATCATCCCCGCGCTGCAGGTCAATATGCATGCCGGCGAGCTACCGGCTGCAGGCGACAACGGCATCCGTTACCTGAAGATTCCGCTTAACACTTTCTGAACTGCTACTTATGAATGCCCGATTCGAGGGGGTGTGCTACGCCCCGGCCAACGTATTGTCGATCCGCAGCCGGCTGGATTTCAAGAAAACCCATGGCCTGCTGATCTCATTGCTGCGTGATCGCGGCCTCACGCTCTTTGCTGATATCGACCAGCAAGCCGCTGCTGTGCACAAGGGCCTGTCCTTGCGTCCCACCCGCGTACTGTTGTTCGGCAATCCAGCGCTGGGAACACCCATCATGCTCAGTAACCCGCGTGCTGCACTGGAATTGCCATTGAAAGTGGTGATCTGGGAAACCGCCGATGGTCGCACCTACCTTGATTATGCCGATCCCAGTGAGGCATTGCGAGCCGACTACGAAATCAGCGATGCCCTGCTGGCGCCTCTGATGGCGGTGCGCAAGTTGCTGTGCGCATTTTCCGATATCCAGTAAGTGGTAACCGGGGCGATCACACAGACCGGGCAACTGGCCGATCGATGACCACATGCGACGGTCCCGCCCTTTCACGCAAAGGTAGAGATGAGATTAAGATTCCAGGCCCAATTGATGCTGGTGGTGCTTTCGGTGGCGCTGGCCTCCACCCTTGTAATCGGAGCGGTTGCAGCTTTCCAGGTCGACTCGGCCGAGAGTGGCAAGGCAATGCAAGGGGCGGGCCAGCAACAGGAAATGCTGGTGGAAGCGGCGCGCAGCGCGATGGCGCAGATTGCCTCCGATGCCCGCTTTGTGGTGATGACCCCGCCTTTCCAGGGCGCACTCAGGGCATTGGCCAACGAGGGCATCGATCCCGCCGATCAGAGCACCCAGGCCCAGTGGGCGGCGCGCGGTGAGACCAATCTGCGTGGGTTGATGCGGGTGCGTCCGGCTTACGACAGCGCCATCTTCATGGCTTCCGACGGACGGGTGCTTTTCGCCGCCGCCCGTGATGCCGGGACCAAGGTGGCTGTTCCCCCGGCACCGGCGATACGACAACAGTTCCTCAGTGCCGATGACGTGCGCTTCTATGGTCGACTACAAGACGGACAGGTCGATGCGGCAGTACCGGTCATCAGGGATGGCAAGCATCTGGGTACGTTGGTGCTGAGTATGAAGTCGTCGGTGATCCTGCGCCCCACCACGGATGTGAGCGCAGCGCTCTATGATGGCGCAGGTGCCGCAGTGGCCCGCATGGGCGCCACTACCGCAAACGTGCAGCATCCTGCCGGTGGTGCTGCTTCCTATCTGCATGTGGGCGCCGATCTGGGGCGCTTCCAGGCCGCCAGCCGTTTTGATCACACAGGACCCGCCGGCAAGGGATGGTGGCTGGTGTCGGATCTGCCGCATCCGCCTCCTTCGCAGGCCTTGAACGAGTTGCTGCTATGGCTGATCTGCAGCACCGTGGTCATCGTCGTACTGGCATTTGCCGTCACCCGTATCGTCATGGGGCGGTTGGTGCAACGCTTCCTGGGGGCCGAACCCGAAGCCTTGGCGGCAATCGCAGAAGCCGTCGCCAATGGTGACCTGAGCCAGGCAGGGCAGGTCGGGAAGATTACCAACGGAAGCGTTCTGTTCTCGCTGTTTGCCATGCGGGGCCAACTGGCGACCATCGTGCAGCGGTTGCGTGGCATGGCCAACGACATTGACCATGTTTCGCAAGAGATTGCCAATGGCAATGACGAACTGTCGCGTCGTACTGAGCTCACCGCCGAGCGGCTGCAACAGACTGCCGCAGCCATGGAGCAGGTGACCGTCGCAGTGAGTCAAAGTACCCAGGCTGCATCGCGGGCGCACTCGCTGGTGTCCGCTGCCAGTGGCGTGGCGCAGCAAGGCGGTACCGTGGTGGGGGAAGTGGTTCATACCATGGACGCCATCAATCAGAGTTCCAAGCAGATCGCAGAGATCATTGGACTCATTGACGGTATTGCTTTCCAGACCAATATCCTCGCACTCAACGCCGCAGTGGAGGCAGCGCGGGCCGGTGAGCAGGGGCGCGGGTTTGCAGTGGTGGCGTCCGAAGTGCGTTCGCTGGCACGTCGTTCCGCCGATGCTGCCAAGGAGATCAAGGTACTCATCGTCAATTCGGTCGACATGATCGAAAACGGAGCCCGGCTGGCGCAGAACGCCGGATCGACCATGACCGAGATCGTGGCCGAGGTACGGCGAGTGAGCGAGATCACCGAAGAAATCCTGCGTTCCTCGCGCGAGCAGGACATGGCCATTGCCGATATCAGCCAGGCGGTCCAGGAGATCGACCACTCGACCCAGCAGAACGTGGCCCTGGTGGAAGAGTCCTCAGCCACATCCATCACCCTCAAGCAACAGTCGCAGCAGCTGGCCGGCGCGGTGGCGGGTTTCGTGCTGGAGGCCAACGCCGAGCTGCGGAGTTTGCCATTGATCGGATAGACAGGTCAGGGGACGTGGGTAGTCCCTTTCAGGAAGGTGGATTGCCATCGTGGCAATCTGCTTTCCTCTTTTTCATCTGTATCGGCCCTTAGTGCCATCACAGCGTAGGAGTCATTCCATGAGCGCCAGGCATACGACGGTAGAACACTTCGAGCGGGATGTACTGCATAGCGGCAGACCGGTCCTGGTCGGCTTCTGGGCGCCGTGGTGTGCGCCATGTCGCAGCATTGCGCCGAATCTGGACGCTATTGCGGGGGAGCATCAGGAAAAACTGGTGGTCTACAAGGTCGACGTCGATCAATGCCCTGCTCTCGCACAACGTTATGGCGTCACGGCGATTCCTGAGTTGAAGGTGTTCGTCGAAGGCAACGTGGTCAAGTCCTTCGGCGGCGCCATGTCAAAACGCTCGCTGGAGGTACAACTGGCGTCCTGGCTCTGGTAGGACGCTGCGCCCAGGTTGACGCTGCCACTTCAGGCGGGCGTCCATTACCTGAAAATACCTGTCTTGCCAAACTGGAAATTAAACCATTTCTTGCGCCCAGCTTCCAAGTTGTATGACTTCCGGGAGCGGCTATAGTCGGTCCCGACAATAGGTCATCGGCCAGTAGTGCCCGGACCCGGAACCGACATACGACAACGACAGCGCAAGATGAAAAACAACGCGATGGACTACCTGCCGCGCATGGTGATCTTTTCCCGGGTGGTGGAGCTGGGCGCCTTTTCCAAGGCGGCCCGCGAGCTGGGGCTGACCTCGTCTTCGGTGAGCCAGCACATCAGTGCGCTGGAGGCCATCCTCGGTACCACCCTGCTGCATCGGACCACCCGCAAGCTCAGCCTGACCGAGGCGGGGCAAGCCTTCTACGCCAATTGCGCGCGCATCGTGGCCCTGGCGGACGAGGCCAGGCTCAATACCGAGAGCCTGCACAATGAACTGGTCGGGGAGTTGCGTATCGCTGCTTCCAGCTTCATGGCTTCCGAGTACCTGGTGCCGGCCCTGGAGAGTTTCATCCACGAGCATCCCCGGCTGCGCATCCACATCGACGTCAATGACCATAACGTCGATCTCATGGACAAGAGCGTGGATCTGGCGTTGCGCGTAGGCAAGGCGCCCGGCGCCGAGGATGTCTACCTCACGCAGCTGGAGGCGGTCCTGTGCGCCGCACCTTCCTATCTCCAGGCGCGCGCACCGATCAGGACGCCCGAAGACCTGATGCACCAGCAATTCCTCTTCTTCACGCCGCACGGCACCAGCGTGGAAGTCGCCCTGCGCGATCGCGGCGGGCAGTGCATGCAGATGCGCCTGACACCGCACATTACGGCCAATCATGCGCGCTCGCTGCGACGTCTGGCCTTGCAAGGCCATGGCGTGGCGCGCCTGCTGCGCAGCAAGGTGCAGGAGGATCTCGATGCCGGGCGGCTGGTGGTGGTGCTGCCGGATTGGTCACTGGAAAGTTACAGTGCCTTCCTCACCACCAAGCACCGGGCGCCTGTCCCGCAGAAGATCCTCGCCTGCATCGAGCAGATCCGCGCCTATTTCAGGCGGCGCCATCCGGTCGATGCGGGCAAGTCCCGCCCTGGCTGACCTGCCGCGTCATTGGTCGCCTGTGTGGACGCCGCGGCGTCCGATACCGCCAGCATGGCCTGGAGTGAACCGATGGCCAGACCGTGGCTCCTGAGCCAGTCCTGGCCGCTGCGTTCGACGATGGTGTCGGTCTGGCCAGCGGCAGACAGATCGATGATCTCGTGTTCCAGCACTTCCATCGTGCTGGTGGTGCTGAAGGCCTTGACCACCGGGCGTGTCAGGTCTCGGCGATTCTGGCGGATCACCAGTCCCGTGCGCCCCGATTGCAGGGTGACGATGGAGCCCAGCGGGTAGATACCCAGCGTCTTGACGAAGGCCAGGAAAATGGTGCGGTCGAAATGTCCCTGCCACGAGGCCATGCGCGAGAGCGATTCGGCCGGGTCCCAGGCGCTCTTGTAGGGACGATGCGAGGTCACCGCGTCATACACATCGCAGACTGCGGCCATGCGCGCATACAGGCTGATCTGCGGGCCCTGCCGACGATCGGGATAGCCGGAGCCATCGATCTTCTCGTGGTGATGCAGGCAGACATCGAGCACGTCATCCGGTATGCCCACCAGACCGCTCAGGTAGGCGTGGCCCAGCGCCGGGTGACGCTGGATGGCCTTGTATTCCTGGTCGGTCAGGCGATCGGGTTTGTTGAGCAGTTCGAGCGGAATGAAGGCCTTGCCGATGTCGTGCAGGTAGCCCGCCAGGCCGGCCTGGCGGCAGGCCGTGTCGTCCAGGCCCAGCGTGCGTGCCAGGGCCACCATCATGGTGCAGACCGCGATCGAGTGCAGGTAGGTGTACTCGTCAGCGCGTTTCAGACGGATGATGCCCAGCAAGGCATCGCCGTGGTGGGCCACCGAGACGGCGATCTGTTCCACCAGTTCCTTGCATTTCTGCACGTCGAGTGACTTGCCCAGGCGCGCCTGGTTGAAGACCTCCTGCGTGATCTGCCTTGCCTTTTCGTAGAGCTGCAAGGCATCGGCCAGGTCCGGATCGATACCGGCTTCCTCGGGCGGGGCTGCGCTGGCGGGTGTCTGCGCGCAGGGCTCCTGTGAGGTAGGTTCGGGCGGCGGTTGGCAGCCTTTCTCGGTGTCGATCCAGCAATACTCCTGCCCGGTCTGCTGCGCCAGATGCACTTCGCCAGCAGTGCGGATCAGGAAACTGGCGCGCCAGAAGGGGGAGGTGATCCATGCACCGTCAAAACCTGAGAAATACATCCCTGGGCTGAGTTGCTTGACATGGATTTTCTTCAGGTGGGTCATCGATTGGCTGCGGGTGATGAAAAGCGGTGGGGCGGTGAGGGGCCGGAAGGCCGGGTAAGCCGGGCTGCCGGAACCTCTGCAGGCAGCGACCGGACGATTACTTGCGGGCCGGCAAGTGAGCCGTGCGAGGCGCCAATGTATTACATCCCGGGAAAATTGATTAGAGGTCCATCACTAAAGAGTGTGCTCAATGATTTGGCCCAATCCCTGCGGACCGCTGCCAGAGCCGCACTGCGCCGCAATTGTTAAGCTGTGTTAATGAGTTCCTTCGTAAAACGACGGCTAATCAAATCGCCTCGCTTGTAATACATTAGGCCTGCCGTTTCCCGTCGGTGCCGTGTCGGGGGGCACGGCGGGCGCAAGCCCGCGCCGGCGCCGTGCAGTCATGGAGGGGTTTTCCGGCTGCACGTAGAACAGGTCAAAGGAAAGGAACGATGCCGACAATCGCAGGATGCACCGTGACTTTGACTTGCGGGACGGTCGTCAATGGACAGGTCAGGCATCTGCTCGGCATCGTGATCGACATTGGCATGTTTTCTCCGGCACTGCCCGGCTGCTATAAACCGTTTGCATGAGAAAAAAGCGGGCATACCTCAGAAATTATCGTTTTATTCCTTCCCTGCGCTGCCGTTACCATGAGGCTATCTCATTGTCCCATGGTCAAAGGCAAGCAAATGACGACTTCCGCGCAAGACAGCAACCTCTACCAACTCCTGCTTTCCCATTACGGTGATCAAGCCATTGTCGAGCGCCAGTTCGTGCGGCTGGAGGTCCCGGTATCCACCCTGAAGCCAGCCGGGCAGGAGGTGTCGCGCCTGGAGCTGGCGCAGGCACTGAACATGCTGCTCTTCGAACAATTGCTGCAGCAGGTCGCCAGCGGCCGCGACTATGTGGACGACGCCGAGCGCGACGGTGTGAAGATCTGTTTCGACCACGGTGCCGTGCGCACCGTACGGCGTGGTCGCGACAGCGGCTTCCCCGATGGCGAGACCCTGTTCACCAAGGTCTTGCTGCCGCTGGGTTACCAGCAGAGCGGTACCTATCCGCTGGCCCGCATCAAGATGACCGGCCGTGTCTATACCCACGCCGATGACGCCGAGAACATCGCCCAGTTCTTCGTCAGCGAACTGCATCCCGAGCAGTTCTCGCCGCAGTTCCAGCAGACCGTAGAGGCAGTGCTGGCCAGCTCGCGCAACCCGCTCTCCGATGAGGTGCTGGCGCTGCTGGCGCAGCTGGAAGCGCAGGGCAAGCTGGCCCTGGACCAGGCCAAGCGCCTGCTTCCCGCCATGCTGGCCTGCTTCGCCCGTCACCATGACCTGCCCACCGTGGCGCAATACGAAACCCTCAAGGCCGAGTCCGCCGAGATGGCCTGGATCTCCACCGAAGGCAATGCCTTCAACCACGCCACCGACCGCGTGGGCGACGTGGTCGCCACGGCCGAGCGCCAGCGCCAGCTGGGACGGCCGATCAAGGATCAGGTCGAGGTCTCGCGCAATGGCCGCGTGCGCCAGACCGCCTTCCGGGCCGTCAAGGTCGATTACCAGATGCAAGGCGACGATGGCCAGCCGGTTGCCATGACGGTGCCCGGTTCCTTCTACGAATTCATCTCGCGCGACCACTACCTGGACGAGGCCGGCCAGCGCAAGCTGGACCTGAGCTTCGACAGCGGCAATGCCCAGGGCATCTTCAAGATGACCGCAGCGGTACCGGCCGGCGACGAGGCAGGCAGTGTCTGCTGAACGGGCGCTGCAGCAGCTGCAGTCGTTGCTGGGCAGCAGCGGCCTGATCACTGCCGCCGCCGAACGTACGCCCTATGAACATGGCCCGCGCTATGGCGCCGGCCAGGCGCTGTGCGTGGCGCGTCCCGCCGATGTGGCCCAGGCCGCCGAGCTGATGCGCCTGTGCGCCGCCGAGGGTGTGCGGCTGGTGCCGCAGGGTGCCAATACCGGGCTGGTCGGCGCGGCTTCCCCGGATGATTCCGGCCTGCAGGTGATCCTCAGCATGGAACGCATCCGCGGCGTGATCGATATCGATCCCGTCGATGGCGTGATCCAGGCCTGGGCCGGTACCCGGCTGTCGGACCTGAACCAGGCGCTGGCGCCGCATGGGCTGTGCTTTCCCATCGATCTCGGCGCGGACCCGTCGGTGGGCGGCATGCTGGCCGCCAATACCGGTGGCGCACGCCTGATCCGCTACGGCGATGTGCGCCACAACACACTGGGCCTGCAGGCCCTGCTGATGCAGCCCCCCGGCGAACTGCTGGAAATGGGCAATCGCCTGCACAAGAACAATACCGGCCCCGACTGGAAGCAACTCTTCATCGGTACCGCCGGCAGCTACGGCATCGTCACCCAGGCGGTGTTGCGCGCCCATCCGCTGCCGCGCCAGCGTGCCACGGCACTGGTGGTGCCTGCGTCGCTGGAGGCCGGTCTGCGCCTGCTGCAGGATGCCCAGGCGCAGTTCGCCGATTTCCTGACCGCCTTCGAAGGCATTTCCCGCAATGCGCTGGCCTCGGTGCTGCGCCATCTGCCGCAGGTTGTCGCACCTTTCGATCCCTTGCCGGACTATGCCTTGCTGGTCGAAGTCAGTTCATCGGCTGAAGCAGGCGAGCACTTCGATCTGGACAAGCTCTTCATGGCCTGGCTGGAGCGCCATTTCGACGACGCCATCGTCGATGCCGTGGTCGACAAGCCCGATACCCTCTGGCGCCTGCGCCACGCCATCAGCGACAGCGTCAAGCAGGAGGGCAAGATCGTGGCCTTCGATATCTCGGTCTCGCGCTCGCGCCTGCCGGCCTTCCGTGCCGAGGCGCTGGCGCTGGTGGAGCGGGATTTCGCGGGCGCCGACGTGTATGACTTCGGTCACTGGGGTGACGGTGGCGTGCACTTCAACCTGGCCATCGCCCCCGCCGCACAGCCGCAATTCCCGGCCGAGCGCATCGAGGCCCTGCGCACCGCCCTGTATGACCTGGTGGTGCAGCGCTACCAGGGCAGCTTCAGTGCGGAGCATGGCATCGGGCCATTCAACCAGCACTACTACCAGCGCTACACCCAGCCCGCGCAACGCGCGCTGGCGGCGCGGGTACAGCCGGTGTTCGATCCGCACTGCCTGCTGGGCAATACGCGCTTTGCATGAGTCCGTCCCGCCCGGCGGCGCTGCAGCCAGCGCTGCTGCCACCGGCATGAGCGGGGCCGGTCACGCTGGAGGGGAGGGGGCGGCTTTTGCTATAGTGCGGGGTCATTTACCCAGCGGAACCCGTCCCATGCGCCGTTTCATCCCGTCAACGTCATGCCTGATCGCCTTTGATACCTCGGCGCGGCACATGTCGTTTACCAAGGCGGCCAACGAGTTGCACATGACGCAGGGGGCGGTGAGCCGGCAGGTGGCGATCCTGGAGGACTACCTCAACGTCAAGCTCTTCGAGCGCATCAATCGCCGACTCATCCTCACCGAGGCCGGGCGCGACTACGCGGCCCAGGTCTCCACCATCCTCAAGCAGATCGAGATGGCGACCTTCCAGGTGATGACCTACAACAGCCTGGCCAGCGTGCTGAACCTGGCCATCCTGCCGACCTTCGGCGTGAAGTGGCTGATCCCGCGCCTGGCCAAGTTTTCCGCCGCCCATCCGGATGTGCTGCTCAACCTCAGTACCGAGGTCTTGCCCTTCGATTTCAGTACCCGCCAGGTGGATGCCGCCATCCACTTCGGCGAACCCGACTGGCCCGATACGGTGATGGTGCGGCTGATGGGCGAAGAGGTGGTGCCGGTGTGCAGCAAGGCCCTGAGCGAACGCATCCACGCGGTCGAAGACCTGGCCAACGTCACCCTGCTGCAGCACACCACCCGCCCGCAGGCATGGCAGGACTGGTTCCGCCATGTTGGCGTGGACTGCCCCAATGCCTTGTCGGGGCCGCGCTTCGAGCAACTGGCGATGGTCATCCAGGCGGCCGTCGCCGGCATGGGCGTGGCCTTGATGCCCAAGTTCATGGTCGAGACCGAGATCAGCCTGGGCCAGTTGCATGTGCCTTTCCCCTTCGCGGTCAAGAGTCCGCAATCCTATTACCTCGTCTATCCCGAGAAGAACGCCGGCAAGGCCGCCATCCTGAAATTCCGCGAATGGCTGCTGGGCGAAGCCCAGGGCGGTTGAGCCCCGGCGTCGGCGCCGGCCCTGCATTGCTTCGGTGCGCATGGCTGCTGGCCATTTGATTTCCAGGCTGACTAAAACTCATGGCCGACGGTCGCAAGGCCTGGGCCGGGAGAGAGGACGCCCAGGTCGCACAGGGCGCCCGGGCAGGGCTGGCCGGGTTCTGGTCGGCAGGGCGCTATCCCACTATCAGAAAGGCTCTCGGCGTAAATGCCCGTGATGCGCCGCACCATCCTCGCGCATCCTCGCGGATTATCGCGCGCCACGACGGTGCATTCCAAAAACTCATGATGTCGTGAAATTTTTTGGTTTTAAGAATTGTCCTGGCTGTCCTTATACTCCACCGTTCCAGACCCATCCCACTCCACTTTTCAAGGGAATTCCATGTCTTCTCCACGCATCTTCTCCACTCTGGGTGCTGACCTCGCGGCCTATGCCGGCAACGATCTGGTGATCCGTTCGCCGCGTGACGGCGAGGTCATCGCGCAACTCAAGGCGCAGACGCCAGCCGACGCCGAGGCCGCCATCGCCGGCGCGCACAAGGCCTTCCTGGCCTGGCGCGAAGTACCGGCCCCGGTGCGTGGCGAACTGGTGCGCGTGCTGGGTGAAGTGCTGCGCGAGCACCGCGAGGAACTGGGCGCACTGGTGACCCAGGAGGCGGGCAAGATCCTCTCCGAAGGACTGGGCGAGGTGCAGGAAATGATCGATATCTGCGACTTCGCCGTGGGCCTGTCGCGCCAGCTGCATGGCCTGACCATCGCCTCCGAGCGTCCCGGTCACCGCATGATGGAAACCTGGCATCCGCTGGGTGTGGTGGGCGTGATCACCGCCTTCAACTTCCCGGTCGCGGTGTGGGCCTGGAATGCCGCGCTGGCCCTGGTCGCCGGCAATGCCGTGGTGTGGAAGCCGTCGGAAAAGACGCCCGTCACCGCGCTGGCGGTACAGGCCATCTTCGAGAAGGCAGTCGCGCGCTTTTCGGCGCAGCGCCCCAACCTGGTCCCGGCCGGCCTGTGCCCCTTGCTGATCGGCGGCGCCGATCTGGGCGAGAGCCTGTCGCGTTCGGCGCTGGTGCCGCTGGTGAGCGCCACCGGCAGCGTGCGCATGGGCCGCAAGGTCGCCACCGTGGTGGCCGAGCGCCTGGGTCGCAGCCTGCTGGAACTGGGCGGCAACAATGCCATGATCGTCGCGCCCTCGGCCGACCTCAACCTGGCGCTGCGCGCCATCACTTTCTCCGCCGTGGGCACGGCCGGCCAGCGTTGCACCAGCCTGCGCCGCCTGTTCGTCCACAGCAGCATCCATGACCAGGTGGTGGCGCAGATCAAGCGCATCTATGCCAGCGTCAAGGTCGGCGATCCGCTGCAGGGTGACACCCTGGTCGGCCCGCTGATCGACAAGGGCGCCTTCGATGCCATGCAGGCTGCGCTGCAGCAGGCGCGCGCCCAGGGTGGCGAAGTCACCGGCGGCGAACGCGTGACGGTGATGGGCGAGCAATCCTGGTACGTGCGTCCGGCCGTGGTGGCCATGCCCGGCCAGACCGCCATCATGCATCACGAGACCTTCGCGCCCATCCTCTACATCGTCAAGTACGAAGAGCTGGCCGACGCCATCGCGCTCAACAACGCCGTGCCGCAGGGCCTGTCCTCGGCCATCTTCACCAACGACATGCGCGAGGCCGAACTGTTCGTCTCCGCAGTCGGTAGCGACTGCGGCCTGGCCAACGTCAACATCGGCACCAGCGGTGCCGAGATCGGTGGCGCCTTCGGTGGCGAGAAGGAAACCGGCGGCGGCCGCGAATCGGGCTCGGACGCCTGGAAGAACTACATGCGTCGTGCCACCAATACCATCAACTACAGCAAGACCCTGCCGCTGGCGCAGGGCGTGAAGTTCGATATCGACTGAGTCACCAGCGGCCGCCCTCCACGGCGGCCCGCGCAGGGCCTGAAGCGATAACAGCAATAACAGCAACAGCGTCAACAGCAGCAATAGCGACAGCAGCGACAGCAGCAACCACGCCGGCCCGGCAAGGGACCGGCGCGGCATCCCACGTACCCACACCCGCGCAAGCGGGACCCACATCGGCAAACCGGCAAGGAGTGCAGTAATGAAGATGAAGACCCTGGCAGTGACCTGTGCAATCGGCGCGACCCTGATGGCCGCCTCCGGCGCGCAGGCGCAAAGCAAGACCATTTACGTCGGCATGAACGGCGGCACGATGGAAAAGAACTACACCGCCTCGATCTTCCCGGACTTCGAGAAGGCCAACAACGTCAAGGTGGTGGTGGTGCCCGGCACTTCCTCGGACATCATCGCCAAGATGCAGGCGCAGCGCGACAAGCCGCAGATGCACGTGGCCTTCCTGGACGACGGCATCATGTACCGTGCCATCAACATGAGCCTGTGCGAAAAGGTCAAGGACGCCGCCGTGCTCAAGGATGTCTACCCCTTCGCACGCCTGGCCAATGACCAGGCCGTGGCCATCGAGATGGGCGTACTGGGCATCGGCTACAACAAGAAGCTGTTCGCCGAAAAGGGCTGGCCGGCACCGACCTCGTGGATGGACTTCGCCGATCCCAAGTACAAGCAGAAGGTGGTGTTCCAGTCCATCTCTGCCAGCACCTTCGGCCTGTATGGCTTCATGATGTTCAACCGTCTGGTGGGCGGCACCGACAAGAACGTCGACCCCGGCTTCAAGAAGTGGGGCAGCACGGTCGGCCCCAACGTGGTCGAATACCTGTCCAGCTCGGCCAAGATTTCCGAGATGGTGCAGACCAACGAAGCGGCGATCTTCCCGCTGACCGTGACCGGCATTGCCAACCTGAAGGACAAGGGCATCCCCGCCGAATTCGCCACACCCAAGGAAGGTGGCGTGCTGCTGATGACCGGCGCCTGCCCCATCAAGGGCAACAGCGAGCCGGAACTGGCGCAGAAGCTGCTGGAATACCTGCTGACCCCGGCCGTGCAAGCCAAGAGCATGGCGCTGGCCAATTCCATCCCGGTCAACCGCAACGTGCCGCTGTCGGAAGCCGCACAGGCCAAGCTGGGCAAGAGCGAGGTGCTGACCAAGAACCTCAATACCGTGGACTGGGATGTGGTCAACGAAAAGCGTTCCGAATGGAACAACCGCTGGAACCGCATGATCGAGCAGTGATCGGCTGACGCGACGGGGCTCCGCCTGGAGCCCCCGCTGGCCTGTTCTCTTCTTTGCTGCTCTTTTCCCCTTGGGCTGCAGCTGCAGCCACCGTAGAAGCTTTATTCATATTCCTGAAGAACTACGCGGCGCCGCACATCCCGCGCTGGCCGCGCTCGTCCTTTTTTCTTCACATTTTGCTGCGCACATCATGACAGCTGCCTACCGCTTCAATCCCGCCTTCGAGGCGCCGCAGGGTTCGCCTATCCGCGAGTTGTTCAAGTACACCCAGCAGCCCGGCATGATTTCCTTTGCCGGTGGCTATCCCGCACCGTCCCTGTTCGATGCCGCCGGACTTGCGCGCAGTGCTGCCACCTTGCTCGATAGCGCCGCTGCGGCCTGCCTGCAATATGGTGCTACCGAAGGCACGGCGGTGTTGACGCAGACGCTGAAGCAGCTCACCCGCGAGCGCATCGGCGGCGCCGATCCGGGCGAGCTGATCGTGACCACTGGCTCCCAGCAGGGTTTCGAACTGCTGCTGCGCATCCTGCTGCAGGCAGGTGACTGCGTGGCCATCGAACGTCCCTGCTATCCGGCCGCGATCCAGGCCTTGCGACTGGCGCATGCCGACCTGCTGGAAATTCCCGGCGACGCCCAGGGGATGGACACCGATGCCCTGGAAGCCGCGCTGCAGGCCGGCGCCCGGCCGAAGATGCTGTATTTGGTGCCGACCTTCGCCAATCCCACCGGTGCGACCTTGCCGCTGGCGCGCCGGCGGCATCTGCTGTCACTGGCGGTGCGCTACCAGTTCATCGTGGTGGAAGACGATCCCTACGGAGAACTCCGTTTCTCCGGCCAGGCCGAACCGCCGCTGCTGCAGGTGGCGCAGGAGATCGACGGCGCCAGCGACTGGCTGGTCTATCTGTCCAGCCTGTCCAAGACGGTGGCACCGGGTCTGCGCATCGGCTGGATGTGCGGCCCGGCGGAAATCCTGCGCCGCGCCGTCATCGCCAAGCAGACCGGCGACCTGTGCACCGCGCCGTGGATGCAGATGGTCGCGGCCCGTTACCTGCAGGCCGGTTGCCTGCAGGCGCATCTGCCCACCATCATCGCCACCTATCGCGAACGTTGCCGGATCATGCTGGCCTCGCTGAAAGAGGCGTTCGGCGACAGCCTGGACCTGATCGCGCCGGAAGGCGGCATGTTCATCTGGGCCAGCTGGAAGGATGGCACCGATGCCACGGCCCTGCTGCAGCAGGCGGTCAGGCACAACGTGATGTATGTGCCGGGCTCGGCCTTCTACGCCAGCGCAGCGGACGCTGGACACTGGCGATTGTCGTTCGCCAATGCCCAGCCCGAGGACATCGTGGAGGGCGTGGCGCGACTGAAGAAGGCGCAGCAGGAATGGAAGGCGGCGAAATCCGCTGCTTAGCTGGCACAGATCAATTCATCGGCAATGAGCGGACCAGCCCGGGCGGTCGCGTGACTATACTGGCGCCACGATGGTCGCCACGGTGATGCCGCGCGGCCATCCTGCTTTTCCACTCCAGGGATGACGCGATGTTTGCCAGACTCAAAGCCACTTTCAACTACTTCAACGAGGCCGTGCCGTTCCGGCTGGTCCCCGCCCTGATCACCACGGCCGTGCTGATCCTGCTGTTGCTGCTGCCTTGTCCGCAGGGTCTTGCGCCCAAGGCCTGGGCGCTGGTGGCGATCTTCCTCACCACCATCGTGGCCATCATTCTCAAGGTCATGCCCATCGGCGTGATGGCGATGATGGCCATCGTCATCGTCTCGCTCTCGCAGGTCACCTCGACCTCATCCAAGGGCGCCATTGCGGATGCGCTGGCCAGCTTTTCCAATCCGCTGATCTGGCTCATCGTGGTGGCGATCCTGATCTCGCGTGGCCTGAAGAAGACCGGGCTGGGACGGCGCGTGGGCCTGATGTTCATCGCCCTGCTGGGCCGGCGCACCATCGGCATCGGCTACGGGCTGGCGATCTGCGAACTGGTGCTGGCGCCCTTCACCCCCAGCAATACCGCGCGTGGCGGCGGCATCGTCCACCCCATCATGAAGTCGATCGCCAATGCCTTTGACTCCGACCCGGCCAAGGGCACACAGAACAAGGTCGGCAGCTACCTGGCCCTGGTCAACTATCACGCCAATCCGATCACCTCGGCCATGTTCCTTACCGCCACCGCGCCCAATCCGCTGGTGGTCAACTACGTCGCCAAGGCGACCGGCCAGGCGCTGCAACTGTCCTGGACCACCTGGGCGCTGTGCATGCTGCTGCCCGGTCTGGTGTGCCTGCTGATCATGCCCATGGTGATCTACCTGGTCTCGCCGCCGGAGCTGAAGTCCACGCCCAATGCGGTGGACTACGCCCGCAGCGAGCTGGACAAGATGGGCCGCCTGGGTGCCAGTGAAAAGGTCATGCTGGGGACCTTCGCCCTGTTGCTGCTGCTGTGGGCCAATGTGCCGGCCATGCTGCTGGGTGCGGCCTTCACGCTGGACCCGACGGTGGTGGCCTTTGTCGGCCTGTTCGTGCTGATCATCACCGGTACCATCGACTGGGATGATGTGCTTTCCGAAAAGAGCGCCTGGGACACCCTGGTCTGGTTCGGTGCGCTGGTGATGCTGGCCGAGCAGTTGAACAAGACCGGCGTGGTGGCCTGGTTCTCGGAGGGCATGAAGGCGGCCATCGTCGCCAGCGGCATGGGCTGGTTCGCGGTCGCGGCGGTGTTGCTGCTGGTGTTCGTGCTGTCGCACTATTTCTTTGCCAGTACCACCGCCCACATCAGCGCCATGCTGCTGGCCTTCCTGATGGTGGGAGCGCAACTGCTGCCGCAGCAGTACGTGCTGCCCTTCATGCTGATGATGACCGCCGGCTCGGCCATCATGATGACGCTGACGCACTACGCCACCGGCACCTCGCCCATCATCTTCGGTAGCGGCTACGTCTCCATGGGCAAGTGGTGGGGCGTGGGGCTGGTGATGGCGGTGGTGGAACTGCTGGTGTTCGCGACCGTCGGGACGGCGTGGTGGAAGGTGTTGGGGTATTGGTAGGATAGCGGCATGCCGGCATTTGGCAGTGGCAGCCCTGGGAAGAACCCTCCGCCTGAATCTGGAGAGGGCCCATGAAAATGGCGACGCACTGATGTGTGTCGCCATTTTCCTGTCTGCCACGTATGTGGCTACTTCAGGTCCAGCACGATGCGCCCATCGATCTTGCCTTCTTCCATGCGGGCGAAGATGGCATTGATGTTATCCAGCTTGTCCCAGGTGAAGTGCGCCGCGACCTTGCCTTCGGCGGCGAAGACCAGTGACTCTTCCAGATCCTGGCGGGTGCCGACGATGGAGCCCCGCACGGTGATGCGCTTCAAGACCGTGTTGAACACCGGCAGGCTGATGTCGCCCGGTGGCAGGCCGACCAGGGCCATGGTGCCGCGTGCGCGCAGGAAGCCGAAAGCCTGTTCCATCGCCTTGGGCGAGACCGCCGTCACCAGCGCACCATGGGCGCCGCCGATGATGCGCTGGACGTCGGCCACGGCATTGATATCGCGGCCATCGACGGTGAGGTCCGCGCCCAGCTTCTTGGCCAGCGCCAGCTTGTCTTCGTGGATGTCGGCGGCGACCACGTGCATGCCCATGGCCTTTGCGTATTGCACCGCCATGTGGCCCAGGCCGCCGATGCCGGAGATCACCACCCATTCACCGGGGCGCACCTCGGTTTCCTTCAAGCCCTTGTAGACGGTCACGCCCGCGCACAGCACCGGAGCGGCCGGGCCAAACTCCAGGCCGGCCGGCAGGTGGCCGACGAAATCGGGATCGGCCAGGCCATATTGCGCGAAGCTGCCATTGACGGAATAGCCGGTGTTCTGCTGTTCGGCGCACAGGGTTTCCCAGCCGGTGCGGCAGGGTGAGCAGCAGCCGCAGGCCGTATGCAGCCAGGGCACGCCGACGCGGTCGCCTTCCTTGACGCGCTTGACGCCGGCGCCCAGCGCGGCGACATAGCCGGTACCTTCGTGGCCGGGGATGAAGGGTGGGGTGGGCTTGACGGGCCAGTCGCCATGGGCGGCGTGCAGGTCGGTGTGGCAGACGCCGCTGGCCTCGAACTTGACCAGGATCTGGCCTGGGCCGGGTGTGGGAACGGGGACTTCCTCGATGGACAGGGGCTTGCCGAATTCGCGGACGACGGCCGCTTTCATCATTTGCGTCATATGCACTCCTCGGGGGGGATCAACGGGATGCGAGGGCAGGGTGATGACCGTTTTGCTGCGTTGGCCAACTGTTGTGCCTGCCTGCATGGCCCACTATCCTCCGGGCGCACAGGGACGACAATCAATGATTGGACATGGGTTGATCCATGTCGCTCATCGTTGAAAAACTTGGACGTTCATTCAAGAAATACGCAGGACGGGCGGTATGCAGTCCTGCTCCCATGACCCTCCCTATGGGGGGTGTTTTCTATTTCGCGATCACCACTTCGACATCGGTCTCGGCCAGCAACTTGGCCAGTTCCGGCGGTGGTGGTGCATCGGTGAAGAGCACATCAATCTGCGACAGGTGCGCCATCTTCACCAGCGCCTGCCGGCCGAACTTGCTGGCGTCGGCCACCAGCCAGACCTGGCGTGACTGTTCGATGATGGTCTGGGCGACCTTGACCTCGCGGGCGTCGAAGTCGCGCAGCACGCCGTCCATCTCGATACTGGAAATGCCGATGATGCCGATGTCCACCTTGAACTGGCGGATGAAATCGATGGTCGCCTCGCCGACGATGCCACGGTCACGGGCGCGCACCACGCCGCCTGCGATGATCACTTCCAGCTCGGGATTGCTGGCCAGTGAATTGGCCACGTTCAGGTTGTTGGTCACCACGTGCAGGTTGCGATGCTGTTGCAGGGCGCGCGCAACCTCTTCCGTGGTGGTACCCAGGTTGAGGATCAGGGAGCAGCCGTCGGGCACGCGGGCAGCCACGGTACGACCGATGCGGCGCTTGGCTTCGGCATGCAGGACCTGGCGCTCCGGATAGGCGATGTTCTCGGTCGAGGACAGCAGGCCGACGCCGCCGTGGTAGCGCGCCAGCAGGCTGGCATCGACCATCGCCTTGACGTCGCGGCGCACGGTCTGGGTGGTCACGCCCAGCTGTTGAGCCAACTCTTCGACCGAGATCGTGCCGTGCTTGCGCACGCATTCCAGCAGCGTCTGTTGCCTGGGATTGAGCATGGTTTGCTTGAAAAAGGATGAACGGTTGCGATCAGAGATGAACATTAAAAAACATAAACGAACTTAAAACAACAAATAATTGTTGATTTACGTTCGGGATGTCGCTTATCTTACTGGGCATTGCCAACTCGCGGGAAATGGGTGGGTTGGGTGCAGCGAACGAAGCAAAAAGCGAACAAGCGGAAAGTGGAGAACAGGCCAATGGCGCTCGAATACGATCTCTTGGTGGTAGGCGGTGGCATCAACGGTGCAGGCATTGCACGTGATGCGGCCGGCCGCGGGCTGCGGGTGCTGCTGTGCGAACAGCATGACCTGGCCCAGCACACCTCTTCGGCCAGCACCAAGCTCATCCATGGCGGCCTGCGTTATCTCGAATACTACGAATTCAAGCTCGTGCGCAAGGCGCTCCAGGAGCGCGAAGTGCTGCTGCGCTCGGCGCCGCACATCATCTGGCCCCTGCGTTTCGTCATGCCGCACGATGCCAACCAGCGCCCGGCCTGGATGATCCGCGCCGGCCTGTTCATGTATGACTACCTGGCCAAGCGCGAGATATTGCCAGCCTCCGAAGGTGCCAACCTGACCCGGCACGTCGCGGGCCAGCCCCTGAAGGGCGACTATCGTCGTGGCTTCGTCTATTCCGATGGCTGGGTCGACGATGCGCGCCTGGTGGTCCTGAATGCGATGGACGCGCAGGAGCGCGGCGCCCGTATCCTCACCCGTACCAAGTGCATCAGCGCCCGCCGCGAGGGCGATGCCTGGCATGCCGTGCTGGAACATCAGCATGCCAATGGCGTACAACAGGAAGAAGTGCGCGCCCGCGCCATCGTCAACGCTGCCGGCCCCTGGGCCGCACGCTTCGCGCAGGCGGTGCCGCAGGCCAGGACCGGGCGCAGCCTGCGCCTGATCAAGGGCAGCCACATCGTGGTCAAGCGCCTGTTCGACCATCCCTACGCCTACATCTTCCAGAACCCCGACAAGCGCATCATCTTCGCCATTCCCTACCAGGAAGAATTCACCCTCATCGGTACCACCGACCTTGAATACCACGGCGATGCCGGCAAGGTCGAGATCGATGCCGAGGAGATCGATTACCTCTGCGAGATGGCCAACCGCTACTTCAAGCGCCAGATCGGCCGTGAAGACGTGGTCTGGACCTATTCCGGTGTGCGCCCGTTGCTGGACGACAGCGCCGAGAATGCCTCGGCCATCACCCGCGACTACCTGCTCGAATGCGACGACGCCGGTGCGCCCATGTTGAATGTCTGGGGCGGCAAGATCACCACCTATCGCAAGCTGGCCGAAGAGGCGCTGGCCATGCTGGCGCCGCATCTGGGCGCCTCCAGTCAGCCGTGGACGGCCGCGGCGCCCCTGCCCGGCGGCGACCTGGAGCAGCCCGGCAAGACCGTGGCGCGCTACGACTTCGATGCCTTCCTGCGCCAGTTCCAGGCACGTCATCCCTGGCTGCCGGCCGCGCTTGCGCATCGCTATGCGCGCAGCTATGGTTCGCGCGTGACCCAGATCATCGGTCAGGCCGACAGCCTGGCCGCGCTGGGCGAGGAGCTGACCCCGGGCCTGTATGAAGCCGAGGCGCGTTACCTGGTGCAACACGAATGGGCGCGCGGCGCCGACGATATCCTCTGGCGCCGCAGCAAGCTGGGCCTGCACTGCGGGCCCCAGCACAGAGGACGGCTGGAGGCGTGGTTGGCGAGTCTGCCCGATCACGCCGCCAGCTGATCCCAGGTCGACGCCCACCATCAATCAAAAAAATGCAGTGAGGAGACAGCGTGACCCTGGAACTGAAACAAGTGGCCAAGACGGTCGGTGCCGAAACGCACCTCTACCCGCTTGACCTGAATCTCGCCAAAGGTGGCATCAACGTCCTGCTAGGCCCCACCCAGGCCGGCAAGACCTCGCTGATGCGCATCATCGCCGGCCTCGACAAGCCCACCGCCGGCCGCGTGCTGGTCGATGGCCAGGATGTCACTGGCGTGGGGGTGCGCGAGCGCAACCTGGCGATGGTCTACCAGCAATTCATCAACTATCCCGGCCTGACGGTGTTCGAGAACATCGCAGCACCCTTGCGCCTGCAAAGGCAGGGCGAGCAGGAAATCACCCGGCGCGTCAACGAGATCGCCGACAAGCTGCACATCGCCCATCTGCTGCAACGCCTGCCGGGCGAACTCTCCGGTGGCCAGCAGCAGCGTACCGCGCTGGCGCGCGCGCTGATCAAGCGCGCCCCGCTGGTGCTGCTGGACGAGCCGCTGGTGAACCTGGACTACAAGCTGCGGGAGGAATTGCGCAGCGAACTGATTTCGCTCTTCGCCACCGGCGACACCACCGTGGTCTATGCCACCACCGAGCCGCAGGAAGCCCTGCTGCTGGGCGGCCATACCGCGGTGATGCACGAAGGCCGGCTGCTGCAGTTCGCACCGACCCTGGAACTGTTCAATTCCCCGGCCTCCACCCAGGTAGCGGCGATCTTCAATGATCCGCCGATGAACCTGCTGGATGCCACGGCCGTGTCCTCGGCCAATGGCGTGGCCGCCGTCCGCATGAACGATGGCAGCGTGCTGGAGATTGCCGGCCGCGCGCTGACACTGGCCGAAGGCCAGCGCTGCAAGCTGGGCATCCGCTGCAACGACGTACGCCTGCAAGCGCTGGACGCACCGGGCGTGAGCCTGGGATGCAGCGTGGCCCTGGCCGAGCTGTCCGGCTCCGAGACCTACCTGCACCTGCGCCATGGCGAGGTACCGCTGGTGGCGCAGCTATCGGGCGTGCATGAAGTGGCCATCGGCAGCACGGTGCAGGTCAGCATCGCCGCCGCCAAGGCTTTCCTGTTCGACACAGAGGGTCGCCTGTTGAGCGCCCCGTTGGAGGCGCACTGACATGGCCCGCATCGAATTCAAGAACCTGGGCCATGCCTACAGCGGCCAGCCGGCCAGCCTCAAGGACTACGCCCTGCAACCGATGAACATGGTGTGGGAAGACGGCGGCGCCTATGCCTTGCTGGGTCCCTCCGGCTGCGGCAAGTCCACGCTGTTGAACATCATCTCGGGGCTCTTGCAGCCTTCCGAAGGACAGGTGCTGTTCGACGGTGTCGACATGACCCGCATGGCGACCCGCGATCGCAACATCGCCCAGGTGTTCCAGTTCCCGGTGCTGTACGACACCATGAGCGTGTTCGACAACCTGGCCTTCCCGCTGCGCAACCGCAAGATGCCCGAGCGCGAAGTGCAGGCGCGTGTGCGCGAGATCGCCGAGATGCTCGATCTCACCCGCGACCTCAAGCAGCGTGCCGCCGGTCTGTCGGCGGATGCCAAGCAAAAGATTTCGCTGGGGCGCGGCCTGGTGCGCAAGGACGTGGCCGCCATCCTGTTCGATGAACCGCTGACGGTGATCGACCCCCACATGAAGTGGGAACTGCGCCAGAAACTGAAGGAAATCCACCACCAGCTGAAGTTGACCCTCATCTACGTCACGCACGATCAGGTCGAGGCATTGACCTTCGCCGATGAAGTGGTGGTCATGACCGAAGGCAAGGTGGTGCAGCAGGGCAAGCCGGAAGCACTGTTCCTGCGGCCGGACCACACCTTCGTGGGCTACTTCATCGGCAGCCCCGGCATGAACTTCTGCCCGCTCAGCATCGAAGGCGATGCCGTGCTGCTGGGCCGGCAGCAAGTGCAGGTGGACGCGGCGCAGTTGCAGGCACTGAAGAACAGCAGTGGCGAGCTCAAACTGGGCATCCGCCCCGAATTCGTCGAACTGGCCGCGCCCGGCACGGCCGGCGCCATCAGCGCCGAGGTCACCCAGGTCCAGCATCTGGGGACCAGCCAGCTGGTGACGGCGCAGTTCGAGGGCATGAGCGTGAAGGCGCGCGTGGCGCCGGAGATGAAGATCGCCACCGGGCCGCAATGGCTGCGACTGGCCAAGCCCGAGACGATCTACTTCAGCAACGACCAGAGAATAGGACGCTAAGCCCATGAACAAGCCCTACAACAACAAGGCCTGGTTCTTCATCCTCCCGGTCTTCCTGACGGTGGCCTTCTCGGCCATCATCCCGCTGATGACGGTGGTCAACTACTCGGTGCAGGACATCATCAGTCCCGAGCAGAAGGTCTTCGTCGGCCTGGAATGGTTCAAGGATGTCATGCGCGATGGCGAGCTGCATGCGGCCCTGCTGCGCCAGCTGATCTTTTCCTTCTGCGTGCTGCTGGTGCAGATTCCGCTGGGCATCGGCCTGGCGCTGGCCATGCCGCACAAGGGCTGGAAATCATCGGCCACGCTGGTGATCCTGGCCATGCCGCTGCTCATCCCATGGAACGTGGTCGGTACCATCTGGCAGATCTTCGGCCGCGCCGATATCGGCCTGGGTGGCTACGTGCTCAACCTGCTGGGCATCGGCTACAACTACGCCTCCAATCCGCTGGATGCCTGGCTGACCGTGCTGGTGATGGACGTCTGGCACTGGACGCCGCTGGTGGCGCTGCTGGCCTTTGCCGGTCTGCGCTCGATCCCGGATGCCTACTATCAGGCTGCGCAGATCGATGGCGCCAGCCGCTGGGCAGTGTTCCGTTTCATCCAGCTGCCCAAGATGCGCGGCGTGCTGGTGATCGCGGTGCTGCTGCGCTTCATGGACAGCTTCATGATCTACACCGAGCCCTTC